>Ga0066460_1000050_pt1 | contig 30617 bp, 19 predicted proteins | sample LakWasMe88_LOW11_2_FD_59570 | JGI IMG/M metagenome (GOLD analysis project Ga0066460, IMG submission 59570) | Freshwater sediment methanotrophic microbial communities from Lake Washington under simulated oxygen tension - Sediment Metagenome 88_LOW11 | ecosystem: Environmental > Aquatic >... | reverse complement strand
GCTCAGCACGCCACGCGGGCTTGAAGGTGGGGCGGGTCAGCAGGCCCGCGGGTGGCAATCCCGGGCCCGCCCGCGTGTGTGGCTGTATGGCGGCCTGTTGAGCCTGGTTGGCCTGGCCCTGGTGGTGGGCTGGCTGCAGCGCCCGACCCTGCGCCTGAACGCCATGCGCGACCGCAGCGTGATGGCGCGCCAGGTGGGGCAGGGCGAGGCGGAAAACCTGTACCGACTGCAACTCATGAACGCCAGTGGCCGGCCGCACCGCGTGGTGCTGAACGTCAGCGGTGCCGAGGGCTTGAGCCTGCTCGATGCCGAACCGGTGCTGCTGGAACCTGCTGGCGCCCAGACCGTGTCGGTGCGGGTGCGCATGGCGTCGGCGCCCGCCCAGTCATTGGCCGGGCAGATCGTGCCGATCCGCTTCGAACTGCGAGGCCTGCCGGATCACGGCGAGGCGGTGCTGCACGCCGACACAGCGTCCACGCTGGTGCTGCCGCACTGAATTGCCGTAGAGCTTACCGGGTGGGAGGTGTGCCCTGCGCGGGCCCTGCGATTTTCACAACGGAGCCGCCATCACCACCTGATTACGCCCCTGGTGCTTGGCCTGGTACAAGGCGTTGTCGGCCAGGGCCAGCACGTGGGCCGAATCTTGTTGCAGCAGGGTCAGGCCGATGCTCACCGTCAGCCGCACCGGGACGGCCGAGCCCACGTCAATCGGACTGTCGGCCACCGCAGCGCGCAGGCGCTCGGCGATGGCCAGGCCCTGCTCGGCGGTGGTCTGGGGCAGCAGCACACCGAACTCCTCACCCCCGAGCCGACCGGGCAGATCACCTTCGCGCAACAGGTTGTGCTGCAGCAGGCGGGCAAAGTGGATCAGCACCGCATCCCCTGCGGCATGGCCTCGGCTGTCGTTGATCAGCTTGAAATGGTCCAGGTCCAGCATCAGGAAACAACCCACATCGCCCCCCTGGGCCACCGCCGCCACGGCACGATCCATCTGTTCGAGGAAGTTGCCCCGGTTGCTCAGTCCGGTCAGGGAGTCGGTGGCAGCGAGCCGGCGCAGATCGCGCTCTCGGCGGCGGTGCCGGGTGATGTCGTGAACAATCCACAGCCAGCCCTGTTCCGAGCCTTCATCGCCCAGGCGGATCTGTTCAATGCTCATCGTGCGCCCATCGGGCAATTCGAGTTCTTGCCCGTTGAGCGAACCCTCCTGCGTCTGCCGCAGCGGCCGGCTGCGCAGCACGCAGCGCCCGACGCGGCGGCGCACCTCCACCCGCGACAGGCCAATCAGCTCCTCAGGTGTGCAGCCATCCCCGATCAATTCGCACAAGGCTGGGTTCACCGTCAGCACCGACCCGTCCGCATCCTGCACCAGCACGCCTCCGGGAAAGTGCCGGATCACCTCCAGCAGGTGCGTTCGTGCCGCCCCCAGGGCCTGCTCGGCCTGGCGCTGCTCGGTGGTGTCCACCAGCGTCCAGATCAGCGCCCCCTCGGGCTGTTGCGGGTTCAGCAAAGTGCCGCGGATCGAGAACCAGCGCAAGGCGCCACCAGCCACGCGCAGCAGACTGTCCAGGCGCAATTCCTGGCCTGCGCGAACCGCAGGGTATTGTTGGCCGAAAGCCTCATACGAGGCCTCATCGGGATGGATGAAGCGAATGTCGCGCCCCACCATGGGCACGCCGCCGTCCGAGAAGGTGTCCACGGCCCGTTGGTTGCACAGTTGCACGCGCCGATCCGGGCCCACGATGAACAGGATCGCCCCGGCGTTGTCGAGCAGCGCCTGGCGCAGTTGTGCCTCGGCCATGCGCTGGCTGATGTCGCTCAGGGTGCCGATCACCTGCGTGGTCGGCTGGCGTCCAGCTTGTGCCACCCGGCCACGCAACTCCACCCAACGCCAGGCTCCGTCCGAAGTGCGCATGCGCAACTCCAGTCCGAAAACCTCCCCCAGGGCCAATTGGCGTTGCAGTTCTTCGATCACGCGTTCGCGTTCGTCCGGATGCAACTGATCTGCCCAGGCATCGAAACGAATTCGGTGGCCCTGGGCCGGGTGATTCAGAATCTCCATGCAACGGGCATCGAGCTGGATGTGGTTCTTCACGCTGTCCCAGCTCCACAGGCCATCGCGCACGGCAGCCACCGTCAGGCGCAGGCGTCCTTCGCTCTGGCGCAGGGCCTCGAGCACCTCGTGCCGCTCTGTCACGTCCTGGCTGTAGCCGTGCCACAGGGTGCCGCCATCGGCCTCGCGCTCGGGGTTGGCGCTGCCGGCCAGCCATCGGATGTCGCCGTTGTCCAGCAGCAGTCGGTACTCGCCATGCCAAGGGGTCAGGTCGCGCGCCGACTGGGCTATCGCTTTTACCAGTGCCTGCTGGTCGGCCGGGTGGATGCGCTTGGCCAATGGGCTGGCGTCGTACAGCACCGACTCTGCGCTGAGGCCGAAAAGACGTTCGATACCCGGGCTTGCGTAGGGGATGCTGGCGCGCTGCTGTGGGTCCAGCCGGTATTGGTACACCACCCCGGGCACCTGGGCCATCAGCTTGCTGAGGCGTTTTTGCAGCTCCATGCGTGCTGCTTCGGTCTCGCGCTGGAGGGTGATGTCCTGCAGCGTGCCATGCAGTTGCCGGGGCGTTCCGTCCGCATCGCGCTGCGTGCATCGGCCCCGCCACTGGATCCAGCAGGCCACGCCATGGCTGCCACGCATGCGGATCACGTGTTCGAAGCGTTCGCTGGCGCCGTTCAGGTGGGCCTCCAGGGCGGTGCGCAGGCGGCTCCAGTCGATTGGGTCGGCCTGCCGCGACAGGCCCTGCAGGCTGGGCTCCAGCTCACCCGGGCCCAGGCCCAGGGCGTCGCTCAAGCGGGCATCCAGGTTCAGCATGCCGGTCTTCACGTCCAGCGCCCAGGCCCCCAGGGCACCCCCTTCCAGGGCCAGTTCATAGCGCTGGTGTTGCAGATGCAGCGCGTGTCGCTCACGCTGAACCCGGGTAAACAACCAGGCGATCCATGCAGCACTGACCAGCAGCAAGACCGTGGACAGGCCGTTGCGCAATCGGCTGTCGCGGATGTTGCGGTGTACCCCGGCCAGCGCGCTGGCTCGTTCCAGCCCCACGCTCACCAATACCGGGTAATCGCGCAGTCGCTGCCAAGCATAGAAGCGTTCGATACCGTCGATGCCCGAGGTGATCAGGTACTCGCCATGGTTGAGCTCGGGCCGTGTCATGAACTCGCGGTCCGGTGGCACCCGGCGTGTCATGCTGTGCTCTTCCTGGCGCGAGCGGGCCAGATAGGCTCCGTCTTGATGTGCCAGCAGCGCAACGTCATTGCCGCCGGTCAGGGTTTCGCGCAGCTTGGCCGACAGGTAGCTTGGCGGCACGGACAGCACCACCACGCCGCTGAACCTCCCCTCGCGCAGCACCGGGTAGGTGAATTGCAGGGTCCAACGCCCCGAGATGCGGCCCAACACCGGGTGACTGATGAACAGGGTGGGGGGCTCGCCATGGGTGTGAGCACGAAAGTGCTCACGATCCGCGATTGACACGGCGGGGCGCGGAGCACCCTGACTTTGGGTGGAATACACCACCTGGCCCGTGGCGTCTGCCACCGCGATCTGTACCAGGCTGCCTTCAGGGAAACTCTGCATGGCCGAGCGCACGGCCCGCATGCGGCGGGTGTGGCCGGGGTCCGGTTCACCCTCCAGTTGGGCCAGGGTGCGCGCCAGATAGTCCAGGCCCGCCACCTGTGTTCCCACCTGGGATGCCATGGCGCGTGAGAGCTGTGCCGCACGCAAGCGAATCTGGTCTTGCGCGCTGTTCAATTGCTCGGACTGTTCGTGCAGCAACTGCACCCAGTACAGGGCGCAGGCCAGCAGCAGCACCAGCAAGGCGCTCCAGGTCCTGGCCGGCCCCTGCCAGCGTCTGGCTGGGGGAACCGGCTCGGGCAGTGCCTGTGTCTGTGGGCTGTCGGATGCGGTCAAGGTCGTGGGGGCTTTCAGGGCTCGGCCTCTTCGCAAATTTGTAATTAGACGTTACGAGCATCCTACACTGTGCTGCGCTGCTTCCGCTCGAAGCCGAGCCCGGGCGGGCGGTGGATTGGGCAGACCCTTTGTTAAGATCCCGCGATGCCAGCCCAGGCGGCGGGCCACCCCTTCCCAGAGCCCACCGAAGCCCCCAAGATGAACGAGCAATTGGCCCTCTTTCCACTGACCCTGCGCTGGTTGCTGCTGGCTTGTGTGGTGGGGTTGCTGGCGGGCTCGGCCTCGGCCCTGTTTCTGGTGATGCTCGATGCGGCCACCCAATGGCGCGAGGCCCACCGCTGGATCGTCTGGGGCTTGCCCCTGGCCGGCTTTGCCGTGGGTTGGGTCTACCTGCGCGTGGGCCAGCCCGTGGAAGCGGGCAACAACCTGCTGATCGACGAAATCCACGATCCGCGCCAGGTGGTGCCCTTGCGCATGGCCCCCCTGATCCTCTTGAGCACCGTCATCTCGCACCTGTTTGGTGCTTCGGTGGGGCGCGAGGGCACGGCTGTGCAGATGGGGGGCTCGCTGGCCGACCAGATCACCCGCCTGCTGAAGCTGGAGGCCGCCGAGCGCCGCATCGTGCTGATGGCGGGCATCAGCGCGGGCTTTGCCTCGGTTTTCGGCACCCCGTTGGCGGGGGCCGTGTTCGCACTCGAGGTGCTGGCCATCGGCCGCCTGCGCCACGACGCCTTGCTGGCCTGTGCCATCGCGGCCGTGGTGGGGGACCAGGTCACCGCCTTGTGGGGTGTGCATCACACCCACTATGCGGCCGGGCTGATCCCGGCGCTGGGGGGCTGGAACGTGGTGGCCGTGCTGTTGGCGGGGGCCCTGTTCGGCTTGGTGGGCATGCTGTTTGCCAATGGCACGCATGCGTTGTCGGCCCTGTTTCGGCGCTACATCGCTTATGCGCCGCTGCGGCCACTGGTGGGCGGCTTGCTGGTGGCGGCAGCGCTTTGGGGGCTGGACGCCTGGCGCTACGCCGGCCTGGGCATCCCGGTGATCGTGGAGTCTTTCCAGCACCCTCTGGCGCCGTGGGATTTTGCCGCCAAGATGGCTTTCACCATCGCCTCGCTGGGCAGTGGCTTCAAGGGTGGTGAGGTGACACCGCTGTTCTTCATCGGTGCCACCCTGGGCAATGCGCTGGCACCGCTGCTGCAACTGCCGCTGGGCTTTTTGGCTGCACTGGGCTTTGTGGCGGTCTTTGCCGGGGCGGCCAACACGCCGTTGGCCTGCACCTTCATGGCCATGGAGCTTTTTGGCGCCGACATCGGCGTGCATGCCCTGCTGGCCTGTGTGGTGGCCTATCTGTTTTCGGGCCACACGGGCATCTACCGCTCGCAGCGGGTGGGGCAGGGCAAGTGGCGCTTGCCTGATCTGCCCGAGGGGCTCAAGCTGGGCGACTTCAAAGCCTTGCGCGGCCGGCGCAAGGCCGCGGCCACCCCCGCCGAACCGACATCATCGGCACCGGACTGAGCCCGGCGCCGGGTTTCAGCGCAGCAACGCTTGGCGCGATCCTGCCTGGGCCAGGGCCGGTGCACCCTGGCGCAGTTTGAAGCGGCCCACCGTGTCGGCCAGGCGGGCGGCCTGCTCGCGCAGGCTCTGGGCCGCAGCCGCCGACTCCTCCACCAGCGCCGCGTTCTGCTGGGTCATCTGATCGAGCTGCGTGACCGAGGTGCTGACCTGCCGGATGCCGTTGGACTGCTCCACCGAAGCCGCCGTGATCTCGCCAATGATGTCGCTCACCCGCTGCACGCTGTTGACGATGTCCTGCATGGTGCTGCCGGCTTCCTGCACCAGGCGGGTTCCGTCGCTCACCTTTTCGACCGAGGTGCCGATCAGGCCCTTGATCTCGCGCGCGGCCTGAGCGCTGCGCTGGGCCAGGTTGCGCACCTCGCCGGCCACCACGGCAAAGCCGCGACCCTGTTCGCCGGCTCGGGCGGCCTCGACGGCTGCGTTCAAGGCCAGGATGTTGGTCTGGAACGCGATGCCATCGATCACGCCGATGATGTCGTTGATCTTGCGCGAGCTTTGGTTGATCTCGTCCATGGTGGTCACCACCTTGGACACCACCTCGCCGCCGCGTGCTGCCACCGAGGCGGCGGTGCTGGCCAACTGGTTGGCGGTGCTGGCCGCGTCGGCCGACTGGTGCACCGTGGCGCTCAGCTGTTCCATCGCGCTGGCGGTGGACTGCAGGTGCGTGGCCGTGTCTTCGGTGCGGTGGCTCAGGTCGGCGTTGCCCGAGGCAATCTCGCCCGTGGCGGTGGCGATGTGGTCGGCCACCTGGCGCACATCCAGCAGCGTGGTTTCCAGGGCGGTGCGCATGCTCGACAAGGCCTGCAGCAGCTCGCCGGTCTCGTCGCCGCTGTGCACCTGGATCACGTTGCCAGACAGGTCCATGTTGGCGATCTTGTGGGCCACCTCGCGGGCATCCTGCAGCGGGCGGGTGATGCTCAGCGAGATGCGCCAGGCCAGCAGCGCCGCCAGCAGGATCGAGCCGGCGCACAGCACCGAGAGCAGGGTGGTGGCCTGGGTGCTGGCCGAGCGGATTCGCTCGCCCGCTTCGTCCAGGCGCTGGCGTTGCCGTGACAGCAGCTCTTTGATCTTGCCGTCGGTGGCCGTGGACACCGGCATGTACTTGTCGTTGAACATCTGCTCGGCCGCTGCGGCGTCGCCCGCGGCCTTGAGCTTGTTGATCTCGTCACGCACGGACAGGAAGACCTTGCGGTGCTCGCCGATCTCGGCAAACAACTTTTTGTCGCCTTCGTCCACCAGGCGCTCTTTGATCTGTTGCTGCTGCACGCTGGACTGCTTGCTGCCTTCGATGGCGATGGCGCTGAACAACGTGGCCAGGGCCGGGTCACTGCTTTTCACGGTGGCGGTGGTGCGCTGCACGGCGTTGGTGAAGTTGCGGTACCAGTCGCTGGCGATGCGTTCGACAGCCAACGACTGGTCGAACATGGTGTTCATCTCCTGCGTGATGGCACGCAGCTTGAAGATGCCGTACAGCCCGCTGCAAAGAAACAGCGCCAGGATGAGGCAGAGCAGGGAAGCCAGCTTTTTGGCGATCGACAGGCGGGTGGTGAACATCGTGCAGGTTTGGGAATTGGAATGAAAAACGACCAGATCGTCCGGAGACGATCTGGCCGCTGCGTGGGGTGGCTGGCGCGCACCAGCCACCTTGGACGGCATGCCACTGGCAAGCAATCACCGTGCCGGGATATCGGTCTCGGTGTGGGCGCCGCGTCCAGGCCTCAGTCGAGCGAGATGCCCTGATCCTTGATGATGCGGTGCCAGCGCACGGTTTCCTTGCGCAGCAGTTCAGTGTATTCGCGCGGCGTGTTGCCCACCGGTTCCACACCGAAATCGATCAGGCGCTGCTTGACGGCGGGCTGGGCGATGGCTGCTGCGATCTGCTTTTGCAGCGAGTTCACCACCTCGACCGGGGTGCCGGCCGGCGCCACCAGGCCCACCAGGGCGGCAGCCTCGACGTTCTTCAGGCCGATCTCGGCAAAAGTGGGCACATCGGGCAACTGCGGCAGGCGGGTCGGGTTGGCCACGGCCAGCGGTCGCACCTTGCCGGCCTTGATGAAGCCGGCGCCAGCCGCCATGTCGACCATCATGGCCGGAATCTGCCCGCCCACCAGGTCGGCCAGGGCCGGGGCGGCACCGCGGTAGGGGATGTGCACCAGGTGCAGCTTGGCCTCGACCTTGAGCATTTCCATGGCCAGGTGGTGCGGGCTGCCGGCGCCGGCCGAGCCATAGTTGACGCTGCCGGGGCGGGCCTTGGCCTTGGCGATGAAGTCTTTGGCATCCTTGGCGTCCGAGCCCGGGCCCACCACCAGAATCATCGGGAAGCGCCCCATCAGCGTCACCGGGGTCAGGTCCTTGACCGGGTCGTACGACAGCTTGGAGTACAGCGCCGAGTTGAACACCAGGGTGCCGTTGTCGGCCGACAGGATGGTGTAGCCATCGGGCGCCGAGCGAACGGTCTCGACCGCGCCGATGGCGGTGTTGCCGCCGGGCTTGTTGTCGATCACCACCGTCTGGCCGCTGCTGGTCGCCCAGGCCTGGCTGATGGTGCGGGCCAGAAAGTCAGAGCCGCCCCCGGCGGGGTAGGGCACGATCCAGCGCACTGGCTTGTTCGGGTAGTTGGCCTGGGCCAGGGTGGGCGCGGCCTGGAGGCCCAGCAGAACAGGCAGGGCCAGCAGGCAGGCACGGACGAATTTTTTCAAGTGAGGGCTCCGAAAGGCGGGTTGTGGGTTCTCAATGGTTAATGCGTAAGAATACTTCGCAATGCGTAATATCCTGCTAGGGCTTTCACCAGGGGGCAGGAGGCCTCGGGCCGGGGGCTGGGGCTGCCCATAATGGCGTGTTGCCCTTCCACAGCCAGGAACCCATTGATGAGTGATGACCCGAGCCCTCCCCGCACCCCCGAGCGACGCCAGCGCGTGCAGTCGGCCGAAATGGGCATGGGCATCCTGAAGGCCCTGGCCCGCCTGGGGGGCACCGCCAGCCTGACCGCCGTCGCCACGGCGGTGGACGAAAGCACCGCCAAGGTGCATCGCTACCTCGCCAGCCTGATCCAGGAAGACCTGGTGGTGCAGGACAGCAGCACCCAGCACTACCGCCTGGGGCCTGAGGCCATCCAGATCGGCCTGGCCGCCATGCGCCAGAACGACCCGGTGCGGCGCAGCGAGCCGGCCCTGATCCGCCTGCGCGATGAATTGGGGGTGACCTGCTTCCTGGCCATCATGGGCAATCTGGGCCCCACCATCATGCGGTTCGAAGAGCCGCTGCTGCCCGTCACCATCAACGTGCGAGCGGGCTCGGTGCTGCCCGCCCTGTGGTCGGCCACCGGGCAGGTGTTTCTGAGCACACTGGACGACGCGGCGCAGTGGCGCCGCCTGCAGGACGAGTTGGCCCAGGCCAACCCACAGCAGCGCGCCCGGCTGGGCGTGCAGACGCTGGAGCAGTTGCGCGATCAGGTGCGGGCCCAGGGCTGCGCCATCGCACGCGATTCACTGCTGCCCGGCATCAGCGCGGTGGCGGCACCGATCACCGACTACAGCGGTCGGGTGGTGGCGGTGCTGACCGCCCTGGGCGCCACCGGAGGCTTTGACCCCGGCCTGAACGGCCCGATTGCGCCGCTGGTGCTGCGTGAGGCAGCGGCCATCAGCCTGAGCCTGGGGGCCGTGCCGGCGGGGTGAGGCGGCGGCAGCGGCTGGTTTGGTTTCAGCGGGCGGCGGTATTGGGCTCGGCCCTTGGTTCGGCCCGGGTCAACTGACCCTCGGCCTGGTTGTCGTTTTCGAATCGGCCTTCAAAGCGGTCACCATGGGCCCAGAAGAAGGTGCCCTGGCCGTGCTTGAGGCCGGCCTGCCAATCCCCCTCGTAGCGATCGCCCGAGGGCCAGGTGTAGCGGCCGCGCCCGTGCGGCAGTCCGTTTTGTACCGGGCCGGTGTACACGGCACCTGAGGCAAATTGCAGCCGCCCCTCGCCATGCGGCAGTTCATTCTTCCAGTCGCCCTCGAACTGCTGGCCGCTTTTCCAGAGGTACAGACCCCGGCCCTCGGGCGCACCGGCCTTGAACTGCCCCGTGTACAGGTCGCCCGAGGCATAGCGCATGCGGCCCATGCCTTGGGGCAGGCCAGCCAGCACCGCGCCTTCATAGTCATTGCCATTGGCAAAGTGCACCTTGGCTTGTCCGGTCGGCTGGTCATTCACCCAGTCGCCTTCGTAGCGCTGCCCGTTGGCCCACTGGAAGGTGCCGCGGCCCTGTCGCAGGCCCTTCACCAGGCTGCCTTCAAAGCTGTCGCCATTGGCCCAGCGTACCAGCCCTTGGCCCGACAGGCTGGTGCGCCCGGCGTCGCGCACCCATTGGCCCTTGAAGAGCGTGCCGTCCACCGTGAACTCGGCTTGTTGTGGCTCGGCCTGGGGTTCTGACGAGGCTGCGGACGGCTGGCCAGGGAGGGCTGTGGGTGGGCTCGTCGCTGTGGCGGCCGCTGGGGGCTGGGTGGTCCCAGCGGCGCCTGGTTTGGCCGCTGCCTCTGTTGCAGTCTTGGCCGTCCAGGGGGTGCCACGCTCCTTGGCCAGGGCCTGGGCATTGTTGCGGGCCAGATCGGTCACGCTGCCGCGGCATTGCTCCTGGGCCTGGCGCCACAGGCCCTCGGCCTCCATCGAGGCTTCCTGGCGCTCGGTGCGTGCCATGCCAGCCGCACGGCTGCGAAACTGTTGCGTCTGGCTGCGTGCCTTCTCAAACAGGGGCGCGCAGTGCTCGGCGTTGTGCCCGTCCACGGCGGTCTGGTCGCGCCGGCTCTCGGCCAGTTGCCGCTGCGGGCCCGTGCAGCGCTCGCCAGCCACATCCCACAGATCCTCGGCCTTGTGGAACAGCGTGGCCGAATCGGCCCAGCGGCGCTCTGTCAGTGCCTGGCGTGCCAGCTCCTGCATGGCCTCGGCTTCTTTGCGGCTGTTCTGGCAGTCGCTGCTGTCGCCCAGTTCGGCGCTCAGGCGCTGGCGCACGCGCTGGGTCTCCAGCAGGTTGCGCTCGGCGCGTTCGCGTGCCCGGCCTTGACAATGCGGCACGGTCTGGGCCCACAGGCTGATGGCCTGCTCGTAAAGCGGCACCAGACTGGCCGGCTCCAGCTTGCGCGACAGCGCTCCGGCCGCCGCGACGTCGGCCGCCATGGCCTTGTCGCTCAGAGCCCTGCAATCGTCTGGGTTTGCCGCCTGGATGGGCTCGGTCGCTGTGCCTTGGGCCAGGCAGGTCGGGCCACTCAGCAGGGCCAGGGTCAAGCTGGTCAGGGTGAAAAGCGCAGGCAGGGTCGTCTTCGTCAGAGGGGGCATGGGGGGCGGTTCGTGGGCGGGTGGAGCAGGGCAGCCAGGGTTCAGCGGCTGGTTTCCATGGGCATGTTCAACAGGCCTTCGATCAGGCCGTTGGCGAAGGGGTCGGCGCTGGCGCGGCTGTCGTCGGCGCTTTCGTAGCTGAAACCGGTGTGGGCCGACGCCAGAGGCATGTCGCCCAGGGCCAGGTCCAGTTCGGTGGGGCGCAAGCCGTCCAGAATGGCCACCACCTCGTCTGCCCGGCCGTCACGTTCGGCACGCTGGTGCAACAGCGGCAGGCGCTCCGGGTCCAGCACCAGCGCATTGGCGGTGAACTGGCGCTCCAGCAGTTTCTGGTGCAGCGTGAAGCCGGCCAAGGGGTTGGCGCCCAGCTTGCGGGCGGCCTCATAGGCCCACAGATCGGCCTTGTCGAACACCGTGCCGGCAATGCGGGCCACCCCGCTCAGGCTGCCCCGGTTGGCCGCAGCTTGTTGCATTTCGTTGAGGATCTGTTGCTGGGTCAGTTTCTGGCCGGCGCTGCTCAGGCTGTCGCGTATCCGGTCTTGCGCGGCCTGGCTGGCCAGGCTCAGGGCCTGCTGGCGCAGCACCTCGGTGGCCGCACTGGCGGCGGCACTCTGGGCGGTGCGGATGGCCGATTCTGCCGCCAGGGCTGCCCCCTTGATGCCCGACACCAAGGTGAAGAGGTTGTAGGCCGCGCTGGCTGTCTTGACCGAGTAGTGGTAGAGCTTCATGCGGGCTCCGCCCTCCTCGGACAGGCCCTGGGTCCATAGCACCACCCACAGGGCTTCGTCTTCGTTCAGTTCGGCCTGGGCCAACTGCAGCGGGTGCAGGCTCATCAGCCAGTGGTAGTCCTGCGCCTGCGGTGTGGCCGGCGAGGCCAGGCGGGTGTAGCCCCGGCAGACCTCGAATGGCGACACCTTCACGGTCTTGCCCGTGCTCAAGGTGATCTCGAAAGGCCTGCCGGCGTCGCGCCGCTCCGACAGGGCCTCCAGCATCTTCACCGAGTCTTCGCGGCTGTAGCCGGCAATCTGCTTGATTTTGTCGCGGGGCTTCAGCGCGCTGCCCGGGGCGGCGCCGATCACGGTCAGTCGCTCGTCCACGCCCAGGCCACGCACCCAGGCCACACGGTCATCGGCGCTCAGCCCATCGCTGGTGGCCACCGAAAAAGGCAGCTCCCATTGCTTGTCGCATTCGGGGTCTTTGAGGGCCGCCGAGTGGGCAATGGCGGGCCGCAAGGCCTGCTCGCCGGAGCCAAAGTCACGGATGCGGCCCAGCAGCGCCTCATCGACTTTGCGGCCGTCGTCCAATGTGTAGCGTGGGGCGGAGCAGGCACTGATCAGCGAGGCCAACAGGAGTGGGATCAGGCGAAGACTGAGGCGAGGACGCACGGCGGGGCGATTCGTAACTAATTGCAAAGCCCTCGATTATGGAGGGGACTTTGCCCGCCGATGGGTCGAATGTGTGACGCCAGCGCCCCCGGGCTGGCGGCGGTCGCTCAGAAGCGGCGGCGGCTTTGCTGCAGGGCCACGCCAGCCACCATCAGACCGGCCAGGGTCATCAAGGCCCATTCGGAGAGGGTGGGGACAGAGGTGGTGCTCACCGGGTCGGCGGTGATGGTCACGGTGAACGTGACCGCACTGAAGCCGCTGGCACTGCCGTTGGGCGTGTTGGAAATCTGGGTGCCGCTTTCCACGCCATCACCGCCATAGGTCCGGATCGACTTGCCCGCCAGATTGACGGTGATGTCGGCGCTGATGATGGCACCGTCGGCGTCTGTGTTCACGCGGTCAAATGTGTAGCTTGTGGCGTTGGCCTTGGTGATCGTCAGCCCGCCCGATGCACCGTCGCTGAAGCTGAATGATTGCACCAGGGAAGTGATGTTGGTATCGGTGAGGTTGGCTGCCAGGGGGCTGCCCAGCGTGAAGGAACCCGTCAAGAACATCGTGTTGTTGTAGATGATCGTCGCATAGCTGTTGTAGGTCCCACTGGTCCCGCTGTAGGTCGCTGTGGCCCAGCTTGAAGAAGCCATGCAGCAGGCGATGACCAGGGTCCAAAATATTTTCAACACGTTGAGCTTTCCTTCAGGCACTCGGCAATTGCAAGGACAGGCCCGGGACGGATGTCCTGGCGCCCGGTTCATTGGCCCGGTGTCCAGCGCCAACCGGCGGCCCCCAATCGGGGCCGCCGGCAGCACTTTTCTCCCTGAGCACGACGCCATTGTTCGGATCAAGCGTTGATAAAGCGTTGAAAGCAAAAAGGCCCTTCAACGAAGGGCCTTGGGGAGGGGGGGCGGCGGCTCGGAACGTCAGAGTTCGAGTACCAACTGCCCGCCACAGGCGCGCGAGCAGCACACCATCATGCGGTCTTGGGCTTCGCGCTCGCTGCGGGTCAGCACCACGTCGCGGTGGTCGATCTGGCCACCCAGCACGCGCACCTCGCACGAGCCGCACAGGCCCTCGCCACAATCGCTTTGTACATCGATGTTGGCGGCGCGCAACACCGACAACACGGTCTGGTCGGCGGGCACCGGCAGGGTCAGGCCTGAATCCTTCAGCACCACCTCAAAGGCCTGCTCGCGGCTGGGGTCCAGCTGGGTGGCCTGGGCATGGAAGTGCTCGGTGTGCAGCGCATCCTCGGGCCAGTGCGCGCCGGCCTCGGCCAGGGCCTGCAGCAGGCGCTCGGGGCCGCAGGCATACAGCTGGGTGCCGGGCTGGTGGCTGCGCAGCAGGGCGTTCAGGTCCAGGCGCTGGCCTTCGTCGCTGGCATGCACCTGCAGGCGTGCGCCGTGCTCGGCCTGCATCTCGGCCAGGTAGGCCATGTGCTGGCGTGAACGCCCACAGTAGTGCACCTGGTAGTCCAGGCCCAAGTCAGCGGCGCGGCGGGCCATGGCGCGGATCGGGGTGATGCCGATGCCCCCGGCCAGCAGGATCACGCGCTGGGCGCCTTCGTCAAAACGGAAGTGGTTGCGCGGGCCGCGAATCTTCAGGCGCTCGCCCACGCGCAGCTGCTCGTGCAGCCAGGCTGAGCCGCCGCGGCTGGCCGGGTCGCGCAGCACCGCGATTTCATACACCGAGGCTTCGGCTGGGTCGCCGCACAGCGAGTACTGGCGCGACAGCTCGGTGCTGCCGCAGGCCACGTCGATGTGCGCGCCAGGCGTCCAGCGCGGCAGCGGCTGGCCATCGACCGAGCGCAGGCGCAGGCGCAGCGTGTCGGCGCTCAGGGGCGTGATGCTTTCCACCAGCACCGGGCGCGCAATGGCGTGGCGCGAGGGCTCGCCGATGCGCACCGGCTGCAGGGCCTGGCGCAGTTCGGGGCGGTGGTGTTCCGGGTTGGCCGCCGGGTCCCACTCCACCCAAAGGTGTTCGGGGCCGCGGAACGAGGTGTTGGCCACGTAGCTGAAGGTCTGCTCGGCCAGGCGCATGTGGGGCAGGCGGCGGGCAAATTCGTCGATGAAGATCTGCAGCTCCATGCGGGCCAGGTTTTTGCCCATGCACTGGTGGGCACCGTAGCCAAAGGTCAGGTGCTCGCTGGCGTCGTCGCGCCGGATGTCGAACAGGTCGGCATCGGCAAAGCGGCGTTCGTCGTGGTTGGCCGAGGCCATCACGATCAGCAGCTTGCTGCCCGCCGGGATGTCGATGCCCCCTACCTGCACATCCCGCGTGGCCAGGCGCCGCCAGGCGGCCACCGAGCCGTTGTGGCGCAGGCATTCTTCCACCGCGCTGGGGATCAGGCTGCGGTCTTCGCACAGCTCGCGCCATGCGCTGGGGTGCTGCAGCAGCAGCTTCAGCGCGTTGGCCGTGGCATTGGCCGTGGTCTCGTGGGCCGCCACGATGCCGGCCATCATCATCGAGTGCAGGTACGAGTCGGTCACCACATCAGGGTGCTCGGCCTGCTTGCGGATGCCGTATTTCATCCAGCCCGGGCCGCTGGGGTCTTGCCGCATCTTGTCCAGGATCTTGCCGGCGAGTTGCCAGAAGTTGCCCACCGCATGCGCCACCTTCACCTGCTCTTCAGGCCGCGGGCGGCCCCAGGTGTTCACGGTGTGGGCGATGGAGTACTGGCGCAACTGGTCCATGTCCTCTTCGGGCACGCCCAGAAAGTGCAGGGCGATGGTCAGCGGCACCTCCCACAGCATCTGATCGACCAGGTCGGCGCGGCCATCGTTGATGAAGCGATCGATGTACTCACGCGTCACACGGCGCACCAGCGGCTCGTGGTGCTTCAGGGCCTCGGGCGTGAAGGGCTCCATCAGCACGCGGCGGCGTGCCATGTGGGCGGGCTCGTCCTCGTTCACCAGGGTGCGGTTCATGGCGTAGCCGTACTGGGCCAGCACCGCGTTGGCCTCATCCCCGGTGGGGGTGATCTTCTCCAGCGCAATCGAGGGGCTGAAGGTCAGGTTGTCGCGGAACACCGCCTTGATGTCGTCGTAGCGCGTCACCACCCAGTAGCCCAACTGCGGGCTTAAGAACACCGGCTCTTGCTCGCGCGCCCAGCGCAGGTACTCGGGCGGGTCTTGCTGGTAGCCGTCCGAAAACGGATCGAAGGCCGCCGCCGCAGGGCTCACTGGGCAGCCGGTGGGTGGCCGCTGGCCCATCAGCGCGGTGTGGTCGATGGGGCAGCGGGCGGCGGGGGCCGCGGTGTCTTGTGGGGTGGTCATGGCGCCGTGGGTGTTTTGAATAGCGTAAATATAGTCCGCAATGCGTAATTAATGAGGCGTGGAAACCCTGAGAGGGCAGTGCCCGTAGCGATGCTGGGGTCTTGTTGGAACCGGTGATTTTTAAAATGTAAGATAAATGCATCTTTAAAAGGAAGCCTCCATGCTCGACACCCAGACCCGCACCCTCGTCAAAGCCACCGCCCCCGTGCTCAAGGAGCACGGCGTGGCCCTGACCCGCCACTTTTACGCCCGCATGTTCGAGCACAACCCCGAGCTCAAAGCCATCTTCAACCAGGGCCACCAGCGCTCGGGCGCCCAGCAGCAGGCCCTGGCCATGGCGGTGGCGGCCTATGCCGAGCACATCGACAACCCGGGTGTGCTGGCCCCCGTGCTGCAGCTGATCGCCCACAAGCACGTGAGCCTGGGCATCCGCCGCGAGCACTACGCCATCGTCGGCAAACACTTGCTGGCCTCGATCCGCGAGGTGCTGGGCGCTGAGGCCGCCACCGATGAGCTGATCGCCGCCTGGGCCGCCGCCTATGGCCAGTTGGCTGAGCTGCTGAGCGGCATGGAAGAAGGCCTGTACCAGGCCGCTGCCACCCAGCCCGGCGGCTGGACGGGCTGGCGCGGCTTTCGCGTGCAGCGCAAGGTGGCCGAGAGTGATGAGATCACTTCGTTCTACCTGGTGCCCGCCGATGGCGGCCCGGTGCCCGGCTTCATGCCGGGGCAGTATGTGAGCGTGCGCGTGCCGGTGCCCGAGCTGGGCCTGCACCAGCCGCGCCAGTACAGTCTGTCGGCCGCGCCGGGCGAGCAGGCCCTGCGCATCTCGGTCAAGCGCGAAGCCGGGCAGGGCGGCGAGGCGGCCACGCCTGCCGGCATGGTGTCGAACGTGCTGCACAGCCAGATCCAGCAGGGCGACCTGATCGACGTGGCCCCACCCATGGGCGACTTTGTGCTCGATGACCAGGCCCAGGCGCCTGCGGTGCTCATCAGCGCCGGCGTCGGCATCACCCCCATGATGGCCATGCTGGAGCACCTGGTGCAGCGCGCCCCGCAGCGCACCGTGCACTTTCTGCACGCGGCGCGCCACGGGGGTGCCCATGCCTTCGGCGCCCGGGTGCGCGAGCTGGCCGCCCGCCACCGTGCCCTGAAGGCGCGCATCCACTACGAGCACCCACGTGCGCAAGACCAGCTGGGCCAGCATTACGACCAGGCCGGCCGCATCGAGCTGTCGGTCGAGCAGGTCAGTGCCTTGGGCGCCGGCTCGCAGTACTACCTGTGCGGCCCGCGTGGTTTCATGCAGGCGCAGCGCCAGGCCTTGCAGGCGGCGGGTGTGCCGGCGGCCCACATCCATGCCGAGGCCTTTGGCACCGGGGGTGTCTGAACGCGTTATGCTGCCTGAGCCCTCTTACCACGTGCCACCATGCAGCTCACGCACTTCACCGACCTGGGCCTGCGCGTCCTGATGTACCTCACCCATCAGAAGCGCGACACCCCTGCCACCATCACAGAAATCGCCCAGCAGTTCGAGGTGTCACGCCACCACCTGGTCAAGGTGGTGCACTTCATGGGCCAGAACCAATGGCTGGCCACCACCCGGGGCAAGGGGGGCGGGCTGGCCCTGGCCCGGCCGCTGCACGAATATCGCCTGGGGGAGGTGATCCAGAGCCTCGAAGGCGTCACCCAGATGATCGATTGCGCCGACCCCCCCTGCGCCCTGGCCGGGCGCTGTCAGCTCAAGGGCATGCTCGACCAGGCTCAGCAGGCTTTCTTTGCCAGCCTCAATCAATACACCCTGGCCGACATGGTGGCCGCGCCCACCGGTGAGGCCATCGTGCGCCTGGTGGCGCGCTCGGTGCCAGCCGCGGCCTGATCAAAGATCGCGCGCCCACACCTGGCCCACCAGGTCTTTGCCAAAGCTGTGGTGCTTGTCCTCTTCGACCAGCTCAAACCCGGCCGCCTGGTAGATGCGCCGTGCCGACACCAGGATGTCGTTGGTCCACAGCACCATGCGGCGGTAGCCCTGGGCGCGCGCAAAGCGCAGGCATTCGTCCACCAGCCTGCGGCCCAGGCCCAGGCCGCGCGCGCTGGCATCCACGTACAGCATGCGCAGCTTGGCGGTGTCGTCGTCTTGCTTGACCACGAACACCGAGCCCACCACCTCGCCCTCGCTCTCGGCAATCCAGCAGCGCTCGCGGGCGGGGTCGAAGGTCTTCACATACTGGCCCACGATCTCGGCCAGCAGGCCCTCAAAGGTCCAGTCCCAGCCGTATTCGTGCGCGTACAGTTCGGCCTGTTTCTGGATCACGATGCCCAGGTCGCCCGGGCGCGGGTCGCGCAGGATGAAGGCCTTGGGGGCTGCGTTTGCGTCGCCCAGCAGGCGCCGCACCTGGGCCATGGCGCCCACCAGGCGGGTCTGATCGGCCTCGCTCAGGGGCTGCAGCAGGGCGGCCACCTCGGCGCCCGAGGCCGCTTCCAGCTCGGCAAACACGCGGCGGCCCTCGTCGGTCAGGCGCAAGGCCAGGCGTTTGCCGTGGTCGGGCGACGCCTCCCGCTGCACCAGCCCGCGTTCTTCCAGACTGTTGATGAGCCGGCTCAGGTAGCCCGGGTCCATGCCCAGGTCGCGCCCCAGTTGCGCGGCCGAGGCCGGCGCCTGCGCCGGGGCGTGTGCCATCTCGTACAGCAGCCGCAGCTGCGGCAGGCTGTAGTCCGAGTGCAGCACCCGGTCACCCAGGGCACCCACCAAACGGGTGTGGAAACGGTTGAACTGGCGCACCGCCACGATGTGGTCGGGAAGGACGTGGGAGGGGGTTGGCATGGTCATGTGATGCTTAAGGCTCCATGATGTTGCCAAAAGCAATACATTGCGTCAAGCCGCCTGCGTGGCGCCTCTCATGGCTGGCTGGGGGGCTGGCTGGGTGGGGCGTCGGGGTCGCCATCGGCCCGCGGAGGGGCCGTCAAGGGCAGCCTGAAGCTGAAGCAAGTGCCCTGGCCCAGCTGTGAGCTCACCTCCACCATGCCCCCCAGCAGCCCCGACACCAGGCCAAAGACAATGCTCAGGCCCAGCCCTGAGCCGCCCTGGCCCAGCCGGGTGGTGAAGAAGGGGTCGAAGATGCGGGCCAGGTTCTCTGGCGCCACACCGGCGCCGTCGTCACTCACCTTCAGCAACACCTCCGTGCCTTCTTGCCTGGCCCACAGGGTCAGCAGGCCGCCGCGCTCGCCAAAGGCGTGGATCAGGGCGTTCTCGTACAGATTGCTCACGATCTGGCTGATCGCGCCGGGGTGGCTCTCCATGCGGATGCCATCGGGTATGTCGATCGTGTAGCGGGCCGGGCCATGCTTGTGCACCACCGAGATGGTGGTCAGGGTCTCGCTGACCAGCTCCTTCAGATCAAAGCTGCGCCGGCGCAGGCTGGTCTGGTCCACCGCCATCTGCTTGAAATCCTGCACCAGTTCGGCTGCCCGGTTCAGGCTGCCCAGGGCAATGCCGATGCCTTCGTCCAGATGGCCCACAAACTGATCGAGCCGGGCGCGCGTCAGCCCCTTGGCCAGGTCGGCCTTGAACGCGCGGCTCTGGTCGGCCATGGTGCTCAGCACCAGCACGCCGTTGCCGATCGGGGTGTTGAGCTCATGGGCCACCCCAGCCACCAGCGCGCCCAGCGAGGCCAGCTTCTCGGTCTGGATCAGCCGCTCTTGCGTTTGGCGCAGGTGGTCCATGGCGCCTTGCAGTTCGCTGTGGGCCTGTCGCACTTCGGCGGTGCGGGTATTGACCCGCTCCTCCAGCTTCTCCACCGAATGGGCCAATGAGGCCCGCATGAAGTCAAGCTGCTGGGCCAACACCCCGAACTCGTCAGGGCGCAGCGTGGGCAGGGCGGTCTGCAGGTCACCGGCCGAAATCCCAGCCGCGCTGCTGCCCAGGCGCGACAGCGGGCGCAGCACCCGCCGGTGCAGCCACAGCCCGATCAGCAGCGACGAGGCCACCAACTGGCAGCCCACCACCCCGGCCAGCACCCAGGCCGAGTTCCAGGCTTCGTCCTGGGCAGACGTGGTGGCGTACGACAGACTGACTTCACCCAGTCGCTCGCCATCCTTGTCGATGGAGCGGGTGATCTCGATCCGGCTGCCCCGGCCGGGGTTGGGGCGCTGATACGACAACAGCGATTCACCATCGGCATCGCGCACATCGACCGACACAATCGATGCGTCAGCCACCACCGCGCTCACCAGGGGCCGACCGGTGTCGATCGCCACGTTCCACAGGGGCAGCACCAGGCCCGCCTTGAGCAGATCGGCGAACTGTTCGGCCCGGGTGCGGGCATTCACCTCCACCGCCTTTTGCAGGTTCAGGTCAAGCAGAATCAGGGTGGCCACGGCTGCCGGAATCAGCAAGGCCAGCACCAGCACCGCAAACAGGGGCAGGCGCAGGCTTCGGCGCGGTGCGGCGGCAGGGGCCAGTGCCGGGTCGAGGGTGTGGCGGGCGGTCATGTCTGGGGCGCCCGCATCGCAGCGCGTGGGTGCTCCCACCCGCTGAGGGGCGTCTCCGAAGTCCGGGCCTGCAGGGAACGCATCGGCAAATTGTTGCCGGCTGACACCCTGCGGTCAATTGGTGTTGCCCGGGGCCGCCCGGGCCGGGGGGCTCGGCCACCGGGCCCGCCTTGGCGTTTGCCCCTGCTTGCCAAACAGGCTTCAGCGGCGTTGAATGAGCAGGCCATCGGATACCCTTGTCCCCCGCGTGGGCCCGCGCAGATCTTGTCCGCAACACCCGATCCAGCCATGAACCTCATCGCGACCTCTCTGGCACTGCTGCTTCTGTTGGGCGGCGCGGGCCAGGCTGCCACTGCAGGCTGGGTGTTGCGCACCGCGGCCCAGGAGGGCTCTGCCCCCAAGTACCTGACGGGCTCCAACCCGGCTGGGGTCGGCGGCCTGTGCCCCGAGATCCTGCGGGCCATCGAAGGCGTCGACCCCGAGATCCACTTTGAGATTGACCCCAAGCCCACCCCTTTGCGTCGCATCGAGAAATCCCTGCAGGAAGGCCGCCTGGACGTGCTTTGCGCCTTGCTGGATACCCCCAGGCGCCACCAGATTGCACACCGCCTCTCCACGCCGGTGTACGCGGTGCGCGAACGGCTGGTGGCTTTGCGCAGCGAGGCACTCAGCTCCCAAGGCTTTGATGACCTGGCCCGCACTGGCGCACTGGTGGCCACCCAGGCCGGGGCCAGTTATGCCGACAAGCTGCGCCAGCATGGCGTGGCCGTCGATGAGACCGACACGGTGGCCGCCTTGCGCAACATCGTGCGCCACCGGGTGCGCTACTACTACGGCAATGAACTCACCTGCGTCTACTACATCAAGGCCGGGCGGATGAGCGCCGAGCTGGGCCTGGTGCCAGGGGTGATGGGCGAAACCCCCAGCCACTTCTGGGCGGCCAGGCACCTGGAGCCCGCCTTGGTCAAGCGACTGGATGCGGCCCTGATCAAGCTCAAACGCAACGGCACTCTGGAGCGCATCTACAACCGCTATGCCGAGATGAATTGAAGGGGTCTGCTTGGCCGACAAGGGAGACAACATGAAGCACCGCCTGATCCCGAACCCGACCCAGCTGCCGCCCGGCACATGCCCTTGCACCTGGGCTGGCACCTGGGTTGGCATGCGGCCCGGCATTCACCGCGTCACCCGGGGCAGGCCTGTGGTCGCCCTGGCGCTGGCCATGCTGGTCGCCCCGGTCCTGCTCACACACGCGCAGGCGGCCTGCACCCGCCTGCGCATCGGGGCCGACCCGGCCTACCCACCCCTGCACTGGTACGACGGCCACCAGATGCAAGGTGCCAGCATCGACATGGCCAGGCGCGTGCTCGATGAGCTGCACATCCCCTACGAGATCCGCTACCAGGGGCCCTTCACACGCATCATGAAGCTGGCCGAGCGCGGCGAAATCGACATGGTCGCCACGCTCAAGAAAACCCCCGAACGCGAGCAGTTCCTGCTGTTTCCCAAGACCGCGGCCTTGTCCAACCCGGTGGCCGTGTTCCAGTCCCGCGAACGCGCCTTCGCCTTTCACACCCGGCAAGACCTGATCGGTCACCGCGGCGGCATCACCCGTGGCAACCGCTTTGGTGCCGATGTAGACGACTTTGTCAAGGCATCGCTCGACATCGAGGAGGCCGACACGCCAGAAAGCAACTTCAACAAGCTCAAGGTCGGGCGCATCGACTACTTTCTCACCGGCTACTTTGTCGGCATGGCCTACCTCCTCAAGCGCAGCGACGAGGCCAGCTTTGTGGTCCCCTCCACCTACCTGGCCGACACCCCCAACTACCTGGCCCTCACGCTCAAGGGGGCTTGTGCCGACAAGCTCGAGGCCATCGACGCCAAACTGCTCCAGCTCAAAAAGAGCGGCGTGCTCGACGAGATCATCAAGGCCAACCTGGCGCGCTGGCGTACCAGCTCGCTTGCTCGCGAGGCGCCTTGAGCCATTGGCCCTAGGCCACGGATTGCAGCGTGCCCGCCAGCGCCAGTTCCTCGAACACGTCCAGCGGCACCGGTCGGCTGAACAGGTAACCCTGGTAGGCATGGCAGCCGATCTGTTGCAAAAAACGCTGCTGCGCCAGCGTTTCCACGCCTTCTGCGATCACCGGCAGATCCAGGCTCTGGGCCAGGGTGACGATGGTCTTGGCAATGGCCGCATCGTGCGCGTCGTCCAGCAGGTCACGCACAAAAGATTGGTCGATCTTGAGCTGGTTCAAGGGCAGTCGCTTCAGGTAGGTCAGCGATGAGTAGCCGGTGCCGAAATCATCCAGTGAAAACCCGATGCCATGCCCCTGCAGCGTCTGCATCGTGGCGATGATCTCGTCCACGTCGTGCACCAGCAGGCTTTCGGTCAGCTCCAGCTTCAGCCGGCGCGGGTCGGCCCCCGTGTGCTGCACCACCTCCAGCACCATCGCCACAAAGCCGGGGTCGCGAAACTGCTTGGCGCTCATGTTCACCGCCAGGCTCAGCTGCCCCAGGCGAGGCCGCCCGGCCCAGGCGGCCAATTGCTCGCACGCAGCCTGCAGCACCCAGCGCCCCAGCGGCACGATCAGCCCGCTGTCCTCGGCCAAGCCGATGAAGTCGCCTGGAGGCACCAGCCCGCGTTCGGGGTGCTGCCAGCGCACCAGCACTTCGGCGCTCAGCAGCTCGCCGGCGCTGTTCACCTGGGGCTGGAAATGCAGCACAAACTGCTGTTGTTGCAAGGCCCGGCGCAGGTCGTCCTCGATTTCTGCGCGGTGTTTCACCACTGCTTCCATGGCCGGGTCAAAAAAGCGCACGGCCTGGCGCCCTGCATCCTTGGCGCGGTACATGGCCAGATCGGCCTGTTTCATCAGCTCGTCCATCGAGGTACCCTGGCCCAGAAACAGCGTGGCCCCCAGGCTGGCACTGCTGTGGTGCACGAAGCCCCTCAAGGTGTAGGCCCGTGTCAGCGATCTCAGCAGGCGCTCGGCAATCGCCTCGGTGGCGCTGGCCGCGTCGCGCGCGGTCTCGCCCAGCCCCCCGAGCACCATCACAAACTCATCGCCGCCGATGCGCGCCACCGTGTCGTCGGGGTGTACCCCTTGCCGCAGGCGGTCGGCCACCTGTTGCAGCAGCAGGTCACCCATGTCGTGGCCCTTGGTGTCGTTCAAGGTCTTGAAGTGGTCCAGGTCGATGAACAGCAGCGCAGCGTATTGGCCGGTGCGCTGGCTGACGGCCTGTGTCTGGCGCAGCCGGTCCAGCAACAGCACGCGGTTCGGCAGACCGGTGAGCTGGTCGAAGAACGCGAGGTTGTTGATCTGCGCGGCCGAGCGTCGGTGCTCGGTGTCGGCCGCCAGCAGCTGGCGCTGCGTTTCGGCCAGCCAGCCCAGCACGCTGTGCTGCAGGGCTGGCTCCACCGGGATGGGCTCGTCAAAATCTCCCCGTCCCAGGCGTTCGATCTGGCGGTGGATATCCTCCAGCTTGCCGCCCAGTGTGTGGCGCAGCGCCTGGTAGGTTTGCCACAGCGTGAAGGCCAGCAGCAGGCCCACGCCGGCGAACAACCACCGCACCAGCACCGCGAAGCGCGCGGCCTCCTGCACCGCCGCGGTGGTGCGCAGCTCCACCATCTGCTGAAACTCGGCGATCGGCCGCATGATGCGGGCCTTGGCCTCGTGGTAGGCCGCGTCGTGCAACATGGCGATGGCGTGCAGGCGGCGCGCTGCCACATCGCCGCCAGACGCTTCGATCAGCACCATCGCCGTCAACTCGGTACCGGTCAGTGCGTCCGAGTTGGCCTTGGCCTCGGCCAGCTTGGCGAACTCGGCCTGCGTGAAATGGGCTTGTTCCATCAGGGTCAGCAGCGGCACGGCCGCACCCGAAGGCCGTGGCCGGGGGCCATCTCCCTGCACCAGGTCCCAATACACGTTGCGGTAATCGAGTGGCCTGGGGCTGTGGCCGTCGCGAATGGCCAGAATCTCCATGTAGTACTTCTGGTACACCAGATCGCCCGTCGCCACATAGGTGCGCACCATCCGCGTCAGGTCGTCCGACGATTGCCGCAGCTCGGAGGCCAGCCCCAGCGACTCCAGACGCTTTTCGTTGGCCTGGTCGATCGCCTTTTCGGCCTGCACGTAGTACGCGAACAAACCCACAAAAAGCAGCGACATCAGCACCGTGATCCACAACGACTGGTGGAGTCGGGTCAGGGCCGGGTGGCCAGTGGCGGCAGAAAGTGGTTTCATGGCGTAGCGGTTACAGAATGTAGCAAGAATGTGGCCTGCCCCTGAAATGCGGCCCGCCACTGACGACATGGCGCAAGGCCAGTGGCCGCAGTCGTGCTGTGCGCAACAAGGGGCTTTTGCGCGGCATACTCGTCTGGCTCGCATTTTGCGTAGGGCTTGTACCCTCCAAACAGGCCCATTCAAGGACTCCGCCCCTCATGCAACGACGTCATCTGCTCACTCTGGCTGCAGCCGCAGCCGCCAGCCAGGCCCCGGCCTTTGCCGACACCCGGCCGCTGCGCCTGGTGGTGCCTTTCCCGCCCGGTGGGGCCACCGACATCACGGGGCGCGCCATCAGCGAGCCCCTGGCGCGGCTGCTGGGGCAGCCCGTGGTGGTCGACAACAAGGGTGGGGCAGGGGGCTCGATCGGCATGGCTGAAGTGGCCCGCGCGGCGCCCGACGGCCTCACCCTGGCCGTGGCCACCGTCTCCACCCACGGTGTCAACCCGGCGGTCTACAAGAAGCTGCCCTACGACCCCATCAAAGACTTCGCACCGGTCACCGAACTGGTCAAGGCCCCGGGCGTGCTGGTGGTCAATGCCGGCTTGCCAGTGAAGGACTACGCCGAGTTCCTGCGCTACCTCAAGGCCAACCCCGGCAAGCTTTCGTACGCCACGCCGGGCACCGGCACCATCGGCCACATGTGGGGCGAGCTGTTCAAGAGCGCCACCGGCACCTTCATGCTGCACATCCCCTACCGCGGAGCCGGCCCCGCACTCAACGATGTGGTGGGCGGGCAGGTGATGGTCTACTTTGACCAGGTTGCGGCTTCGCTGCCGCACATCCAGTCGGGCAAGCTGCGCGCGCTGGCCGTTTCGTGGAACAAGCGCCTTGAGGTGCTGCCCAACGTGCCCACCTACGGTGAGTTGGGCCTCAATGTGTGCAACGAGCCCTCGTGGTTCGGTCTGGTGGCCCCGGCGGGCACGCCCAAGGCCGCCATTGTTCGCGTGCAAGAGGCCGTGGTGCGTGCCCTCAAAGAGCCTGCGGTGCGCGAGCGCCTGGCCGCTCAGGGCCTGTTTGCCACCGGCACCAGCCCCGAAGAGTTTGGCGCCGAGATCAAGTCCGAGATCGAGAAGATGCAGCGCGTCAGCGCCTACGCCAAGATCACGCTAGACTGAACGGAGCAATCACTGCGCACGTTCTGGGGAAGGGCTGGCGGTGTGCGGGCCTGGTTTGCACGCCACGGCCCATCCAGTGGCACGTTGTGCCCTCTCATATACTGCGGAACCCGTATCCGCTCCACCATGAACATGTTCCCAGCACGGCGCAGTTTGCTTGTTCCAGTCTGTCGTTGGCTCGGGCGACGCGCTGCCTTGGTGGGGTGCTTGGGCGGTGGGCTGCTGGCCACGGGGGTGGCAGCCTTGATCGCCTGGGGCGCCTTGCAGGTGCGGGTGCAGGCCACCGACCAGGGCCATGCCAAGGTGTTGCAGCGCATGCGCACCCTGCAGGACAACGTGCGTCAGACCTTGGACCTGCTCAATGCCTCTTACCGGGCCGACTGCACGCCCGACAACCTGGGCCAGTTGCGCGTGCTGCTGCTCAAGAACCGCGACGTGCGCCAGATCGGCCTGCTGGATGAACAAGGGCGTCTTTTTTGCAGCACTGTTTCGGGCCTGTTGCCACAGCCCACGCCCCGCCGCAGCCAGGGCATCGATGGCTCGGTGGGCCGCTATCTGTTGAACACGCCGCTGCAATTTTTCTCACCGCTGGCACCGGCCGATCTGCAAGCCACGGTGATCGAGCGCGGGCGATTCCAGGTGGTCATCGACGACAACCCCACGCAAGAGGTGTTCGCCCAGTACGCCGATGGCATCTGGGCCGGCAATGTGCACCAGCGTCGTCGGGCCTTTGTGGGCACGTTGGGTGCGCGAACCGATGCCATGGCCAACCTGGACACGCCGCATGTCACGTTTGATTGGTCGCAACGCGTCTGGCGCGTGACCAACTCGGTGCCCGGGGTCAGCCCGGTGTCGGTGCAATCGGTGCTGTGTTTGAGCGACCTGGCCCAGCGTCACCCCTGGATGGGGGTTGGCTATGTGCTGCTGTGCGCGGTGTTGGGCTGGCTGGCTGGGTCGGCGCTGGCGCGTGTCGGGCGCTACCTGAGCTCCATGGAGTTCCTGATCCGCCACCTGTGCCAGCCGGCCAATGTGGTGTGCCACTACCAGCCCATTCTCGAGCTGGCCACCGGGCGTGTGATCGGCTGCGAGGTGCTGGCCCGCCTGCAAGACGGCCAAAGCCTGCTGTACCCCGACCAGTTCATCCCGGCGCTCACCCAGCAGCAGCTCGGCTGGCGCTTTGATGCAGCGGTCAGCCGCCATGCCCTGCTTGAGCTGGGCGCAGCCCTGCCGCCGCAGACCCACTTTTCGGTGGCCCTCAATTTCTTTCCGCAGAACCTGCGCCGCGATCTGATCCTGCCGCACCTGACGTCTGCCCTTTACGACAGCGGGCGCAGCGACCTGCGCATCGAGCTCGAGGTGACCGAGTACGACTTCTCCAGTGCCCTGGTGCCCGAACTGGCCCGCCTCAAGGCCGATGGCTTTGCCATCTCGATCGACGACTTTGGCACGGGCTACTCCAACCTGGGCATCGTCAAGCGCGTGGCACCCGACTACCTGAAGATCGACAAATCCTTTGTCTTCGAGATGGCCGACGCCACCATCCGCTCCACCCTGATCCCCGAGATCATTGCCATTGCCAAGGCCATCGGCAGCGAAGTGATCGCCGAAGGCATCGAAACCACAGAGCAGGCCCGGCAACTGCTCGAGATGGGCGCCCGCTACGGGCAGGGCTACCACTTTGCCAGGCCCATGAAGCTCGACGACTTTCTGCGCTATCTGGCACAACAGCCCACCGCGGCGTGAGGTGGGGCGGCCCTCGCTGCCGCCAGTATCTATCCCCGCCTTTTCTGGACAAGCCTGTGGACAAGCCGTGTGCCGTGGCAGGAACAGTGCGTCAAGTGCTTGATTTGCAAAGGCAATTGTTACGCTGCTCAAAAAATCATCAGCTTGGGTTTGACCGCAGGGCTCGCTGCTTGCGCTGCGCTCGCTCCCCCAGGCTGAGCACCATCGCATCCAGCAACAGCACGGCCAGCAAGGCCCCACCGGCCAGCGGGAACAGCAGGCAGGCCGGCAGCAGCCAGGCCAGCACGCGCCAGTACCGCGGCGATGGGCCCGCCAGCCCAGGCACGCCCAGGCGCCCGGCCGGTCGGCGCCACCACCACATCAACGGCGCCGCCAGGCACAGCAGCGCCACCACGGCGCACACCAGCAGCAGGCCCCATTGGTTGGCCCAGCCCCACTGCTGCCCCAGGTGCACATTGATGCCCCATTCCATCCAGCGCCCGGCGGCGCCGTAGTCGGGCCAGGCCATGTCCAGCAACACCTCGCCGCTGTAGGCATCGAGGTGCACCACGCGCTGACGGCTCAGGTCGGCTGGGTACACCGACGCGGTCCACACCCCGCGCGGCCCGTTGGGTGCACTCAGGCTCAACCCGGGCGCCAGGTTCAGGGCCTGCACCCGGGGCCAGATCTGGGCCAGGCTCAGCATCGGCGGCATCGGGCTTGCCGCTGAGCCCTCTGGCCGGGCAGGGCCTGCTGCCGCACCGTGCCCGGCGTGCTCGCCCCCAGGGTTGGACAGGGGCAGCCGCGCCTGCGTCAGCGACCAGTTCGTGTCTGCCTGGTCGGCCAGGCGCTGGCCCGACATGGGCAGCTGCACCCGCAGCCCGGCCGGGTAGCCCCAGTTGGCGCCATTGGCCCACTGGTTCACCCAAGCGCCCCACACGCCCGACCAGGGCATGCCGGTGAGCGCCAAAAACAGCAGCACCCCGCCCACCGCCGCCCCGCCCACGGCATGCAAGTCGCGCCAGAACACCCGTTGCCCCGGGTGCCAGCGGCGCAGGCTCCACACGCCTTGCTTGCGGCCCCGTGGCCACCACAGGTACAGGCCGCTCAGCACCAGCAGGCCCGTCCAGCCCGCGGCGATCTCGATCAGGGCCCGGGCCTTCGGCCCCACGATCTTCAGGCTGTGCAGATGCCTCAGCGTCCAGCCCAGCGTGCCGCGTTCGGGCAATTGGCCCAGCACCCGGCCATCGGCCGGGCTCAGGTACACCCACACGCGTTGCCCGCTGGGTGTCAGCAGGTCGATGCGCGCCGAGCGCCCGGGGGCTTCGGGCGGGTTCCAGCGCAGCAGCTGCCCGGGCACCGCCTGTTGCGCCGCCTCCAGCAGCCGCTGCGGCGGCCAGGCCTCGCTGGCCTGGGTTGACGGTGTTGGAACCGTCAGCAGATCGCGGTGCCACCACGTGTCCACCGTGTCGTGAAACAGGTACAGCCCGCCCGTGATCGACAGCAGCAGCACAAACGGCCACACCAGCAGCCCGGCATAGAAATGCCAGCGCCACAGCAGCCGGTACAGCCAGCCGGCCCGCGGCTCCGCGGCACCTGTCTCAACAGGGGGCAACGGGGTGGCCGTGCTCATTTGAACTTCCAGGCCAGCGTGGCGTAATAGGCGCGGCCGTCACCCGGCGAATGGCCCCACGAGCCGCTGTCATACCAAACGTACTCATAGGTGCGGTTGGCCAGGTTGCGCACCTGCAATTGCAGCGTCAGGTCGGTCTGGATGCGCCACTGCGCCGACAGGTTCAGCAGCACGTTGCCGCCAAACTTGCCCAGGGTGTTGCTGCGCTCCACGTAGTAGCTGCCCTGGGCCGTGCCCCAGGCCGAGATCTTCCAGTCGCTGTTGAGCTGGTAATCAGCGCCCAGCGAGGCCACGTAGTGCGGCACGTTCTCGATCTCCTTGCCCAGGGTGGTTGGGGCGCTGGGGTCGGGTGCCGTGATGGTGGCCTGCTGGTGCGAGTAACTCACCCAGCCCGACACCTTGCCCGTGGGCCGCAGGTTCAGCTGCAGGTCATAGCCCTTGCGCAGCGTGCGTGCGATGTTGGCTTGCCCGCCACTGTCTACCACACCGTCCACGCCCAGCTGGCGGGCCACTTCGCCGCTGGCGCGTTGCTCCCAGTAGGCCACCCGGCCGTCCAGGCCCTCGGCGGGCGTGAACTTCAGCCCCAGCTCCCAGCCATCGTTCAGTGAGGCCGACAAATCATTCTTTTGCGTGCTGGCGCGGTAGGCGTCAATGCCCGTACCGATCTGGAAGGTGCGCCCTACGTTGGCGTACACGCTGGCCTTCTGCCAGGGCGAGTACACCACGCTCAACTTGGGCTGGGGCACCGTGCCGTAGGCGTTCAGGGGCAGGGTGGTGCCCGCCAGGCGGTCCACCAGTTGCCCGCTGAAATGGTCCACCCGCAGCGCCGGCACAATCTTCAGCTCGGGCACCGGCCGGATCATGGCCTGCACATAGGCCCCCTGGTTGCTGAGCGTGTAGTCCCAGTTGCGGATCTGCGAAGTGCGCACCCGTTCCACCGTGCGGTAGCGCTGGCTCAGGTTGGTCTGGCGCTGGTAGTCCACCCCGCCTTCCAGCACCAGTTCATGCGCCCAGCTGACCTGCGGGCGCCAGGTCAGCGTGCTGATCGCGCCGTCCTGGTTCTCATCCGAGTCGCGCTCTTGCTGCACCCCCGCTTGCGTGAAGCGCACCCAGCGCTGGTTGGTGTAGGTGTTGCGGTACACGCGGGTGCTCCACGACAGGTCGCCCAGTTGCTGGTCATGAAACACGGCCACCTGGTTGGTGTGGCGCGTGCTGCGGTCGGCCGAGGCATAGCTGGGCGACGAGCGCGGTGCGCTGGCCGCGGCGGCTGCGCTCAGGTAGCCCGATTCGAGCGCGTCGTTTTCAAAGTGGCGCACGCTCAGCCCGGTGCGGTAGCGGCCGTCATCGGTGGTGTAGAACCACTTGCCCGCCACGGCCAGCTTGCGGGCGTTGGCGTGGTCGCGCCAGCCGTCCGAATCGCGTGAGGCCACAAAGTAGTTTTGCGTCCAGTTGGCGGTCTCGATGCCCTTGGCCACCTGCACTTCGCGGGTGTTGAAGCTGCCCAGGGTGGTGTTGATCTGGGTCTCGTTGCCGCCCGTGCGCGTGTTCACATTGGCATTGCCGGCAATGTTGTTCAGCCCGTAGCGCGGGTCGTTGGTGCCGCGCACCACCTCGATGCTCTCGATGTTGAGCGGAAACACCGCATCCAGAAATGGCATGCCCCCCGCGTTGTCGTTCGAGGGAATGCCATCGATCAACAGCTTGACCGCATTCACCCGGCCCTCGCCATTGAAGCCCCGAAACGAAAAACGCCCGGCATCCGAGCCCTGGCGAAACGGTGTCACCAGCACGCCCGGGGCGCGTTGCAGCAGCTCCCAGCTGTAGTCCACCGAGGTGTCTTGCACCGCGGCGCCGCCCAGCACGTCCACCGACGTCAGCA
>Ga0066460_1000049_pt1 | contig 30888 bp, 23 predicted proteins | sample LakWasMe88_LOW11_2_FD_59570 | JGI IMG/M metagenome (GOLD analysis project Ga0066460, IMG submission 59570) | Freshwater sediment methanotrophic microbial communities from Lake Washington under simulated oxygen tension - Sediment Metagenome 88_LOW11 | ecosystem: Environmental > Aquatic >... | reverse complement strand
GGTCTTGACCACCGAGAACTTCTCGATCGCCTCGAACACCTTGCCCTTGCGGCGCAGGCCTGCGGTGTCCACCAGCTCGAAGCGCTGCCCATTGCGCTCGAAGGGCACCGAGATCGCATCGCGGGTGGTACCAGGCATGTCGAAGGCCACAAGTCGCTCTTCGCCCAGCCAGGTGTTGATCAGCGTCGACTTGCCGACATTGGGGCGCCCCGCCACGGCCAGCTTGATCAGGCCGGCATCGGCCTCCTCGGCGTCTTCGTCGGGCTCGGGCAGGTTCAAAGGTGCCAGCGCCAGATCGACCAGGCCACGGATGCCTTGGCCGTGCGCTGCCGACACCGGATAGACCTCGCCCAGGCCAAGTTCATAGAACTCGGACAACTGCATGCCCTCTTTCATGCCTTCGGCCTTGTTGGCCGTCAGCACGCAGGGCTTGCCCAGGCGACGCAGGTACTTGGCGATGTCGTGGTCCTGGGCCGACAGGCCGGCCCGGGCATCCACGACGAAGACCACCACATCGGCCTCCGCCACGGCCTGCTGGGTCTGCTTGGCCATTTCCTTGTAGATGCCGCTGGCGGCATCGGGCTCGAAGCCCCCGGTGTCGATCACGATGTACTCGTGCGCGCCCTGGCGGCCGTTGCCATAGTGGCGGTCGCGGGTCAGGCCCGCAAAATCGGCCACGATGGCATCACGCGACTTGGTGAGGCGGTTGAAAAGCGTCGACTTGCCGACATTGGGGCGCCCTACGAGCGCAATAACAGGTTTCATGAAGCATTACCGCCGATTCATTCCGGACGGAATGCAAACACGCCACCCTTGCGGGTGACCACGACCAACACGCCATCAGCCAGTACCGGGGCCACCGCGATCGGCGAGCCATCGGTGCTGAGGCGGTTGAGAGAACTGCCGTCTTCGCGCGACAGCAGATGAACAAAGCCGGCGTCATCGCCAATCGCCAGCGAGCGGCCCAGCAGCAGCGGGGCCGTCAGGCGGCGGTATTGCAGGCGATCGCTGGTCCACAGGCGCTCTCCGTCGGTGCGACGCCAGGCCACGAGGCGACCGTCGGACTCGGTCCCGAAGACCGTGGCCGCATCGCCATGCACCCCGGTGAAGCCATTGGCAGGCTTGGTCCAGCTCAAGGTACCGCGCTGGGCCTGCACGCAGCCCACTGCGGCCTGGAAGGCGCGCACGCAGACCGAATCGTCCACCCGGCTCACGCGGCCCACCAGATCAACCAGGCGTTCGACATCGTTGGTACCGCGCGGCGTCGCCAGAGGCGCCTCCCAGCGGATGCCGCCATTGGCCGGGTTCAACCCCGCCAGACGGCCCGACAGGCCCGCCACCAGTGTGTCATTGACCGGAATCAGCACACCGGGTTGCCGCAGCACCAGGGGCTCGCCCGGGCGTTGCTGGGTCCAGATCTTGCGGCCCGATTCGGCATCAAAGGCCGAGACCGATCGATCGGCTGCCAGCACAAACACCCGCGCGCCAGCCACCAGGGGCGCAGTGAAGACCTGGGCGGGCAATTGCCGGCGCCAGACTTCGCGGCCCGCCACAAAGCTGACCAGTTCGTTGTTGCTGGTGACCACCGCCACCTGCTTGCCATCGCCGCCTACGCCCGCGGTGATGCTGGCCTTGGCGTCGGCGCGCCACAGTTCACGGCCACTGGCCGCGTCAAAAGCAGTGACCTGCCCCGAGGACGAGGCCAGGGTCAGTGTGGACCCTGTGACCTGAGCGTCGAGCGGGAAATCGACCGCCCCCAGGCTGGCCGACCAGGCCGGCTTGACCCCCACCAGGGCCACCACGGGCGTCAGTTCGGCAGGCTTGTGCTTGGGCGAGCCCGAGCTGCAAGCAGTCAACACCAACAGCGAGACAGCCGCCAGGGCCGCCATGAGGCTGCGTTCAACGACCGGTCGTGCCATGTGCTTCACTTCTTGTCCTCGGTAGGGGCAGTGGCCGGCTCAGTGCCAGCTTGCGGGTTGACGCCCAGCGCGTTGAGCTTGGCCTCGATCAGGCGTCGGTACTCGGTGCGCTCGTCAAGCTTTTGATAGGCCTTGCGGTACTCGGCGACGGCCTCGTCGGCCTTGCCTTGCAGGGCATACACATCGCCCTTGCGGTCGGCCGCCAGGGCTTCGAATTCGGCCGGGAAAGCGGTGCCCAGGGTCTTGAGCGCTTCGTCGTAGGCCTTGGCATCCACCTGAAGTGCCGCCAGACGCAGGCGGGCCACAGCCTTCACGCCATCGTCACCGGACTGCTCCAGCACCCAGTTGAGTGCCGCCTTGGCGGCATCGGCATTGCCCTTGTCGGCAAGAGCCTGGGCGGCCAGCAGACTGGCCTGAGCGGCATAGGCCGTGCGGCCGTACTTGCCGTGGATGTCTTCCTGCACGCGGGCCACCTTCTGCAGGTCCTGGGCCTTGACCGCGCGCTCCATTTCGTCATAGAGCACGGCCGCCTGGGCAGACTGACTGCGCTGCCAGTACTGGTAACCGTTCCAGGCGGCAAAGCCGCCAAAGATCACGATCAGCACCCAGCTGATGGCGTTGCCATAGCGGTTCCAGAAGTGCTTGAGCTGATCGAGTTGTTCTTGTTCTTCGAGGTCGAGATGAGATGCCATGGCGTTGTGCTGTTAATTCGGGGATTGTAGGGTGATCGCCCACTGGGGCAGATCGCCCAGGGAGCGGGCCTGCTGAGCGCCTGCGCCATCGCGCAGCGACTTGACGGTGACCTCGCCACGGGCCAGTTCGTCGCCGCCAAAAATCAGGGCGTGGCGGGCGCCGCTGGCATCGGCCTTCTTGAACTGGGACTTCATGCTGCCCCAGGACTCTGCCGCACCGGCGTGCATCTGCACCGACACGCCCAGGGCGCGCAATTGCACCAGGGTCTTGAGGACCACCGGCAAAGCCGAGGCATCGGGCACGATGGCGTAGGCATCGGGTGCCGGGGCTTGCGCCGGGGCTTGCTCGCGCAGCAGCTCCAGCACCCGCTCCACCCCCAGGGCCCAGCCGACGGCCGGCGCGGCCTTGCCACCGATCTGCTCGATCAGGTAGTCGTAACGGCCACCGCCGCAGATCGTGCCTTGCGAGCCCAGGCTCTCGGTGATGAACTCGAACACCGTGAGGTTGTAGTAGTCCATGCCCCGCACCAGGCGCGGGTTGATGGTGTAGGCCACACCGCAGGCATCCAGAATGCCGCGCACGGTGTTGAAGTGGGCCAGCGAGGCCTCGCCCAGGAAGTCGATCAGGCGCGGGGCCGATTCGACCACCTCGCGCATGGCCGGGTTCTTGGTGTCCAGGATGCGCAGCGGGTTGCTGTGCAGGCGACGGCGTGCGTCCTCGTCCAGCAGCTCCTGGTGCTGCTCGAAGTGGGCGATCAGAGCAGCACGGTGGGCCTTGCGCTCGGCCGGCTGGCCCAGGCTGTTGAGCTCCAGGCGCACGTCCTTGAGACCCAGCTCCTGCCACAGGGCGTTGGCCAGCAGGATCAGCTCGGCATCAACCTCGGCGCCCGGAAAGCCCAGGGCCTCGGCACCGATCTGGTGGAACTGCCGATAGCGGCCGCGCTGCGGGCGCTCGTGCCGGAACATCGGGCCCATGTAGTACAGGCGCTTGCCGCCGTCGTACAGCATCGAGTGCTCGGCCACGGCACGCACCACGCCGGCGGTGTTCTCGGGGCGCAGGGTCAGGGCTTCGCCGTTGAGCTTGTCCTCGAAGGAGTACATCTCTTTTTCGACGATGTCGGTCACCTCGCCCAAGCCACGCACAAACAGGGGTGTGGGTTCCACGATGGGGGTGCGGATGTTGCGGTAGGCATGGCGGGCCATCAACTGGCGCACCTTGTCTTCCAGCCACTCCCACTGCGCCGACTCGGGCGGCAGGATGTCGTTCATGCCTTTGACGGCGGAAAGCTTTTCAAATCGGGGCGCGGACGCCGCAGCCGCGGGGGCTGCCTGGGGTTTCTCGGACATAAGGATCAGATGGGCTCGGAGTGTGGGGCCACAGCGGCCGCTCCGAAGCGCTTTTCAATGTAGTTTTCGACGATCTGGTGGAACTCGGCTGCGATGTTGTCGCCACGCAGCGTGAGGGCCTTCTCGCCATCGATGAACACCGGCGCCGCCGGCGCCTCGCCGGTGCCCGGCAGGCTGATGCCGATGTCGGCGTGCTTGCTTTCGCCCGGGCCGTTGACGATGCAGCCCATGACCGCCAGCTTGAGGTTTTCGACGCCGGGGTAGCGCGACCGCCACACCGGCATCTGCGCCCGCAGGAAGTCATCGATCTGCTTGGCCAGCTCCTGGAAGGTGGTGCTGGTGGTGCGACCGCAACCCGGGCAGGCCGTGACGCTGGGCACGAACACGCGCAGACCCAGGGCTTGCAGGATCTCTGAGGCGATCACCACCTCCTGGGTGCGCGACTCGCCGGGCTGAGGGGTGAGCGACACGCGGATCGTGTCGCCAATGCCCTCTTGCAGCAGGATGGACAGCGCCGTGGCCGAGGCCACCGTGCCCTTGGTGCCCATGCCGGCCTCGGTCAGGCCCAGGTGCAGGGCGTAGTCGGTGCGCCGCCCCAGTTCGCGGTAGACCGCGATCAGGTCCTGCACCCCGCTGACCTTGCACGACAAGATGATCTGATGGCCCGGCAGGCCCATTTCCTCGGCCCGCTGAGCCGAGGTGATGGCCGACGAGATCAGGGCCTCGTACATCACCTGGCGCGCATCCCAGGGTTGGGCGCGCTGGCTGTTCTCGTCCATCAGGCTGGCCAGCAGTTCCTGGTCAAGGCTGCCCCAGTTGACGCCGATGCGCACGGGCTTGTTCCAGCGGATGGCGGCATCGATCATCTGGCCGAACTGGCGATCGTGTTTGTCGCCCTTGCCCACGTTGCCTGGGTTGATGCGGTACTTGGACAAAGCCTCGGCGCAGGCGGGGTGCTCGGTCAGCAGGCGGTGGCCGTTGTAATGGAAGTCGCCGATCAAGGGCACGGAGATGCCCATGCGGTCGAGCTGCTCACGGATGTGGGGCACGGCAGCGGCGGCCTCGGGCGTGTTCACCGTGATGCGCACCATCTCGGAGCCTGCAAGTGCCAGCTCCTTGACCTGGATGGCGGTGCCGATCACATCCACCGTGTCGGTGTTGGTCATCGACTGCACACGCACGGGCGCATCGCCCCCCACGGTCACATGGTTGCTGCCCCAGGACGTCACCGCCTGGCGCGAGCGGCGCGGCTTGGGCTGGGCCGTCGGAATCGGTTGCTGCCCCCACACCGGGCGCTCGCTGTCGCTCATCACTTCACCTCGAAACGGGCCACGTTGTCACGCGCCACAGATTGCAGATCGAAAGCCTTGCCCCGCACCTGGAGCTGGGTGACATCCACCTTGCCCACCACCACGGAAAGCGGAGGCACCCCGCTGGCAGAGGCGGTCTCGCCAGCGCTCAGGGTCTTCTGGAAGGTGACCTGGCCAGTGGCATCGGTCACCTTGATCCAGGAACTGCCTGTGGCGCTGAAACTCAGCACCGAGGCAGCCGATGTGGCCGCTGGCGCGGCCGCAGCCTGGCTGGCCGCGGGAGCAGGCTGGGCGGGCGCTGCCGCCGGAGTAGAGGCGGGCACGGGTGCCGGTGCTGGAACCGGTGCAGGGGCGGGTGCCGGTGCAGGGGTGGGCGCCGGTGCAGACACAGGCGCCACCGCGGGCACAGGTGCAGATGGCGTTGCCGCAACCGGGGTGGCCGCCGGCACTTCAGGCGCCTGCGCCACCAAGGGTGGCGGGGCGGGTTCAGGTTCTGGCGCTGCCTGGACCACAGCCCCCGGGCTGGTCAGCGGGGCCGCTGGCTCAGAGACACTGGGGCTGAAACGGGGCCAAAGGTAGATCGCCAAGGCACCCAGGCACAACAAGGGCACGGCCAGCAGCGTGGGGCTGAAGCGATGCTCCGACACCAGGCGGTGGCGACGCTCGTTCTGCGCCCGGAAAGGGGTGTTGATGCCCGCGTCGTCCGGGTTCAACCTGGGGGTCTGGGTTTGGGGCAGGCGTTCCAGCACCGGAGCGGCATCGATGCGCAGGGTGCGGCACACGCTGGAGGCCAGGGCGCGCACGAACACTGCGTCGGGCAAGTCATCGTAACGGTCGGATTCGAGCGCCTCCAGCTTGCTGACAGGCACCTTGAGCGCCACCGCCAGGGCCGCCACATGCATGCCGGCCGCTTCACGGGCCTGACGCAACAGTGCACCCGCCGAGAGCGGCGGCACGCTTGCCACCGCCACGTCTTCCACCTCACTCATCAAACGCTCCCCGCTCGTAGGACGAAAGCTCCCGCGCCTGGGGGAACCGCTTCTTCAATTGCTCGACCAGTTGCAACATCGCCACCCGGTCACCCATGCGGTGCTCCACCCGGATGCCCAGCCACAAGGACTCGGCATTGGCGTATTCGCTGTTGTTCAGGCGACGGATGTAGAACTGGGCCCGCACCAACTCACCGCGCTGGTACAGCAAGGTGGCCAGGTTGTAACCGGTGATGGGGTTGCCGGCGTCCAGCTCGTAAGAGCGTGCCAGACTGCGCTCGGCCTCGGCCTTGCGCCCGGCACGGGCCTGACACAGGCCCTGGGCCATGAAAGTCTTGGCCTTGTCGCCGTACAAAGGGCTCTGCAAAGCCTGGTTGAACAGGTCTTCAGCTTCGCTGTAACGCTTGCGCTGGCACAGCAGCCAGCCGTAGTTGTGCAGGATGTTGGAGTCGCGCGGGCTCAGTGCCAAGGCACGCTTGAAACCCTCTTCGGCCTGGCGCTCATCATTGAGCCGCATGTAGATCAGGCCACGCAGGTTGTAAGCCTCGGCAAAGCCCGGGTCGGCGGCCAGCACCTGGCGTACCTCATCGAGTGCCACGGTGGTCTTGCCCTGGTCAAAGTAGTTGGAGGCCAGTTCCAGGCGGATGCGGGCTCTGCGCCGGGCCTCACCCTCGTCACTGGCGCCTCCCGGCGTCTCGGTGATGACCGGGTCATTGGAGGCGGTGGGCTGCGTGGCACAGCCACTCAATGCCCCCAGCAGGACACTGGCGGCCACGGCTGTCACGGTGGCACTCAGGACACTTCGCCAGAGATGGCGCATTGCCAGGGCAGTCCCCATCAAGCCTCCTTGTTGTTGGCCGTCAATTCGGTCACAGGTTTCAGAACGATGGTGCGCTGCTGGGCAATACGCTCAGCCACCCGGGTGCGATCACGGACATCGCCGGCCAGTTGGCCGCATGCCGCATCGATGTCATCACCACGGGTCTTTCGCACGGTCGTCACGATACCAGCATCAAGCAGGATTTTCGCAAACGCCTGTACACGCTCGTTCGGCGAGCGCAACAGGCCGGAGGCCGGGAAGGGGTTGAAAGGAATCAGATTGAACTTGCACCACACGCCTTTTCCGCTGGCATGCTGGCGCACCAGCTCAATCAGCTGACGCGCATGCTCGGGGCTGTCATTGACACCATCGAGCATGCAGTACTCGAAAGTGATGAAGTCGCGAGGGGCAAATTCAAGGTATTGGTTGCAAGCCGCCATCAACTCGGCGATGGGGTACTTGCGGTTGAGCGGCACCAGGTTGTCACGCAGCGGATCGTTCGGCGCGTGCAAGGACACGGCCAGGGCCACAGCGCAATCTTGCGACAGGCGCTCCATCATGGGCACCACGCCCGAGGTGGACACCGTGACCCGCCGGCGCGACAGGCCGTAGCCGTGATCATCCAGCATGGTGCGCAGCGCCGGCACCAGCGCTGCGTAGTTCTGCAGCGGCTCGCCCATGCCCATCATCACGACATTGGAGATGACGCGCTCGGAGGTCTGAAACTGGCGGCGCAGGGTGTGCTCGGCATACCAGAGCTGGGCGACGATCTCGCCGGTGCTGAGGTTGCGGCTGAAGCCCTGATGACCGGTGGAACAAAAACGACAACCCACGGCACAACCGGCCTGGGATGACACGCACAGCGTGCCTCGATCGTCTTCGGGAATGAATACGGCCTCGACGGCATTGCCATCGCCCACATCGAACAGCCACTTGATGGTGCCGTCGGCGGAATCATGGCGGCTCAGGACAGAAAGACCCTCGACACGGGCACGTCCCTTGAGCTTTTCGCGAAGTGACTTGGCCAGATCCGTCATCTGGTCGAAATCGGATTCGCCCCGCTGGTGAATCCAGCGGAAGAGCTGGGTGGCACGAAAGCGCTTCTCACCCAGCTGGTCGCAGAACGCAGCCAACCCCTCGAGGTCGAAATCAAGCAGATTGGCTGTCATTGCATGCGTGGCTCGCGAAAAATCAACGAGCGTAGATGTTCAGGCTGGGGAAGAAGAAAGCGATTTCGACAGCAGCGGTTTCAGCGGCGTCGGAACCGTGCACAGCGTTGGCATCGATGCTGTCAGCGAAGTCAGCGCGGATGGTGCCGGCGTCGGCCTTCTTCGGGTCGGTGGCGCCCATCAGTTCGCGGTTCTTCAGGATGGCGTTTTCGCCTTCCAGAACTTGAACGTGCACGGGGCCGGAGATCATGAAGTCAACCAGATCCTTGAAGAAGGGGCGTGCAGCGTGCACAGCGTAGAACTGCTCGGCTTCAGCGCGCGACAGTTGCACCAGACGCGAAGCAGCGATCTTCAGGCCGGCGGCTTCAAAGCGAGCCAGGATTTGGCCGATGACGTTCTTGGCGACGGCGTCAGGCTTGATGATGGAGAGAGTGCGTTCGATTGCCATGATTGATTCCTGAACTGAGTTTTTGTAATTTTTGCCACTTGGCAAAACCTCGGATTCTAACTCGGCTGTGCGGCAGTGCCTTGACAGCCGCTCTTGGAGTGAGGGTCAACGACCCCGGCCACCGCGCGGACCGCCCCGGCCTGCCGTGCCCGGACCACCGGCCACGCCACCCGGCGGCCCGCCACGACGGGGGCCACCCTTGCTCTGCCGGTTCTGCCGGGCACGCGAAAAGCTGTCGGCACCGATGTAGCCCACCGAGGTCTTCATGGGATCGGGTTGCGCGCCCGGTGCTGCACGGTCGCCGCGCTCTGGGCGCGGGCGGCCGGCCGTCACGCCGGTGGTCAAGGGGTCAGGCTGGCGGGGGCCGCCACCGCGCTTGAAATCGGTGTTGCCACGCGGGCCAGGCCCGGCGGCACGGCGCTGCGGGCTGTTGCCAGCGCGCTGACCACGGGGCGCAGGAACCTCGCCCCGGCGCGCCCCACCCTCCTCACCACGCACGCCAGCGGCCTGCACGAGCGAGCGGATGTCGCTCTCATCAAGCTCGACCCAGGCCCCGCGCTTGAGGCCACGCGGCAACACCATGGCGCCATAGCGGATGCGGATCAGCCGGCTCACGGCATGGCCCACCGCCTCGAACAGGCGACGCACCTCGCGGTTGCGACCTTCGGAGATGGTGACCCGGTACCAGCAGTTGGAACCTTCGCCGCCGCCGTCTTCGATCGAGCCGAACTGGGCCGGCCCGTCGTCGAGGTTCACGCCCGCGATCAGGCGCTCTTTCTCTTCCTTGCTCAAGGCACCGAGCACGCGAACGGCGTATTCGCGCTCCAGACCGAAGCGCGGGTGCATGAGCTGGTTGGCCAACTCGCCCGAGCTGGTGAACAACAACAGGCCTTCGGTGTTCAGATCGAGGCGGCCGACGGACTGCCACTTGCCCTGCTGCAGGCGCGGCAGACGGCGGAACACCGTGGGGCGGTTCTGCGGGTCATCATGGGTGACCACCTCGCCCACAGGCTTGTGATAAGCAATGACACGCGCCGGCGGCGGGTCGATGCGGTAGCGGATGGGCTTGCCATTGACCTTCACCTGGTCGCCGTACTGCACGCGCTGACCGATGTGGGCCGGCTCGTTGTTGACGGAGATGCGCCCTTCCAGGATCAGCTGCTCCATCTCAAGCCGGGAGCCCAGCCCGGCTTGCGCCAGCACCTTGTGCAGTTTGGGGGTTTCCACCTGTGGGGCCAGAACCCGCTTCAGGGGCACCAGATCCGGCGCCTCTTCATCGGCATCGAACTGACCGGAAACCACATCTTCGAAGCGGATGGCAGGCGCCTGCGAGCCCGCAGCGGGCCGGGCACCCGCCTGGCCACGCCGACTGCGATCGGGCTTGGTCTGCGCCTCAGCCGTCGGCTGCACGGCATCGGTCTGAGGGGGATCCGACGGGTCTGACGGGGAATTCACTTGATCATTCATGGGCTTGGCCTGTCCCGGGGACGGTAGGAGAGTCACCTGCGAGTCCCGGGGGCTCGGAGGTGAGGGAAAAGGGGACCACCGAGTCAGTGGTCAAAGGATTCAGTTCGAACGGCAGTTCGGGCTCGGAAAGGGATAGCTCGGGCTCATCCAACCCCGGCGCGGCTTGCAACTCCTGCAGCAGGCGCTCCTGCCGCTCCGGGTCGTCCAGCGAGGGCAGTTGATCCAGCGAGGCCAGGCCCAAGTCATCGAGAAACTGGCGTGTGGTGGCAAACAGGGCCGGACGGCCCACCGTCTCGCGGTGGCCAATGACCTCCACCCAACCCCGATCCTCGAGCTGTTTGATGACCAGCGAGTTGACCGTGACACCCCGGATATCCTCGATGTCACCCCGCGTGACGGGTTGGCGGTACGCGATGATGGCCAGGGTCTCAAGCGCGGCGCGGGTGTAGCGCGGGGGCTTTTCAGGGTGCAGGCGATCCAGGTAATACCGCATGTCGGGACGGCTCTGGAAGCGCCAGCCCGAGGCCACACACACCAGCTCGACGCCCTTGTGGGTCCACTCGGCCTGCAGATCGATCAGCAGGGCCTTGAGCGTGTCCGAGCCCAGCTCATCGTCGAACAGCGCGCGCAGGTCGCGCAGCGACAAAGGCTGATGCGAACAGATCAACGCTGTTTCGAGGATACGCCGGGCATCCGTCGTGTTCATGTTCAAAAATTCCGGGGTAGGCGCCCGGGAGGGCGAAGGCCGTCACGGGGGCGGGGGCAACAAGGCTGTCTCGGAGGGGCAGTGGGGAGGGCTGCGAGCCCCTGACCGATGTCCGGGCACCGACGCTGAGCCGAGGGCTAGAGGGGTGCGATGGGCGGATTGTAACGCAGGCCCCAATCGGCCAAGGCCGCCTGCAGATCGGCTGGAAGCGCGGTCTCGAAGGCCAGATGTTCGCCACTCACCGGGTGCTCGAAGGCCAGCCGCCAAGCATGCAGGGCCTGGCGCTGCATGCCTGCAGAAGGTGCGCCACCATACAGGCCGTCGGCCAGCAGAGGATGACCCAGATGCGCCATATGAACCCGGATCTGATGGGTGCGACCGGTGTGGAGCTTGCAACGCACCCAGCAGCCCTGCGCGGCATTGCCCATCAGTTCGATGTCGGTGCGTGCCGTCTTGCCCGATTGGTGCGTCAGGTCCACCACCGCCATGCGCAGGCGGTTGCGCGGGTCCCGGCCGATGGCTGCCTCGACCGTGACGTTGGTGCTGCCCTGCCAAGGCTTGTGGGCCAGCGCCATGTACTGCCGGCTGACCTCGCGCGCCGCAATCAACTGCACCAGCCGGTCCATGGTCTGGCGGGTCTTGGCCACCACCATCAAGCCGCTGGTGTCGCGATCGAGGCGGTGCACAATGCCTGCGCGCGGCAGCAACACCGCCCCGGCATGGTGGGCCAGCAGGCCGTTGAGCAAGGTGCCGCTCCAATGCCCCGGCGCGGGGTGAACCACCAGACCTGGCGGCTTGTTCAAGACCATGAGGTCCTGGTCCTCGAACACGATGTCGAGTGCCATGGCCTCGGGCTTGAAGGCCTGGCTTTGCGGTGTGGGCCGCAGGCAGACCTCCAGCCGATCGCCGACCTTGACCTTGAGCGAGGCCTTGCTCACGGGCTGCCCGTTGAGCCGTACTGCCCCCTCGTCGATGAGCTGCTGCAGGTAGCTGCGCGAGAACTCGCTGACGAACTCGGTCAAGGCCTTGTCCAGACGCAGCCCGTGGCTGGCCAGCGGGACTTCACCCCGGCGCAGTTCCTCGGCGGACTCCTCTGCGCCATCCCCCCGCTCCAGGCTGTCTTCGTCCAACAGCTCGGTGACCGCATCCTTGTCGATGCCATCGAGAGGGGAAGCCCCGGGGGCCGCCGATATAATCAATTTGCTTTGCTTCAAGAGGTTTCCAGTGATGCTACGTGCCAAATTATCCGTGGTCCCCGCGTTCGCGCTGGTCGCCTGTCTGTCCGCGCTGTTGGGCGGGTGCTCGTCGACCAATGTCGACAAGACCGCCAACTGGACGCCCGACCGCCTCTACAGCGAAGCCAAGGATGAACTAGCCTCCGGCGCCTACGACAAGGCCGTGCCGCTGTTCGAGAAGCTCGAAGGCCGCGCCGCCGGCACGCCGCTGGCCCAGCAAGCTGAACTGGAAAAGGCCTATGCCCAGTACCGGGCCAGCGAACAAGCCCAGGCCCTGGCCACCCTGGACCGCTTCATCCGCCTGCACCCGGCCAGCCCAGGCATGGACTACGCGCTCTACATGAAGGGCATCGTCAACTTCAACGACAACCTGGGCCTGTTCGCCTCGTTCACCCACCAGGATCTGTCTGAGCGCGATCAGAAGGCGGCCAAGGATTCCTTCGAGTCCTTCAAGGAATTGAGCACCCGCTTCCCCGACTCGCGCTACACCCCTGACGCACGTCAGCGCATGGTGTACATCGTGAACTCGCTGGCCCAGTACGAAGTGCACGTGGCCCGTTATTACTACTCACGCGGCGCCTACGTAGCGGCGATCAACCGCGCCCAGGTGGCCGTGACCGAGTACCGTGATGTGCCCGCCACCGAAGAAGCACTGGTCATCCTGGCCAAGTCATACGACGCTCTGGGCATGCCCCAACTGCGTGACGACTCCCGTCGCGTGCTGGCTCAGAACTACCCGCAAAACGCCTACCTGGGCGGCCAATCCAGCGGGCTCAAGAAATCCACCGGCCCCTGGTGGAAGATCTGGTAACGGCCCCTCAGCCCGCCTGACGCAGGGCGCCAAGCGCCTGCATCAAAGCCGGCTGCCCGTGCAAGACGGGCATGTCCGGCAAGGCCGCCAGCAGCTGCGGCCCATAGCTGCGCTGCAGCAAGCGCTCATCCGCGATCACCAGCACGCCCCGGTCGGTTTCTGAACGGATCAGGCGGCCAGCGCCCTGCTTCAGGGCCATGGCGGTCTCGGGCAGCACATAGGCCTCGAACGGTGACAAGCCCTGCTGGCGCAAGGCTTGGCTGCGCGCCTGCACCAGCGGATCGTCGGGCACCGGAAACGGCAGCTTGTCGATGACCAGCATCTGCAAGGCATCGCCAGGCACATCCACCCCCTCCCAGAAGGCCCCCGAGGCCAACAGCACGCAGGGGCGCCCCGCCCCACCGCCCTGGCGAAAACGCTCCAGCAGGCGCCTGCGTGAGCCCTGCCCCTGCACCAGCACATCGATGCCCGAGCCCGCCAGCAAATGCTGCAACTGCTGGGCCAACTCACCCAGCGCACGCAATGAGGTGGCCAGCACCAAGGTACGCCCCCCCAGACAGCGCAAGGGCTCGACCAGCCAGTGCGCCAGCGCACAAGCGTGGTCCGGGTCCTGCGCATCGGGCAGGCCCTCGGGTACGTGCAGGCTGGTCTGGTGGCGGTAATCAAATGGGCTGGCCACCCGCAACACGGTCGCACGCCCCTGCAACCCAGCGGGCTCGGTGAACCAGCTGAGGGACTCGTCCAGCCCCAGGGTGGCCGAGGTGAACACCCAGGACCGGACACCGGCCGACGCATCCTGCGCAATCAGGGGCGCAATGGCCTCCGCAATGTTGAGCGGCGCTTCCATGCAGCGCGCCTGCCGCCCCAGCTCCAGCCAGCGCACCACCCTACCGGAGGGGGGGCGCATGAAACCGGCCCAACTCTGCTGCAAGGCATCCACGCGCTCAGCCAGTCGACGCAGCTCAGGCGCAGTCTCTGCCACCACCTGGAGTGCCTCGAGCACCCGCGCCAGCACAGCGGCCAATTGAAGCTGGTTCTGCTGCCAGAGCCCCGCCGCCACGCCCTCTGGACTGGCCCCCAGCCAACGCAGACGCACCCCAGTTCGGGGCGTATCCCGCCCCAGGCATTGGTCCAGGGCCCGGGCCTGCTGCTCCAGCAGCGAAGCCAACTCCGGCCAGGGCTGAAAGCCGCGGGCCCAACGCATGCCTTCATTGACCAGTTCGGTGGCCAGCCCACGCAACTGCCGTGTGCTGAACTGGCGCCCCATGAACTGCACCCCGATGTCGTTGAGCCGATGCGCCTCATCGAAGACCACGGTCTGCACTGAAGGCAGCAGCTCGGCCACCCCTGACTCACGCAATTGCAGATCAGCGAAGAACAGGTGGTGGTTGATCACCACGACATCCGCCAGCATGGCGCGCCGCCGGGCCTCGTTGACATGACACGCCTGCCAGCCGGCACACCGGGCACCCAGGCAGTTGTCGCGGGTCGAGGTGATCAGGGGCAGCAAGGGCGAGGTCTCGTCGAGCTCGGGCAGTTCGGCCAGATCGCCGGAGCGCGTTGAATGGGCCCAGCGTTCGACCTGGGCCAGGTGACGCAGTTCTGCGTCCCCCAGGTAGTGACCATCGCGGCGCGCCGAGGCCAGGCGATGGGTACAGAGGTAGCTGGCCCGCCCCTTCAAGGGGGCAACACGCCGGTTCACACCCAGCAAGGCCAACAGCCTGGGCAGATCACGCGTGGAGAGCTGGTCCTGCAAGTTGCGTGTGGCCGTGGCGATCAGGGTGCGACGCCCACTGAGCAAAGCGGGCAGCAAGTAGCCATAGGTCTTGCCCACACCGGTGCCGGCCTCGGCCACCAGCACGCCACCTTCAGCCACGCATTGCGCGACCGCCTGGGCCAGACGCATCTGCCCCGCACGGGGCCTGAAACCCGGCTCAGCGCGCTGCAGAAGCCCCCCTGGGCCCAGCCAATCGGCCACCTGCGCAAACCAGGGCGGCGACTCGGAGCCAGACACGATTGAAAAAGACAGCTCTGGCTGCGATTCGCTTGTCATTTCTTCACACGATAATAGAAGACCACTTTGCGCGAAACTCCTGCAGGTTGAAGTCCCTATCATGTCTCAAGGTTACCGACTTACCGCTTCCACGGGCATTCACAAGGGAGATCGCGAATACCAGCAGGACCAGGTGACCTTGCTGAGCCATGCCCGCGTGAACGGCTGCGTGCTGGCGGTGGTGGCCGATGGCATGGGGGGCCGCAGCGGTGGGCGCAAGGCGTCTGATCAGGTGATGCTCAGCGCACGCCAGTTGTTTGAGCGCTTCGCGCCTGAAAACGATTCGCCGCATGAGTTGCTGCAGCAGTTGCTCAAGGAAGCCCATCTGGTGATCAAGCTCACCGCCATTTCGGCTGAGCAGGAACCCCACAGCACGGTGGCCGCATTCCTGATCCTGCCCAATGGGGAATGCCATTGGATCCACGCAGGCGACTCGCGCATCTACCATTTCCATGGCGACCGACTGGTCAAGCGCACCATGGACCACTCCTATGTACAGGCTCTGGTCGACCGCGGCGAACTGACCGAGGAAGAGGCCAGCCACCACCCGCAGTCCAACATTCTGCTGGGTTGCCTGGGCACCGAAGCAGACCCACCGATGGCCTACCACGTGATCGACCAAGTCAAACCCGGCGACTCACTGATGGCCTGCAGCGACGGGGTGTGGCATTACTTCACGAACGCCGAACTGGGCTCAGTCCTCGCCGGTCTCTCGCCGCGTGAAGCCACCGAGTTCCTGATCGACAAAGCACGCAGCCGCGCCCGTGGTGGCGGCGACAACCTGTCACTGGTGGTGGTGCGCATCGAAGCCCTGGTCGCCGCGCCCAACGCCATCAGGCGCTGAGCGCCCGGCCAGTCGGACGACCCCAACTGACTCAGGGGCGAACAGCAGAGGCCCCAGCAGCTTCGGCAGGCACCGGCAAAGGCGTACCGCGTGGGCCCGGACTGTTCTTGGCGTCGCGCTCCACCTGCTGGCGGTGACTGGCGGCATCCTGCAACTTGTCTTGGAACCGACGGGCCTCCTGAGGCGCTTGCGCGGCCTTGCTGGCACGTTCAGCAGCCTTTTCGGCAGCCTGCTGCTGCTTGCGCTGCTGTTCGGCCTGACGCTCCGCGCGTTCACGCACCTGATTGGCCGCTTCAGTGGCCTTTTGTGCCGCCGTATTGGCCGCATCAGAGGCTTTCTGAGCCCCTTGCTGCTGGCGGTTCATCAAGTCGATATCGCGCTCGGGCGAAGACACCTTGTCTTCGATGCGGCGCAACTGCTCGCTGGAGCGCAGGCGGCGCTCCCGGTCATTGAGGGTGATCTCCTGGCGCTTGAGATCGGCCATCACCTCCCGGTGCTTGACCCGGCTCTCCAGCAGACAGTCGTTGACAGCGAAACGCTGGTAGCAAGCACTTTCCACCTGCTGCTGGCGCAGCATCTCGGCAGAACGCTCCCGCTCGATGCGCGCACGCTCGACCTCGGTGAAAGAAGGTGTTGCCTGTGCTTGTGCAGACCCGTCGGGGAGCGGCTCGACGGCCAGCACCGGGCCCGCCAGACAGAGCATGACCGACAAAAGCAGCCCATTCAGGCGTGATGCGGACATCATGTGAGGCTCGTGTCGACCAGGCGGCGTTCCAGCGCCAGGAACTCGGCCGACTGCATCTCGTTGAGACGCGAGACGGTGCGCGGGAACTCATGCGCCATCGGGCCTTCGGTGTAGAGCTCTTCAGGCGGCACGGCCGCCGACAGGATCAGCTTGACCCGGCGGTCGTACAGCACGTCGACCAGCCAGGTGAAACGCCGCGCCTCCGAGGCCCGGCTGACCGGCATGTGCGGCACGCCACTGAGCAGCACGGTGTGGAACTGGGTGGCAATCTCCAGGTAGTCATTCTGCGAGCGCGGGCCACCACACAGGGTCTTGAAATCGAACCAGACCACTCCGCCGGCCTTGCGCAGGGCATGGATCTCGCGCGACTCGATGCGCATCACCGGATCCTCGTCCTTGGTCTCGGCCAGACGGGCGAAGTTGTCGCGCATCTCGGCATCGGCCTCGGCCCCGAGCGGGGTGATGTAGGCCCGCACCTGCTCCAGCGTGCGCCGACGGTAATCGGTGCCGTTGTCCACGTTCAGCACGTCCATGCGCTCATTGAGCAAGGCAATGGCCGGCAGGATGCGGTCACGGTGCAAGCCATCGGGGTACAGGTCGTCCGGCTTGAAATTGGAGGTGGTGACAAAGCCCACCCCGTTGTCGAAAAGGGACACCAGCAAGCGATGCAGAATCATCGCATCGGTGATGTCGGCCACATGGAACTCATCGAAGCAGATGAGCTTGTAGCGTTTGGCAATCTTGGCGCCCAGCACATCGAGCGGGTTGACGGTGCCTTGCAGCGCCGTCATCTCGCGGTGCACCTCGCGCATGAACTCGTGGAAGTGCAGCCGCACCTTGCGGCGGATGGGCACGGCGTTGAAGAAGCAATCCATCAGAAAGCTCTTGCCCCGCCCCACCCCGCCGTACATGTACACGCCACGCGGGATCTCAGGCCGATTGATCAGCTTCTTGAACGAGTTGGAGCGCTTTTCCTTGTAGGCTGCCCAGTCATTGGCACAGCGCTGCAAGGCCTCGACAGCGCGAAGCTGCGCGGGGTCACTGCTAAACCCCCGCGCCTTGATCTCGGCCTCGTAGGCCAAGCGAACGGCATCAGATCCCGACATGCGTGGCTGATCAGAAGTTCAGCGTGCGCTTGTCCACGGCCAAGGCTGCTTCCTTGGTGGCTTCGGACAGCGAGGGGTGCGCGTGGCAGATGCGTGCGATGTCTTCGGCGCTGGCCTTGAACTCCATGGCCACGACGGCTTCAGAGATCAGCTCGCTGGCCATCGGGCCCACGATGTGAACGCCCAGGATCTCATCGGTGGTGGCGTCGGCCAGGAACTTCACCATGCCGGTGGTGTCGCCCAGGGCGCGTGCACGACCGTTGGCCAGGAAGGGGAAGGTGCCAGCCTTGTAGGCGCGGCCGCTGGCCTTGAGCTGCTGCTCGGTCTGGCCCACCCAGGCGATTTCGGGGCTGGTGTAGATCACCCAGGGGATGGTGCCGAAGTTGACGTGACCGTGCTGGCCGGCAATGCGCTCAGCCACGGCAACGCCTTCTTCCTCGGCCTTGTGGGCCAGCATGGGACCACGCACCACGTCACCCACCGCCCAGACGTTGGGCAGGTTGGTCTGGCAGTCGTCGTTCACCACGATGGCACCGCGCTCGTCGAGCTGCAGGCCGACGGCTTCGGTGTTCAGGCCGATGGTGTTGGGCACGCGGCCGATCGAGATGATCAGCTTGTCCACTTCCAGGTCCACGGCCTCGCCCTTGGCGTTGGTGTAGGCGACGCTGACGCCCTTCTTGCCATTCTTGATCTCACCGACCTTGACGCCGAGTTCGATCTTCAGGCCTTGCTTGTCGAAGGCCTTCTTGGCTTCCTTGGCGATCTGCTCGTCCACGGCGCCCAGGAAGGTCGGCAGACCTTCCAGAATCGTGACTTCAGACCCCAGGCGGCGCCACACGGAGCCCATTTCGAGACCGATCACGCCCGAGCCGATCAGGCCCAGCTTCTTGGGCACGGCGCCCAGACGCAGCGCGCCGTCGTTGGACAGCACGTTGACTTCGTCAAAGGGCGTGCCGGGCAGCGCACGAGCGTTCGAGCCGGTGGCGATGATGATGTGCTTGCCGGTGATGGACTCTTCGGCGGCGCCAGCCACCTTGATCTCGTAGCCGCCTTCAGCGGCCTTCACGAAAGAGCCACGGCCGTGGAAGAAGCTGACCTTGTTCTTCTTGAACAGGTACAGGATGCCGTCGTTGTTCTGCTTCACGACGGTGTCCTTGCGGGCAATCATCTTGGCCACGTCCATCTTGACGTCCGACACCGAGATGCCGTGGTCGGCGAAGTGGTGCGTGGCGTGGTCGAAATGCTCGGACGATTGCAGCAGGGCCTTGGAGGGGATGCAGCCGACGTTGGTGCAGGTGCCGCCAGGAGCCGGGCCGCCCTTGTCGTTCTTCCATTCGTCGATACAGGCCACTTGGAAACCCAGTTGGGCTGCACGGATGGCGGCGATGTAGCCACCGGGGCCGCCGCCGATCACGACGACATCAAATTGTTTGCTCATAGGAAATCTCTTGAATCAGTTGGAACAAAACCCACCAGGGTGCGCGCTGTGTCCGCTTTGCACCCGGTGGGTCGAAATCCCCCCCCCCTGAGTCGCCTGCGGCGCCATCCCCCCAGGGGGACGATGCCAGCGGCCGGGCAAAGCCCGCTCCACGGCATCTCTGGCTTGGCCTGCTCCGCGGCCATCAGACGGTGCACGGCACGTCGGTTTCATGGGACGCGCGCTCGGGAAGGGTGTTGTTGGCTTAGATGTCGAACAGCAGGCGCGACGGATCTTCCAGCGCTTCCTTCATGGCCACCAGACCCAGCACGGCTTCGCGGCCGTCGATGATGCGGTGGTCATAGGACATGGCCAGGTAGTTGATCGGGCGAACCACCACTTGACCGTTCTCGACCACAGCGCGGTCCTTGGTGGCGTGCACGCCCAGGATGGCAGACTGCGGCGGGTTGATGATGGGGGTCGACAGCATGGAGCCGAAGGTGCCACCGTTGGAGATCGAGAAGGTACCACCGGTCATTTCTTCAATGCCCAGCTTGCCGTCCTTGGCCTTCTGGCCGAATTCAGCGATCTTCTTTTCGATGTCGGCAAAGCTCATCTGGTCGGCGTTGCGCAGGATGGGCACCACCAGGCCGCGGGGCGAGCCCACGGCGATGCCGATGTCGAAGTAGCCGTGGTAGACGATGTCATTGCCATCGACCGAGGCGTTCAGCACCGGGTACTTCTTCAGGGCGTGCACGGCCGCCTTGACGAAGAAGCTCATGAAGCCGATCTTCACGCCGTGTTCCTTGGTGAAGGCGTCCTGGAACTTCTTGCGCATGTCCATGACCGGGGCCATGTTGACTTCGTTGAAGGTGGTCAGGATGGCGTTGGTCGACTGCGATTGCAGCAGACGTTCGGCCACGCGGGCACGCAGGCGGCTCATGGGCACGCGCTGCTCGGGGCGATCGCCCAGGCTCGGGGCGGCAGGTGCAGCCACTTGGGGCAGCGACTTGGTGGGCGCACCGGTCGGGATGACGGACGGAGCGGCGGCGGGCTTGACGCCGGCAGCCACAGCACCCAGCACATCACCCTTGGTGACGCGGCCGTCCTTGCCAGTACCGGTCACGGCACCCACGGCCAGGCCGTTGTCGGCCAGCAGCTTGGCGGCAGCCGGCATGGCCACATCGGCCTTGGAGGTCGAGGCAGCGGCGGCAGCGGGGGCTGCAGCAGCGGCGGGGGCCGCAGCCGGAGCAGCGGCAGCGGCCGGAGCGGCGGCGCCTGCCTTGCCTTCGGTGTCGATGCGGGCGATCAGTTGATCGGCCACCACGGTGGCGCCGTCGCCTTGCACGATTTCAGCCAGCACGCCGGCAGCCGGTGCCGGCACTTCGAGCACCACTTTGTCGGTTTCGATTTCGATCAGGATTTCGTCCACGGCCACGGCTTCGCCGGCCTTCTTCTTCCACGTCAGCATGGTGGCTTCGGCCACGGATTCAGACAACTGGGGGACTTTGACTTCTACGATTGCCATATCAATTCTTTCGGTATCTTGTTCTGGTTCGACGGGGGCTTTTGCAGCCCCCTTCTTGCATTTACTTGGTCAGCACGAAACCCTTGAGCTTGCTGAAGGCGCCATCCACGAGGGCCTTCTGCTGCTCCTGGTGCAGGTGGGAGTAGCCCACAGCCGGCGAGGCCGACGCTGCACGACCGGAGTAACCCAGCTTCTGGCCGTCGAGCATGTTCTCGTGGATGTAGTGCTGCACAAAGAACCAGGCGCCCTGGTTTTGCGGCTCGTCCTGGCACCACACGATGTCGGTGGCGTTGGGGAACTTCTTCAGTTCGGCCGCGAACACCTTGTGCGGGAAGGGGTAGAGCTGTTCGACGCGGATGATGGCCACATCGTCGGCGCCCTTCTCTTCGCGCTTCTTGGCCAGGTCGTAATAGACCTTGCCCGAGCAGGCGATGACACGCTTGACCTTGTCGGCCTTCTTGAGCACGTCTTCCTTGTGCTCGCCAATGACAGTCTGGAAGCTGCCCTTGGTGAACTCGATCAGCGGCGAGGTGGCGTCCTTGTTACGCAGCAGCGACTTGGGCGTCATGATCACCAGCGGCTTGCGCAGGTTGCGCACCATCTGACGACGCAGCAGGTGGAAGATCTGGCTGGCGGTGGTCGGCTGCACCACTTGCATGTTGGTGTCGGCCGACAACTGCATGAAGCGCTCCAGGCGAGCCGAGCTGTGCTCAGGGCCTTGGCCTTCGTAACCGTGCGGCAGCATCAGGGTGATGCCGTTCACGCGGCCCCACTTCACTTCACCGGAGGCGATGAACTGGTCGATCACCACCTGGGCGCCGTTGGCGAAGTCGCCGAACTGGGCTTCCCAGATCACCAGGGTGTTGGGGTCGTTCGAGGCGTAGCCGTATTCAAAGCCCAGCACCGCTTCTTCGGACAGGATGGAGTCGATCACCACGAACGGGGCCTGGTTCTCGGCCACGTTCTGCAGCGGCACATAGGTGCCGGTGTCCCACTTTTCACGGCTTTGGTCGTGAATCACGGCGTGGCGGTGGGTGAAGGTACCGCGACCGCAGTCTTCGCCCGACAGACGCACCGGGTAGCCGCTGGCCACCAAGGAAGCGAAAGCCATGTGCTCGCCCATGCCCCAGTCCACCGGGATGTCACCACGGCCCATGGCAGCGCGGTCGTCGTACACCTTCTTCACCAGTTGGTGCGGGGTGACGCTGGCCGGGATGGTGGTGATCTTGGTGGCCAGACGGTGCCATTCGGCAGCCGGGATGGCGGTGTCACCCGAGTCGGTCCACTTCTTGCCCAGGTAAGGGCTCCAGTCGACGGCAAACTTGCTCTTAAAGTTGGTCAGGACCGGGTCGACGGTGTGGCGGCCGGCGTCCATGGCGGCACGGTATTCCTTGACCATGTCGTCGCCCAGCGTGGCGCCCAAACCTTGGGTGGCCAGCTTGTCGGCGTACAGGCGGCGGGTGCCAGGGTGGGCCGCAATCTTCTTGTACATCAGCGGCTGGGTCAGGCTAGGGGTGTCCTGCTCGTTGTGGCCCAGCTTGCGGAAGCAGGTGATGTCGACCACCACGTCCTGGCGGAAGGTCATGCGGAACTCGAGGGCGAGTTGCATGCACAGCACCACGGCTTCCGGATCATCACCGTTCACGTGCAGCACCGGGGCCTCGACCATCTTGACGATGTCGGTGCAATAGGCGCTGGAACGCATGTCGCGCGGATCGCTGGTGGTGAAGCCGATCTGGTTGTTGATGATGATGTGCACCGTGCCGCCCGTGGTGTAGCCACGGGTCTGGGCCAGGGCCAGGGTTTCCTGGTTGACACCTTGGCCACCGAAGGCGGCGTCGCCGTGCACCAGCACCGGCAGCACCTGGTTGCCATGCGGGTCATTGCGGCGGTCCATGCGGGCACGCACCGAACCTTCGACCACCGGGTTGACGATTTCGAGGTGGGAGGGGTTGAAGGCCAGCGACAGGTGGACCGGGCCGCCAGGGGTGGTCACGTCCGAGCTGAAGCCCTGGTGGTATTTCACGTCACCGGCCGGCAGGTCTTCCGGTGCGGTGTGGTCGAATTCGGCAAACAGGTCCTTGGGCATCTTGCCCAGGGTGTTGACCAGCACGTTCAGACGGCCACGGTGGGCCATGCCGATCACGATTTCCTGCACGCCCTGGGCGCCGGCCGACTGGATCAGCTCGTCCATGGCGGCGATGAAGCTCTCACCGCCTTCAAGCGAGAAGCGCTTCTGGCCCACGTACTTGGTGTGCAGGTAGCGCTCCAGGCCTTCGGCCGCGGTCAGGCGGTCGAGGATGTGCTTTTTCTTGTCGCCACCGAAGTTCGGCTTGCTGCGGATGCTTTCCAGCTTCTTCTGCCACCAGGCCTTCTGGTCCTGGTCGGTGGTGTGCATGTACTCGGCGCCGATAGTGCCGCAGTAGGTTTCACGCAGGGCGTTGTGCAGTTCGCGCAGGGACATGGTGTCCTTGCCGAAGAAGGTGTTGCTGATGTTGAACACCGTCTCCTGGTCGGCATCGGTGAAGCCGTAATAGGAGAGTTCAAGCTGGGGGATGGGAGCACGCTCGGTGCGCTTGAGCGGGTCCAGATCGGCCCAACGGGCGCCGACGTTACGGTAGGCGGCGATCAGCTGCTGGACGGCGGTGCGCTTGCGGCCCATTTCGGCGTCGGCACTGGCCACGACCACTTTGGTCTGGCCCGACTTGGCGCGCTCGGCAAAGGCGTTGATGACAGGCAGGTGGGGCACGTCGCGGGCATTGCTGCCGTCGACGGCGGGCACGTGCTGCAGGGCGTCGAAGTAGTCGCGCCAGGTGTCAGGCACGCTGCCGGGGTTGGCCAGGTAGTTTTCGTACATCTCTTCGACGTAAGGCGCGTTGCCCCCGAAGAGATAGGTGTTGCCTTGGTAGGCTTGATAGACGGACGAAGAATCGCTCATATTCCGCGGACCTCCGCTCCCCTCAGGGAAGCATTAGCTGGTTGATAAACCTTCCGCGACACGGCTGAACCGATTGGCGGATGCGACAGTGGCTGGGGAAGGGCCTTTTGCGGACGCGATTGTGCCACTGAATGGCCCTGCAGCAAGGGGTGAGCCCCCTAAACTGCTGATTGCTGCAGTGCTTTCAAAGTGACACCACGGGATGAGCCATCAGCCCACCAGCGAGCGCTGACAGCGGTTGCAGGCCGTTGGTGCAAGATGTCCCGCACTTGCCTTCGAAAGCCCTCAACGGGCCTGTTCGCACCCAGATCAATGCTTGCCGAATGTTACGGATTCAGCGAAGAAAGTATTTCAGGGATCCCGCGACGCCACGAATTGCCTGACGATTTGGATCAGGTTCTCCGAATCAGCAGGGGCGGTGAATGTGTGATCCGCACCCTGCACCAGGCGCACACCGGTGCCTGGGTGCGTCAGCAGGCGGCGACCGCATGGGCCAAAACAGGCCTGCAGCTCATTCAGCCCCGGGTCGGTGTCGGCGTATACCAGCAGCAATGGCATGCGCCTCTTTGCCAGACCGGCGAAAAGTGCCTGGACCTTGGCGGCACGCGGCACCAGCACCCAGCCGGCCGGCAGGCGAGCCTGCAAGGCCGCGGTAAAGCGGAACCACAAGGCTCGACTGACTTGTCGCAGGACTCCGGCCACAGCCACTTCAGCCCGCAATAAACGCTGCCAAAAATCCCCTGAGAACAGGACACGCCGGTAGTGGCTCAATTGCTGGATCTCAACTTTTACAGGCGTTCCGCTGTCAACAGAAGGTTCGCTGCCAAAGACCGGGCCATCCCACAGAAAACTCTGAGGATTCACCATCACCAGGCCCCCCATGCGGGTTTCCCGGGCCGCAGCCTGCAAGCCCAGGTAGCCACCCGAGCAGATACCGAAGACAATCGGGCGCACCCAGCCCTGCCCCTCGAGCCAGTTCAGCGCATGACTGACATCCACCAGAGAGGCCTCGCTGTAGAGAGCCAGACTGCGCCCCCGCACCGCAGGCAGGGCATCACCAATGCCGGTGGCGTCCATGCGCAAGGACGCGACGCCGGCCGCGGCCAAGGCGCGGGCCAGGGCCACACTGAGACGATGGTGGCCGGAACGGGGATTACCGCCAGTGTTCAGAATCAGCACACAGCGTGGGTCCGGCTGCACCTCATGGGGCCGACAGACAATGCCGAAATAGGCCCCACCCGGCCCGAAGCGGCACCCGCTCTCCAGTCCTTGAGGTAAATGCAGATCGCTTGCCAAGGGCAAGGCAGGCGCATGCAATGAGCCAACGCCTGCCCCACTCGCGCCTCTCAGCGCCAGCCACCGGACACCGCAAGCAAAGGCGGCCTCTGCCGCCTCGACCAGATGTGGCTCGGCCCGCAGCCCCGCCAGATCGGGCATCTCGTGCACATCGAATTCAGCGCCCCCCGCCTGAACATGGGCCTGCCCCAACTTGACCAGACCACGGACCCCCGCCTCGCTCAGCACCTGCACCGCGAGCGATGGACGCCGGGACAAGCAACCGAGGTCGAGCGCCTGAAGGCCCGCCAGGGTGGCCTTGGCAAGCCACCAGCCGTAAAGATAGAAGCCATCCCCCTGCGGCGCCGGCAGGGCGGTCAGTTGCAGTTCGCGCACCAGATGCCGGCCTGACTGTGGAGGCGACAGCAGCAGCAAGGCCTGCACATCGGGCTCAGTGCTGGCCACTTCGGCAGCCAGCAAAGCACCCAGACGATGCCCGCACAAACTCAGCGCAACCCCTGGGAAGTGACAGCGCGCCCAGGCCAGTGCCGCACGCACGCCGGCCAACCATTCCTGGGTGGCATCCACACTGGCCGGCAGGTCGACACTGTCGCCCAGGCCTGGGTACTCCAGATGCAAGGCAGCCATGCCGGCCGTCGCCATGTCCTCGGCCAGCACGCAGAGCGCGCGGTGGGCATACAAGCCCTCACCACCGAAGGCATTGCACAGAACCACAAGATGGCGAAACACGCCATCGGCGGGTGTGTGAAGCTGCGCGCGGCAGCCGGAGAAAACGACAGATTTCATGAAGACGCGTTGAACGATGCGCTCAGACCTGCGGCGGGGCCAGGCGCACCCATGGCGCCGTCAAGCCGTTGAGCGCAGCCAGGGAACCTCCGGCCAGCGCAGGCTCCAGAGTAGTGGCCTCGCGGGGGCACAGGCTCAGCCACTTTTCAATGCCCGGCGGCAGATGAAACCAATCGTCCGAGGGCTGGTGGCTGTGGCTGACAAAATGAAGATGTTGGGCGAAGCGCTGCGCAGTGATGCCCAACTGCCAGGCCCCATCTCGCCACTCGAGGCGGGTGCTGAAACCCAGATCGGCAGCAGGCAGCGCCCGCTGCGGCAGATGGCAGGCCCAGCCCAACACCTGGTCCGTGAGCGCATCGCGCAGAACAGCCACACTCACATCATGGGCCGGAGGCCCAAAACGGTAGGCATAACTGATGTCAAAAAAGCGGCCCAGCAGAGCCGTGCTGCTCAGCGTCACGGCCCCATGGGCAGGCAGCTCCAGCGCCTGCCGGCCGTCGATCACCACGCGCTGGCCATCTCGCAGCACCTGCAGGCTGAGCACCGCCTTCAGCGCCTGCGGCCGTTCGTTGATCACGTGCAGCGCCAGGCCGTTCAGGCCTTCGTCGGTGATCAGGACCTGTACGGGTTGCAGCACCCGCGTCAAGGCATGCCACACGGGCTTGGGGCGGGCCTGATGATCCAGCAGCCCCCACCCGGCACCCTCACGCAGGTCCCGCAATTGCCAGACCAGCGCCCCGGCGCAGCCGGAATCCGGGCGTCGCCACTCCGAGTACAGGTGCTCGGCCAGATCGCAGGAGACAGCCCGGCCCAGATCCAGGTAGCGAGCCGGGTCTTCGCGCCGCAGGCGGCCCGGGTCCACCCCATACAGGTGCTGCAGGTAGTGCTCTCGCACATCATCGAAATCCCAGGAGGCAGCGGCGTCGCGCGGGGTTCCCTGCTTCCAGAGCAAGCCCATGGGTTGCTGTGCGAGCGCGGGGGACAAATCGGCCTCGGCCGGCACGTGGGCCAGGGCCATGCATTCGCTGGCGAAGCGCACCCCGGCACGGCGGGCATCGTCCAGGCCGCGCTGGTAGGCCCCCACGCCGTAGTAATGGCACACCCCCTGATCGGTCGAGAAACTGGGCAGCCCTCCCCAGGGCGTGTTGGGCACATAGGGCACGTCGGGCCGGGCCTCTGCACAGGCCTGGGCCAGCAGCCCCTGAAAGATCGGATCGTCTTCGGGCCAGTCAACCCCCAGCATCTCGGCCTGCTGACGCACCTCGCTGCCGCCGCACAGCACAGCCATGCAGGGGTGGCGCAGCGTGCGACTCAAGAAGTACCGAGCCTCTGCCTCCAATTCGGCCAGAAAGCCGGCATCGCGCGCGGGGTAGTCGAAGTTGGCCAGCATGAAATCGTGCCAGACCAGCAGTCCGGCCTCATCGCAGGCCGCAAAGAAAGCTTCCTGCTCGTACAGCAGGGTGCCGCTCACGCGCACCATGTTCATGCCCGCCTTGACCAGCTCAAGCGCCAGCGCACGGTACGCCTCGGGCTGGCTGCGCAGGCGCAGCAGATCAGGGGGCGTCCAACACACGCCACGGCAAAACACGGGCAGACCATTGAGCAGCAGGCGAAACGCGCCCTGTTGCAGATCCAGTTCGATGCGTCGAAAACCGACCCGGGTCAGCAGGGTCGGCTGTGGGCCAGCGTCCAGCCACAATTCGTGCAGCACTGGCTGACCATGGGTGTGCGGCGTCCAGGCCTGGGCCTGCGGCAGCCCCCCTTCTGCCCACCAAAGCCCGTCATCACGCTGCTGCAGGGGCAGACTGGTGCCAGCACACCGGATCTGGGCGCCCTCGGACAACCGCGCCCCCTGCAAACCCAGTTGCAGCCAAGCGCCCTGCCCGGTCCAATCGGCGCGCATGGCGTGGATCTTCACGGGTTCGACGTCCGAAGCTGTGACCAGCCGGACCTCACCAAAGGGGCCGATGGGCGTCCACTCCGGGCACCAGCCCACCATGTGCCCCAGCACGGTCTGGCGCAGGTCGCGCAGGCTGGGGGGCTGGATCATGCGCGGGCGCCAGCGGGCCCGGCCCTGCCGCTTGAGGGCTCCCTGCGCCAGAGCCCTGAAACAAAGATAGAGAGAAAAGGACCCGGCCGGCAAAGCCAGACTCAGGGGCAGGTACATGTGACGGTGGGTGCACAGCAACTGCCCGTCCAGCCAGACCTCGACCACACCGGCCAAACCTTCGAAGTGCAGCGTAGAAGCAGCAGGCAGGTTCCAGCCCGATCGGTACCAGACGTCCTGCGCCATCAGCGAGCGCGGCGCCAGCGGATCGAGGCGCCCCGCTTGCGAGAGCGCCTCGCAGGCTGTGCCGGGCACCGGGGCGGCCAACCAAGCCCCATCGGCCTGGGGCAGCTGATCGGGGTGATCGAACTGACCGCCAGGGGTTTCCAGCAGTTGCCAGGAAGGACCGACCATGCGATCTCAGCCCAGGTGCTGACGCAGGCCGCCGATGACGGCGTCCCAGCGGTCGGCGACATCGCTCAGGATGCGCACCGAATCATCGGGCTTGCGCCGCGCCACGGCACGCACGACGCGGAACTGCATCAGTTTGGCCTGGGCCGCGATCTGGTCGCAGTGCGCTGCCAGAGGCAGCAATGCCTCATCACCCAGCCAGCGCAAAAAGTGCTCCATCAAACCGAACACCGCGCCAAATTGACGAAAGTGGTTGAAGGCATAGAGGTGGAAATACTCGTTGCCGCGCTCGATCACCCGGGCCAGATCGGCCTCGTACTGCTGCTGATAGGCAAGAAACGGATTGACCTCCGGTGCCAACAGCAAGTGCTCTTGCAAGGCAGCCCGCGCAGCGGCTCGCAAGGCATCGCCTTGCAGGGGCGAGCGCTTGCGCTGCAGCACTTCGGTGTAGGGCAACAAGGCCCCGGTGGCCTGGCGGTCCACCGAGTCGATGGCAAACAGGGCTCGGTAATCCTCGCCCTGCAGCACATAGCGCCCTGCATTGTGGAAGTAGCCCAGCAGCTGCTTGTCAGGGTCGATGAATTCGATGCCGATGGTGGTCTTGCTGTGCTCCCGCTGGTAAGAGGTGCTGCGGGTGTCGGGCATGTGAAAGCCGTCCAGCTCCACCAGCACCAGATGCCCGCGCGCGACCTGGGCGGCCACATGGCCCTGCAAGCGATCAAACATCGCCAACTCGCGCAGCACCAGGCCGTGCATGCTGGCGAGGTCAGCGGGCTCGAACTTGCAGAAGGTGAACTGGTCGCCCTCGTAGTCCAGCTGGACCAGCGCCCCCATCAGGGCCTCAGGGGCCAGGCCCAGGTGGTTCAGGTAAGTGATCCACAGGTCCAGGCTGCAGTTGGACTGCGGCCAATGGCGCTCGGCAGCGTGCACCGCGTGCGGGCTATAGGCCGGCAGCGCAAGGGCCTCACCCAGCATCAGAACCCTCCCAGCGCCGCCTGCACATCAGCCGGCCAGTCCTTGGGGTCAAAGCCATGGTGGCGGAACAGGGCGAGGGTGATGCGCTCCATGCCGAAGCCGACACAGGCGGTATGGGCCACCTCGTCGCCCGGGGTGCGCAACTTCCAGATCAGTCCGAAATGGTCCATGTGGTAGTTGAAGCTCAGACAGGCGGTAGGGTTCTCTTCGCTGTTGACCGGCACCAGCAATTCAAATTTGAGTTTCTGCTGCCGCTGGCTGGCGGCCAGCACACGGCCGGCGCGACCAAAGAAGGGATCGTTGGCCACATCGATGGTCAAGGGCAGGGCCAGGGAACGCATGAGCTTTTCACCCGCCTCCAGCCAGTGGGCACGGAAGGCCAGCACTTGGTCGGGGGTGCCGACGCGCACGTACTCACGCATGCGGAACAGCTGCAGCCGCGTGGGCTCCAGCGAGGGCTCGTGTCGGAAGCAGTACGACAGCAGATCCAAGGTCACGCCATCGGGGCCAACCGGCCCTCGGCGCGCTACCACCGGGTAGGAAGGGTAGCAGGCAGCCGGCGTCAGCACCACGCCAGAGGCCTTCTGGCCTTCGGTCCAGTCCTTGCCTTCAGCCACGCATTCAAGGATGCGGCGGTGCTCGCTCTCATCGCCGCAAAAGCAATGCACCGTGCCCGCAAAGTGCGGAAAAGTCTTGAGGTACTCGCTCTCTTCGAAGGTCTGCTGCGAGATGGCCGGCGGAAAGCGCATCACCTCGGCCTTCTGATCGGCGCCATAGCGAGTGATCAGGCGGTCCAGCTTGTCAAGGATGTCCTCGAACACCCCGCTTTTGCCATAGAGGCCATCCACCCCCATCGGGATCAGGTGGCCTGCAGCGATCAACTGTTCAAGAAAAGTGGGACTCGTATCCAGGGCGTCGCTCATGTCAGGCCAATCCGAATTGCAGGGGATCCATCAGCAGGAAGCTGCTCATGGTTTCAATCAAACGTGCGTTGTTGATCATCAACGGTGCGGAGTGCAGATCACGCAGGTGACGGCCCAGGCTGGCCGCACCTTCGGTCTTGTAGCCGGCAAAGCCGACCGTCGTGAGGGCTTCCTGCACCACGGCAAGACAGCCTTCGGACATGGTGCTCTTGAGCAAGGTCAGGTCGGTCGTCAGTGACATGGGCAAGGCGCCCTGCCCCGCGACCATGGCGGCCTCGAACCGGGTGGCAGCCGACAGCAGACGCGCATGCAGCACCTGCACCCGGGCCACCAGATCGGGCAGGCGCGTGGCTGCCGCTGGCAATTGACCACCCGACTGCTTCATCACCGAGCGCAGATGGGTCCGGGCGCGCAGCAAGGCACTGTGGGCGATGCCGAACCACACGCTGGACCACAGGATGTGCGAAACCGGCAGCATGGTGTTGGCAATGATCTCGGCAAAGGGGGCCTCGAAGATCTGCTCACAAGCCCCTTCGGAGCGGATCATGAACGCATCGCTGCAGGTGCCACGCATGCCCATGGCGTCCCAGCTGCCCGTCTTTTCCAGCTGATACTGGTCTTTCAGGACAGTGACCATGACCTGGCCATTGGGTGGCGCCTGCTCGTCGGCGCGCGCCGTGATCAGCAATGCATCGGCATAGGCGCCATACGAGACCACCGAGCCATGTTTGTCGAGCTTGAACCGATCCCCATCCCGGACCACATGGGTCAGCGAACGGCGGATATCGCCACCCACCCCCACCTCAGAGGTCACGGAGCCCAGCAGCAAGGCCTCGGCAACGACTCGCTTTTGCAGCGCCTGGTACCAAGGAGAGGAGCCAGCGTGGTGCACGATCGAGGACAGCT
>Ga0066460_1000038_pt1 | contig 36059 bp, 24 predicted proteins | sample LakWasMe88_LOW11_2_FD_59570 | JGI IMG/M metagenome (GOLD analysis project Ga0066460, IMG submission 59570) | Freshwater sediment methanotrophic microbial communities from Lake Washington under simulated oxygen tension - Sediment Metagenome 88_LOW11 | ecosystem: Environmental > Aquatic >... | reverse complement strand
ATCGTGCTGTTCGACGAATGGCTGGCTTTTGTGCGCCAGGACGCCGCCGCCCACCCGCAACGCAACACGGCGGCCCTGCGGCTGGCCGGCCGGGTGCTGGCCCAGCTGGCGCCCTTGCGCGCCATGTCGGTGGCCGTCACCGGCCGGCTGGCGCGGGGCGACAGCCCGGTGGTCGAGTCGGCCCTGGTCAAAGACCTGGGCACCGGCGTCGAGCAGCTGATCCCGGCCGCCCTGGCCGACGACCTGGGCACCCGGCTGGCCGAGGGCCAGAGCGTGCCCCTGGGGCTGCTGCACACGCTGAACTATGTGATCCAGGTGGCGCCCTCGTACTCGCTGCGTGGCGGCACGCGCGACATCCTGCGCGGCATGATCGCGCGCGGCCTGGGGCTGCGCTGATGAGCCGCCTGACCACCCCATCGAGAAAGGCCGTTTGATGAACGACGAGCAAGACCTTTTCGCGGCCTCGCTGCGCACCCTGCTGCAGGCCCACGCCGACCCAGCCGTGGTGCGCGCCATCGAGGCCGGTGGCCCGGCCCAGGCCCTGTGGCAGGCCCTGCAGGATTCGGGCTTTGCCGATGCCTTGCTGCCCGAGGCCCAGGGCGGCGCCGGCCTGGGGCTGGGCGAGGCCTTTGGCCTGCTGGCCCTGTGCGGCGAGTTCGCGCTGCCCATGCCGCTGGGCGAGACCCTGCTGGCGCGCGGCCTGCTGGCCCAGGCCGGTCTGGCCTGGCCTGAGGGGCCCCTGACGCTGGCCGCCCAGGCCCTGGATGACGGGGAGCGCCTGATCTGCACCAGCGTGCCCTGTGCCCGCGTGGCCAGCCATGTGCTGCTGCGCCACCTCGACCGCTGTGCCCTGCTGCCGGTGGCCGAGGCCCGGGTGGACGCCACCGGGCTGGCCCAGGAGGCCACGCTGAGCTGGCCACTGGCCACCTGGCTGGCCGCGCCCGCCTGGCCCGCTGCCCTGCCGCCGCTGCGCGAGCTGCAAGCCGTGCTGTATGCGGCCCAGATGGCTGGCGCCATGAGGGCGGTGTTCGAGCGCAGTCTGCAGCACGCCAACGAGCGCCAGCAGTTCGGCCGCCCGATCGGCAAGTTCCAGGCCATCCAGCACCAGCTCAGCGTGATGGCCGAACTGGTGTTTGCCTCGCGCATGGCCGCCCGCCTGGGTTGCCAGGGCCCGGTGCAGGCGCCCGATCCGCTGCGCGCCGCCCTGGCCAAGGCCCGTTGCAGCGAGGCCGCGCCCGAGGTGGCGGCGCTGGCGCATTCGATCCATGGCGCCATCGGCTTCACCGCCGAGTTCGACCTGCAGCTCTACACCCGCCGCCTGCACGCCTGGCGCCAGGCCGGCGGCAGCGAATCGCACTGGCAGGGCGTGCTGGGCGAGGCGCTGGTGAACGGGCACGAAGGCCTGGCCCTCGACCTGTTGCGCCAGCTCACCGACGCGACCCCGCAGACCGCTTGATGTCCGCCAGACCCTAACGGAGTTCCCCATGACTGATTCGACCCCTTTTTTGAAATCCGAACGCGAGGGCGCGGTCCTCATCCTCACCATGAGCCAGCCCGCCACGCGCAACGCGCTGACCGGCAACACCGCGGTGGCCGAGTTCGTGCAGGCCTGTGAGGCGGTGCGCCGCGACCCCGGCGTGCGGGTGGTGATCCTGACCGGCGAAGGCCCGGTCTTCAGCTCGGGCGGCAACGTCAAGGACATGCAGCGCTACGAGCGCGATCGCCCCTCCCCCGACGCCATCCGCGAGGAGTACCGCCAGGGCATCCAGCGCCTGCCGCGGGCCCTGTACCAGCTTGACGTGCCGGTGATCGCCGCCATCAACGGGCCGGCCATCGGCGCCGGGCTGGACCTGTGCTGCATGTGTGATCTGCGCATTGCCGCCGAAGGTGCCAGCTTTGCCGAAAGCTTTGTGCGCGTGGGCATCGTGCCCGGGGATGGCGGCGCCTGGCTGCTGCCGCGGGTGGTGGGCCTGTCCAAGGCCTCCGAGATGGCCTTCACCGGCGAGGCCATCGGCGCCGCCGAGGCCCTGGCCTGCGGCCTGGTCTCGCGCGTGGTGCCGGCCGATCAATTGATGCCGGCCGCCCGCGCCCTGGCCGGCAAGATCGCGGCCAACCCGGGCGGCGTGCTGCGCATGACCAAGCGCCTGCTGCGCGAGGGCGAGCGCAGCTCGCTGGAGTCGCTGCTGGAGTTGTCGGCCGCCTACCAGGCCTTGGCCCACACCACCGAAGACCACTTCGAGGCGGTGCGCGCCTTTGTCGAGAAGCGCGCGCCGCGCTTCCAGTCTTGAGTCAGGCGCGCTGCTCGTTCAGTCCTGAGCCACGCGGGCGGCAGCGGCCAGGCCCTGCGGGCTGTCGGTGGCTTTCCAGCCGCCGCCCAGGGCCTTGATCAGCTGCACCGAGGTCAGCAGCTGCTGGCTCTGGTTCTGCACCTGCTGGCGCTGGTAGCCCAGCAGCGTCTGCTGGGCCAGCACCACCTCGAGCAGGCTGGAGGCCCCGGCCCGGTAGCGGGCCTGCGACAGCTCCAGCACCTTGCTGGCGCTTTTCACGGCCTGCTGCAGCGAGCGCTGGGCTTCGCGCAGCGCGGCCTGGGTGGTGAGGCTGTCCTGCACCTCCTGGAACGCCTGCAGCACGGTCTGCCGGTAGGTGGCGTTGGCCTGTTGGTAGCCGGCCTTGGCCACGTTCACCGCCGCCGTGGTGCGGCCGCCGTCAAACAGGGTCTGGGTGGCGCTCAGGCCCAGTGACCACAGCAGGCTGGGGGCCGAGAACAGCTTGCCAAAGCCGTTGCTGTCGTCGCCATACAGGCTGTTCAGGGTCAGGCTGGGGTAGTAGGCGCTGGTGGCAATGCCGATCTGGGCATTGGCCGCGGCCATGGCCCGCTCGGCGCTGGCGATGTCGGGGCGGCGCTCCAGCAGCGAGGCCGGGGTGCCCAGGGGCAGTTGTGGCGGCTCGGGCAGGCGGGTGTCGGCGGCCAGTTGAAAGCTGGGGGCCGGCTGGCCGGTGAGCGTGGCGATTGCGTGCTCGAAGCGGGCCCGGCTGTCGCGCAGGCCCTGCAACTGGGCCTCGGTGCCCGAGACCAGGCCTTGCTGCTGCTCCAGGTCGATGCCCGAGACACTGCCCAGGTCGTGGCGGGCGGTGACGAAGTCCAGCGTCTGGCGCTGCGCCTTGAGGGTCTGGTTCAGCACCTCGATCTCGGCATCCAGCCCGCGCAGGGCCAGGTAGCTGCTGGTCAGTTGGGCGGTCAGCACCAGGCGGGTGTTCTCGAAATCGGCGCCCGATTGCGCCTGGGCGGCCCGGGCGTTTTCCAGCTGGCGGCGCACCCGGCCGGCCAGGTCCACCTCGTAGCTCACGGTCAGGGCGGTCTGGTAGTCGCTTTGCTCGACCGAGCTGTTGGCGCTGGTGTAGCTGCTCAGCGGGCGGTTGGCCGAGGTGCGAAAGCGCGAGGTGCCGGCCTGCAGGCCCACCCGGGGCAGCAAGGCACCCAGGGCCGAGTCGGTCTGGGCGCGGGCCTGGTCCAGGCGTGACTGGGCCAGGGCCAGGGTGTTGTTCTGCTTCAGGGCGGTGTCGACCAGGCCCTGCAGCGTGGCGTCGGCGTACAGCAGCCACCAGGGGCCTTTGAGTTCGTCGTCGCGCGGCTGGCCGGCCTGCCAGCCGGCTTCGGCCTGCCAGTGGGCCGGGGCCGCGGTCTCGGGGCGTACGTAGTCGGGCCCCACGGCCGAACAGCCGCCCAGCAGGGCCAGGCCCAGCCAGGCGCCGTGCCGCGCCAGGCGGTGCAGCGCGGGGGCTTTCATGAGGCGCTCCGCTCGGCTTTGGCGGGCTGGGGCTCGGGCTTGGCATCCTTGCCCGGGCCCTCTTTTGCGCCGTCCTTGGCACTGTCTTTTCCGCCCTCTTTGCCACCTTCCTTGTTGTTGGCCGGCACCGGGGCCTCGCTGGCCACCACGGCATCGCCTTCGGCCAGCGAGTCGGGCGGGTTGATGATCAGCTTGTCTTGGGGCGACAGGCCGCTCTGGATCTCGATGCGCACGCCCAGGTCGCGGCCCAGGGTCACCTTCTTGAGCTGCACCTTGCCGTCGACCACGGTGGCCACCAGCGTGCCTTCGGGGCGGAACAGCAGGCCGTTGTTGGGCACGGTCAGCAGCGGCTTGTCGGCGCCGGCGGCCTGCAGGGCCACCTGCACATACGAGCCCGGCAGCAGCTTGCCGTCGGGGTTGGGCAGGTTGATCTCCACCTGCAGGGTGCGGGTGGCGGGGTCGATGGCGCCGGCGGTGCGCACCACCTTGCCGGTGAAGGTCTGGCCCGGCAGCTCGGACAGGGTGACCTGGGCTTCCTGACCGGCCTTGATGCGCGGGGCAAAGCTCTGCGGTGCCGATACGTACAGGCGCAGCACATCGGTCTGCGACAGGGTGAACAGCAGCTTGGGCGCGCCGCCGTTGCCGGCGTCCACCAGGCTGCCCACGTCGATGTTGCGCTTGGTGACCACGCCGCTGAAGGGGGCCACGATGCGGTTGTAAGACAGCTGCAGCTCCAGGCGCTGCACCACCGCCTCGCTGGCGGCCAGGTTGGCCTGCACCAGCTTCAGCGTGTTCTGGCGTTCATCGAGTTCCTGCTGCGACACGGCATCGCGGGCGCGCAGGCCCTGCCAGCGCTCGAACGAGGTGCGCGCCAGTTGCAGGTTGGACTGCACCTGGGCCCGGTTGGCCCGGGCCTCGGCCAGTTGCTGCTCGATCTCGCCGGTGGCGATCTCGGCCAGCAGGTCGCCCTTGTTGACGCGCGCGCCGATGTCCTTGAACCACTGTTTGATGTAGCCGCTGCTGCGTGCGTAGATCGGGGTCTCGATGTAGCCCTGCAGGCTGCCCGGCAGTTGCAGGGTCTGCTGGCCGCGGCCCGGGCGGGGCGAGACGACGTAGACGTGCACCTTGGCGTTTTCTTGCGTGCTGGCCGCCAGGGCCTTGGCCTGGGCGGCGCGCTCGGTCATCACCAGGGCGGCGCCGGCACCCAGCACCAGCAGCACGCCCAGGGCGGCCCAGCGCGCGCGCCGCAGCAGCCGGATGCGCTTGATGTTGTGGGCCCCTTCGTGCTGGTGCAGACCGTGGATTCCGATGGAAGAGTGTCGCTGCGCGTGGCTCATATCAGGCATTTCCTTGGGCGGAGAGGGGGGCCGCTTGAAGTCGGCGGGCGGCCCGACGTTCGAGGGCGCGGTGCACTGCGGCAAACACCACAGGCACGAAGAACAGGGTGGAGACGGTGGCAAACAGCAGGCCGCCGATGGTGGCGCGGCCCAGTGGCGCGTTCTGCTCGCCGCCTTCGCCCAGGCCCACGGCCATGGGCAGCATGCCGATGATCATGGCCAGGGCCGTCATCAGCACCGGGCGCAGCCGGGTGGTGCCGGCTTCCAGCGCGGCCGACAGGGGCGGCGCACCGTCCAGCAGGCGCTCACGCGCAAACGAGATCATCAAAATGCTGTTGGCCGTGGCCACACCCATGGTCATGATGGCCCCGGTGAGGGCCGGCACGCTGAGCGTGGTGGCGGTGAGGAACAGCATCCAGGCAATGCCGGCCAGCGCGGCCGGCAGGGCGGTGATGATGATGAAGGGGTCGACCCAGGACTGGAAGTTGACCACGATCAGCAGGTACACCAGCACGATGGCCATGATCAGGCCCACGCCCAGGCCCAGGTAGGAGCTCTGCATGGTCTCCACCTGGCCGCGCATCTTCACGCTGCTGCCCCGGGGCAGGTCGGCCTTCATGCTGTCGATGGCCTGCTGCACCTCGGCGGCCACGCTGCCCAGATCGCGCCCGGACACGCTCACGAACACGTCCACCACGGGCTGGATGTTGTAGCGCGACACCACGGTCTGTTCGCGGGTGGGGCGCACGGTGACCAGGTTGCTCATCAGTTGGGCCGGGGGCTGGGCGGCCGCAGTGCTGCCCGTCGGCACGCTGTTGGTGATGGGCACCCCCACCGGGATCTGCAGCAGGTTGTCCAGCGAGTCAATTTGGTACTGTGGGGTCTGCACTGCAATGCTGTAGACCACACCATTGGCCGGGTTCAGCCAGAAGGCCGGCGCGGTCTGGAAGCTGCCCGACAGCGAGACCAGCAGGTTCTGCGCCACGTTGTTGGCGTTCAGGCCCAGTTGCTGCAATTGGGCGCGGTCGATGTCGAGCTTCTTGGTGGGCTGGTTGATGCGCTGCTGGATGTGCACGTCCACCGCGCCATCGATCTGCCGCACCTTGCTCTGCAGCACGCTGGCCAGGCGGTAGTTCTCGGCGATGTTGGAGCCGCTGAACTGCACGTCGATGGAGGCTGGCTGCCCGAAGTTGAGGATCTGCGTGATGATGTCCGCCGGCTGGAAGAAGATTTCCACACCGGGGAAGCGCTTGGGCAATTCGGCGCGCAGGCGCTTCACGTGCTCGTCGGTGGGGCCGTGGCCAGGGCGCAGGGCGATCTGCACCTCGCCGTCCAGCGTGCCGATGGTGCCCGCGTTGCTGTACGACAGGTTGATGCCGCTGTAGGGCAGGCCCAGGTTGTCGAGGATGGTTTCCAGTTCTTCCGGCGGGATCAGCTCGCGCACCGCGTTTTCGATGCGGTCTGCCAGGCGGGCCGTCTCTTCGATGCGGGTGCCCGTCGGGGCGCGGAAGTGCAGCCGGATCAGGCCCGCGTCGACGCTCGGAAAGAAGTCGCGCCCCAGTACGCCGTACAGCCCGCAGGAGGCGACGCAGAACACCAGGAAGGCGGTGATGAAGCTGGCGCGGCGCGTCAGCAGGCCGCTCAGGATCACCACGTAGACACCGCGCAGGCTCTCGAAGCCGGCGTCAAAACTCAGGTAGATGCGGCGGAAGAAGCCTGGCCGGCTGTCGTCCACGGGCGGTGCGTTGCGCATCAGCAGCTTGACCAGGGTGGGCACCAGCGTGCGCGACAGAACGTAGGAGGCCATCATGGCGAACACCACCGATTCGGCCAGCGGCACAAACAGGTAGCGGGCCACGCCGGTCAGGAAGAACATGGGCACGAACACGATGCAGATGCACAGCGTGGAGACAAAGGCTGGCACGGCGATCTCGCCCGCCCCTTCGAGAATCGCCTGCTCCAGCGGCGTGCCCAGGTGCAGGTGGCGCTCGATGTTCTCGATGGTCACGGTGGCATCGTCCACCAGAATGCCCACCGCCAGCGCCAGGCCGCCCAGGGTCATGAGGTTGATGGTCTCGCCCAGGGCGTAAAGCATCAGGATGGCCGACAGCACCGACAGCGGGATCGACACCGCGATGATGCAGGTGCTGCGCCAGTTGCCCAGGAACAGCAGGATCATGGCCGCCGTCAGGCACGCCGCGATCAGCGCCTCATGGATCACCCCGCTGATGGCCGCCTTCACGAACAGCGACTGGTCGAACAAGGGGGTGATCTTCAGATCCGGTGGCAGGGTCTGGGCCACCGAGGGCAGCAACTCGCGCAGCTTGGTGACGATCTCCAGGGTGGACGAGCTGCCGTTCTTCAGCACCGACAGCAGCACGCCGCGGTTGCCGTCCTGGCGTGCGATGTTGGTCTGGGGGCTGAAGCCGTCGCGCACATTGGCCACGTCGCTGAGGGTGATGGTGGTGCCGTTGCTGGAGCGGATGGGCAGGGCGTTCAGTCCCTCCAGGTTGGCGGGTGAGCCATTCATGGCCACCGTGTACTCGGTGTCGCCCAGCTTGGCCGTGCCGCCGGGCAGGATCAGGTTTTGCGCATTGATGGCGTTCACCACATCCGAGGGGGTGAGGCCCTTGGCCTGCAGGGCCCGGGTGTTCAGGTCCACCGAGACCACCCGGTTCTTGCCGCCGTAGGGGAAGGGCACGGCCGCGCCGGGGATGGTGATCAGGCGCGGGCGCAGAAAGTTGACGGCGGCATCGAACAGGCCTTGCTCCGACATGGACGGGCTGGCCAGGCCCAACTGGATCACCGGGATGCTGGAGGCGGAGTACTTGATCACCAGCGGTGGCGTGATGCCCGGCGGCATCTGGCGCACGATCGCCTGTACCGAAGAGGTCACCTGGGCCAGCGCGGTCTGGATGTTGGCGTCGGGCTGGAAGAACACCTTGATCACCGCAATGCCGGCCAGCGACTGCGACTCGATGTGCTCGATGTCGTTGACCGTGGTGGTCAGCGAGCGTTCATTGACGTTGGTGATGCGGGTGCCCACCTCCTGGGCCGACAAGCCGGAGTAGTTCCAGATGATGCTGATCACCGGGATGTTGATTTCCGGGAAGATGTCGGTGGCCATGCGCATCAGCGCCAGGGGGGTGGCCAGCACGATCAGCAAGGCCATCACGATGAACGTGTAGGGTCGGCGCAGCGCAATATTGACGATCCACATGGGGCAGGCATCCGGTTGGCAGACTGGCGTGGTGCGTTCGGGCCCATCCCCTGATGGGGTTTCCGGCGCTCAACGTAATCAAACATTTTGCAGGAGAAGCATGACCCAGGCCGGTGCCGGGCCATGGCGGTGCCGGTAAAGCCACGCGTCAGCGTGGGCTTGTGCTGGTTTTTCTGAAAAAAGTGCTGGTATTGATTATTCTGACCTTGACCGCATGGGTGGCTATGCCAGCCACTCTGCTGCCAGCAGCCGGGGCGGCAGCGCGGGCGCGTAGTGGTAGCCCTGGGCCTCGTCACAGCCCAGCGCCAGCAGGGTGCGGGCCTGTTCCGGGGTTTCCACCCCTTCGGCCACGGTGCGCAATTGCAGGGCCCGGGCCATGCTGATCACGGCCGTCACGATGGCCTGGTCGGCCGGCGCGCGCAGCATGTCGTGCACAAAGCTCATGTCGATCTTCAGTTTGCCGACCGGGAAGTTCTTCAGTTGGGCCATCGAGGCGTAGCCGGTGCCGAAATCATCGATCGTCAGGTTGAAGCCCGCCGCCACCAACTGGTCGGCCACACGCCGTGCCCGTTGGGGGTCGAGCATCATGGCGGTTTCGGTGATCTCCAGTTCAATCGCCGCGGGTCGGGCGCCGGCGGAGTGCACCAATTGAATCGCCCGTGCCGGGAAGGACTCATCGCTGAGCTGGGCGGCCGACACGTTCACCGCAATCGGGGGCGGCGCGGGCGTGGTGGGCGTGCACCACGCGGCCCATTGGCGGCTGGCTTCGCGCAGGGCCCAGTCGCCCAGTTGCACGATCAGCCCGCGCTCCTCGGCCACCGGGATGAATTCGCCCGGGCTGATCGGGCCCAGTTCCGGGTCGTTCCAGCGGGCCAGGGCTTCCAGGCCGGTCAGCCGGCCGCTGTGCAGGTCGATCTTGGGCTGGTAGTGCAGGTGCAGGCCACCGCTGCTCAAGGCCTTGGTCAGGCGTGTGGCCAGGGTGTTGTGGCGGTGCAGCCGTTCACTCATGTGCTGCTCGTACAACTCGCAGTGCCCCCCACCCAGGGCCTTGGCCTTGAACATGGCCAGATCGGCGTGTTTGAGCAGTTCCTCCACTGACTGGCCCTGACTGGGAAACAAGGCCATGCCAATGCTGACGCCCACCTCGACCGTGTGCGCGGCAGCGCCGATCGGCTGGGCCAAGGTGTGCATGAGGTGGCGGCTGATGTGGTGGGCGTCTTCCAGGCTGTCGATTTCACAGGCCACCATGAATTCGTCGCCACCGATGCGCGCCAGCAACTGGTCCTTGCACAGCAGGGACTGGCAGCGTTGCGCCACCTCGCGCAGCACCTGGTCGCCCATGGCGTGGCCCCGGATATCGTTGATCTCCTGCAGGCGGTCCAGGTCCAGGAACAGCAAGGCCAGTTGCCGGCCGGCCCGTTCGCAGCGGTCCAGCATCTGTTGCGCCAGCACCAGGCCGTGGGTCCGGTTGGGCAGCCCGGTCAGCACATCGTAGAACGCCAGTCGCTGCAGGTGTTCGGCCGCCAGATGGCGCTCCGAGGTGTCGAGCAGGGTGCCGTGGCCTTTCAGGGGCTGGCCTTTCGCGTCGTACTCGAGGCGCCCGCGTGCCTCCACCCAGCGCAGCTTCTGCCCGATCTGGATGCGGTGCTCCACCCGGAAAGGGGCCCCTTCCAGGGCCGCCTGCCAGGCGCTTTCGACGCTGGGGCGGTCTTCCTCATGGATGTGATTCATCAGGGCTTGGAAGGTGCAGACCTGGTCTTCGGGCCAGTTCAGCAGGCTGATGGCCTGGGGGCTGAGCAGCATCACGTCGGTGGCGAGGTCGATCTGCCAGGTGCCGACGCTGGCCACCGCCTGGGCATTGAGCAGATCGCGGGTGAGTCGGGTCTGCTGGCGCAGGTCTTCAAACACCATCAGCAGATGGGGCTCGCCTCTGTCGGGGGCATCGCGCAGAGGGCGTACGGTGGCTCGCACGGGAACCGCCAGGGCCTCGGGATGGCCGCTGCGGCACAGTGTGAGGGCCTCGCAGGCCAGGTTCTGGTGAATGGACTGCTCCGCCAGTGCGACCAAGGGCGTCACGTCAAGCCAATGGTGCAGGGCACTTCCTGGGAGCTCCCCGGCGGGCAGGTTCAGCAGGCTTTCCACGGCCGGGTTGGCGTACACCACGGTCAGGTCCGGGGTCAGCACCAGTGTGCCGCAGGGCAGACCGGCAAAGGCGGCGTCGTAGCTGCCCAGGCGCGGCAGTGTGGGTTGGCGGTGGCGCAGCAGTGCATCGGAGGCCAGGCCCATGTCATGCATCAGCACCTTGCTCAGGGCCAGCATCTGCTGCAGCAATTCGTCCGGTTCGTTGGCATGGGTCAGGACCATGCAGGGCAGCACGGTCTGCAGGTAGTGCCGATAGGCCTCGGCCAGCCAACTGGGAGGCAGGTCCAGGCGGGCCATGGCCAGGCCCATCTGGTCTCTGCTTTGTCGGTAACCCTCGCCATAAGGGCCCTCCGTGAGGCTGGTGAAGTAGGCGGTCTGCATTTGTTGCAACTGCCTGTCCGAGGTGTCGTTGGGGCGGTGTGCCTGGCTGAGGGGCTCCTGCAGCAGGTGGTGGGCGGCGGCCTGGAACACATCGGGGCAGCTTTGGCGCAATTGCTGGTGCAGGCGCTGCAGGACCTTCAGCTCGGCGGCGGCCAGGGGCTGAAGGGGCGGATGCTCTGGACTGCTGACGTGTGCCATGGGGGGCCAACCTTGTGATGTGCCGTGGCCTTTGGGAGGATGCCAAGCGGAAAAGACCGATGTTTATTTGAAATATATACTAAATATGAAATTCACCAAGCACTTTCCAGTTTAAATGTGATTTATATGAGACAAAAGATTGGTATGTGGAATTCAAGTAATCAAAGTGATAATTTTGTGCCGTCTTGATATCGCGCGCCAAGCTTTGTGGTGCTTCGCTGAGATGTGGCAGTTTTGGCAGTCGATGGAGCTCAAAATGGCAGTATTTGGCAGTCAAATGACTGCCAGCGGTGGGGGCGAGCCAGGGCCGCCTGCCTAAGTCCTTGTATTCAAAGCGCTTTTCCCAGCAGGCCGCGTTGGCACGAAACCTGCCCTTGTCCGCCTTGATCTGAGTGCCCGGGACACCCCTGGGCACGCTGTCGGCTCAACTGCGTGGCACCTTGCGCGCAGTGGGCCCCACACTGAACCGGGTTGCCATGGATTCCACGCCTTCCACCACGAACAAAGTCATCCCCATCGTTGCGGCACCACCGGACGAGACCGAGGTGTTTCTGTATGCCGCCACCAAGAAGATCCACCCCCGATCGGTCAGCGGGCTGTTTGCACGCTGGCGCTGGGGGCTGGTGTTCCTCACCCAGATCGTCTTTTATGGCCTGCCCTGGCTGGAGTGGGGGCAGCGCCAGGCCGTGCTGTTCGACCTGGGGGCGCGGCGCTTCTACCTGTTCGGCATCGTGCTGTACCCGCAGGATTTCATCTACCTGACCGGCTTGCTGGTGATCTCGGCTCTGTCGCTGTTCTTGTTCACGGCAGTGGCTGGGCGCCTGTGGTGTGGCTATGCCTGTCCGCAGACGGTGTACACCGAGATCTTCCTGTGGATCGAGCGGCGCTTTGAGGGCGACCGCATGGCCCGCATCCGGTTGGACGAGGCCCCGATGTCGCTCAACAAGTTGTGGCGGCGGGGCGGCAAGCACCTCGTCTGGTTGGCCGTGGCCGTGTGGACGGGCTTCACCTTCGTGGGCTATTTCACGCCGGTGCGCACCCTGGGCCTGGAGGTCTGGACCCACACCCTGGGCCCCTGGGAGACCTTCTGGGTGCTGTTCTATGGCTTTGCCACCTATGGCAATGCCGGCTTCATGCGCGAGCAGGTGTGCAAATACATGTGCCCCTATGCCCGCTTCCAGAGCGCCATGTTCGACAAGGACACGCTGATCGTCACCTACGACGAGGCGCGCGGCGAGCCGCGCGGCAAGCGCTCGCGCAAGGCCGATCCGGCCGCGCTGAAGCTGGGTGCCTGCGTGGACTGCGAACTGTGCGTGCAGGTGTGCCCCACAGGCATCGACATCCGCAAGGGCCTGCAGTACGAGTGCATCGGTTGCGGCGCCTGTGCCGATGTGTGCGACACGGTGATGGACAAGCTCAACTACCCGCGCGGGCTGGTGCGCTACTCCACCCAGAACGCGGTGCTCAACGGCTGGACGCGGGCGCAGATCCTGCGCCACGTGATGCGCCCCCGGGTGCTGGTGTACGCCACGGTGCTGCTGGCGTTGACCGTGGCCCTGTTCTCCCACCTGATGCTGCGCACGCCGCTGCGCGTGGATGTGGTGCGCGACCGCGCCGCGCTGTCGCGCATCGCACCGGGCGGCATGCTGGAGAACGTGTACCGGCTGCAGATCATGAACGCCACTGAAAAGCCGCAGACCTACCGGCTGGGCGCCACGGGTCTGGAAGGCCTGAAGCTGGCTTCCGAGGAACTGGTGGAAGTGGGCCCGGCCGAGTCGCGCTGGGTGCCCGTGCGTCTGCAGGTGCCCTATGGTTCGGCCCCGGCGGGTTCGCACACCGTGTTTTTCTCGATCGGCGCCGAAGGCGGCGATGCCCATGTGTCGGAGAAGTCGGCCTTCCTGGTGCCGCGCTGATCAGGGCCTGCCGGCCAGCCCGAGTGCCTTCAGGCGCCGGTACAGGGTGCGCTCGCTCAGGCCGAGCTGGTGTGCCAGGTCCTTGCGGTTGCCCTGAAAGCGCGTGGCCAGTTCGCGCAGCGCGTCCGGTGCCTGGCGAGCGACCGATGGCAGCGGGGCTGGCAGCGCAGTACCAGCCCATGGGCGAGCTGGGGCCCCGGCCTGCAGGGTGTCCGGCGGCAGGTGGGCCAGGCCGATCACGCCATCGTCAGCGAACAGGCGCGCCCGGTCGATCACGTTGCGCAGCTCGCGGATGTTGCCCGGCCAGGCGTACTGCTGCATGCAACGCAGGGCCTCGGCGTCGACCCGGTAGCGCGGGCTGCCGGCCGGGCTGCGCGCCAGGATGGACTCCACCAGCAGCGGGATGTCGTCGGCGCGCTCGCGCAGGGCGGGCAGGTGCACCGGAAAGGCGTTGATGCGGTAGTACAGGTCTTGCCGGAACTGGCCTTGCTCGACCATGCGCGCCAGGGGCTTGTGGGTCGCGGCCACCAGGCGGAAATCGGCGCGCAGGGTCTCGATGCCGCCCACCCGCCGGAAGGTGCCCGATTCGATCAGGCGCAGCAGCTTGACCTGCATGCTCAAGGGCACGTCGCCCATCTCATCGAGGAACAGCGTGCCCCCGGTGGCGGTCTCCACCAGCCCTTTCTTGCGGTGGGTGGCGCCGGTGAAGGCCCCTTTTTCGTAGCCGAAAAGCTCGCTTTCGAACAGCGTTTCGGTGAAGCCCGAACAGTCCACCGTCACAAAGGGGCCGTGGGCGCGTTCACTGGCCTCATGCAGGGCGCGTGCAAACAGATCCTTGCCGGTGCCCGATTCGCCCAGCAAGAGCACCGGCAGGTTGGAGGGGGCCACGCGCTGCAAGGCGGCCAGGGCCTGGGTGAAGGCGCTCGAATGCCCCACCAGGCCATCGGCCCGCACCTGGGGTGAGGCACTGCGCAGTGTGGATAGTCGTTCGACAAAGGCGATCACCTGGCCCTGCTGGTCCTGGATCGGACGCAGTTCGACATCGACATGCTCCAGTCCACGCGGGGTGTGGTGGATGTGCAGCACGCGATCGGCGCGGCGTCGCTCCAGCGCGTGGCGCATCGGACAGTGCTCGCCGGCCTGGTCGCAGGGCACGTCGTAGTGGTGCGACACCTCATAGCATTTGCGCCCCAGGGGCGAAGCGTCGGCCACCCCGAACTGGCGCCGGTAGGCGGTGTTGGCGGCCAGGATGTTGTAGGCCGGGTCGAGCACCATCATAGGCGCAGGGTCGTGCTCCAGGAAAGACAGCAGGGCGTTGAGCTCGTCCGGGCTGGGCAGTGCCGCCGTGGGGCGGAGCGGGGGGCGGGTGCGGGGCATGGCAGGCAGGCAGTGGCTGGACAGTGACTGCCAATACTGCCAAAGAAATGGCAGTTCAGGGGGAATCGGGCAGCGGGGGAGGGGGCTGAGCCGCCACTCAGGGGCGGCCGGTGAGGATCTGGAAGCCCCACATCAGCAGGCCCGGAATCACCACCGGCAGGGTCAGGAACAGGAACACCGAGGTGAACTGGGCCAGCACGAACAGGTCGATCAGCGTCTGCTTGGCCCATTCCAGCAGATCGACTTCCCAGAAGCGAAGCGGCTTGTTGTTGCTCATGACGCCCTCTTTTCATGGCCGCAGGGCGCGGTCAGTGCTTCATTTTTAGCACAGCGGTGCGCATCTGCAAGGGCTTTGGCCCCACCCAGTCCCACCCGGCCGGGCCGCGGCCCGGCCTGAAGCGCTCAGCCTGCGGCCGCCAGGGTCTTGAAGACCTCGCGGGCAGCAGCCACGGTCTGGGCGATGTCGTCGGCGCTGTGGGCGCTGCTCACAAAGCCGGCCTCATACAGCGCCGGGGCGATGTAGACGCCGCGGTCCAGCAGGCCGTGGAACAGCTGGTTGAAGCGGGCGCTGTCGGTCTTCATGACGGTGGCGTAGTTCTGCGGCAGCTCCGGCATCAGGAAGAAGCCGAACATGCCGCCCTGGCAGTCGGCACTGAACGGCACCCCCTCGGCGGTGGCGGCGGCCTGGAGCCCGTCCACCAGCGAGCGGGTGCGGGCCGACAGGGCCTCGAAGAAACCGGGCTTGCGGATCTCGCGCAGCGTGGCCAGGCCGCAGGCGGTGGCCACCGGGTTGCCTGACAGGGTGCCGGCCTGGTACACGCCGCCCAGCGGGGCCAGGTGTTCCATGATGGCGCGGCGCGCACCGAAGGCGGCCAGCGGCATGCCGCCGCCAATCACCTTGCCCATCACCGTGATGTCGGGCTCAAAGCCCGGAATGGCCTGGGCATAGACGCTCTGGGCACTGCCCAGGGCCACGCGGAAGCCCGTCATCACCTCATCGAGGATCAGCAGGGCGCCGTGCTCGGAGCACAGCTCGCGGCAGCGCTTCATGAAGGGCACCGAGGCGCGCACGAAGTTCATGTTGCCCGCGATCGGTTCGATCATCACGCAGGCCAGTTCCTTGCCGTGCACGGCAAAGGCCTCTTCAAGCTGCTCGATGTTGTTGTACTCCAGCACCAGGGTGTGCTGCACCACCTCGGGCGGCACACCGGCGCTGGTGGAGGTGCCGAAGGTGGCCAGGCCCGAGCCCGCCTTGACCAGCAGGGCATCGGCGTGGCCGTGGTAGCAGCCTTCGAACTTGATCAGCTTGCTGCGGCCCGTGGCGCCACGGGCCAGGCGGATCGCGGTCATGCCGGCTTCGGTGCCCGAGCTGACCAGGCGCACCATGTCCATCGAGGGCACCAGGCTCAGGATTTCTTCGGCCAGCTCGACTTCGCGTTCGGTGGGGGCGCCGAAGGAGAAGCCTTCGAGGGCCGCCTTCTGCACGGCCTCGAGCACGGCTGGGTGGCCATGGCCCAGGATCATCGGGCCCCAGGAGCCGATGTAGTCGATGAAGCGCTGGTCGTTGGCGTCCCAGAAATAGGCGCCTTGGGCGCGCTTCACGAAACGCGGCGTGCCCCCCACGGCGCGGAAGGCGCGCACGGGTGAGTTCACGCCACCGGGGATCACGCGCTTGGCGCGCTCGAACAGGGGCAGGTTCAGGTCAGTGTTGAGTGTCATGGGGAGGAATCACAAACCCTGCCAGCGTGTCGCTGGCGTCGGGGTTTTCGTTGTCGTCTTCACCTTCTTCGGGCTGGGCCCAGAACAGGCGATCGGGGATCACGTGGCCCATGCCGGGGCGGAAGCCCGCGTCCAGGCAGCGGTCCAGGTAGCTCAGGGCCTCGCTGGTGGCTTCGCCCAGGTCGATGCCGGTGGCCACCAGCGCGGCCAGCGCGGCCGACAGGGTGTCGCCAGCGCCGGCGAACACCGCGTCGAACAGCTCGAACTGCACATGGCCCAGCACGCTTTGCGGGCTGGCCAGCACGTTGTCGACATGCTGCTCGGGCAGCGGAATGCCGGTGACCAGGGTGTAGGGAACGCCTTGTTTGGCGGCGGCAGCGGCGATGTCGCGTGCGGTGGGGGAGCGGTCGCTGTTCCAGTCGGGCAGCAGCCAGCGCCACAGGGTGCTGTGGTTGCCAACCAACACCGAGGTCTGGGGCAGCAGCAGTTCCGAAAACGCGTCCAGGTAGCTGTCGATCTTGTCTTCCTGCCACCACGACAGGTTGGGCATGTAGGCCACCACCGGGATGTCGGGGTAGTCGGAGCTGATCTCGGCGATCGCGCTGAGGTTCTCCGGGTCGCCCACAAAGCCCACCTTGATCACCTGCACCGGCACGTCTTCCAGCATGGTGCGGGCCTGCTCGGTGACCACCTCGTCGTCGAAGGCGGCGTGATCGAAGATTTCGGAGGTATCGCGGATGTAGCTACCGGTGACCACGGGCAGGGCATGCCCGCCGACCGAGGCGATCGTGGTGATGTCTGCGGTGAGACCGCCGGCACCGCTCGGGTCGCTGGCGTTGAACACCATCACGCAGGCCGGCGTGCTGTCTTCGTCGCTGGCCGCAGGGGCGCTGGGGGGGGGTGTGAGCGTGGTCATGAAGTCCGGAAATGGGCAGTCTGCTCAGGGTAGCAGAAGCGGCCGCGGGACTCGATACAATCATTGCATTCTATTCGAAGGCCCCTTAAGCTGTGACTGATAACAAAACTTGGATGTGTCTGATTTGTGGCTGGATTTACGACGAATCCACCGGTGCTCCCGAGCATGGCATTGAGCCAGGCACCCCCTGGGAAAAGGTTCCGATGAACTGGACCTGCCCCGAGTGCGGAGCCCGCAAGGAAGACTTTGAAATGGTCCAGATCTGAACCCGTGACTCCTTTGCTGGCGTCGATCTGGCGACACGAGGAATGCACTGATGTCCATTGACAGTTCAGGTCTCAAGGTGCTGGTGGTGGACGACAGCAACACCATTCGCCGCAGCGCCGAAATCTTTCTCAAACAGGGCGGTCATGACGTCCTGCTGGCCGACGACGGCTTTGATGCGCTCGCCAAGGTCAATGACTACGAGCCGCAGCTGATCTTCTGCGACATCCTGATGCCCAAGCTGGATGGCTACCAGACCTGTGCCATCATCAAACGCAATGAGCGCTTTGCTGCGACGCCGGTCGTGATGCTGTCCTCCAAGGACGGCGTGTTCGACAAGGCGCGCGGACGCATGGTGGGTTGTCAGGACTACCTCACCAAACCCTTCACCAAGGACCAGTTGCTGCAGGCCGTGCGGCAATTCGGTATGCCGACACTAGGAGCGTTGTGATGTCGATTCACAAAGTGCTGATCGTTGACGACTCGAAGACGGAACTGATGTTCCTGTCTGATTTGCTGCAGAAAAGCGGTATGCAGGTCCGCACCGCTGAAAACGCTGACGAAGCATTCAAGCGCCTGGCCGAAGAAAAACCCGATCTCATCCTGATGGATGTCGTGATGCCCGGCCAGAACGGCTTCCAGCTCACACGTTCGATCAGCCGCGACCCCAAGTACGCCGATGTGCCCATCATCATGTGCACCAGCAAGAACCAGGAGACCGACCGGGTCTGGGGCTTGCGGCAGGGCGCCCGCGGCTACATCACCAAGCCGGTCGATCCCGCCGAACTCAAGGCCAAGATCAACGCGCTGAACTGATCGCCCAGACCTGCGACCCCCCCCAATGGCCAATCGAGATGCTCTCCGCGAACTCCAAAGCCGTCTGGCTGCCCGACTGCAAGCTGCGCAAGCCGAAGGGCCCTCGATTGCCTGGCTGGCGGTGCACGCTGGCGCCGGGCGTTACCTGATGCCCCTGGCCCAGGCGGGTGAGATCTTTCCGTGGTCGCCGGTGCAGCCGGTGCCTTACACACGGCCCTGGTTCTGGGGCGTGGCCAATTTGCGTGGCAGTTTGTCCGGCGTGGTCGACCTGGCGGCATTCCTGCCCGAGGTCTGGCCCACAGCGCCTGCGCTGCGACCGCGCTCCGAGCTGGCCTTGGCCGATTGCAGCCTGCTGGCGCTCAATGCTGCCCTGGATGTGAACGTGGCCCTGGTGGTCGACCGCCTGGCCGGTTTGCGCAGCCCCGAAGCTTTTGTTTCCAGCGCACCTCCCGCCGAAGATGCCCCGGGCTTCTTCGGCGCCCTCCACACCGATGCGCAAGGCGAGACCTGGCAGGAGATCCAACTCCTGTCACTCTCGCAGTCTGCGCAGTTCCTCAGTATCAGTGCCTGAGTGCCTCAGCCATCAAGGTCGTTCCATGTCATTTGCGGATCAAATCGGAAAGCTGTTTGCCAAGAAGAAGTCGCCGGCGGAGGCCCAGTCTTCGGTGGCCTTGGGGCTGGGCGGGCCGGATACCCTGCACGAGTTGCCTGAGCACGTCGATTCAGCCCAGGACCTGAGGCAGAACGCGGGTGGCCTGGTTGATTCCCTGGCGCCAGAAACCGAACTGGACAACCGCCAGGTCAATTTCTCGGAAACCCGGCTGGCCGAATCCGAGATCAAGGACGCCACCGAGGGCCAGATCGAGCTCCCCCTGTTGGGGCGTGGCACGGTGGCCCGGCACCAGCGTGTGCTGTTCATCCTGCTGGGTGTGGCCTTGCTGGTGCTGGCGGCGATTGCCGGTGTGGCGCTGAGCCAGGCCGACAAGGTGGCCCAGCAGCTGGCCGCCACGGGGCAGTCGCTGATGCAGTCGCAGCGCCTGGCCAAATCGGTGTCGCAGGCCCTGGTGGGCAGCCCGCAGGCTTTCCCTGACGTGGTCGAGAGCTCGGGTGTGCTCGTGAAGACCGTGCGCGGCCTGACCAGTGGCGACGACCAGATGCGCCTGGATCCGCTGGGCAGCGATTTCAAGCCCGATCTGGACAAGGTCATGCCGCTGATGGAGCGCGCCGAGCGCAATGCCGCCGTGGTGATGAGCCAGCAGAAGATCCTGACCCAGGTGGGTGAGGCCCTGCGCACCATCAACCGCCAGTCTGCCGACCTGCTGGAGATCGCCGAGACGATCTCCTCGCTCAAGTTGCAGCAGAACGCACCGGCGTCTGAAATCTCGGCCGCCGGCCAACTGGTGATGCTGACCCAGCGCATCGGCAAATCGGCCAACGAGTTCCAGACCACCGAGGGCGTGAGCCCCGAGGCCGTGTTCCTGCTGGGCAAGGACCTGAACTCCTTCCGCGAGATCGCCCAGGGTCTGCTCAACGGCAGCCCCGAGCTGCGCCTGGCGGCTTCCAAGGACGCCCAGACCCGTGAACAGCTGGAGAGCCTGATCAAGGTCTATGACCAGACCCGCAGCCAGGCCGGTGCCATTCTGGGCAACCTGCAAGGCCTGGTGTCGGCCCGTGAGGCGCAGTCTGCCATCCTGAACGACTCTGAGCCGCTGCGCCGAGGCCTGGAAGACCTGCAGGGGCGCCTGTCCTCGCAGACCGGTCTGAGCCTGACCTCCATCCTGTCGCTGGTGGTGGCCTCGTTCTTCGTGTTGATCTGTGCCTTCGGCCTGGCCCGTGTGCAACTGCTCGACAGCCGCAACCGCCAGACCGCTGCCGAGTTGCAGCAGCTTGAAGCCCAGCGCCAGGAGCAGGAGGCCAAGCGCGTCAACGACGCCAACCAGGCCGCCATTTTGCGACTCATGAACGAACTGCAGACGGTGGCCGAAGGCGACCTGACCCAGGAAGCCACGGTGACCGAAGACATCACCGGCGCCATCGCCGACTCGGTGAACTACACCGTGGAAGAACTGCGGGTGCTGGTGGGCAACGTGCAGAACACGGCCACCCGGGTGGCCCAGACCACGGCCCAGGTGGACAACACCTCGACCGAACTGCTGGCGGCCTCCACCGAGCAGCTGCGTGAAATCCGTGAAACCGGTCGCTCGGTGCTCGAAATGGCCTCGCGCATCAATGGCGTGTCGGCCCAGGCGCAAGAGTCGGCCTCGGTGGCCCGCCAATCGCTGCAGGCCGCCGATTCCGGGCTGCAGGCGGTGCAGAACGCCATCGGGGGCATGAACGCCATCCGTGACCAGATCCAGGAAACCTCCAAGCGCATCAAGCGACTCGGTGAATCGTCACAGGAGATCGGTGAAATCACCGAGCTGATTTCTGACATCACCGAGCAGACCAACGTGCTGGCCCTGAATGCCGCCATCCAGGCCGCCTCGGCCGGCGAAGCCGGTCGCGGCTTCTCGGTGGTGGCGGAAGAAGTGCAGCGTCTGGCTGAACGCTCGGCCGACGCGACGCGCCAGATCGCGGCGCTGGTGAAGGCGATTCAGACCGACACCCAGGATGCCGTTGCCGCCATGGAGCGCTCCACCCAGGGTGTGGTGGAAGGGGCGCGACTGTCCGACAGCGCCGGTACCGCCCTGACCGAGATCGACCGCGTGTCGCAGCGACTGGCCGAGCTGATTGAGCAGATCTCGTCAGCGGCGTCCAAGGAAGCCACGCTGGCCAACGAGGTGGCCGACAACATCCAGCACATTTTTGCCGTGACCGAGCAGACCGGAGAGGGCACCCGGACCACGGCCCAGCAGGTGCGCGAACTGTCGCAGATGGCCGATGAACTGCGTCACTCGGTGGCGCGGTTCAAGATCGCCTGATCGGGGCTGTTCGCCCCACCGCCTGACTGGAACCTTCCATGCGACCCACCGACGCTGTGTCCCCTGCCGCCCTGGAGGCGGCAGACCATGACCTGGGCCCCTTGGCCTGGGTGCTGGACGAACTGCGCAAGTCCCTCGACGGCGCGATCAAGGCGATGCGCCGCCATGTGCATGAAGCCTCGCTGAGCCATGGCGCCGAGCTGGGCAGTGCCGATGTGAGTGCACTGCGCCTGGCGCGCCAGCAGATGCACCAGGCCACAGGGGCCCTCGAAATGGTGGGTATGGCGCCGGTGGCGCTGATGATGCGGGCCCTGGAGGCCATGGCGCAGAAGTTCATCCAGACGCCGTCGAGCTGCACCCCGGACACCATCGGCCTGATCGAGCGGGCCAGCTTCGCCATCAGCGAGTACCTGGAGGCCGTGCTGGCGGGCCACGAGGTGTCGGCCGTCAGCCTGTTTCCTCAGTTCCGCGACGTGCAGCAGTGGCTGGGCGTGGAGCGCATCCATCCGGCCGATCTGTGGGGCAGTGAGCGCCGGGTGGCCGATCCGGCCTTGCCCGACAACGTGGTGCCGCTCGACTACCACGCCGACGTGCGTTCGCGCTTTGACCACGCCATGCTCAAGCTGGTCAAGACCGGCCGCCCCTCGGGGGCCCGGGCCATGGCCCAGATCGCTGCTGGGCTGGCAAGCGCCGGCACCCAGGGCGGGCGTCTGTTCTGGAAGGTGGCCGCGGGTTTCTTTGAAGGCCTCTCGCTGGGCTTGGTGCCACTGGATGTCTACGTCAAGCGCGTGATCTCGCGCGTGCTGGTGCAGTACTCGGCCCTGGCCCGTGGCGAAGCGGCCGTGTCGGAGCGCTTGTTCCAGGACCTGCTTTTCTACTGCGCCCAGGCCTGCCCGGCGGACAGCCAGCCGGCCCCTTTGCTGCGTGCGGTGCGCGAGGCCTATGGCCTGCAACGCCATGCCCCGGCCGATTACGAGGCACGCCGTTTCGGTCGTTTCGATCCGGCCGTGCTGGTGCAGGCGCGCAAGCGCATTGCCACCGCCACCGACACCTGGTCGGCCCTGGCTGGCGGCGACCGCAACAAGCTGCGCAGCGCCGTCGATCAATTCGCATTGGTGAGTGAATCGCTGTCCAAGCTGCACCCCGGCAGCCAGCCTTTGGGGCAGGCCCTGCAGCGGGCTGCTGAAGCCACGGCGCAGGGCGGCGACGCGCCAGGGGCCTCCTTGGCCATGGAAGTGGCCACGGCCGTGCTGTTCCTGCAGGCCTGCTACCAGGAAATGGACATCGACGAAGCCCAGATGAGCGAGCGCTCGCGTGCCCTGGCCCAGCGCCTGGACCAGGTGTTGGCGGGCGAGGAGGTGGGCCCCCTGGAGCCCTGGATGGAAGAGCTGTACCGCCGTGTCAGCGATCGCCAGACCATGGGCAGCGTGGTCGAAGAACTGCGCTCCACCCTCACCGAGGTCGAGAAGTCGCTCGACACCTTCTTCCGCCAGCCCTCGGACAGCCAGGTGCTGACCGCCGTGCCGGCACGCCTGTCGCAGATGCGGGGCGTGCTCTCGGTGCTGGGGCTGGAGCAGGCCGCCCACGCGGCCATGCGCATGCGCGACAGCGTCGAGCGCCTGATGGTCGATGAAGTGACCAGCGACGCCCTGCGCGCCGGCACTTTCGAGCGCCTGGGCAACAGCCTGGGGGCGCTGGGGTTTCTGATCGACATGCTGAGCTACCAGCGTACCCTGGCGCGCAAGCTGTTCGTGTACGACGAAGAGGCTGGCGAGCTGAAGTTCCTGGGTGGGCGACAGCGCCAGCAGTTCGGCCCGGCTGACGCCAGCGAGGCGCTGGTGGAGCCCCCGCTTTTTGTCGATTCACTGGCCTTGGGTGCGCCGTCCTCGGTCCTGCCGCGGCCTGTCGAGGCGCAGCCCGGTGCCGCACCGTCCCTCCCTGGCCCAGCGTCCGTCACGCCCACCGAGCCCGCCGCTTTGGACGCCAGTGCGCTGGACATCGGTGCGCTCGGCGACGAAGTGGCTGCGCCATCGCTGCCGCCGCCGGCCCGGACCGAAGCGCCCGCCATTGAAGAGGATGAACTCATTGACGTCTTCCTGGAAGAGGCCCGCGAGGTCTTCGCCCAGGGGGCCGCCACCATCGATGCCCTGCACCACGACCCGGCCTCGTTGGGCGACCAGACCGCTTTGCGTCGCGCCTTCCACACCCTCAAGGGCAGCTCGCGCATGGTCGGGCTGGGGGAATTCGGCGAAGCCGCCTGGGCACTGGAGCAGTTGCACAACGCCTGGCTGGCCGACCAGAAGCCTGCCAGCAAGCCCTTGCTGACGCTGTCCATCCAGGCCTTGAATCAGTTTTCGCGCTGGGTGGACGACATTGCTGCCCACCAGGCCCAGGACTGGCGGGCCGCCCCCTTCCGTGAGGCCGCCGATGCCCTGCGGCTGGAGGACCGTCTGCTGCCCTTGCTGGAAACTGTGGCCGAGGGCCACGAACCCGCTGTGGCACCGAGCGAGCTGCCTGAACTGCCGAGCCTGGACCTGCCTGAAGCCGCCGCGCCTGGGTCGCTGTCTGGCGCTGAGCCAGCCGCCGAAACCCCCTTCGAGGGCGGGCTCGGCACCGATTTCGACCTCTCACTCGACGGCCTGTCGTTGCCGCAAGCGCAATCGGTGTCAACAGACGATGCGCCTCATCAGCTCGACTTCGCACCGACCGCGATGATGTCCTACAGCGAGGATGCGCCGGTTGAGACGGCCGCTGACGCCGAGCCCACCCCGGCCTCGTTTGATGTCGAGGACATTGATTTCGCCCAGTTCGAGGCGGCCCTGGCCGGTGCCCCTGCCGAGCCCGCCGCGCCGGCCCCCAATGAACTGGGCGCTGGCCTGCCGGATCTGGACCTCGATCTGCCAGGTGACCCGGCCGAGGCCGCTGCCGTGGCTGACGCCTTGCCCCATTTTGAACTCGACTTCCCGCTGGAAGCCGATGCAGGGCCTGCCAGCCCGCCCTTGCCTGTCAGCACCCTGGACGAAGCCAGCCTGGATGCTGCTGTGGATGCGGCTTTGGACGACGAGCTCTCGCGCGCCCTGGAGGCCCTGCCGGTTGATCACTTGGCCGAGCCGCTGCCCGATCTGCCGCTGGAGGCCCTGGACCCGGGACAGGCCGACGGCCTTGACGAGTTGCTGCCGCTGCCGATCGAAGCCGATTTGGCGCTGGAGCCCGCGTTGACCGAGCCGGGTGAAGCCGCCCAAGCAGATCAGCCTGCGGAACCGGAACCGGAACCGGAGCACGATGCCGATGCCGATGCCGATGCCGATGCCGATGCCGCCAGCCTCCTGGCGCCTGCCAGCGACGACGAGTCGATCCGGGTCATCGGCGACCTGCGCCTGAGCATTCCGCTTTACAACGTCTACCTCAATGAGGCCGACGAGTGGTCGCGCCGTCTGCAGACCTCGCTGGGTGAGTGGGCGCTGGAGCTGCACGAGCCCGTGCCCGACACCGCGGTGGCGCTGGCGCACTCCCTGGCCGGCAGTTCGGCCACCGTGGGCTTCAAGGCCTTGTCTTCGCTGGCCCGCACGCTGGAACATGCGCTGCAGCACGTGCAGCTGCAAAGCCGTGGCACCGAGGCCGATGCCCGTGCCTTTGTCGACGCGGCCGACGACATCCGCCGTTTGCTGCACCAGTTTGCCGCAGGCTTTCTCAAAGAGCCGCAACCGGCCGTGGTGCAGGCCCTCGAGGCCATCCTGGCGACCGAGGCGGGTGTCCCGATGCCGGAGGGCTTGGCCCTGGCCGAGCCCTCGGAATGGATCGATGCGCCGGCCCATGCCTCGAATGAACCCGCCTTTGATGAGCCGGCCTTTGACGAGCTCGGTTTCGATGAAACGGGCGAGCCCCCTGTGGCTGCGCCAGACGCCATTGACGAAGCCCTGTCCGAGCCCCTGCTTGAAGCGGCACCTGAGGCCATCGCTGCGCCAGAGGCGCTGGCCGACGACGTGGACGCCGCGCTGAGCCCTGAGGCCGCGCACGACTTGGCGCCGGCGTTGGCGTCGGAGTCGGAGTCGGTGCCGGATGGGGCGCCGGAGTTGCCGCAAGAGCAGCTCACCGAAGCACAGTTGCCAGCCGACGAGGCCCTGCCCGAGCCGCTGGCGGCCCCTGAGCCTCTGGCCTCCGAAGCCGCTCCCGAGCGGGCCTACGACGACGAGTTTGACGCGGTCGACGTGATCGACCCCGACCTGTTCCCGATCTTCGAAGAAGAAGCGCTCGAACTGCTGCCCCGGGTGGCGGCCAGCCTGCGCCACTGGCAGGACGATCCGGCCCAGGAGGCCCCCCGTGCCGAGTTGCTGCGGCTGTTGCACACCCTCAAGGGCAGTGCACGCCTGGCGGGTGCGCTGCGCCTGGGTGAAATGGCCCACCGCATGGAGTCGGCCATCGAAGGCCTGGCCGAAACCGGCGTGGACGCCCCGGCGCTCGAGGCTCTGGTGAACCGCTTTGACGGGCTGCAGGCCAATTTTGATGCGCTGCGTGGCTACAGCGAAGCGGCTACTGAGGCCGATCTGCAGGCGGCCACCCAGGAGTTGTCGGGTGAGGCCCCGGCTGCAGCCGTTCCGCGGCCGGCCCTGCCGCCCACCGTGCAGTGGGTGCCACAAAAGACGCTGGCTGGCCAGTCGGTGCGGGTGCGCTCGCAGTTGCTGGACCGCCTGGTCAACCAGGCCGGCGAGGTCATGATCTCGCGCTCGCGCCTGGAGTCGCGCGTGGGGCAGATGCGCAGTTCGCTGGGCGATCTGACAGGCAACCTGGATCGGCTGCGCCAGCAGCTGCGCGACATCGAGCTGCAGGCCGAGTCGCAGATGCAGTCGCGCTTGGCCCTGGCCAAAGATTCGGACGCGGGCTTCGACCCGCTGGAGTTCGACCGCTTCACCCGGGTGCAGGAGCTCACCCGCATGATGGCCGAGTCGGTCAACGACGTGGCCATGGTGCAGCGCAACCTGCAGCGCACGGTGGACAGCACCGAAGACGAGCTGGTGGCCCAGGCCCGCCAGGCGCGCGAGCTGCAGCGCGATCTGCTGCGCACCCGCATGGTCGAGTTCGACGGCATTGCCGAGCGCCTGTACGCGATTGCACGGCAATCGGCCAAGGAAACCGGCAAGCAGATCAAGCTCGACATCACGGGGGGCAGCATCGAGATGGACCGCGGCGTGCTGGACCGCATGACCCCGGCCTTTGAGCACCTGTTGCGCAATGCGGTGGCCCACGGCATCGAAAGCCCGGACCAACGCGCGGCGGCGGGCAAGCCGGCCACCGGCAGCATTGGCATCCAGGTCACGCAAAGCGGCAACGATGTGTCGGTCGAATTCGCCGACGATGGCGCCGGGCTGGACCTGGCGGCGATCGGCGAACGCGCCCAGAGCCAGGGCCTGATGGCGCCTGGCCACGTGCTGTCCGAGGACGAGGCGGCGCAGATGATTTTCATGCCCGGCTTCACCACCGCCAGCGAGGTCACCGAACTGGCGGGCCGCGGCATCGGCATGGACGTGGTGCGCACCGAGGTCAACGCCCTGGGGGGCCGCATCGAAACCCGCAGCCGCAACGGGCAGGGCAGCCGCTTCAAGCTGGTGTTGCCCCTGACCACGGCGGTCACCCAGGTGGTGATGCTGCGCATCGGCCAGGCCACACTCGGCGTGCCCGCCAGCCTGGTCGAGATCGTGCGCCGCTCGGGCTCGAACGAACTGGATGAAGCCTACCGCAGCCAGCAGTTCGATCTGGGGGTCGAGACCGTGCCGTTCTACTGGGGCGGGGCGCTGCTGCAACTGGCTGCGCACAGCCAGGAGGCGGCGGCCCGCACGCGGCCCGTGGTGATCTTCCACAGTGCGGCCCAGCGCATCGCGGTGCACGTCGATGAAGTGCTGGGCAACCAGGAAGTGGTGGTGAAGAACCTGGGCCCGCAGCTCTCGCGCCTGCCCGGCCTGGCCGGCATGTCGGTGCTGGCCTCGGGGGCGGTGGTGATGATCTACAACCCGGTGGCGCTGGCCAACGTGTATGGCGAGCAGATCCGGGCCCGCCTGGCCCTGTCGGCCAGCGCTTCGGCCGCCGCGGCCGATGGGTCCGGCCGGGCGGCCGAGCCGGCCGTGCTGGCCGATACCCAGGCGCCGCTGGTGCTGGTGGTGGACGACTCGATCACCGTGCGCCGCGTCACCCAGCGTCTGCTGCAGCGCGAAGGCTACCGTGTGACCCTGGCCGCCGATGGCCTGCAGGCGCTCGAACGCCTGCAGGACGAACGCCCGGTGGTGGTTCTGTCCGACATCGAGATGCCGCGCATGGACGGCTTCGATCTGGCGCGCAACATCCGCCACGATGCGGCCCTGCATGAACTGCCCATCATCATGATCACCTCGCGCATCGCCGCCAAGCACCGCGAACATGCGCTGGAGTTGGGCGTCAACCACTACCTGGGCAAGCCCTACGCCGAAGAAGAGCTGCTGAGCCTGGTGCGGCACTATGCCGGCCAGGGCGTGGTGGCCGACACCCCGGCCTGAGCACACGCTGACGGCGGGGCCCCGGCCCCGACCCCGTCATGGGGTCAGCTGCTCTTCTTGACCACCGCGTAGCGCGCCAGCGTGCGCTGGCGCGCTTCGTCGTGCTGCACGATGGGCAGCGGGTAATCTGCCCCCAGGCGCAGACCGGCGGCCTGCAGGTCGATGGGGCGGGCCAGCCAGGGCGCATGCAGGGCGGCACCCTGCAAGCCCGCCAGCTGAGGCAGGTAGCGGCGGATGAAGCGGCCCTCGGCATCGAACTTCTCGCTCTGGCTCACCGGGTTGAAGATGCGGAAGTAGGGCTGGGCATCGCAGCCGCTGGAGCTGGCCCATTGCCAGCCGCCATTGTTGGCCGCCAGGTCGAAGTCATTGAGCTGTTGCGCAAAATAGGCCTCGCCGCGGCGCCAGTCGATGCCCAGGTCCTTGACCAGAAAGCTCGCCACCACCATGCGCAGCCGGTTGTGCATGTAGCCGGTCTGGTTGAGCTGGGCCATCGCCGCGTCCACCAGCGGGTAGCCGGTGCGGCCCTCGCACCAGGCCAGGAACCAGGCCTCGGCCTGCGGGCCCTGCTCCCATTCGATGGCGTCGTACTCGGGCTTGAAGCTGTTCGTCACCACCCCCGGGTGGTTGGCCAGGATCTGCATGTAGAAGTCGCGCCAGATCAGCTCGCTCAGCCAGGTGGCGGCCCCGGTGTCGGCCGGGTCGCGGTGGCTGGCCTGGTGCGCCAGGGCGGCCAGCTCACGGATCGACACGGTGCCGAAGCGCAGGTGCGTGCTCAGGTAGCTGGGCCCCTTGAGGGCCGGGAAATCGCGCGTGCGCTGGTAGGCCTCCAGCCGGGGCCGGAAGTCGTCCAGCAGGGTGCGGGCGCCGGCCAGGCCCACCGGCAGGCGCAGGCTGTTCAGGTTGGTGGGCTGAAAGCCGATGGCCTCCAGGCTGGGCGGTGCTTCGCGCAAGCCTTCCGGCCGCTCGGCCAGTGCGCTGGCGTGGCGCTCCACCGGGTAGCCCTTCAGGTAGAAGGGCGTGATCTTCTTGAGCCAGGCGTTCTTGTAGGGTGTGAACACGCCATACACCGAGCCGGTCTGGGTCAGCACCTCGCGGCGCTCGAAGATCACGTGGTCCTTGGCGGTGTGCAGGGCGATGCCCTGGCGGCTCAGGGCGGTGCGCACCTCGCTGTCGCGCTGCAGGGCGGCGGGTTCGTCGTCGTGGTTGGTGAACACTGCCTGGGCGCCCAGGCGCTGGGCCAGGGCCGTCACCTCATGCCGGGCCGGGCCGTGCAGCACGATCAGGCCGGCACCGGCCCGCCCGGCCAGGGCGCGCAAGGCCTCGTCGAGCTGGGCCAGGCTCTGCACGATGAAGTCCACCCGCCGGTCCTGGCGCGGCAAGGGGTCAAGAATGTCGGTGTCCAGCACGAACACCGTGTGCACCTGTTCGCACTGGCTCAGGGCCTGGTGCAGGCCTGCGTTGTCGTGGGCGCGCAGGTCGCGCCGGAACCAGAAAAGACCGATCGGGTAAGGCTTGGGCATAGGGACCGTTAAAATCGCGGGATGCCTTCTGATTCTGCCCCCATCAACCTGACGAATCATTTCCTGATCGCCATGCCCGGGCTGGAGGATGAGGCTTTTGCGCGCAGTGTGGTTTACCTGTGCGAGCACAGCGAGCGCGGCGCGCTGGGCCTCATCATCAACAAACCCAGCGATCTTTCACTCAAGGCCTTGTTTGACAAGGTCGATCTGTCTTTGCGTCGGTCCGACCTGTCCGATGCCCCGGTGCTGCAAGGCGGCCCGGTCCAGACCGAACGCGGCTTCGTGCTGCACGACGCCATGGTGGCCGACACGCCCGAGGGCGACCAGTCGGCCTACGCTTCCACCATGACCATCCCCGGGGGGCTTGAAATGACCACCTCGCGCGATGTGCTGGAGGCGCTGGCCACCGGCGCCGGCCCGCGCCGGGTCATCGTCACCCTGGGCTATTCGTCCTGGAGCGGTGGTCAGCTCGAATCCGAGCTGGCTGAAAACAGCTGGCTCACGGTCGACGCCGACAGCCGCGTGATCTTCGACACCCCCATCGAACAGCGTTACGACCAGGCCTTGGCCTTGCTGGGCCTGCAGGCCTGGATGCTGTCGCCTGAGGCGGGGCACGCATGAGCACTGCTGACCGCCCCGGCGTTCCAGCGGTTCCTGCCCAGTTCCAATCGTTTCTGGCTTTTGACTACGGTGCCAAGCGCACCGGGGTGGCGGTGGGCAACCGTTTCACCCGCTCGGCCACGCCGCAAAAGACCATTGCCGCCGAAGGCGACCGCCGCTTTGAGGCGATCGCCAAGGTGCTGGCCGAGTGGCAGCCCGATGCCCTGGTGGTGGGCGTGCCCTTCCACCCCGACGGCGCCGAACACGAGAACACCATCAAGGCGCGCCGTTTCGCGCGCCAGCTCAAGGGCCGTTACGGCCTGCAGGTGTTCGAAGTGGACGAGCGCTACAGCACCACCGAAGCCCATTCCCTGGGTGCCGCCGATGCCGATGCGGCCTCGGCGTGCATCATTCTTGAACAGTTTTTGAGGAGTCTGCCTTGAGTTCCACCGGAAGCCTGGTCCTGGATGCCGAAGCACTTTACCGCGAGCTGGTGCGCGGTGTCCGTTCCCTGATGGGGCCTGAAACCCGCCTGGTGGGCATCACCTCGGGTGGCGCCTGGCTGGTCGAGCGCCTGCAAAAAGAGCTGGGCCTGCCCGGCGCGCCGGGCGTGATCTCGTCGGCCCTGCACCGCGACGACTTTGCCCAGCGCGGCCTGAGTTCGGCCGGTCAGACTCTGCTGCCCTTCGACGTCAACGGTGCCGACATCCTGCTGCTCGACGACGTGCTCTACACCGGCCGCACCCTGCGCGCCGTGATCAACGAGCTGTTCGACTACGGCCGCCCGGCCAGCGTGCGCCTGGCCGTGCTGGTGGACCGGGGCGGGCGTCAGCTGCCCATCCAGGCCGACTACGCTGCAGCCCGTGTGGCCCTGCCGGCGGGCAGCACGCTGGCGCTGGCGCGCAGCGAGGCCGGCGGCTTCAGCTTCCACGTCGAACAAGCCTGAGATGTCGCCTGAACCACAGGGAATTGCCATGCTTCACAAACGAAACCCCCAACTCAACAAGAACGGCGAGCTGATCCACCTGCTCTCCATCGAAGGCCTGCCCAAGGACATCGTGACCCACATCCTGGACACGGCGGCCAACTTTGTCAGCGTCAGCGACCGAGAGGTCAAGAAGGTGCCCCTGCTGCGCGGCAAGAGCGTGTTCAACCTGTTCTTCGAGAACAGCACCCGCACCCGCACCACCTTCGAGATCGCGGCCAAGCGCCTGTCGGCCGACGTGATCAACCTCGACATCGCGCGTTCCTCGGCCTCCAAGGGCGAGTCGCTGCTCGACACCATCGCCAACCTGTCGGCCATGGCGGCCGATCTGTTCGTGGTGCGGCACAGCGAGTCGGGCGCCCCCTACCTGATCGCCCAGCACGTGGCCCCCCATGTGCACGTGATCAATGCCGGCGATGGCCGACATGCGCACCCCACCCAGGGGCTGCTCGACATGTTCACCATCCGCCATTACAAGAAGGATTTCTCCAACCTCACGGTGGCCATCGTGGGCGACGTGCTGCACTCGCGGGTGGCACGCTCCGACATCCACGGCCTGACCACCCTGGGCTGTGCCGAGGTGCGCGTGGTGGGCCCCAAGACCCTGGTGCCCAGCGACATGGCGCAAATGGGCGTGAAGGTGTTCCACACCCTCGAAGAAGGCATCAAGGACTGCGACGTGGTGATCATGCTGCGCCTGCAGAACGAGCGCATGAGCGGCGCGCTGCTGCCCTCCAGCCAGGAGTTCTTCAAGAGCTTTGGTCTGACCGAGGAAAAGCTGCAACTGGCCAAGCCCGATGCCATCGTGATGCACCCGGGCCCGATCAACCGCGGCGTCGAGATCGACTCGGCCGTGGTGGACGGCAAGCAGTCGGTGATCCTGCCCCAGGTCACTTTCGGCATCGCGGTCCGCATGGCCGTGATGAGCATCGTGGCCGGCAACGAGGCCTGAGGGAGAGCAACACCATGAATCTGCTGATCAAGAACGGCCGTGTGATCGACCCGGCCTCGGGCCGCGACGAAGTGGCCGACGTGGCCGTGGCCGCGGGCCGCATCGTGTCGATCGGTGCCCTGCGCGGCGAGTTCACGCCGCAGCGCGTGATCGATGCCACCGGTCTGGTGGTGGCCCCGGGCCTGGTGGACCTGGCCGCGCGCCTGCGTGAACCGGGCCATGAGCACGAAGGCATGCTCGAATCCGAAATGGCCGCCGCCGTGGCCGGCGGCGTGACCAGCGTGGTCTGCCTGCCCGACACCGACCCGGTGCTCGACGAACCCGGGCTGGTCGAGATGCTCAAGTTCCGTGCCGAGAAGCTGCACCAGTCGCGCCTGTTCCCGCTGGGGGCCCTGACGCGCAACCTGGCCGGTGAAGTGCTGACCGAAATGGCCGAACTCACCGAGGCGGGCTGTGTGGGCTTCGGTCAGGCCGAGGTGCCGCTGGTCAGCACCCAGGTGCTGCAGCGCGCCCTGCAGTACGCCAGCACCTTCGGCTATACCGTGTGGCTGCGCCCGCAGGAGCTGTACCTGGGCAAGGGTGTGGCCGCCAGCGGCCCCCTGGCCACCCGTCTGGGCCTGAGTGGCGTGCCGGTGGCCGCTGAAACCATCGCCTTGCACACCATCTTCGAGCTGCAGCGCAGCACCCGTGCCCGGGTCCACCTGTGTCGCCTGAGCAGCGCCGCCGGCGTGGCCCTGGTGCGCCAGGCCAAGGCCGAGGGCCTGCCCGTGAGCTGTGACGTGAGCATCAACTCGCTGCACCTGATCGATGCCGACATCGGCTTCTTCGACAGCCGCGCCCGCCTCACCCCGCCGCTGCGCCAGCAGCGCGACCGCGACGCGCTGCGCGAAGCGCTGGCCGACGGCACCATCGATGCCCTGGTGTCCGACCACAACCCGGTCGACGAAGACGCCAAGACCCTGCCGTTTGCCGAGAGCGAGCCCGGTGCCACCGGCTTTGAGCTGCTGCTCAGCCTGGCCCTCAAGTGGGGTCAGGATCTCGGCTTGAGCCTGCCGCGCGCGCTGTCGGTGCTCACGCGCGACCCGGCGCAGGTGCTGGGTTCGGCGCTGGGCACCTTGCAGGCCAGCGTGGGCCAGGTGATCGAAGGCGGCGTGGCCGACCTGTGCGTGTTCGACCCCGAGGCCGTGTGGCAGGTACTGCCGCAGGCGCTGCGCAGCCAGGGCAAGCACACCCCGTTCGCCTACGAGCTGACCGGCACGGCCATGCCGGGCCAGGTGCGCTACACGGTGGTGGGTGGCCAGGTGGCTTTCGAGCGCGTCTGAGGCGCTGTCGGCCAGGGCCTCGCTGCAATATGACCTCCAACGCCCACCGGCAGGCGGGTGCCCTGGGCCCTTGGCTTCGGGCCCCTGTGGCTGTCTGGCGCCTGTGGCGCGTGCTGTTGCATGTGCTGTCGGGGCTGATGACCGTGACGCTGCGCTTTCCTCGCCTGGGCGCGGAGCAGCGCGAAATGCAGGTCCAGGCCTGGGCCAGCCGCCTGCTCCAGGTGCTGGGCATTGCGCTGCAGGTGCGGGGCACGCCGGTCCTCCAGGGGCCGGCCCTGCTGGTGTCCAACCACATCTCCTGGCTCGACATCGTGGTGCTGCACGCCAGCCGGCATTGCCGCTTCGTGTCCAAATCCGAGGTGCGGCGCTGGCCCTTGATCGGTTCCCTGGCCTCGGCGGCCGGCACCTTGTTCATCGAGCGCGCTTCACCGCGCGATGCCATGCGGGTGGTGCATGACATGAGCGACAGCCTGAAGCAAGGCGATGTGCTGGCCGTGTTTCCCGAAGGCACCACCGGCGACGGCCTGCAGGTGTTGCCCTTCCATGCCAATTTGCTGCAGGCCGCGGTGTCGGCTGCGGCGCCGGTGCAACCGGTGGCGCTGAAATTTGTCACCGCAGCCGGTGGTCAGCGTTCGCTGGCGCCTTGCTATGTGGGCGACGACACCCTGGTGGGCTCACTGTGGCGCACGCTGACCAGCGAGCCCATCGTGGCGGTGGTGCACTATGGCGAGCTGCAACACGCCCAGGGCCGTGACCGCCGCAGCTGGGCGCTTGATCTGCACCAGCAGGTGAGCCGACTGGCTGAGTGAGGCCGAGTGAGGCCTCGTGAGGCCGGCTGAGTCCGCTCAGATCCAGGCGCGCACGTGAAGCTGGGCGCCGCCATCGGGCAGCGGCCTTGAGAAGCCGTATTCGATCGGGGCCGAGCTGTTGCAGGCCACCTGCACCCAGCCCGAGTCTCCCTCTTCAGGCCCAGGTTCGCCAGCCGCACCGGCCACCTCGTTCACGGCGTCGAAGCGCTGCCCGCTGGAGCTGAGCACGGCGAGTTCATCGGCACTCAGCAGGCGCAGGGTGTCCAGTTGGGCGCGCACCTGCGGTACCTGTTCTGAGGGCAGGCGCCGGCTGCAAAGAACCCAGAAATGTTCGCCCAGACCGCCCACCGCAATGCGCCCCTGGGGCTCTGCCGTATCAGGCCCCGGCCTGGCCAGGTGGCGCGCCAGGGCGGTGAACACGCGAAGCAGACGCTCTTTGGCGTGTCGGGGCGCATCCAGCTCATCCAGGCGCTGGCGCAGCCGTTGGGCAGCCGCCTGGACCAGATCGGCGTTGAAGGGCCCGGCGTGGAAAAACAGCAGGCCCGGGTGTTGGGCGCTTGCGGCAAAGCCATCCTGGGCCACCCGCGCGGCCGAGGGTTCGGGCCGTGCCGGGGCCCCTGCGTCCGCAGGCGGCAAACCGGGCCGCCAGCCTGCGCTGGCGAGTTGCCGTTCGAATGCTTGCATGGAGTTGCTGTTGGCCATCACGAGCGCCATTCTTCGGGCAGCGCATGACGGCGCCATGACGAGGCGCCAGGCCGATCAGCCGTGTTTCAAGCCTCTGGCTGAGGGAGGACCGGGCGCGGCAGGCTGAGGGTGAAGCGGGCTCCCTGGCCCGGGCTGGATTGCACGGTCAGCGTGCCGCCCATCAGGCCGGCCAGCGCGCGCGACAGTGACAGGCCCAGGCCGGTGCCGCCGTGCTCGTAGCTGACACGGTCATTGCCTTGGCGGAAGCGCTCGAAGATGGTCTCGTGCAGCTCGGGAGCGATGCCGGGGCCGGTGTCCACCACGTGGAAGCTCACCAGATCGTCACTGCCATCCACCTCGATGGTCACGCTGCCTTGGGGGGTGAACTTGAGCGCGTTGGACAGCAGGTTGTTCAGGATCTGCTTGAGGCGCAGGCCATCGCACAACAGGGTCTGGGGGGTGCTGGGGGCCAACTGCAGCTTGAGCTCCAGCGATTTCTGGGCTGCGGTCACACTGAAGAAGTCCAGTGTCGATTGCAGCAACTCAGGCAAGGCCACAGGCTCGGGGGTGACGGGCATGGCACCGGCCTCCACCTTGGCCAGGTCCAGAATCTCCGTGAGCAGCTCATTGAGGTGCTCGGCCGCCTTGCGGATCATGCGCGCCTGTTCCTTGAAGCGGGGCTGCTCCAGGCGCATCTCCATCAGCTCGGCGAAGCCGCGGATGCTGGTCAAGGGGGTGCGCAACTCGTGCGAGACGGCGGCCAGGAACTCGCTCTTGGCACGGCTGGCCGACTGGGCCTGGGACTCGCTGATCTGCAGCGCATGGTTTTTGTTTTCCAGCTGCCGCAGGCCGCGCAGAAACACCCCGGCACCGGCCAGCGAAGCCACGGTCAGCAGGCCCATCAGTGTCACCGCGACGTTGCGCAGGCTGCGCCAGTCGCTCAAGGCGCCCTCGGTGCTGGTCAGCACGTACACGCGCAAGGGGTAGTCGGCCACCCGGTGGTAGGCGGCGACACGTTCGATCTTGTCGATGTTGCTGGTGACAATGGACCAGCCCGCCCGCTCGTTCTGAGGCAGGCGCGCCATGGTCGAGTTGTTCGACAGGGTGGTGCCCATGCCGGTCGGTGTACCGCCGATCACCCTGGCACGGACGCTGCGGTCGTTGCCCAGCAGGGTGACGCCGCCTTTGGGCCCCAGATTCACCTCGCTGTAGGATTGCTCAAAGTACGCCGGATTGAGTGAGGCCACGACCACCCCCAGGATCCGGCCGTCACTGCGTTCGATCTTGCGTGACAACTGGATGGTCCATTTGTTGGACACCTTGCCCAGCACAGGCTTGCCGAGGAAAAGGCCATCGGGGCTCATCTGTTGCGATGCATCAGGCACTTTGTCGGAGGCCAGGTGAACCTGCACATGTTCACGTGAGGACAGGTCCACATGCCCGGTCTTTTCGCCGGTCGGATCGATGTTGCTGCCCACGAAGCGGCCTTGGGCATCGACCAGCGACAGTTGGGTCAATATTTGCGGCACCAAGCCGGTTTCATTGGCGATGCGCCCGTAGTCGGCCGGTGTCAGTTCGCCCGCCACCGCGGCATCGCGCATGCGCAGGGTCGCTTGGTCGACCGACGCCAGCACGCGAACCGTTTGCTCCTGCAGGACACGGGCCAGGTTG
>Ga0066460_1000024_pt1 | contig 44759 bp, 45 predicted proteins | sample LakWasMe88_LOW11_2_FD_59570 | JGI IMG/M metagenome (GOLD analysis project Ga0066460, IMG submission 59570) | Freshwater sediment methanotrophic microbial communities from Lake Washington under simulated oxygen tension - Sediment Metagenome 88_LOW11 | ecosystem: Environmental > Aquatic >... | reverse complement strand
CTTCCCGCCCGAGCCCAATGGCTACCTGCACGTGGGCCACGCCAAGAGCATCTGCCTGAATTTCGGCCTGGCGCGCGACTACGGTGGCGTGTGCCACATGCGCTTTGACGACACCAATCCCGAGAAGGAAGACCAGGAGTACGTCGACTCCATCCTGGACGCCGTGCAGTGGCTGGGCTTCAACTGGAACAGCAGCGCCGACGGCCAGACCACCTCGCACCTGTACCAGGCCAGTGACTACTTCGGCTTCATGTACCGTGCCGCCGAAGCGCTGATCGAGGCAGGCCACGCCTATGTGGACGAGCAAAGCGCCGAAGACATGCGTGCCAACCGCGGCGACTTCAGCAAGCCCGGCGTCGACAGCCCCTTCCGCAGCCGCACCCCGGCCGAGAACCTGGCGCGCTTTCGCGACATGCGTGACGGCAAGCTGCCCGACGGCGCCGCCGTGCTGCGCGCCAAGATCAGCATGGCCTCGCCCAACATCAACCTGCGCGACCCGGCCATCTACCGCATCAAACACGCCGAACACCACAACACCGGCAACACCTGGTGCATCTACCCGATGTACACCTTTGCGCACCCGATCGAGGACGCACTGGAAAACATCACCCACAGCATCTGCACACTCGAGTTCGAAGACCAGCGCCCCTTCTACGACTGGTTGATGGAGCGCCTGATCGAAAGCGGCCTGCTGAGCTCGCCGCCGCCGCGCCAGTACGAGTTCTCGCGCCTGAACCTGACCTATGTGATCACCAGCAAGCGCAAGCTGGCCCAGCTGGTCAACGAGCACCATGTCAGCGGCTGGGACGACCCGCGCATGCCCACCATCGTGGGCCTGCGCCGCCGCGGCTACACGCCCGAGGCCATCCAGCTGTTCTGCGAACGCATCGGCGTGACCAAGGACTACAGTTGGATCGACTACAGCACGCTCGAAGGCGCGCTGCGTGACGACCTGGACCACAAGGCCGCCCGCGCCATGGCCGTGCTCGACCCGGTGAAGTTGGTCATCACCAACTGGGACACCCTGATGGGTGCCGGCACGCTGGACGCCTGCAGCGCACCCGTCCACCCCCACCACCCCGAGCTGGGCCGGCGCGAATTCAAGTTCGGCCGTGAGCTCTGGATCGAGCGTGGCGACTACGAAGACACCCCGCCCAAGGGCTACCACCGCCTGTATCCGGGCAACAAGGTGCGCCTGAAGTACGGCCATGTGATCGAGTGCAAGGGCGCGCTGCGCGACGCCGAAGGCCGCCTCACCGAAGTGCAGGCCGAACTGGTGCCCGACACCAAGAGCGGCACACCCGGCGCCGACGCGATCAAGGTCAAGGGCGTGATCACCTGGGTGGGAGCGGCCGATGGTGTGGCAGCGGAAATCCGCCTGTACGACCGCCTGTTCAGCGAAGCCCAGCCCGATGCCGGCGGCAAGGATTTCCTGGCCAGCCTCAACCCCAACAGCCTGAGCTTGGTGCAGGGCTTTGTGGAGCCCGCCCTGGCCAGCAGCGCCGCCGGCACGCAGTTCCAGTTCGAGCGCCATGGCTACTTTGTGGCCGACCGCGTGGACCACCAGGCCGGCAAGCCGGTGTTCAACCGCGCTGTGGGCCTGAAAGACAGCTGGGGCAAGTGAGCACCTTGCGGCTTGTCCGTTTTTCCCGACACTCTTGAGTCAGGTCAATGGACAGGCCCAGGTTTGCCCTGGATGATTCGGTTTGTAAATTTTTGTTACCACCCTGATCATGATTTCCACTTTCAAATCCCTCGCCCTGTCTGCTCTGTTGTTTGCTGGCGCCACCGCCTCGGTGACCGCCCACGCGGGGGCCGCCGACTTCACGCTGGTCAACCGCACCGGCTACGCCATCTCCGAGGTCTACATCTCGCCCGCCAACAAGGACGCCTGGGGCAAGGATCGCCTCGGCGACGGCACGCTGGACAACAGCAAGACCAAGCTGTTCCGCTTCTCGGACGCCGCCAACTGCGTGCAGGACATCAAGGTGGTGTTCGAGGACGACAGCTCTGAAGTGGTGTGGGAAGACATCGACCTGTGCGAAGTGCACAAGATCACCCTGCGCTACAACCGCAAGACCCGCGTGGTCTCGGCCGAAACCGAATAAGCCGGATTTCGCAGGCGGGGCTAGAACAGCCCCGCCGCGATGTTGATCATCATCGCCAGCACGGTGGTGTTGAACAGAAAAGACAGAATGCAGTGCACCGTGCCGATGCGACGCATGGCGCGGGAGTTGAAAGCCACGTCAGCCGTCTGACCAGACGTGCCAATGACCGCTGCGAAATAAAAGAAATCACCATAGGCCGGGGTCTCATCCCCCGGAAACAGCAGCCCTGGCGGATCGCCCCGCCCCTGGGCCGCATGGAACTGGTGCGCATAGTGCAGCGCAAACATGGTCTGGGTGAACAGCCAGGTGCTCAGAATCGTCAGCACCGACAAGCCGATGTGCCAGGCCCGGTTAGCCCCCTCCAGCCCCTTGGCTACCGACAGCTCGGCCACGATCGACAGCAAGCACACCACCGCCGACAGCACCACCAGGGCCAGGATGGTCATCTCGCCTTCGTCCTGGCGCAGGGCCCGGTGGCGGATCTGCTCTGGCTGGGCCCCTCGCATCATGTGCAAGGCCAGCAGCAGGTACAGAAAGGCGCCCGCGTTCCAGCCGATCACGCAGGCCGTCAGGGTGCGCATGGGCATGGAACAGGCCAGCACCGCAGCCACCACCAAGCCCAGCCCGATCGAGCCGAACAGCCTGGGGCGCACCCGCACCATCAGCCATAGCCGCGCCCAGGGACGACGGCGCGGGGGGGTGGACGGAGTGATGTTCATGGTGGGATCGGAGACGCTGACGCCCGATCATGCCCCAATCCCAGCGCACGCCCCCTGGCCTGATCCTTCGCAAACAAGGGCCAAATGACGCCCCCACGGGGCGAATGCCCTTTCGCCATGCCTTACCATGCAGCCTCAGGTGTCACCCCGATGCCTGCCACGGAGGCACCATGGCCAAAGGCGAGCAACGCAGCAACAAGATGCCGAAGAAGCCCAAGAAGGACTCTTCGACCACCAGCAAACCCTCGGTCTCCGACCGGCCCATGCCCCCGGTCACCACCGTGATCCCGCGCGGCAAGATCAAGGACAAATAAGGCGTTCACGGCGCCCCTCAGACGATGTACCCCGGAGAACGCCTCAACAGCAGCACCCACCTGATCGGCACCTTGCTGGCCGTGGCCGGCCTGGTGGTGTTGGTGGTCATGGCCACCCTGCAGGCCGACCCCTGGAAGATCGTCAGCTTCAGCCTGTACGGCGCCACCCTGGTGCTGCTGTACGGCGTGTCCACCCTGTACCACAGCGTGCGCGGGCGGGCCAAGGCCTGGCTGCAGAAATGCGACCACTCGGCCATCTACCTGCTGATTGCGGGCAGCTACACACCGTTCTCGCTGGTCACCCTGCGCGGGCCCTGGGGCTGGAGCCTGTTTGGCGTCAGCTGGGGCCTGGCGTTGTTCGGCATCGTGCAAGAGCTCACCCTGGGCCGACGCACCCGGGTGCTGTCCATGCTGCTGTACGTGGTGATGGGCTGGCTGGTGCTGGTGGCGGCCCAGCCTCTGGTGGCCGCCCTGCCCTTGGGCGGGCTGATCTGGCTGGGCCTGGGGGGTGTCTGCTACAGCGTGGGCATCTACTGGTTCATCCACGACGAGAAGATCCGGCACGGCCACGGCATCTGGCACCTGTTCGTGCTGGCCGGCAGTGTCTGCCAGTTCATCAGCGTGGCGGCCTACGTGGCCTGATTCTTGAAACACCGCCGGGTGCCTGCCGCCCTCCTTGCAGCGGGCTGAGCCCTGGATGCCTGTTGTGACCCCGAAAACCCCCTCCCCCCTGAGCCTGCCCGTGCTGCTGCTGATGTCGGTGGCCGCGGGGCTGTGCGCTGGCGGCAACTACTTCAACCAGCCCCTGCTGCATTCGATTGCGGTCGGGCTGCAGGTGAGCGAGGCCCAGGCCGCCCTCACCGTGACCCTGGCCCAGGTGTCTTATGCGCTCGGCCTGTTGCTGCTGGTGCCCCTGGGCGACATGCTGGAGCGCCGACGCCTGGCCGTCACGCTGATGCTGCTGGCGGCGGCGGGCCAGTTCATCAGCGGCTGGGCGCCCAGCCTGGCCTGGCTGGCCGCAGGCACGGTGATGGCCGGCCTGTTTTCGGTGGCGGCCCAGGTGCTGGTGCCCATGGCGGCCACCCTGGCCGCGCCCGGGCGCAGCGGCTGGGCCGTGGGCGTGGTCATGAGCGGCCTGCTCACGGGCATCCTGGGGGCGCGCAGCGCGGCCGGACTGCTGTCGGCCCTGGGGGGCTGGAGCACGGTCTACAAGGTGGCCGGGGTGCTGATGGTGGGCGTGGCGCTGGCGCTTTGGCGGCAGCTGCCGCCCTCGCGCAACGAGGGGCAGGTCAGCTATGCCCAGGTGCTGCGCTCGCTGGGCACTTTGCTGGTGCGCCACCCGCGCCTGCGCAGCCGCTCGTTGATCGGCGGCCTGGCCTTCGCCTCGGTCAGCGTGCTGTTTTCGACCATGGCGCTGCTGCTGTCGGGCCCGGCCCAGGGCCTGAGCGACAGCGCCATCGGACTGTGCGGCCTGGTGGCCGTGGCGGGCGCCCTGATGGCCAGCGTGGTGGGCAAGCTGTCAGACCGCGGCTGGGCGCAGGCCACCACGGCCGCAGCGGCCGCGCTGTTGCTGCTGGGCTGGGGCTGCCTGTGGCTGGGTGAAGCCAGCCTGCCCTGGTTTCTGGCCGGCCTGCTGCTGGTGGACCTGGCGCTGCAGGGCATGCACATCAGCAACCAGAACGTGGTGTACAGCCTGGAGCCGCCGTCGCGCTCGCGCCTGAACGCGGTCTACATGACCAGCTACTTCATCGGGGCGGCCTCGGGCTCGGCCCTGGGCTCGCTGGCCTGGCAGCACGGTGGGTGGCACAGCACCTGCACCTTGGGCGCCCTACTGGCCCTGAGCACCTGGGCTGCGCTGGCCCTGGACCAGCGCCTGGCACGGGCCCGCTGAGGCACCTGGGCCAACGAGCCCACGCCCGGGTGGGCGCTCACCAGCGCTGCTGACGGGTCTTGCGCCCAGGCGCCTTGCGGGCCACGTCGAAGGCCTCTTTGCGGGCCGTGCGCTCGGCATCGAGCTGCTTGCCCTCGGCCAGCCAGCGGGCAAATTCTTCAGGGCTTTCGAGGCTGATGCGGCCCAGGGTGCCGGTGCGGAAGTCGGTGATCACGATCTCGGCCGCCTTTTGCTCGTTGATGCGCCCGCCCGCCAACAAGGCGCCACGCTTGCGCCCGATGGCCGCCAGCAGGTCTTCGTCCGACATCTCGGCCACGCTGCCGGGCGGCAGGCCCAGTTGGTAGCGCGCCTCGAGTGCGGGCACGTAGTGCTGCTTGAGGTAGCTCAGCAACTCCAGCGCCACTTCGGCATCGTCAAAGGCATTGCGCCCCACGGCGCCGCTGGCTGCCAGGTTGTAGCCGCTCTGGGCCACGATGATGCGCGGCCACAGCACGCCCGGGGTGTCGTACAGGTAGAAGCCGTCTTCAAGCACGTAACGCTGCTCGGTCTTGGTGACGCCGGCCTCGTCAGCCGCCTTGGCCGACTTCTTGCCCACCAGGGTGTTGATCAGGGTCGATTTGCCCACATTGGGGATGCCGCAGATCAGCACCCGCATCGGCTTGGCCAGGCTGATGCCCCGGGTGGGCGCCAGCACGCGGCAGGCCTCGACCAGCGCGCGCGCCGGGGCCGAGTTTTGCTTGTCCAGGGCGATGGCGCGGGTGCCGGGCTGGGCGTTGTAATGGGCCAGCCAGGCCTCGGTGTGCACCGGGTCGGCCAGATCGGCCTTGTTGAGCACCTTGAGCGCGGGCTTCACCGCCGTCAGCCCGACCAGCATGGGGTTGGCGCTGGAGCCCGGCAGGCGCGCGTCCAGCATCTCGATCACCACATCGATTTCCTTGATGCGCTCCCCAATCGCCTTGCGCGTGAGGTGCATGTGACCGGGAAACCACTGGATGGCCATGAGAGGGCTTTCTTGTTGTGCGAACGTGACGGACGGGGGCGCAATTCTACCCAAGCCCCTGCTCAGGCCCTATCCAAGCCAGCGCCCCAGGCGGGCTACCCCAGCACCGCCGCGGCCGGCAGTTGCAAGCCCAGGCGATCGGGCGACACATACTGCTCACGGTAGGCCTCGAAGCTCAGCACATCGGCCGCCTCGATGGCGCGCTGATCGGCCACCGACTTCTGGCTCAGCGCCATGAAGCGGGCCTGCTGCTCAAACGACCAGGGCTGGGCCAGCAGCGTGTCGCGGGTGGCCTGCGAGCGCTCGCGCACAAAGCGCACAAAGCTGTTGTCGCAGCCGGCCATGCTCTGCAGCACGCGGGCCGAAGGGGTTTGCGTGGGGTCGGCCAGCAGGGCGTGCGCGGCGGCCACGGCCTGGCTGTAATCGGTGCTGCGGTGGGCCGCGTCCAGGGCGGCGGCAATCGGCTCGCACTGGGCCAGGATCTCGCGCCCCCAGTCGGTCAGCGCCTGCTCGCCACCGGCGCGGCGCAGGGTCAGCCCGGGCTCACGGCCCCGGGCGGCCGTGTGGTGCTGGTTGTGCTTGAGTTCGGCGATCTCGGCCGGGGTATCGGGCGGGCTGTCGGCCAGCAGGCATTGCAGCAGGAACACATCCAGGAAGCGCATGGTCTGGGCCGTGATGCCGACCGGCACAAAGGGATCGAGGTCCATCAGGCGCACTTCCACGTACTCCACCCCCCGCTCACGCAAGGCATGCAGCGGGCGCTCACCCGGGAAGATGGTGCGCTTGGGTCGGATGGTGCCGTAGAACTCGTTTTCGATCTGCAGCAAGGTGGTCGAGAGCTGGTTGTAATCGCCCCCTGGGTTGCGGATCCCCACGGTCTCATAGGCTGGGTAAGGGCGGGTGAGTGCCTCGTGCAGCGAGGCGGCATAGCCCTCCAGGCTGTTGTAGCTCACGGCCAGGGTGGACTGGGCATCGCTTTGGTAGCCCAGGCGGCCCATGCGCAGCGAGGTGCCATGCGGCATGTACAGCGCACAGTCGCTGAGCGTCTGCAACTCGTGCTCGCGCCCGCTCACAAAGGTGGGGCACAGCGCCGGCGAGGCCCCGAACAGGTACAGCAGCAAAAAGGCCTGGCGGCGGAAATTGCGGATCAGGCCGAAATACTGCTCGCTGCTCACGCCGGGCAGCGACCAGTTGTAGTGGATGCCCGAGATGGTCTGCATGCGCCGCCCATAGCGGTGGCCCAGGCCCATGCGGTACACGCTCTTGGCGCGGCCCACGTTCGACGAGCCGTAGCGCGCCAGCGGAATGGTCTCATCGGTGGGCAGGCCGCAGGGCATGCTGGAAACCCACAGCATCTCGTCGCCCTGCTCGCGCAGCACGCGGTACACAAACTGGTGCACCTGGGTGAGTTCATCGAGGCAGTCTTCCACCCGGGCGTGCGCACTGGTGATCAACTCAACCTGCGATTCGCTGTAGTCGGTGGTGATGGACGGGTGGGTGAGCGCCGAGCCCAGGGCCCGGGGGTGTGGCGTGAGTGCCAGCCCGCCTTCGGGCAAAGCCCGCAGGCTTTCTTTTTCAATGCCACGGCGGATGCCACCCAGTCGTGCGGGGGTCAGGGCGTTGAGGCGGGCCTGCAATGAGCTCATGTCGGGGGACCTTGTCTTTGTGTTGCGGCGGAACTTATCACGGTCTGCTGACAGTTGCAGCCACATGGCGCAAGCCAGCCCACGCTGCGGGGCAAAAATGGGGCGGCCTGCAGAAAAGCCGATTCTGGGCTGGCACGGGATCGTGCCAAGCGTCATGCAACTTGGTTACCATCGCGGCGCGCGCGGGGCACGGAGCCCCATGCCGAGGCCCGACCGGGCCGATATGCCCCACCCAACTGGAGATCTGGCCATGGCCATGGACGTCATCGATTACGAAATTCGCGGCGCTGAAATGCAGTTTGTCGAGGTCGAGCTCGACCCCGGCGAGGCCGCCATCGGCGAAGCGGGCAGCATGATGTTCATGGACGCCGGCATCTCCATGGACACGGTGTTCGGCGACGGCAGCGCGCAGCAAAGCGGCTTTTTCGGCAAGCTGCTGGGCGCCGGCAAGCGCCTGGTCACGGGCGAATCGCTGTTCACCACCATCTACACCAACCAGGCCACGCAAAAGCTGCGCGTGGCCTTTGCCGCGCCCTACCCCGGCAAGATCTTGCCGATGGACCTGCGCCAGCTGGGCGGCACGCTGATCTGCCAGAAGGACGCGTTTCTGTGCGCGGCACGCGGCGTGTCGCTGGGCATTGCCGTGCAGCAGAAGCTGAGCACGGGCTTTTTTGGCGGCGAAGGCTTCATCATGCAAAGGCTGGACGGCGACGGCCTGGCCTTTGTGCACGCCGGCGGCACCGTGGTGCGGCGCGAGCTGCAGGCCGGCCAGACCCTGCTGGTGGACACCGGCTGTGTGGTGGCCTACACGCCCAGCGTGGCGTTTGAGATCCAGTATGTGGGCAAGATCAAGACGGCGCTGTTCGGCGGCGAAGGGCTGTTCCTGGCCAAGATGACCGGCCCCGGGACCGTGTGGCTGCAAAGCCTGCCCTTCTCCCGCCTGGCCTCGCGGATCTTTGCCGCAGCGCCCCAGCGCGGGGGCTCCAAGGAGGAAGGCTCGCTGCTGGGTGGCCTGGCCGGCGGCAGCCTGCTGGGTGGCATCCTTGGTGGCGGTGATGAGGATTGATGGGGCCCCCACGGTCGTGCACTTCGTGTCACTCCCTGCCCCCCAAGGGGGCCGCAGACCGCCTTGGGGCGGCCCGGCGCCGGCCTGACCGCTTCGTTTTAGACTTTGCCGAATCCTAGAAGGGGACCTGACGGTCCCCATCGACGCTGTACTTGGAGGCTCTTGGGCTGAGTCTGCCCTGCGCAGGCAGGCCTGGAGCTGCGGGGCTCAGCGTTGGGCGGCGAGGGCTTTGCCGACCTCGTTGGTGCCTTGAGCGGCGCCGCTTTGGGGAACTTGCTCACCGTGGCGGTCGGTCACTTCGGCCAGGCGGGCGGCGAGGCGTTCGGGGGTGTCTTCGGTCAGGCCCAGGTGCACGCCTTCGGTCAGGGTGATGTGGGCAGCTTCGTAGGTGCCGGCGCCGGCGCACAGGATGGTGCGGGTGGGCGCGCTCTCGGCGGCCAGCACCAGCATGGCGGGCACCACGGCCTCGGGCTTGAGGGCGGCCAGCACTTCGGGGGGCATCAGACCCTCGGTCATGCGGGTGGCGGCGGTGGGAGCCAGGCAATTGACGTGGATGTTGTTCTTGGCGCCTTCCAGGCTCAGGGTCTGCATCAGGCCCACCAGGGCCAGCTTGGCGGCGCCGTAGTTGCTCTGGCCGAAGTTACCGTACAGGCCGCTGGACGAGGTGGTCATCACGATGCGGCCGTACTTCTGGGCGTTCATGTGCGGCCAGACGGCCTTGGTGCAGTTCACGGCACCCATCAGATGCACATCGACCACCAGGCGGAAATCGGCCAGCTCCATCTTGGAGAAGCTCTTGTCGCGCAGGATGCCCGCGTTGTTGACCAGGATGTCGACCCGGCCCCAGGCATCGATGGCCTGCTGCACCATGGCCTCGACCGCTGCGAAATCGGTCACCGACGCGCCGTTGGCGATGGCCTCACCGCCTGCGGCGCGGATCTCGTCCACCACGGCCTGGGCGGCCGTCACCGAGCCACCGGCGCCATCCACAGCGCCCCCCAGGTCGTTGACCACCACCTTGGCGCCGCGCCGGGCCAGCGCCAGGGCGTGCTGTTTGCCCAGGCCGCCACCGGCGCCGGTCACGATGGCCACGCGGCCGGTGAAATCGAGCTTGCTCATGAGATGTCTTCCTTGTCTTGGAGTGGATGGGCAAAAATCTGCAATCGGGCAGTTTAAGAGCCCCCCGGGGCAGCGTCGTGCACGTGGGTGACAAAGCCGGCGACCTGTTCGCCAGCGTCAGAATTGGCGCGCACAATGTCGCCCGCCATGTCCAAGAAATCCAAGCCCCCTGCCCGCGCCACACCGGCGCCCGCCACCTCGCCGCTGCGCCGCCAGCCAGGCGCCAACAAGCTGCTGCTGCACAAAGGCATCATGTGCGCCTTGATCGGCCTGGCCGTGCTGATCTCGCCGCATTTCATCCAGTCTCCGGCCCTGCAACAGGCCGTCGGCGGCTCCTCCCTGGTGGGCTGGTTCAGCCTGGTGCTGGGCCTGGCCTTTGTGGGCCAGTACCTCTGGCAGCGCCGGAGCCGGGGGCGCTGAAACGCCACGAGAGCCCTCTAGAATGCACCATCTTGATGCATTCATGTCGCCAAATAAATCAGCCACGCGCCGACAACCGCACCTCAAGCGCTGTTCACGAGCAATCCTATCAATTTAACCATTTATACAAAGAAAGACGGTAAACTTGATGGATATGAAAACCCCGCCTGGCCTGGCGCGGTTTTCGCTGGCATTGCCGTCATGGCCTCGTTCACCTCATGCGATTCCTGAACCAATCGATCATCGCCTTTCTGATGGTCACGGCTGCGTCCATCGCCGCCGTGCTCCTGTTCACGACCTGGCGGGCCAATCGTCACATGGCCGGGGTGCGGTGGTTTGCAGGCGCGGGAGCCACGGGCGCCGTCGGTTTCTTTCTGGCCACCCTGCCACCGCCCCGCACAGACGGCCCCGACTGGCCTATGTTGATCAACGGTGGCTTTGTATTTGCGGCCCTGCTGATGGTGCTGGAGGGTTCGCTGCGCTTCATGCAACGGCCTTCCAAACTGCGTTGGCAAGCCGGTCTGGTCCTGGTGCCCGTGTTCGTGCTGCTGAACTGGTGGTACGAAGATGAGATGCTGGCTCAGCGCATCTTCCACGATGCGGCCTATTCCGTGGTCGTGATGGTCGCGGCCTTCACCATGTTGCGGCCGGTGAAGGGCGATGACCGGATGATCAACAGCCTGGTTGCGTTCTTCCTGATGGGGATTGCCGGCGCCATGGCGGCCCGCAGCCTGGTGGCCGGGCAGGTTTCCAGCCCCGAGGCCTTGCAGAACCACCCGATCCACTCCCTCACGCTGGCCGTGGTGGTCCTGAGCATCATGGGCTGGACTTACAGCGTCCACATGGCGTGCTATGTGCGCTCCCAAGCCTCGCTGCGACTGCTGCTGCAGAGGGACCCTGTCACCGGCTTGAGCGGCCGCCAGCGCATGGTCGAGGTCATGCAACGCGAGATCGCCCGATGCGAGCGATCAGGCGTCCGCTTCAGCTACCTGCTTGTCGATCTGAATGAATTTCACCGCTCTGGCGGCCAGCACGACAGCAAGCTGCGCGACGAGGTACTGGCCGCCTTGAATCAACGCCTGAACGAGTACGCCCGCGAGGCAGACTTTGCCAGCCCGGTAGGTGAGGACCTGTTCGGGGTGGTCCTGCACCACACGCCCACGCAGGAGCACCTGAGAGGCGCTGTGGCCCGACTGCGCAGCCTGCTGGCACAGCCCATAGAGGTTCGCGATATGCCCGTACAGCTCGACATCAGCCTGGGCATGGCGATGTGGCCTACCGACGGTCAGACGATGGAGGCTTTGGAGAACATCGCGACCCAGCGGATGCAAGCCGAGAAGTTCTCGATGTTCAAGCCTTACGTGCAAAGCGACGGCCTGCGCACCGGCTGAAGCGGTCCGCGCCCAGGCCGGGCACTCAGCCTTCACCCGATCCCGTGAAGACCGCTTGCGGTCGCTCGCCCGCCAAGGCCTGCAGCAAATTGCTGGTGGCCAACACCGCCATGGCGTGCCGCGTCTCCAGCGTGGCCGAGCCGATGTGGGGCAAGGCAGTGATGCGCGGGTGGCCGCGCAGGGGCGAATCCAGCGGCAGCGGCTCGGTGGCGAACACATCCAGGCCGGCAGCCCACAAAGGGCCAGAGGCCAGGGCCTGCAACAGCGCCGCCTCTTGCACGATGGCACCGCGTGCGCCATTGATGAAGATGGAACCCGGCTTCATCAGACCGAATTCACGCGGGCCCATCAGGCCCCGGGTCTCATCGCTCAAGGGCAGCACCACCGCCACCACATCCGAGCCGGCCAGCACCTCATCGAGCGGCGCATGGCGCACCCGGCCCTGCAACTCGGGTGCCTGCACCGACAGGTCCACGGCGCGCCGGGCGTGGTAGAGCACCGGCATGCCAAAGCCCAGCGCGGCACGGCGGGCCAAGGCCTGGCCGATGCGGCCAAAACCCAGGATCCCGAGGGTCTTGCCATGCACGTCGCGCCCGAACAGTTCTTCACCGATGTTGCGCTGCCAACGCCCTTCACGCACATGGTTGGCCAGCTCGACCAGGCGCCGGCTGGTGGCCAGGATCAGCGCAAAAATCGTGTCGGCCGTGGTTTCAGTCAACACCCCGGGGGTGTGACACAGCAGGATGCCACGCTGTTCCAGCGCCGCCAAAGGGTAGTTGTCCACGCCCACCGAGATGCTCGAGATCACCTTCAGACGTGGCGCCCGCGTCAGCAAGTCGGGGGTGATGGGGTAGCTGGAACCGATCAGGCCATCGGCCTGGGCCAGGGCGGCCTCGAAGGCCTGGACCTGCCCCGGCTGGCGCGGGTCGGCCACCGTGACCTCGTGGGCCGCCTGGAGCCGGGCCAACTGATCGGGTGGCAAGGCACGGAACACCAACACCCGCTGGCGCCCCGCTCCCAACTCGGCGGCTGCGTTCACAAGCCAGCCTCGTTCAACTGGGCCCGGGTCGGAAGCCCTTCGGTATCGCCCAGCACCTGCACCGCGCGGGCGCCGATCCAGGCGCCGCGGCGCACCGCCTCGGCCACGCTGCACCCCTCCAGCAAGGCACTGACCACGCCCACCGCAAAACCATCACCGGCGCCCACGGTGTCCACCACCTCGGCCACCGGAAAGCCCGCCACCCGCCCCTGCACGGATTGGCCCGCGTGGCGCCCTTCGTAGTAAGCGCCTTGGGCCCCGAGCTTGACCACCACCAACTGGGCGCCCTGATCAAGGTAGAAGCGGGCCATGCCCTCGGGCGTGTCGTGGCCGGTCAGCAGCCGGCCCTCCTCGATGCCGGGCAGCACCCAGTCGGCCAGGCTGGCGAGTTGATTGACCTCACGCCGCATCACCTCGGTCGAGGGCCACAGCGTGGGGCGCAGGTTGGTGTCAAAAGAGATGCTGCGGCCCGCCGCCCGCATCTGCAGCAAGGTCTCGCGGGTCAGCGCCAGGGTGCTGGGCGAGACGGCGGCAAACACGCCTGTGGCATGCAGGTGGCGCGCCGCCGTGAGCCAGGGCCCGTCGAGGTCGGCCGGGCCCATCTGGCTGGCGGCCGAGCCCTTGCGGTGGTATTCGATCGGAGGGTCGCTGCCATCGTCCACCCGGCCCTTGATCAGAAAGCCGGTGCGTTGGCTGGCGTCACACACCACATGCGAGCAATCGATGCCCTCGCGCTGCATCTCGGCCAGCAGGTAGCGGCCCATCGAGTCGGTGCCCAGGCGGCTGGCCCAGCCCACCCGCAGGCCCAGGCGGGCCAAGCCGATGGCGGCATTGGTCTCGGCCCCCGCGGTGCGCTTGTGAAAGCCGCTCACGGCCTCCAGCGGGCCGGGGCTGTCGGCCACCAGCATCATCATGGCCTCGCCAAAGGTGATCACGTCCAGTGCTTGGGCGGCTGTGGGGTTCAGGGAATCAGTCATGGCATTGCGGAAAATGTCGCAGTCAGGTCAAAAAGGGGCTTGTCAGGCCAGCGCGTGCGCCCGTTCAGCACGGGCTTCGCGCAGGCGCAGGGCTTCGCGGCGCAGCAGGGCCAGTTCGGCCCGCACGGTGGCGATCAGGTCAGCGCCCTGCAAGGGGTATTCAATGGCCCAGGGCACATCGGCCGGCAGCTGGCCCAGCAGCGTGCGCCACGGGGCTTGCGACTGGGCCAGCGGCACGGCCACCCAGCGGGTGGGCTCGCGCAGCACGCCCTTGCAATGCACATAGCCCACCTGCCCACCCAGCGCCAGGGCGGCGGCCTGGGGGCATTCGCCCACCCAGTGCCAGTTGCCCATGTCAAAGGTCATGGCCAGCGGCAGGCCCTGGGCCTGGGCGGCAGAAAAAAAGCGCTGCAAGGCGGGCAGGCTGCCGGCCTCGGGGGTCTGGTCGTTTTCGATCAGCAACTCGGGGCCAGAGGGGCTCTGGAGCAGCGACTTGAGCGGCGCCCAGCTGTCGGCCGAGGCGGGGCCAAAACCACCGATGGACATCTTGAGGCGAGCGGCCCCCAGCAGGCGTGTTGCCGCCAGGGCCGAGCGCAGCGCCGCATCGTCCAGGCGGCCGTCTTCGCGCCACAGGCCGGTGGGGCACGAGTAGACCGCGTGCAGCCCCCGGGCCGCCAGCTCGGTGGCCAACTGGGGCAGTTCGGTGCTGGCGTCCCGCAGCAGTTCTTCGCGCACTTCCACCCCCTCGGCGCCGGCGGCGGCAGCCACACGGGTGAAGTGCAACTGGCCCAGACGCAGCACCTCGCTGGCGCCAAAGGCCCCGAGCGAGATCAGCGCCGCAAAACCGCGGCCGGGGCGGGTCAGGTCAGTGCGCATCATGCGCCTTGGTGCGAGGGCAAGATCTGGCCCAGGAACTGGCGCGTCTTCTCGTGCTGCGGGTGGCCAAAGAAGCGCTCGGGCGGGGCCTGCTCCAGGATGCGGCCCTCGGCCATGAAGATCACCCGGTCGGCCACGCTGCGGGCAAAGCCCATTTCGTGGGTCACGCACAGCATGGTCATGCCGTCTTCGGCCAGGCCGATCATGGTGTCGAGCACCTCCTTGACCATCTCGGGGTCCAGCGCCGAGGTGGGCTCGTCAAACAGCATCACCTTCGGCGTCATGCACAGGGCCCGGGCAATGGCCACGCGCTGCTGCTGGCCTCCCGAAAGCTGGCTGGGGTATTTGTGCGCCTGGTCGGGGATGCGCACCCGGGTCAGGTATTTCATGGCCACCTCTTCGGCCTGCTGCTGGCTCATGCCGCGCGAGCGCATGGGCGCCAGCGTGCAGTTCTGCAGAATCGTCAGGTGCGGAAACAGGTTGAACTGCTGGAACACCATGCCCACCTCTTGCCGCACCGCATCCACCTCACGCCCGCCGGCGGTCAGCTCATGGCCATCGACCACGATGCGGCCCTGCTGCACCGTCTCCAGACGGTTGATGCAGCGGATCAGCGTGCTCTTGCCTGAGCCCGAAGGCCCACAGATCACGATGCGCTCGCCGGGCTGCACCGACAGGTTGATGTCGCTGAGCACCTTGAACTCGCCATACCACTTCTGGACTTGCTCCAGTCGGATGATGGGCGGTGCGTCGGCGCGGGCGTGGGTGGCGTGTTCGGTCATGGCGGCAGGCTCTGGCGAAAAGGCAGGGAGGGGTCAGGCGTTCAAGACAGCTTGGGCAGATCGCTTTCCAGCCACTTGCGGTAGAGCTTGTTGAGCTCGCCATTGGCGGTGTTGCGGGCCACGAAGTCGTTCACGGCCTTCAGCAGTTCGGCCTGGTTGGGGCGCAGCGCAATGCCCATGGCCTGCTGCAGCAGGTTGAACTTGACCTCGAAGCTGCCGGCCGGCGCACGCTTGTTGATCTGGGCGGCCACCGTGACCGAGCAGCCAATGGCATCCACCTGGCCCGACAGCAGGGCCTGCATGGCCGAGGCATCGTCGTCGAAGCGGCGGATCTCGGTGCCCTCAGGGGCCGACTTGGTCACCGCCACGTCTTGCGTGCTGGCCCGGGCCACGCCCACGCGCAGGCCCTTGAGGTCGGCCGCGCTCTTGATGGCCGACTTGGTGGCGCCAAACAACACGATGGTCGCGGCCGCATAGGGCTGCGAGAACTGCACCTGCTTGGCCCGCTCGGGCGTGATGGCCAGCGAGGCCACCAGCAAGTCCACCTTGTTGGTCAGCAAAAAGGGAATGCGGTTGGGGCCGGTGACGGGCACCAGGTTGACCTTCAGGCCCAGGTCCTTGCCCAGCAGGCGGGCCACGTCGGCGTCGTAGCCATCGGGCTGGTTTTGCGCATTGGTGGTGCCATAGGGCGGAAAGTCGACCAGCATGCCGACGGTGAGTTCGCCCTTTTTCTTCAGCTCGTCCAGGGTCTGGGCCGATGCGCCCGAGGTCATGCCCGAGGCCATCAGGCCCAGGGCCGAGGCCACCAGGCTGGTGGTGAAACTGCGCCGGCTGGCGCCTGCGGACAACAAGGGCTGGGTCGGGTCTTGCATGAAGGTCTCCTGGTGGAATGTGACGGGACGGAAAAAAGGGGGTGGTGGTGGCGTCGCCTCAGCGCGCCGTGGCGGCGGCCTGGCGCCGCTCCATGCGGGCCGCCAGCAGTGACAGCGGCCAGCACAGCACGAAGTAGATGGCGGCCACCGCGCTGAACACCAGCAGGGGCTGGAAGGTGGCGTTGTTGATGATCTGGCCAGCCCGGGTGATCTCGGTGAAGCCGATGATGGCCGCCAGCGAGGTGCCCTTGATGATCTGCACACCATAGCCCACGGTGGGCGGCACGGCGATGCGCCAGGCCTGCGGCAGCACCACGTCGCGCATGCGGTTCACATACGACAGGCTGAGCGCCTCGGCCGCCTCCCACTGGCCCCGGGGCACGGCCTGGATGCAGCCGCGCCAGATCTCGCCCAGAAAGGCGCCGCTGTTCAAGATCAGCGCCGCCCCGGCCGCCACCCAGGGGTTGATGTCAAAGCCCAGCACCGGGGCGCCAAAAAAGATCAGGAACAACTGCAGCAGCAGCGGCGTGCCCTGGAACACCTGGATGAACAGGCCCGCCCCCGCCTGGGCCCAGCGCGACTCACTGGTGCGCGCCAGCGCCACGGCCAGCCCCACCACCGAGCCGCCGACAAAGGCCAGCAGCGACAAGGCCAGCGTCCAGCGGGCCGCCTCGAGGATGAACATGAACTCGGCCAAACCGAAACTGCGCATGGGTCAGGTCTCCGTTGCCCGCGGCGGGCAGATCAGGGTTGCGTTACAGGTCAGCATGGGGGTGGTCAACACAGCTCAGCGGCGGTCGGGGTAGTTGAGCGCGGCGCGGTAGATCAGCTTGAACAGGGCCGAGAAGGCCATCGACAGCGCCAGGTAGATCAGGGCCACCACGATGTAGATCTCGAAGCTGCGAAAGGTCTGCGACTGCAGGTTGGCGGCCACCGAGGTCAGATCGTCGGCCGAGATGACCGACACCACGGCCGAGCTCAGCATCAGCAAGATGAACTGGCTGGTCAGCGCAGGGTAGATGGCCTTGAGCGCTGGCTTGAGGATCACGAAGCGGAAGATCTCCCAACGCTTGAGGTTCAGCGCCAGCCCGGCCTCGATCTGGCCGCGCGGGATGGATTCGATGCCGGCGCGGATGATCTCGGTGGCGTAGGCCCCCAGGTTGATCACCATGGCCGTGAGGGCCGCGGTGTAGGCGCTCCAGCGCAGGCCGATGGCCGGCAGGGCAAAGAAAAAGAAGAACAGCTGCACCAGAAACGGCGTGTTGCGGATCAGCTCGATGTAGGCCTGGATCAGCCAGCGCAGCGGGCGCGGGCCGGCGGTCTTGCCCCAGGCGCAAACGATGGCCAGCCCCAGGCCCAGCGCCATGGCCAGCATGGACAGCTGCACCGTGATCCAGGTGCCCTTGAGCAGCAGCGGCCAGGCGGCCAGCACATCGGCAAATTGAAAGCTGTAGTTCACGATCGATCCGATTGATGAAAGAGCCGGTGTCTGAGGATCTGACGCCCTGGCCGGGCCAGTCAGAAACAACCTGAAACCGTTTTCAGCAAGTTTAAGAAACCGGTTTCAGGTTTCCATGGGTGAAAACCCTGGATGCCCCGGATACCCCGAATGCCCTGGATGCCCGAAATGGCTCAGGCGCCGGCAGAAGGGCCTGCTGTCGAGCCCCGCACCCGCAACTGCCCCGGCAACAAGATCTGACGCGGCGCCAAGTCCAGACCGCCCAGGCGCTCCAACAGGCAGCTGGCGGCCAGCCGCCCCAGATCGTGCGTGGGCTGGGCCAGGGTGCTGATGCCCGGGCCCACAAAGGGCGCCCAATCGGGGTCGTCAAAACCCACCAGACCCAGCTCACGCCCGGCCTGCCATCCCAGGCGGGCCAAGGCAGCACACACGCGCAGCGTGACCACCGAATTGCTGGCCAGCACCGCCGCGGGTTGCCCCCCGGCCTGCTGGCGGCAGGCCTGCAAGGCCTCGGCCAGGGCCTGCAGCTGGGCTTCGGGCGGCTCGTCCTGGCTCTCAAAGGTGCGCCCCTGCAGGGCTGGGCCGTCGTGGCCCGACTGGTGGCAGCCCTCACGAAAAGCCGCCTCGCGCTCGGTGCGCGAGCTCACGCCCCGCACTGGCTCGGTCACGTACAGCAGGTGCCGGTAGCCCTGGGCCTGCAGATGCGCCAGCACCGTGCGCATGGCCTGGGCGTTGTCCAGCGACACGAAATCGGCCTGCATGCTGCTGTGGCGCCGGTCCACCAGCACCACCGGGCGGCCCAGGCGCAGTGCCTCGGCCGCCACACCCGGGTCACGCCCCAGGGTGTTGAGGATGAAGCCCTCGACCTGGTAAGAGGCCAGGGCCGCCATGGCTTCGCGCTCGCGCCCGCTGTCGTTGCCCAGGTTGAACAGCATGACCAGGTAGCCCGCCTCCTGGCAGGCCTGCTCGGCACCGCGCAGCACCGCCACCGAATAGGGGTTGGTCACATCGGCCACCACCAGGCCGATGAGCCGGGTGCGGCCGCGCTTGAGGGCCTGCGCCATCGGGCTGGGCGAGTAGCCCAGCGCCGCCACCGCGCGCTCGACCCGCATCGCAATGTCGGGGCTGAGCAGGGTCTCGCGGTGGTTCAGAAAGCGCGAGACGGTGGCCTTGGACACCCCGGCCTCACGCGCCACATCGGCAATGGTGGCGCGGGTGCCGGCAGCCCCCGATGAGGCCGCTGCGGTGGCCATGGCGGGGCTGGCGGCGTTGAAAGAGGGGGGTGGGGCAGAACGGGGCACGGGCAAGTTCGGGTCAGGCTGGGCAAACACGGGCCAGGGCCTCCAGGCGCCTGCGCAAGAGCGCAAGACCAGGAAGCTCTGAAACCAGTTTCAGCGTCTGATCTTAGTGCCAGACCCCTGCCCCTGGCACCCGGTGGAAACCCGCCCTCGCCTCGCGTCAGCTCACCGCGTTTTGCCAGCTCAGGCCGCCGCCCGGCGCAGACGCCACAGGCTGGTCACCTCAGCCGAGCGGGCCTTGTGCAGCGGGTCGCTGGGGTCGCTGGCCTTGGGGTGCTGGGGCTTGGCGTCGCGCCGGCCCACCACCTCGATGCCCGCCTCTTGCGCCCAGGTCTGCCACTGCTCGCGGCTGCGCAGGCCCAGCAGCTCGGCCAGGTCGGACAGGATCAGCCAGGCCTCGCCGTCGGGGCTCAGGTGCGCGGCCAGGCCTTGCAGAAAGCCGCGCAGCATGCGGCTGTCGGGGTCGTACACCGCGTACTCGATAGGCGAGCTGGGCCGGGCCGGCAACCAGGGCGGGTTGCACACCACCAGCGCGGCCTGCCCGGGCGGGAACAGGTCGGTCTGCTGCAACTGCACCTGGGCCGACAGCTTCAGGCGGTTCAGGTTGGCGCCGGCACAGGCCAACGCACGCGGGTCCTGGTCGGTGGCCACCACCTGACGGGCCCCGCGCTTGGCCAGCACCGCCGACAGCACGCCGGTGCCCACACCGATGTCGAACACCGGCTGATCCGGGGTGAAGCCGGCCGGCCAGGGGGCCTTGGCCACCAGATCAACGTATTCACCGCGCACCGGCGAGAACACGCCGTAATAGGGGTGGATGCGTGCATCCGGCCCCAGGGCCGGGACGGGCACGCCCTTCTTGCGCCACTCGTGCGCGCCCACCAGGCCCAGCAGTTCACGCAGGCTCACGACCGAGGGCTGGCCGTCGGGCTCGCCCCACACCTCTTGCAAGGCCTGCCGCAGATCGGGTGCGCGGCGCAAAGGCACGCTGTAGTCGGCATTCACCGGCACCAGCACCAGGCCCAACACCCGGGCCCGCTGGGCCTGGCCCTGGCGGTGCTGGTGAAAGGCTTCGGACAGCGTGGTGGCCGGCGCCTTGAGCTTGCGCGGCTTGCGGTCCACACGCCGCGCCAGCGCCTGCAGCAGTTGGCGCGCGTTGTGGAAATCCCCCTGCCAGAGCAGGCCGGTGCCCTCGCAGGCCAGGCGGTAGGCGGTGTCGGCGTTCAGGGTATCGTCGGCCAGTTGCAGGCGGCGCGGCGCAGGCACGCCGGCTTCGGAGCGCCAGCGGGCCTGCTGCGGCAGGTCCTGGGCGTCGGTCCAGCTCAGGCTGGGTGGGGTATCGGTCATGCCGCCATTGTCGCGGCTAGAGCGAAGCCCGCGGGGGCTGCATCGCGCTGAATCACCCGCTCAAGGGTCGAATTCATGGAATCAACGCACATTCTTTTGGCTTTGCACCCAGAATCAGAGTGGGTTGCCCGGCTTCAGCAGGCCGCCCGCACTTCCAAAAATCAGGAGACAACATGGCTTTGACATCCCCCACCCTGCGCCCGATGGGCGCGCGGGCCCGCCGTTGGGCCCAGGCCCATCTGCTGGGCCTGCTGACCCTGGGCGCAGCCCTGGGTGCCGCCCTGCCCGGCCACGCGGCCAGCACGGTTCTCGCCGATCAGGCCCCCTCAGCGGCTTTGGGGCGCCCCCTGCCCTTCACGATCTACCTGCCCGACGGGTACGAAAAAGCCCAACAGCCCTACCCGGTCGTGTACCTGCTGCACGGGGCCGGCGGCGATGAAAACGAATGGCGCACCAAGGGGGGTGCGGTGGAGACGCTGGACGGCCTGATCAAGCGCGGCCTGATCCGCCCCTCGGTGGTGGTGATGCCCACGGCGGGCCCAGCCTCGTGGTGGGCGGACGGCGCTGCCGAGAAGGCCGGCACGGCCATCATGAACGAGCTGCTGCCCTATGTGGAGGCGCGCTACCGCGTGCAGAAAGAGCGCAGTGGACGGGCCATCGGCGGCCTGTCCATGGGGGGCTATGGCGCACTGAACCTGTCGCTGCGCCACCCGCAAAAGTTCTGTGGCGCCGCGGTGATCAGCCCGGCCATCTACGACCCGCTGCCGCCGGAGACCTCGGCTGCGCGCCGCACGCCGCAGTTCGTGCGCAACGGCCAGTTCGATCCCGACACCTGGAAGGCGCTGAACTACCCGGCCGCGCTCGACGCCTACCGGGCCGGCACCGTGCGGGTGCCGATGTGGATCGTCTCAGGCGACCACGACTTCCTGGGCATTGCCCCGATGTCGGCCAATCTGTTCTGGCGCCTGCACCAGATCCAGCCACGCCAGGTTGAACTGCGCGTGATCGATGGCGACCACGAATGGCTGGTGTTCCGCGATGCCCTGCCCGACGCGCTGCAGTACGTCGACCAGGCCTGCCGCAAGGGCAGCTGATCCGATCCGGCGGCCAGCCGATCGCCCACGAAAAAAAGGCCACGGCACGAGGGCGGTGGCCTTTTGGTCTTGCGACCGAGGGCTTTCAAAGGGCACCCGACAGGCCGCGGGGGCGGCCCGGTGCAGGGCTCAGTTCAGGTCGCCGCGCTTGAGGCGGATTTCCTCGAGCTTGATGGCGCCCATGGGCGTGGTCTTGGCGGTGTTCAGCTCGCGCTTGAAGCCGGCCAGTTCCAGGAAGCGCATGGCGCGCTCATTGCGCAGCGGCACCCAGGCGGTGACGTTGGTGCAACCTTCTTCGGACAGGCCTTCGCGGGCGGCGTCCCACAGGGCCAGGCCAACGCCCTTGTCCCAGTGGCTGGGCAGAACGTACAGGGCCCAGATTTCACCGGTGGTCGGGCGGGACTTCGGATCGCGCGAGCGGTCGAAGCCGACAAAGCCGACAACCTTGCCTTCATCCATGGCCACTTGGACCTGGGGTTCGCAGTATTCGATGGCTTCGCGCCATTGGGCCACGCGCTTGTCAGTGGAGGAGCTTTTCAGAAACTCGTCGGGAACAATGCCTTTGTAGGCGGCTTGGGCAGCCACCGTGTGGATTTCGGCTACGGTCTTGGCATCTCGCAGGGTGGCAGGACGGATCTCAACAGTGGTCAGAGTGCTCATTTAGGATTTATTCTTCGGACGGTCAAAATTTTCGAGAGGCAGGATTGTCGCAGATTGCCCGAAGACACCCCCGGCTTTACCCTGATACCGGAGTTGCCCGCGGTGCCGCGCCCCCGTAAAGACGAGGTCTGTGCTAGGCGCCAATCCCTTGCTCAGCGGGCGCTGCGCCCCAGCATCTGCATCTGGTGCACCAAGCCTTCGAAGCGGTGCGGCGAGATCGAACCGACCCGGCCGATCAGCGTCTGACGCACCGGTGAAATGCCCATGAATCCCAGCACGCTGCGACGCATCGAGCGCAGACCATGGCCGCCGTAAAAGCCGCGGTAGAACAGGGCCGGCATGCCCATGGTGACCACCAGCCGGGCGCTGCGTCCCTTGAGGCCCGGGCTGCTGTGCCCATCCGCCCCTGTCACCCGAACCAGGTCGGGGCGCGCCACCTGCTCCAGAAAGCCTTTGAGCATGGCCGGCATCTCGCCCAGCCACAGCGGGAAGAAGAACACCAGATGCTGGGCCCAACGCAGTTCCTCCTGCACCGACACCAACGCAGCCGGCAGAGGCTTGTGCTCCCACTCCTCCTGGCTGCGCACCAGGCTCAGGTCCAGCTGGGCCACGCAGATCTGTCGCACCTCGTGCCCCTCCAGTTGCGCGCCACTGGCGTAGGCGTCCGCCAGCGCGTGGGCCAGGTGAGGGGCCCGGTGATCCGGATGCCCCTGGATGATGAGAATGCGCCGCTTCATAGGACAAGCTCCCGAGATCGGAGCCCGGCTGTTCTAACAACCCCGATGCCACCGGACTTCATCCTGCCACCGGCCAGCAGCACGGGCTTTGACGTCCCTCAACCCGAGCGCGCAACCAAACCGCTCAGACGATGCGCAGGCTCAATTCGGGCAGGCCATCGATGTGGCATTCGATCAGGTCGCCCCGCACCACCGGCCCCACGTTTTCAGGGGTGCCCGAGTAGATGATGTCGCCCGGGAACAGCTCGAAGGCCTCGGACAGGCGGCTGATCTGCTCGGCCACCGACCAGATCATGTGGTTGAGCGTGGCCTGCTGCTTGATCTGCCCATTCACCTTGAGCCAGATGGTGCCTTGCGTGTAATGGCCTGTGCGGGCCACGGGGTGGATGGGGCCGATGGGGGCGGAATGGTCGAAGCTCTTGCCGATCTCCCAGGGCTTTTTCTGGTCGCCCATGCCGCGTTGCAGGTCGCGCCGGGTCATGTCCAGACCCAGCGCATAGCCATAGACGCCCTCCAGAGCCCGGTCAATCGGAATGTCGCGCCCGCCCCGGTGCAGGGCCGCCACCAGCTCCACCTCGTAGTGGTAGTTGCGTGTGAGGCTGGGGTAAGGGTGATCGGCCACCGTGCCCGGGGCCACGTACTGGATCGCATCGCTGGGCTTCTGGAAGAAGAACGGCGGCTCGCGGCTGGGGTCCGAGCCCATCTCGCGCGCATGGGCCGCGTAATTGCGCCCGATGCAATAGATGCGGCGCACCGGAAAGGCCAGCGGCTGGCCGTCGGCCGTGGCCACGGGCACGGTGGTGTGGGGCAGCTCGAAGGGGGTGGCCACCGGCCGCCCAGGCTGGGCCGTGCCCGGGGTGGCGCAGGCGCTCAAGGCCCCAGCGCTCATCAGCAGGCCGCCCTGCAGCCAGCCGCGTTTGTTCAGATCGGTCATCGTTGTCTCCAGCTGTGAAAATCGTCGAAAGTGACAGACTTCCACTGTAGAAAACGATGGGCCGTCGCCCTGCGCGCGGGCTTAAGGTTTTCCAGCACAAAGCCGGCCCAGGCCCTGCTCAGCCCGGCTGCTGCAGGCGCTGGCGCAACTGGTCGCGCCAGGCGCGCGGGCTCAGGCCCATGCTCTGGCGAAAGCGCCGCGTGAAATACGACTCATCGGCAAAGCCCACCGCATGCGCCACCTGCATCACGCGCTGCGAGGTGTGGGCCAGCAGCTCCTGGGCCCGCTCCATGCGGCGCTCAGTGAGCAGTTCGGTGAAGGTCTTGCCGGTTTCCTTTTTGAGCAGGTTGGCCAGGTAGTTGGGCGACAGAAACGCAGCCGCCGCGGCGTCGGCCAGCGTCAGGTCCTCGGCCAGGTGCTCGCGGATGAAACGGGCCACGCGCTGCAAGGCCTCGCGCTGGCTGGTCTTTTGCGCATGCTGGGCCGCCAGCCGGGCCAGGTCGGACTCGAACACCTGGCAGGTCAGGCCCAACAACTGAAGCAGCAGCCCCCGCAACAGGGTGAGGCTGCCGTGGCGCCGCTGCGTGTTCTCGCGCAGCATGCGCAGCACCAGGGCTTCGACCTCGGCAAAGGCCTCCGGCCCAAAGGCAAAGTCGGTGTACTCCTGGAACAGGAAGGGGCCCAGCTCGGGCGCCAGGCTCAGGGGCACATCCTCCAGGTCCAGCGGGTCGGCCTGCAGGTCGGGGCGCAGAAAGGCTTGCGAAAAATTCAGGATCACATAGCGCGAGCCCTCGGGGTGCGAGATCACATGCACCCGATAGGGCAGCACAAAGCTCAGGGTGCCGCGGGCAAAGGGGCGCACGCTGGCCCCCACGGTCTGCTCGCCATCGCCTTGCAGGCTGACCTGGATCTGGAAATAGTCGTGCCGGTGCGGGCGCAGCAAGGGCGGCCGCACCAGCTGTTCGCGGATGTCGAAATCGAGGTGGTTGGCCCGCTCGGCCATGCCATAGGTTTTGATGTCGCGGGAGGCACTCACAGGATCAGACAGAGGCAGGATGGAGACCACAGGGCCCGGAGGACCGATGACGGCCCTCGGCGTTCAGTGCGCGCGATGGCCCCGAAAAGCGCCATGTTAGCGGCGTGCGGGCGCTTCACGCGACAAAAGGCGGCTCCGTTGTCGCCTGCCCCCCCGCAGCCTCCAAGGTCAGCGCCTTGCCCAACAGGCCACGAGGCCGGCTTGCAACGGCCAGTTACTGGGGTAAGCCCCGTACCGCGCCTGAGGCTGCGCCCCCTAGATTCGGTCATTTGTTCATTCATCGGGGCGGGCCGTCACGTGTCTTTCAAGTTCTTACCGCGTTGGACCGCTGCGTCCGTGTTGCCAACCCCAGGCCTGGGCCGGGCCCTGGTGTGCAGCGCCCTGCTCCTCGGGGGCTGGCTCACAGGCCTGCCGACCAGGGCGGCGACGGCGGCCGGCGCGGTCGAGGCCGGCACCGCAGCCCCCGGGCCGACACCGCTGCGCATCGGACTGATCGGCCCCTTGACCGGGCCCTCGGCCGATTTCGGGGTGCCCATGGCCAACGGCGTGAAGCTGGCCATTGACGAGATCAATGCTGTGGGTGGCTACCTGGGGCGCCCCCTGGAGCTGATGATCAAGGACGATACCGCCGACCCGGCCCGCGGCCGGCAGCTGGCCGAAGAGCTGGTGCGCGATCAGGTGGTGGCCACGATCGGCTATTGCAACAGCGGCGTGGCGCTCAACTCGATCGAGGTGTTTCAGAAGAACAAGGTGCCGCTGATCGTGCCCTGCGCCACCGGCACCGCCCTGACCACCCAGTACCCGGCGCCCGAGAGTTACATCTTCCGGGTGCAGGGCCGCGATGCCCTGCAGGCGCCCTTCGTGGTGGACGATCTGGTCAAACGGGGCTGGGACCGGGTGGCCATCTTCGCTGACACCACCGGCTATGGCGAAGGCGGCACGCGTGATGTGGTCGCCGCGCTGGCGGCCAAGAACCTCAAGCCGGTGCACACCGCCCGCTTTGCGTTGGGCGTGAAAGACCTGTCCGACGAGCTCAAGGCGGCGCGGGCCGCGGGGGCCAATGTGATCTTCAGCTACACCGTGGGCCCGGAAAACGCCGTGGTGGCGCAGGGCCGCAAGGCCCTGGGCTGGAAAGTGCCCCAGGTGGGCCCCTGGACCCTGTCCTTCCCCTTCTTCATCGACGGGGCCAGAGACGCGGCCGAGGGCGCGTTGATGGCCCAGACCTTCATTGCCGAGCCCAGCAACGAGCGGCGCGCCGCTTTTCTGGCCAGCTATGCGCGCAAGTTCAACAGCCGGCGCATCCCCGTGCCCATGGCTGCAGCCAATGGCTACGACGCCAGCTACCTGCTGCTGTATGCCTTGCTGGCCATCAACAAGGGGCCCGCCGACGGCCCGGCCATCAAGGCCGCGCTCGAAGGCCGCATGAAGACCTACTACGGCGTGGTGGCCACCTACGACCACCCCTTCAGCGCCCAGGACAAGGAAGCCATCTCGGCCAACATGCTGGTGATGGGCCAGGTGCGCAACGGCCTGGTCACCTTTGCCTACCCCGAGGACGCGAAGCGCAACCTGTTCGTGCAACGCAAGCAATGAGGCGTGGGCCTGCGCGCGCTCAGCGTTGCCAGCACTCTGCCGAGCCGCTGCCGGCAACCGGGCTCAGCACCGATCGCTGCCCGGCCTGATCGAGCACGAAATCGCCACAGGGGTCTGAGGCCTGCACGCCCTGGCGCTGCGCCGTGAGGGTGTAGGCCGCCAGATCGGCACTGGGCGCATACCGAATGCGGTAGTGCCCCGCCGTGCTGAGGGACAAAGAGGCCGGATAGGCCGCCGCCTCGGGGTACTGGCCGTGGATCGAGGCCACCCGCTCCAGCCATTGCGCGCCGCGCAGCAGGGCCTCGCGGGCATCGCTGCGGCGGGCCCGCTGCAGCGTGGCCTGGTACCCCGGCCAGGCCAGGCCGGTCAGCAGGACGATCACGGCCACCACGACCAGGAGCTCGATCAGGCTGAACCCCTTGGAGCGACGGCCTCGGAATGGAGCACGCGACATGAACACCTCCTGGGCTCACTGAAGCTGGCGCCAGCCGATGCGCGCCGAAGGCCCGCCCAGCACGCGCAGGCGCATCGGCCCGCCCCGCCCCAGGCTGATCACGTCCGGGCCCGCCGAACGCTGCCACAGGCGCGCCTGGGGCCCGGCGCGCCAGCCACTGATGTCGGCCAGCTCGGTGCCGGTGAAGCCGCCACCATCGGTGTCGAACGCCGGCCATGGCGCCGGCGCGCCGCTGAAGACGTCCAGCAGGTACTCATGACCGAGTGCCTCGCGCAGCGGGGCCTCACAGCTTGGCGAGCCCGCCTCGGCCGGTTCGCTGCGGGCGGGCACCAGGCTGCGCTGCAGCCACAGGCGGCCCAGCACCTGGCCGCTGGAGAGCACCCGCTCGCCTGGCTCGGGCAGGTCCAGGTACCAGCCGCGCACGGGCGCTGGCCCGCGGTAGTTCACGGCGTGGCGACTGCTGCGGTAGAAGCTCTGCGGGCCCTGCCGAATCGCCTCGGTGCGCTGCTGCGCCACCAAGGGCGAGGGCGAGAGCCGCCGCCAGCCCTCACCCACGGGGGTGCTGGGCCCCATTTGCACGGTCGAAGCCCCCAGGCCCACGCGGGCCGTGTCCCAGAGGCCATACAGGGTCTGCACGCCGGCGCTGCTGCGGTCGCCCGCCGTCAGCAGGCGGCCGGTGCCCAAGGCCAGCATCACACCGCCATAGGGGTGAGGCAGCCAGGCCGGTGCCACGCTGATCGGCTGGCGCCGGCCCTGGGCGTCTTCGGCGACAAAAAGGGGCCCGCCTGGCCTGGCCACCTGCCAATCCGAGGCCTGGGCGCTGCTGAGGTCGAACTTCCAGAGCTGCCCCTGCAGGTCGCCCGCATAGGCCACATCGATCTTGCCGTCGCCGTTGAAATCGATCAGTTGGGGTGTGGACAGGCCATTTCCAGGAACACCGGGAACACCAGGACCCCCTGGCAGGCCCGACCCGACCGGCAGCTTGAGCAACTCCTTCTGGCCGTCCAGGTACTGGATCAGCAGCACCGCTCGCTCGTTGCGGCTGTTCACCCCGTTGCCCATCAGCACCGCCCAGCGGCCATTGTTGAGGCGGCTGAACTGCATCACCCGCGCAGGATGCCCCGGGTCTGTGGTGGGTTCGAGGATCTGGTGGCCGATGTCGGGATCCGCGCCGTCGCTGCGGTCCAGCACCACCTGCCGGGCGGGGTCCTGCTGGGCAAACTGGGCCGGCGAGCTGACATCGAGCACGAAATAGCCCTTGCCCCCCAGGCCCAGGGTGGCGAGCAGCAGGGTCTTCCACCCACTCCCGTCGAAGACATCGCCGCTCATGAGGCGCCCGTCAACGCTGTAGCGATGCGCATAGGCCGGCTCGGTCAGCTCACGCAGCCGAGGCCAGGCGCCCAGCGGCACATAAGCCAGCGTTTCGCGGCCATCCTGGCTGGAGAAGCCGTGCAGCATGCCATCGTTGGCGCCCACGTAGACCATGCCGGCACGGCCCCGGTGCTGCTGCACAAAGGCCGCATGGCCCGGCTCGGCCCGCCCCGGCAGCGGTGGCCCCACATACCAGGGGGCTGAATGCACGATGTCGCCCAGCAGGCTGCCCCGTTGCCGCAGGCGCCCACCCTGCGGCGCTTCATCGGCGCGCGAGCCCCGCAGGTAGCGCAGCCGCAGTTCCCCCTCGGCATCGGGCGCGCGCGGCCCGCCCTTGAGCCCATCGCGCTGGGCGGCGCTCAACCCATCCCATTCAAAGCGGACGCCGCGGGCACCGTCATGGGTCCAGATCAGGCGTTGCGCGGGCTCCATGCCCTGCAGCACCTGGCCCGCCTCCCAGGCCGGCCGAGGCTGCAACACCCCTTTGTCGTCGACACCGATGGCCTGCAGGGAGCCGCTCCAATGCCGGCTCTGGTAGCCCGCCAAGTAGAGCGTCCCGCCGGCATCCAGCGCCTGGGTGTTGCCCGCCAGCGCCACCTCGGATTCGGTGTTCTCGCGCGGGATCGAACCGAGGATGTCGCCCAGGGCCTGGCTCAGGCCCTCGTGATCGGTGGCCTGCACAAAGCGCCCGCGCCCATTGATCGCCACGTGCCAAAGCTCCTGCAGGCGCGCACGCGCCAGGGCCTCGTCGGCCAGGGCGCGGCCCTCCAGGGGGCTTGGCTCGATGCACAGGTTCGGGGGCAAAGGCCCATCCCCCTTCAATGAGGGGAAATGGCCGCGCAGCAGATCGGCATTCGTGCCGGCGGTGAACAGGGGGTTGCACCAACCCACCTCACCGCGCACCAGGGCCTGGAAATCGCCCGACCAGGTGTCACCCGCCCACCAGGGCCGGCGCCGCGGGCCGGACTCGGGCAATGGATAGCCATCGGCCTGCCGCGCATCCTGAGAGGGTGGGATGAAGCCCACGGTGTAGGTGCTCAGGTGCTGCCAGGTGGCCGGGTCGTTTTTCGGGTTCCAGTACTCGGGCACCCGGTAAGGGGCTGCCGCCGAGCCGAGGTCGGCCTCGGCGGCCTGGCGCACCTGGGGCGGCACCTGATTGGCCAGGCCGGGTTGCAGGTCACTGGCCCAATGGTCAAAGGCGAAATCGGCCAGGGTGTTGTGGTGCCAGCGCGGCTGGCCGGGGGTGAGCTGGGTGCTGAGCCGCGGCTGGTAGCCATCGCGAAAGACCCGCGTCACCGCCTCGGTCTGGCCATAGGGGTCATACACCACGCCATCGGGCAGCGCCCGGCGGGTGCCGTCGGCATTGCCGGCGTCGGCCGCATGCGCGCCTGCCAAGGCCTCATCGGTCCACCCGCCCGCGTCGATGAACAGGTGGTAGGACCGGCGACAGCCCAGCACCGGGGCCTCCGCCTGGCCAGGGATGGCGGCATACGGCCCCTCCACACCGGTGCTTCTCATGAAGCGCCCCGCCTCCGAGAACAACAGATGCGCCGGTTGGGACTGGCTGGGCACCAGCGCCTCCAGCCATTGGAAGAAGCGCGCCCGCTCGGTGCTGTCGATCGAGCGGAGTTGGAGCCGCCTGGCACAGCTTGCGTCGGCCTGAGGGCGGCAACTGCCGTAGGACTGGTAAGCCAGGCGCAGGCTGTCGTCGGGCACGGCGTCGGCACTGAAGCCCAAGCGTAGCCCCGCACGCAAGGCCTGCAGACCACTGGGGCCCAGCGACACGGCGTCGCCCACAGAGAGGATCAGATTGGGCGGCGCGCCCGTGGCACCTGCCGGGGCCATCTCCAGGGGCAGGGGCTCGGCCCCTGCTCGCCAAGCCATTGCGCCAGCAAGCGCCAACACCTTCCAACTGTGTTTTCCGATCATGACGCTCAACCCTTTCATCACTGGCATGGCCCCCATCCGAAGCCTCAGGGGCTGCCCAACCGGTGCCGAACCAGCAGGGACTGCAGCACGGTGGCGCCCCCCGCCCGCCGCCCCTGCACCACCGCGGTGATGCGGAAGATGAAGGGGTCGGCCGGCGTGGGCGACCAGACCGCCAGATCGCCGCCGGCGGCAGCGGCCCCTGCGTTGTAGGGCAGCACCTCGATCCAGTACCAGGCCCCCCGGCCGGCACCGGGCTGCAGCAGCGGGTTGCCCGTGCCTGCCGCCAGAGCGGCGCCGCTGTAGCGGCCGTAGGGAACGCCGCCTCCTGAGGCCACGAACAGGCCCAGCGTCCGCTCGTTGCGCCAGAAGCCGGCCCCCGACTCGGCGGTGGCGGCCGGCCCCAGGTTCAGGCACAGGCCATCGGCGCAGGGCGGGTTGCGCAAGGCCAGTTGCTGGGCCAGCAGGCCAAAATCGGCCACAGTGCGGGGCACCGTGGTCGTGGTGGCCGGGTGGCGGCAGCCCACCCAAGCGGGGCCAGGCTGGCAGGCCTGCCCCAGGGGCCCGAGGCCGAGTACATCCAGCTCGGCGTCGTGCAGCAAGGCTTCGGCCGCCTCGAAGGCCCGGCTGGCTTCGCTGTCGTTGCCGGCCAGCAGCTCGGACAGGCGCACGACCTGGGCACCGGCCAGCACCAGCAAGGCGCACAGCAAGACCATCACCACCACGACCAGCAGCGACACCCCTTGTTGGGCCGGCAGAGTCTTCATCGCACGCGCCCCACGCCACGCAGCACGAAGGTGTTGCGCAACACGATGTGCCGGCGCCCCTCATGGGCTTGATCGAGGCCGTTGCAGCCCTGGAACGAAGGGCCCTCCAAACGGGGCCCGCCCACCGCGCCCACCATCTGCAGACAGACCTGCACCGCGAGCACCTGAGGCCATCGGCCAGAAATCTGGTCGGCATCCAGCCATTGCACGGTGGCGCTGTCACCGGTGCCCAGACGCAGCGCGTAACGCAGCTGGAAATCCTCCAGCGCTTCGGCCACCGGCTGCGGGGTGGCGGCATTGCTGGAGCCCTGGCACATCAAGCGCCCCCGGCTCACGAAGAAACGGCTGTCCACCCGGTGCAGGGTTTTGGCCGTGCCAGCGCCCAGGCAATCGGGGCTGATGCTGGCCGATCGGTTCTCAAAGCTCAGCACCAGGGTGTCGGCGCTGCCCTGCGGCCCGTCCAGCCCCCAGACATGGCCACCGTCGCCCACCCCATCGCCGTCGAGATCCAGGCCATCGAAGTGTGGGCTGTACACAAAGGTGTGCTCCGACAGTGGGGCCATCGGGTTGAGAGGCTGCAGCTCGACCGCGCCGGCCGGCCGCAACTGGCTGCCGATCAGGCGCATCGCGTTGTTGGCCTGGGCCATCAACTCGGCCCCGTCCAGGGTTTGCCGCGACAGCGCCCGGGTCGAAGCCAGCAGCCCCACCGCCGCCAAAGCCAGCAGCAGGCCGATGGCCAAACCCGTCAGCAGTTCGGGCAGCGACACGCCGCGCACAGGGCCCCGGCCTGGGACGGGTGATCGAGACAAGACGGTGGACCGCTTCATGGCGCCGAATACAGCAACTGGCAGATCTGCCGCTCAGGACAGGTCAGCGGCGCGCCGCCCAAGGGGGCCGACACGCGCAAAGGGGTCAGGACATCGGCAGCGCGGGTGGCCTCGCGGGCGCGCCAGGCCAGCAGAACGCCGACCTGACCGGCCGCCCCGTCGGGCGCAAAGACCGTGGCCCGCCCCATGGGCAGATCACGGCCGACCTGCCGATGCCACTGATCAAGGTCCCAGGCAGCGAGGGCCTGAGGGCCGCAGGCCTGGGCCTGGCAGTCGGCATGGTCACGGGGCGTGCCACGGTCGCTGTCTGCCCGGCTCAGGTAGGCCGTCAACACCGCAGCGCCCCCCGGGTTGGCCTTGATGCGCTCAAACAGATCCTGGGCCAATCGGGTGGCCACCACGCGTTGCGCAGCCCCCTGGCCATCGATGTCGCTGCGCAGCTGCAGTGCCAGCAGCCCAAGCAAGGCCGAGGCCAGCACGCCCAGGGCCACCAGGGCCTCGAGCAAGGCCACGCCAGTGAGCGAAGAAAAAGGCTTCATGACCCGGTGCAGGAGACGGTGGCGGGCAGCTTGCGGATCCGGCCTCCGGTGGCGCTGCAGACCTGGTAGGTGGAATCGAGCCGGTTGTTCGGCGGTGTGAAGGTGAAGCCCAGATTGACGCCCCCCAGCTGCCCCCAAGGGTTGACGCCAAAGGAGCGCTGGCTGAGCGAGCGCATCACCGAGGTGCCGTCAGCGACGCGGAACGCCTGGATCAGCTGATCCGATGTCGCGCGGCCGGACCGGGTGGGTGGGTTGAACAGGCCGTCGCCGTCGCGATCGGCAAACACCACCCAGCCGCAGGACCAGTCCTGGGCAGAATCCGGTCGGGTGCAAGCGGCGTCCTCCAGACGCTGGACCGCCACGCCGCCGCCGCGCCGGAGCGCCTCCATGCGCGCCAGGTTCAGGGCCGCCACCATCTGGCTGGCCGCCAGGTCGGCCTTGTAGCGCTGCGCCAGCACGCTGAAGCTGGGGACTGCCAGCGCGGCGAGCAAGCCCATCAGCGCCAGCGTGACCAGCAGCTCGACCAGGGTCAGGCCTTGACCGCACCCGGGTGGCTTGTTTTTGCAGCTTGGCGACGCACTTGAAGACATGCGACGAAAATACGTGCTTCGGCCGCATCACGGCACGCCGACGCGAACGACGGTTTTTATCTCAGGACCACTGGATTGACACGCCCCAACGCCCTCTCTTCAAGCCACCCAGAGCACCCGATGGACCAGGCACTGGCCCTGGCCGCCCAGGCCCGGCTGATCTGCCCGCCCAACCCCGCCGTGGGCGCCGTGCTGATGAGCGCGGACGGTCGGGTCATCGGCCTCGGCCACACCCAGGTGCGCGGGGGGCCTCATGCCGAGGTCATGGCCTTGCGCGACGCCCAGGCGCGTGGCGAGTCCACCCACGGCGCCACCGCCTATGTCACCCTGGAGCCCTGCTCCCACCAAGGCCGTACCGGCCCCTGCTGCGATGCCCTGATTGCCGCCGGTGTGGGCCGCGTGGTGGCCTCGCTGCAAGACCCCAACCCCCTGGTGGCCGGCCAGGGCTTTGCCCGTTTGCGGGCGGCCGGCATCGACGTGGAGGTTGGTCCCGGCGAAGAGGCGGCGCGAGAGCTCAACATCGGCTTCTTCTCGCGCATGACCCGGGGCCGCCCCTGGGTGCGCAGCAAGATCGCCGGCTCGCTGGACGGCCGCACCGCACTGGAGAATGGCGTCAGCCAGTGGATCACCTCCCCCGAGGCGCGAGCCGACGGCCAACTGTGGCGGGCCCGCGCCGGCGCGGTGCTGACCGGTGTGGGCACGGTGCTGGAAGACGACCCCCTGCTCAATGTGCGGGATGCACAAGGGGTGCCCGCCCCCCGCCAGCCCCTGCTGGTGGTCGTGGACAGCCAGTTGCGCACCCCCACCACGGCCCGCCTGTTCACGCTCGACCGGCCCTGCCTGCTCGTCACCACCGTGGCCGATGCAAGCCGCCACGCCCCCTACCTGGCCCGCAACGCCGAAGTGCTGGTGCTGCCCGGCCCGGATGGGCGCATCGACCTGGTGGCGCTGATGACCGAACTGGGCCGGCGCGAAGTGAACGAACTGCATGTCGAGGCCGGCCCTGTCCTGAACGCGGCCTTGCTGCAGGCCGGCATGACCGACGAGTGGCTGTTCTACCTGGCGCCCAAGCTGCTGGGGCCCGGACGGCCCCTGCTCGCCCTGCCCGCCCTGAGCCAACTCGACCAGGCCTGCGCCCTGGCCTTCACCGACATCGATCGCATCGGCCCGGACCTGCGCCTGCTGGCGCGCCGGGCCGACGCCCCCCGCCAATCCTTTTCCACCTCAACCTTCTGACAGGACAAGCTGAACATGTTCACTGGAATCATCACTGGCGTCGGCCGCATCGTGGCCTTGCAAGACCTGGGCAGCAGCGCCAGCCACGGCAAACGCCTGAGCATCGAAACCCCGGCGGGCTACCTCGATGACGTGGGTCTGGGCGACAGCATTGCGCTGAATGGCGCCTGCATGACCGTGACCTCGCTGCAACTGGCCGAGCGCCAGTTCACGGTCGACATCTCGGCCGAATCGCTGGACAAGACCAGCGGCCTGGACCGCACCGGCACCATCAACCTGGAAAAGGCCCTGCGCGCCAACGACCGCCTGGGCGGCCACATCGTGTCGGGCCATGTGGACGGACTGGGCACCGTGCTGCGTTTTGAACAGATCAGCGAGAGCTGGGAGCTGCGCATCGGCGCCCCTGCCAGCCTGGCACGCTTTCTGGCCTACAAGGGCTCGATCACGGTCAACGGTGTCAGCCTGACCGTCAACCAGGTGCACGACACCGCAGAGGGTGCCGAGATCAGCATCAACCTGATTCCCCACACGGTCGCCAACACCGCGCTGGGTGTGCTCAAGGCGGGTGATCGGGTCAACCTCGAAATTGACACGGTGGCGCGTTATGTCGAGAGAATGCTGTCGACGACACACAAGTAAATCGAAACAATTTAATCAAAAAAATCCGGGGCCACCAACCCCGGATTTTTTCATTAAGCACCTTGAAATTTAAATTTCCTGAATTTCTTAGGTAATCAACTCCGTCCAGCGAGCAAACTGCAGCGCTCATTCAAAGAAATGCTAAATTGATTAACTTCCATGGCCAGACTGAAAGAAATCCTGACAGAAACCACCAACGAACAAGCTCTCTGCCATGGCCTGCGACAAAGGAATTGAATTTCAAATATTCACAAATATTTGAATCATTTAACACAAAATCCTTCCGATTTTAAAATTCGCCTGGATTCTCATCGCTTCTCCATTAAATTCCGCTGAGCCGGTGCGTGCAAAGAAACAGGGGAAAGCCCGTGATCGCAGGCCTCGGCTCAGCGCTGATGTGCGACCAATATCCATGTGGCGGCAGCGCGGTTCAATTTCAAAACTGGAGAATGTCATGAAGAAACTCGTTCTGTCCTTGGGCCTGGCCCTGACCCAACTGGCCCTCATCCCCGCCCACGCCAACCCGGCTGGCGAAGCGGCAGCCCAAGCCGCCAAGAACAACGGCTCTGGCGAGGCTGCCACCGCAGATGATCGGGCCAAGGCGTCCAAGCCCGCCAGCGCCGAACAAAAGGCCGAGGCACGTGCCAAGCGCAAAGCCGAAGGCGCCGCCGCCGCCAAGGCCGACAAGGCCAACGGCTCGGGCGAAGCCGCCACCGCAGATGATCACGCCAAGGCCTCCAAGCCTGCCAGCGCCGAGCAGAAGGCCGAAGCCCGCGCCAAGCGCAAGGCTGCCGGCGCGGCTGCCGCGCAGGCCGACAAGGCCCAGGGTTCGGGCGAGGCCGCTACGGCCGACGACCGCGCCAAGAAATAAGCCAGAAGCCATCACGATCGGGCGAGCCTTTCCCTGGGATGGGCCGTGGGCCTGCCCGGTCCGCATCCGGAGCCAACCCCCGGTATGGCATCCCGGATGCCTCCTGAAATTGGCACGCTAGTTGCATACCTTCAACACCCAGTTCCACACCTGCAGGATCGCCGCCTGCTCAGGGCCCACGAATTTCCGAAAAATCAACTTTTGATTCGTGTCAAGCACCCAGATCAAAAAAACAGATCACACATCAAAAGTGTCGCAACTCGGACACTCAGACCACTCATCGCAAAAAAACATCCGCCCACTCCGTTAGAGTGGTGTTACTGCGCCTGCGAACTCGGCCATGGGTTTCCTGATGTTGACTGGCAGGCACAGCAAAACGTGCAAGCGTCCGGTTCCGGACGTTCACTGACTAGCTCGGATTTTTGGAGAAACGTATGAAAAAAGTGATTCTTTCCGTGGGTGTGGCTCTGGTTCAACTGATGGCCGTCAACGCTTTCGCCGCTGGTGAAGTGGACGCCACCGACAGCAAGGCTGCGGCCTCCACCCCCGCCACCAAGGCCGAAAAGCAAGCCGCCCGCGCCGAGCGCAAGGCTGCTGGCGCTGACGCCGCCAAGGCCGCCAAGGCCGCTGAGAACGGTGATGCCGCTGGTGGCGCCGACAAGGCTGTTCCTTCGGCCAAGGCCACCGCTGCCGAGAAGAAGGCTGCCCGCGCCAAGCGCAAGGCCGCCGGCGCTGAAGCCGCCAAGACCGAAAAGAACGGTCAGTGATCGGCATCGGGCCGCGCCCTGGCGCGGTCCAACCCGGTCTCTGAGCAGACCGGTGCCAGCACACAGACAGCAGGCGTGGAGTGATCCGCGGCCTGCTGTTTTGCATTCTGAACACCCCCTTGCGGGTACCCGCCGCAATGGATGGGCTCACGGCAAATGGCCAACGCACGAGCACCTGAGGGGCCCGCCATGCTGGACGGTTGGCTTTGCGGCGATAATCGGGGTTTGTCGGTTCATCCAGGATCTCCCCAAGAGGCTTCCCGCATCACCCTGACACACCGTGGCCTGCCGGCCAGGCTCACGCCCTGGCGTCTGGGCGCTGACCCGCAGGGCGACGGAAACAAGCGAATCAACCCATGGACCACACCCTGCCCCCTTCCGCACCGCTGCACCCGCAGCGGCAGGATGCCGGCGAGCTGGCCCGATCACATCGACACCCATGACAAGCAAATCACTCACGCCCGTGGCCATCTCCCCGGTGGAGGACATCGTGGCCGACATCCGCGCCGGCCGCATGGTCATCCTGGTGGATGAAGAAGACCGCGAGAACGAAGGCGACCTGGTGCTGGCCGCCGACCATGTCAGCGCCGAGTACATCAACTTCATGGCGCGTTATGCACGTGGCCTGATCTGCCTGACGCTGTCGCGCGACATGTGCGAAAAGCTGCAACTGCCGCCCATGGTGGCGCGCAATGGCGCCAAGCACTCGACCGCATTCACGGTGTCGATCGAAGCCGCAGAAGGCGTCACCACCGGCATTTCGGCGGCAGACCGGGCCCGCACCGTGCAGGCGGCGGTGGCCCGCAACGCCCAGGCCAGCGATCTGGTGCAGCCCGGCCACATCTTTCCGCTGCAGGCGGTCGATGGCGGCGTGCTGATGCGTGCCGGCCACACCGAAGCCGGTTGCGACCTGGCCACCATGGCCGGCTGCAGCCCCGCCTCGGTGATCTGCGAAGTGATGAACGAAGACGGCACCATGGCCCGCCTGCCGGACCTGCAGCTGTTTGCCGCCGAGCACGGCCTGAAGATCGGCACCATCGCCGACCTGATCGAATACCGCAGCCGCACCGAGTCCCTGATCGAGAGCCTGGGCGTGCGCAGCATCCGCACGGCCTACGGCGAGTTCCAGGCCCACGCCTTCCGCGACAAGCCCAGCCAGGCCATCCACCTGGCCCTGGTGAAGGGCCAATGGCAGGCTGACGAGGTGGTGGACGTGCGTGTGCACGAGCCGCTGTCGGTGCTGGACGCCCTGGAAATCAACCGCAGCATGCACTCCTGGGGGCTGGATGCCAGCCTGGCGCACTTTGCCGCCAACGGCAAGGGCGTGGCCGTGCTGCTCAACTGCGGCGAAAGCGCCAGCGAGCTGCTGGCCCAGTTCGAAGGCCGTGCCCGCGCGGCCCAGGCCCCCGAACGCGGCCGCATGGACCTGCGCACCTACGGCGTGGGCGCGCAGATCCTGCGGGCCTGTGGCGTGCACCGCATGCGCCTGATGGGCAACCCGCGCCGCATGCCCAGCATGACCGGCTACGGCCTCGAGATCACCGGCTACCTCACCAAGGAATAAGACACATGTTTGGCGCAGAAAAAGGCACGTCCGACAAGCTGGACGGCAAGAAACTCCACATCGGCATCGTGCAGGCCCGTTTCAACGAGAGCATCACCAACGCACTGGCCGACGCCTGCAAGGCCGAGTTGGCCGCCCTGGGCGTGCTGGACAAGCACATCGACCACGTGCTGGTGCCCGGCGCCCTGGAAGTGCCGGTGGCCCTGCAGGCCCTGGCCGAAAAAGACGAGTACGACGCCCTGATTGCCCTGGGCTGCATCATCCGTGGCGAGACCTACCACTTCGAACTGGTGGCCAACGAGTCAGGTGCTGGCGTGACCCGCCTCTCGCTGGACTACCAGATCCCGATCGCCAACGCGATCATCACCACCGAAAACCTGGAGCAGGCCGTGGCCCGCCAGACCGACAAGGGGCGCGATGCCGCCCGGGTGGCGGTCGAGATGGCCAACCTGCTGGACGAACTTTCATGAGCGACACCCCCACCCCCGCACCTCGCCAGCCGCGCCCCCCGCGCAAGGGCACGACCAGCACCGGCGCCCGCAAGGCCGCCTCGAAATCCGATCGCAGCCGGGCCCGCGAGTTCACCCTGCAGGCGCTGTACCAGTTCCTGGTGGGCAAGAACGACGCCAGCGACATCGACCACTTCACGCGCGACCTGTCGGGCTTTCACAAGGCCGACGCCGCGCACTACAACACCTTGCTGCATGGCTGCGTGGCCCAGGCCGACGAGCTGGATGCCCAGATCGCGCCCCTGCTCGACCGCAAGCTGGCCGAGATCTCGCCCATCGAACACGCCGTGATGTGGATCGGCGCCTATGAGCTGCAGTTCTGCCACGACGTGCCCTGGCGCGTGGTGCTCAACGAGTGCATCGAACTGGCCAAGGAATTTGGCGGCACCGATGGTCACAAATACGTGAACGCCGTGCTCAACGGCCTGGCCCCGAGCCTGCGCGCCGCCGAGGTGGCGGCTGACAAGGCCAAGGCGCCCCAGGCTGCCCCGCCAGCCACGCCAGACGATGCGGCCAGCCCGCCCGCTGCCGACTGAGCGGCCATCCTGGTACCGCTCTGCCCCCCTGCACCGCCCTGATGGCCTGATTCACACGAGTTGCCCGTTTTGCCTGCACTGCCCCGCGCATGAAAATCTCCACCCGAGCTGGGCGCATCGAGCCCTTCTATGTCATGGAGGTGGCCAAGGCTGCTTCCGAACTGGCCCGCGAGGTGGCGCACAGCAGCCGCCCGATGATCTTCCTGAACATCGGCGAGCCCGATTTCACCGCCCCGCCTGCCGTGCAGGAGGCCGCAGCCAAAGCCATCCGCGACGGGGCCACCCAGTACACCCAGGCCACCGGCCTGATGGCGCTGCGTGAACGCATCAGCCAGTGGTATGCCGACCGCTTCGGCGCCCAGGTGCCGGCGCGGCGCATCGTGATCACAGCCGGCGCCTCGGCCGCCCTGCAACTGGCCTGTCTGGCCCTGATCGATGCGGGCGACGAAGTGCTGATGCCTGACCCCAGCTACCCCTGCAACCGCCACTTCGTGAGCGCGGCCGAGGGCAATGCGGTGCTGATCCCGACCACGGCCGCCGAGCGCTACCAGCTCAGCGCCGACAAGGTGCGCCAGGCCTGGACACCCCGCACCCGTGGCGTGCTGCTGGCCTCGCCCTCCAACCCCACGGGCACCTCGATCCACCCCGACGAACTGCGCCGCATCCACGAGGTGGTGAAGCAGCACGACGGCATCACGATGGTCGACGAGATCTACCTGGGCCTGAGCTACGACGACACCTATGGCCACACCGGCCTCACCATCGACGACCAGCTCATCAGCATCAACAGCTTCAGCAAGTACTTCAACATGACGGGCTGGCGCCTGGGCTGGCTGGTGGTGCCTGATGCGCTGGTGCCGGTGGTCGAACGCCTGGCGCAGAACCTGTTCATCTGCGCCAGCACCGTGGCTCAGCATGCCGCCCTGGCCTGCTTCGAACCCGACAGCCTGGCCGAGTACGAACGCCGCCGTGCCGAGTTCAAGGCCCGGCGCGACTTCTTTATCCCGGCACTGGAAAGTGTGGGGCTGAGCGTACCCGTGAAGCCCGATGGGGCCTTCTACACCTGGGCCAACTGCCGCGACTGGTGCCAGCGCCTGGGCGTGAAGGACAGCTGGGACCTGGCCTTCACCCTGATGCGAGAAAGCCACCTGGCCGTCACCCCGGGACGCGATTTCGGCACCGCCGAGACCGCGGATTTTCTGCGCTTTTCCACCGCCAGTTCGATGGAGCACCTGCAAGAATCCATCGCCCGCCTGAAGGCCCTGGCCGGATGAACCCGCAAGCCGCCCCGCTAAGCGCCGCCTACCGCCACAGCGTGCGCGTGTACTGGGAAGACACCGATGCCGGCGGCATCGTGTTCTATGCCAACTACCTCAAGTTTTTCGAGCGTGCCCGCACCGAATGGCTGCGCAGCCTGGGCGTGGGCCAACAGGCGCTGCGCGAGGCCACGGGCGGCATGTTCGTGGTCAGCGAGACCAGCGTTCGCTATCACCGCCCGGCGCGGCTCGACGATCAGCTCATTGTCACCGCCAGCCTGCACACCCCGGGCCGGGCCTCGCTGGTGATTGCCCAGCAGGCCTGGCTGCAGGATGCGGCAGGCCTGCCGGTGGAACTTCTGTGCGAAGGCACGATCCGCATAGGCTGGGTCGATGCGGCCAGCCTGCGCCCCGCCCGCATCCCGACGAACATCCTGGAAGTACTCTCATGAATTCTCAAGACCTGTCCATCGTGCACCTGGTGCTGCATGCCAGTCTGGTGGTCCAGCTGGTCATGGCCTTGCTGGCCGGCATCTCGATCGCCAGCTGGACGGCCATCTTCCGCAAGCTGTTTTCGATCAAGCGCGTGAAAGCCCTCAATGAAGAGTTCGAGCGCGAGTTCTGGTCGGGCACCAGCCTGAACGACCTGTTTGCCGCTGCGGCACAGAACGCGCGCCAGTCCGGCCCCATGGAACGCATCTTTGCCAGTGGCATGCGCGAGTTCCAGAAGCTGCGCGAGCGCCGCATCAGCGATGCCGGCACCCTGATGGATGGCGCCCGCCGCGCCATGCGCGCCAGCTTCCAGCGCGAGATGGACGTGATCGAATCCAACCTGTCCTTCCTGGCCTCGGTGGGCTCGGTCTCCCCCTATGTGGGCTTGTTCGGCACGGTGTGGGGCATCATGGGCGCGTTCTCGGGCCTGGCTGCCCTGCAGCAGGTCACCCTGGCCACCGTGGCCCCCGGCATTGCCGAAGCCCTGGTGTCGACCGCCATCGGCCTGTTCTCGGCCATCCCGGCGGTGGTGGCCTACAACCGCTTTGCGCGCGACATCGATCGCGTGGCCATCCACCAGGAAACCTTCATCGAAGAGTTCTCCAACATCCTGCAGCGCAACCTGGGTGCCCAGGCCGCTCAGGCCTCGGCCACGGGCCGCTGAACCCCGACCGAAGGACCCCGCTATGCCCGCCATGGTTTCACGCGGCCGCGGCCGCCGCACCATCAACGAGATCAACATGGTGCCCTTCATCGACGTGATGCTGGTGCTGTTGATCATCTTCATGGTGACCGCGCCCCTGATCACGCCCAGCAACATCGACCTGCCCAGCGTGGGCAAGGCCAGCAAGCAACCTGACCGCGTGGTGCAGGTGGTGATTGGCAAGGACGAGAAACTCGAACTGCGCCGCCCCGGCAAACCCGAAGAAACCCAGTCCATCAGCCAGGCGGGCCTGGTCGCGGCCGTGCGCCAGGCCCAGGACGGCGACGACAACAACCCGGTCGTGATCAGTGCCGACCGCAACGTGAAGTACGAGTCGGTCGTGAAGGTGATGGACGCCCTGCAGCGCGCCGGCGTCAAGCGCGTGGGCCTGTCGGTGCAACTGACTCCCTGACCCGGGCCGCTGAGCTTCATGACGCACGCCCTCTCCGAACGCAACGAATTCGCGCCCCCACCCCAGCGGGGCATGGGCCGCGCCGTGGCGCTGGCCTTGCTGGCCCACGCGCTGCTGGTGGCCGGCCTGACCTTCAGCGTGCAATGGAAGCGCAGCGCTGAGGACACCGCGGCCGAGGCCGAACTGTGGTCGGCGGTGCCGCAAGAGGCCGCGCCACGCGCAGTCGAACCGCCGCCGCCCCCCCCTCCTCCACCGGCGCCGCCCGAAGAGATCGTCAAGCCCCGGCCCGCACCGCCGCCGGCCCCGGTAGTCAAACCGCCACCGGCGCCGGATGAATCGCTCAAGGACGCCCAGATCGCCCTCGAGAAAGAACGCAAGCGCAAGGAAATCGAGAAGAAAGAGCGTGAGCGCCAGCGCGAGCTCGAAAAGAAGGCGCAGGAGAAGAAAGAGCGCGAGAAGCAGGAAAAGCTCGAAAAAGAAAAAGCCCTGCAGCAAAAGCGCGAGGCCGAGAAAGCAGCCGAAAAGGCAGCAGAGAAGGCCGCAGAAAAGAAGCGCCAGGAACAACTGCAGCGTGAAAAAGACCAGGAACGCAAGAAGCAGGAGGAGGCCGCCGACAAGCGCCGCGCCGCCGAAGCCGATGCCAAGCGCAAGAAAGACGCCGAAGCCGCCGACGCCAAGCGCGTGGAGGCCCAACGCGCCGACAACCTCAAACGCATGGCCGGCCTGGCCGGCGCCAGCGGAGGGCCCAGCGCCACGGGCACTGCCCTGCGTTCGTCGGGCCCTTCTGCCAGCTACGGGGGGCGCGTCAAGGCACGCGTCAAGCCCAACATCGTCTTCACCGACGACCTGCCGAACAACCCGGTGGCCGAGGTCGAAGTGCGCCTGGCCCCCGACGGCACCATCGTGGGCCGCAAGCTGAGCAAGTCCAGCGGCGTGGCCGCCTGGGACGAGGCCGTGCTCAAGGCCATCGACAAGACCGAGGTGCTGCCACGCGACACCGATGGCACCGTGCCTTCGTCGCTGGTGCTGGTGTTCCGGCCCAAGGACTGACGCGTCGGGCTCGGCCGGCCTTGGCGCTCCATCAGCCCCCTGTCAGTCCGCAGAGCCAGTCCGGCGGCACGCCCGGCACAGGCTGCCCCAAGGGCCTCACGATGGCCCGCCATGAGCACGGACACTCCCCACGACAGTGGCTATAAGCAGCTGTTCTCCCACCCCGACATGGTGCGCGACCTGCTCACCGGTTTCGTCCCCGGGCCCTGGCTTCAAGCCGCCCGCTTCGATACGTTAGAGCGCGTCAACGCCAGCTATGTCAGCGAATCGGACAAGCAACGCCACGACGACATGGTGTGGCGGCTGCAAGTGGGGCCACGCTGGGTCTGGATTTACCTGCTGCTGGAGTTCCAGAGCCAGGATGATCCGTGGATGGCGGTGCGCATGATGGTCTACGTGGGCCTGCTGGCCCAGCATCTGATCAAGGAAAGGCAGCTGGAAGACGGGCGATTGCCCGCGCTGATCCCCCTGGTGCTTTACAACGGCGCACGCCCCTGGAAGGCACCCACCGATGCGGGCCACTGCTTTGCCCCCAGCCTGCCCGGCCTGGCCCGATTCCGCCCCAGACTCCTGTTCCACCTGATCGATGAGGCCCGGCTGCAGCTGTCAACCTCCTCCGATGTCCGCAACGTGGTCGAAGCCTTGTTCAGACTTGAACGCAGCACGGGTCCCTCCGACATCATCGGCCTGATCAAGGCAGCGGGAAGCTTGCTGCAGGCCCCCGAGCAGAAGGCACTTCGACGCACCTTGGATCTCTGGTTTCGCCGTCTGATCCGTCGCAAAATGCCCGAAACCGCCGAGCCCGATCTGGCCGCCATCCCCAACCTCTTTGAAAGAACCCCCATGCTTGAAGACACCCTGGAGCGTATTTTCAAACAGGCCCACAAGGATGGCCTCCAGGCAGGTCGACAAGAAGGTCGTGAGGAAGGCCGCGAGGAAGGCATCACCCTGATGCTGCGGCGGGTGCTGGAGCAGCGGTTTGACCCCCTGCCGCCCTGGGCCGAGCAACGCCTGAGCGAGGCCACCCGCCAGCAGCTCGATCAATGGTCGCAGCACATGCTGAGCGCCCCCACTCTTGAAGCGCTCTTGAACCCTGCAGAAGGCTGAACCGGCGTCAGCCCTTAAAATCGGCCCCAGCCGACGCTGCCTTGGCCATGAGCTTCGACAGCGTCACCCTTTTTGCCCAGCGCCAGACAGGCCCTGTCTGCCGCCCCGTGCGATGGCTGCTGAGCATCGCATGGCACGGGTTGGCGAAGCCAGCCGGCCCCTCTCAGGACACCCCACCATGACCCTCAAAGCCCCCGAACTGCTGCTGCCGGCCGGATCACTTGAAAAGATGCGCGCCGCCTATGACTTTGGCGCCGATGCCGTGTATGCCGGCCAGCCCCGCTACTCGCTGCGGGCACGCAACAACGAGTTCCGCCTGGAGCAGATCGCCCAGGGCATTGGCGAAGCCCATGCGCGCGGCAAGAAGTTCTTCGTCACCAGCAACCTGATCGCGCACAACGACAAGGTGCGCACCTACCTGCGCGACATCGAACCGGTGATCGAATGCCGCCCCGACGCCCTGATCATGGCTGACCCGGGCCTGATCATGATGGTGAAAGAGAAGTGGCCCGAGACCGAAATCCACCTCTCGGTGCAGGCCAACACCACCAACTGGGCCACCGTGAAGTTCTGGCAGAAGATGGGCGTGACCCGCATCATCCTGTCGCGCGAACTGAGCCTGGACGAGATCGAGAAAATCCGCCAGGAATGCCCCGACATGGAGATCGAAGTCTTCGTGCATGGCGCCCTGTGCATCGCCTACTCGGGCCGCTGCCTGCTGTCGGGCTACTTCAACCGGCGCGACCCCAACCAGGGCACCTGCAC
>Ga0066460_1000021_pt1 | contig 45562 bp, 41 predicted proteins | sample LakWasMe88_LOW11_2_FD_59570 | JGI IMG/M metagenome (GOLD analysis project Ga0066460, IMG submission 59570) | Freshwater sediment methanotrophic microbial communities from Lake Washington under simulated oxygen tension - Sediment Metagenome 88_LOW11 | ecosystem: Environmental > Aquatic >... | reverse complement strand
CAGCACACCTCCCCACGCGACTCCTCACAGCCTCAGCGCCTGACCGTACCCCGTCAGCTCCACGTACCCTCGGCCCAGCAACTCACCATGCAGGTCGAACAAGAACAAGCAGGCAGGCGATCCAGCCGCCACAGGTAGTCACGCCCATACTCATTCTCAGCGTTGCTGTGCCAAGTCGAAGGCATACCTGTGGCGAGACCTCTCTGCGTCACTATTCTGAGTAACTTCTCTCTGTGGCGCGCAAGAGTCTTTCCGGTCGCCAACCCCGCCTGCCCTCGCTGGTGGACAATCTTTCTACAGCAGTGACAACTCCGGTGAGGGCGCTGCGATACCTTGCAAAATTCAGCGACGTTTTCAATTCGAAGGGGCATATGCAGTCCAAGGAACACTGGGAGCAGGTCTACACGATGAAGCCTGAGACGGACGTCAGTTGGTTTCAGGCGCATGCGCAGCAGTCAATGCAGCTGATCGATCAAGTCCAGCCAGCAAGAAATGCCCGCATCATCGATGTAGGAGGCGGGGCCTCGACCTTGGTGGATGACCTGCTTGAACTTGGGTACCGGCATCTCACCGTGCTGGATTTGTCCGAGGCTGCTTTGGCCGCCTCACAGGCGCGCCTCGGCCCGCGTGCTTTCGAGGTGGAGTGGCTTGCTGGTGACATCACCAAGTTGGCGCTTCCAAAGCATGCGTACGATGTTTGGCATGACCGCGCAGTCTTTCATTTCCTCACCACAGAGCAGGAGCGTGAGGCTTACATCCATGCTGTTCTGTTCTCAGTGAAGCCCGGTGGCCATGTCATCGTGGCGACCTTCGCGGAGGATGGCCCTGAGAGATGCAGCGGCCTGCCAGTCAGGCGCTACAGCGCTGATGGTTTGCATGCTGAATTTGGTTCGCCATTCACGCTTTTGCAGCACGAGCGGGAAGTGCATCACACGCCATTCGGTACCACTCAGAAGTTCATCTACTGTCTGTGCCGCAAAGAGGAAAACTGAGGACTTCGCTGCTGCGAACTTGTGAAGCACATGAGGTGCCACGTCCAGCGACAGGCGCTATTCCGTGCTTGGTGTGGGGCTGCCAGATCCACTGCGCTCAAGGTTTGGCCCTGCGACAGGCTGTTCGCGCAGACTCACGCCGCATCGGGAATCACCCAACGCTCCGCGGCAGATCGAATGTGGGTTCGCATGGCTGACTCCGCCATCAAGGGATCACGGTTCGCCAGACAGCGGTAGATTTGCTCATGCTCTGCCAGTGCCGCACTCCAGGTGGGCTGGCTTTCCAGGCGATTTCGCATGTGGCTGGCCAGGGGGCGCTGTCTTTCATCGAACAGCGTGCTGATCAAGGCGGTCAGCACTGAATTGCCGGCCATCTCGGCAATGCGCACATGAAACTCTCGGTCGTGGGCCAACACATCCCGGCCTGCAGCGATGTCGGCCCGCATGCCCTCGATGCTTTCGCGCACACGTGCCAACCCTTCAGGCGTGGCATTCACGCAGGCCAGCACAATCACGGAGCCTTCCACCACGCCTCGGGCCTGCATCAATTCTGCAGGGCTTTCGCCCATCGGAATGGACAGGGCAGGGCGCCGCAACGCGCGCGCGCACACATAGACGCCCGAGCCCATGCGGATCTCCACACTGCCTTCGATCTCAAGCGCGATCAGGGCTTCGCGCAGCGACGGTCGTGACACCCCCAACTGTTGCGCCAGGTCTCTCTCGGGTGGCAGGCGACTGCCTTCGCGGAAATCGCCACTTTGGATCAGCACGCGCACCCGATCGGCAATCTGCTGATACAGGCGCCTGGGTTCCAGGCTTTTATCCAGGTCGTTCATGGGCATGTTCATGTGGAATTTGGTCTGTCCAATTGCGCCAGTCATTTGGTCAGGCCAGATGGGCTGATGGAGGAGTGTAAAGGCCATTTGATGGGTGATTCACCTCGAATTGTGAGCAAATTCAGGGATCAATTCGCAGTTGTTTGAGATCCCAGGGTTAACCCGGTAAGGCCAATTCTGTTTTTGCATTCAAATTGGCCTTACCAAAAAAGAAGGGCCGGTGCTTCTCCTGAGCGCCGCCAACACCACCTTGAACTACGCTTTCGATTTCTCTGCCCCCCTGGCCTACGCGCCAGACCTGCTGGCCGGTGCGTGGACCACCTTGACGCTGTCGCTGGCTTCTACTTTCTTCGGATTCCTGCTGGGGGTGCTGTGCGCGATCGCCAACACCAAAGGCACCCGCTGGATGGCCCGTTGCGCTGGGGCTTACATCGAGGTGATCCGCAACACGCCTTTGCTGGTCCAGGTCTTCATCGTCTATTTCGGGCTTTCGTCGCTGGGTTGGCAGGTGGGCGCCTTCACGGCTGCCACGGTGGCCCTGGTCGTCAATGTGGGCGCCTACACGAGTGAGATCGTGCGCGCCGGCATCGAATCGATTCCCAAGGGCCAGCTGGAAGCCGCTGAGTGCATCGGCTTGAGCCGTTGGCAAACCCTGCTGCACGTGGTGCTGCCCCCCGCCATCGAGCGGGTGTACCCAGCGCTCACCAGTCAGTACGTGCTGTTGATGCTGGCCTCTTCGATCTGCTCCCAGATCTCGGCAGAAGAGCTGACCGCCGTGGCCAACCGCATCCAGTCGGACACCTACCGTTCGGTGGAGACCTACCTGATCGTGGCGGTGGCCTACCTGCTGATGTCGCTGCTGATGCGGGGGCTGTTCTGGTTGCTGGCCCGCCTTGCTTTCCCACGCCGTCGCCGCCTGGGCACGCCACTCTGACCTGCCACGGAACCTGTTACGGAGCACGACATGGGCTTTCTCAATGCGGCGCATCTGCGCTTTCTGTTCGATGGTTTGTTGTGGACGGTGGGCCTGTCTTTGCTGGCCTTTGTCGGCGGCGGCCTGCTGGGGTTTGCGGTGGCGCTGGGCAGCTCCTATGGCCCACGTGGGTCGCGCCTGCTGGTGTCGCTCTACATCAAGCTGATCCAGGGCACGCCACTCCTGGTGCTGTTGCCCCTGGCCTACTTCGGCCTGCCGGCGTTGGGGCTGGACGTGGCGCCCTTGGCGGCAGCGGCCATGGCGCTGTCGATCTATGTGTCGGCCTACCTGGGCGAGATCTGGCGCGGTTGCATCGAATCGGTGCCCCGCACCCAGGCCGAGGCCGCCGAATGCCTGGCTCTGCGCTGGCATCAGCGGGTCTGGCACGTGATCCTGCCGCAGGCCATCAAGATCGCCACCCCGCCCACCGTGGGCTTCATGGTGCAGATCGTCAAGAACACCTCGCTGGCCTCGGCCATCGGCTTTGTCGAGCTGGCCCGTGCCGGCCAGATCATCAACAACTCCACCTTCGAGCCCTTCGTCATCTTCGTGATCGTTGCCGCGCTCTATTTCGTCCTGTGCTACCCGCTGTCGGTGCTGAGCCGTCGCCTCGAGAGGAAATTCCATGTCGCCCATCGTTGAGATCGACAACATCTCCAAGTGCTTTGGCAGCACGCGTGTGCTTGAAGGCGTGTCCTTCACTGTGCGAAAGGGCTCTGTGGTGGCCATCATCGGCCAAAGTGGCTCCGGCAAGAGCACGGCCTTGCGCTGCATCGACCGGCTCGAGACGGTGGACAGCGGCCACATCAAGGTCTGTGGGCACGATGTGACCGGCCCGGGGCTGGACCTGCACCAACTGCGGCGCGATGTGGGCATCGTGTTCCAGAGCTACAACCTGTTCCCCCACCTCACCGTGCTGCAGAACATCATGCTGGCCCCGCGCCTGGTTCAAAAGGCCCGCAAGCCCCAGGCCCACGAAACGGCCATGGCCGTGCTCAACCAGGTGGGCCTGGCCGACAAGGCCGACCACTACCCCTCGCAACTCTCGGGTGGGCAGCAGCAGCGCGTGGCCATCGCCCGCTCGCTGGCCATGTCGCCCCAGCTCATGCTGTTTGACGAGGTGACCTCGGCCCTCGACCCCCAGCTCACCGGCGAGGTGCTGCGCGTGATGGAGCGCCTGGCCGCCGACGGCATGACCATGATCCTGGTCACCCATGAGATGGCCTTCGCCCGCAAGGTCGCCGACGAGGTCATCTTCATGCACCGCGGCCGCGTGTGGGAGCACGGGCCAGCCTCCATCCTCGACGCTCCCGCCACCACCGAGTTGCGCGATTTCGTCGGCAACGGCCTCTGATCCGCTCATTCCATTCATCCCTAGGAGACAAACCCATGAAAGCCCGTCGTTCCCTCATGCTGCGCACCCTGCTGGCCTCGGCCGCCTTGCTGGCCCTGGGCCAGGCTCCGGCCCATGCCGACCTGCTCAAGGACATCCGTGAAGCGAAGAAGATCCGCATCGCGCTGGACACGGGCTCGCCCCCTTATGGTTTTGTCGATGACGCCCTGAAGCCCGTGGGCTCCGACGTTGAGACGGCCCAGTTGCTGGCCCAGGACCTGGGCGTGGCCATCGAAGTGGTGCAGACCACCAGCCCCAACCGCATCCCTTTCCTGCAGACCGGCAAGGCCGACATCGTGGTCGCCTCGCTGTCCGTCACGCCCGAGCGTGAGAAGGTCATCGACTTCTCGGTGCCCTATGCGCAGATCCAGGCGGTGGTGGCCGGGCCCAAGGGGGCCGATATCAAGGGCTTTGACGACCTCAACGGCAAGCGCGTGGCCACCACCCGCGGCTCCAACAACGACAAGGTGGCCACCCAGTCGGCCAAGGGCGCCCAGATGGTGCGCTACGACGACGACGCCACCCTGGTCACCGCCACCGTCAGTGGCCAGGCCGACATCATTGCCACCTCGCCCGCCATCGTGAACACCGTGCTCGCCAAGGCTCCCCAGAAAGACCTGGCCATCAAGTTCGTGATGCAGACCGTGCCCCTGGGCATCGGCCTGCGCAAGAACGAGCCCGAACTCAAGGCCTGGCTCAACGACTGGATCAAGCGCAACACCGACAACGGCAAGCTCGGCGCCATCTACAAGAAGTACCACGGCGGCTGAGGCGCACCCGCCCCTTTTGCCACACCCACGCCGTTTGCATCCCGCATTCCACCCACATCCACCTGACTCGAGATCCCGCCATGCTGACCGTCATCTGTGAAACCCCTGGAACCCTGCGCGCCCTGGAGCGCGACCGCCCCAGCCGCGGCGAGGGCGAGGTGCTGGTGCGCGTCAAGCGCGTGGGGGTGTGCGGCACCGACCTGCACATCTTCACCGGCAACCAGCCCTTCCTGCAGTACCCCCGCGTCATGGGGCACGAGCTGTCCGGCGTGGTCGAAGAGGCCGTGCCCGGCGGCCGCCTGGCCGTGGGCGATGTGGTGTACGTGATGCCCTACCTGTCGTGCGGCCAGTGCGTGGCCTGCCGGCAGGGCAAGACCAACTGCTGCGTCAACATCCAGGTGCTGGGCGTGCACCGCGACGGCGCCTTCACCGAGTATTTGTCGCTGCCCGAAGCCTTTGTGCACAAGGCCGAGGGCGTCACGCTCGACCAGGCCGCCATGATCGAGTTCCTGGCCATCGGCGCCCACGCGGTGCGCCGGGGGCGGGTGCAAGCCGGCCAGCGCGTGCTGGTGGTCGGGGCCGGGCCCATCGGCATGGCCGCCATGATCTTCGCCCGCCTGCGCGGCGCCGAAGTCACCGCCCTCGACGGCCGTCAGGACCGCCTCGACTTCTGCCAGCGCGAGCTGGGCGTGGCACGCACCGTGGCCTTGGGGGAGGGCGATGAGGCCCAACTGGCCGCCGCCACCCAAAACGAGTTTTTTGACCTGGTGTTCGATGCCACCGGCAACGCCCGGGCCATCGAGCGCGGTTTCGGCTTTGTGGCCCATGGGGGCCAATACGTGCTGATCTCGGTGGTGCGCGACACCATCAGCTTCTCCGACCCCGAGTTCCACAAGCGCGAAACCACCTTGCTGGGCAGCCGCAACGCCACCACCGAAGACTTCGAAACCGTGTTGAGCGCCATGCGTGCCGGCCAGGTGCCCACCGCCGCCCTCAACACCCACCGCATGGCCCTGGCCGATGTGCCGGCCGCCTTTGCCACCTTGCTTGACCCGAAGCAGGGTGTGGTCAAGGCCATCGTCGAAATCTGACCCCCCGCCTGCCATGGTCCAGCCCATTCTCCAGTTCGGCACCAGCCGCTTTCTGCAGGCCCACGTCGACCTGTTCATTGCCGAAGCCCTGGCCCAGGCCCCCGGGGCGGGTGACGCCCTGGGCGGCATCACCGTGGTGCAAACCACCGACCGCGCCGATGGCGCGGCACGCATTGCCGCCCTGGCCCAGGGCAAGGGGTACCCGGTGCGTGTGCGGGGCTTGGCCGGTGGCCAGCGGGTCGACCGCCTGCAACACTGCCTGGCCGTGCGCGAGGCCTGGCACGCCAGCACCCACTGGTCCGCCCTGCGCCAGGCCGTGGCCCAGGGCGATGTGCAGGTGATCGTCTCCAACACCGGCGACCAGGGCTATGGCTTGAGCGAGCAAGACGGCCCGGCGTTGCTGGCCGCAGGCAGTCCCGCCCCGCAAAGCTTTCCGGCCAAGCTGCTGGTGCTGCTGCACGGGCGCTGGCAACACGCCCCCAACAAAACCCTCACCTTGCTGCCCTGTGAGCTGGTAGAGCGCAATGGCGATGTGCTGCGCGATCGGGTGGGCCAACTGGCCCGCCAATGGGGCCTGCCCGAGGACCTGCAGCAGTGGCTGCAGGGCAGCCCCAGCGGGCTGGTCTGGGCCAACTCCCTGGTCGATCGCATTGTTTCCGAGGCCATCGAGCCCGTCGGCGCCGTGGCCGAGCCCTATGCCGTGTGGGTGGTCGAACGCCAGGCCGGCCTGCAACTGCCCTGCCGGCACCCGGCCATCGTGCTCACCGATGACCTGGCCGCGCACGAGCGCCTCAAGCTGTTCCTGCTCAACGCCGGCCACACCTTTCTGGCCGAGCGCTGGCTGCTCGACCAGCGCCCTGCCGCCGAAACCGTGCGCCAGGCCATGGCCGATGCCCCCCTGCGGGCTGAGCTGGAGGCCTTGTGGTGCGACGAGATCCTGCCCGTGTTCCAGGCCCTGGGCGAAGGCCCCCAGGCCGAGGCCTACCTGCGCGACGTGCGCGAGCGCTTCGAAAACCCCTTTCTGGAGCACCGCATCGCCGACATCGCCCAGAACCACGCGGCCAAGAAGCAGCGGCGCCTCGCCCCCATCGTGGCTTTGGCGGCCCAGCGCGCGCCCGGCCTGGTGCAAGCCCGCCTGCAGGCCGCACTGGCCACCCCGAATTGATGCGCCCCCCCAACCGACGCCACCCAGCGCCCTTCCATGACCTCCGCACCCCACCCCCCAGCGCCCGCCCTGCAACTGTCCGCCCTCGACAACGTCGCCGTGGCCCGCCAGGCCCTGGTGCCGGGGCAGACCCTGGCCCTGGGCGCCGGCCCGGCCGTGCTCGTGCGCGAGCCCATCCCCTCCGGTCACAAGGTGGCCTTGCAGCCCATCGCCGCTGGGCAGCCGGTCTATAAATATGGTCAGCGCATCGGCCTGGCCAGTGCCGACATCGCGCCGGGCCAGCACGTGCATGTGCACAACCTGGCCATGGCGGGCAGCGATGGCGCCCAGCAGCCCGGCCTGGGCTACGTGCCCACCGTGCCGGCCGAGCAGGCCTTGGGCTTTGAGGGCTACCTCCGCCCCGACGGCCGCGTGGGCACGCGCAACTACCTGGGCGTGATCGCCAGCGTCAACTGCTCGGCCACCGTGTGCCGGCACATTGCCGATGCCTTCAAGGGCGAAGCCCTGGCCGCCTACCCGCACGTGGATGGCGTGGTCGCCATCACCCATGGCAGCGGCTGCGGCATGGGTGGCGATGGTGAAGGCCTGGCCCTGCTGCAACGCACCTTGCGCGGCTACGCCAACCACCCCAACTTTGCCGGCGTGCTGGTGATCGGCCTGGGCTGCGAGGTCAACCAGATCGCCCCCCTGGTCAGCGAGATGGCGGCCCGCCCGGCCGGCCTGCTGGCCAGCCTCACCATCCAGGACGAAGGCGGCACCCGCGAGACCATTGCCGCCGGCAAAGCCCTGCTGCACACCATGCTGCAGCAGGCCAACCAGGCCCGGCGCCAACGCGTGCCGCTGTCGCACCTCACGGTCGGCCTGCAGTGCGGCGGCTCCGACGGCTACTCGGGCATCAGCGCCAACCCGGTGCTGGGGGCGGCAGTCGATCTGCTGGTACGCCACGGTGGGCGCGCCATCCTGTCCGAAACCCCCGAGATCTATGGCGCCGAGCACCTGCTCACCCACCGTGCCGCCAGCCCCGAGGTGGCGCAGCGCCTGATGCAGCGCGTGGCCTGGTGGGAGCGCTATGCCGCGCTGCACGGGGGCGACCTCAACAACAACCCCTCCCCTGGCAACAAGGCCGGCGGCATCACCACCATCCTTGAAAAATCGCTCGGCGCGGTGGCCAAGGCGGGCTCTACCGGCCTGATGGAGGTGCTCGAATACGCCCAGCCCGTGCAGGCCCAGGGCCTGGTGTTCATGGACACCCCGGGTTACGACCCGGTCTCGGCCACCGGCCAGGTGGCGGGCGGCGCCAACCTGATCTGCTTCACCACCGGGCGCGGCAGCACCTATGGCTGCAAGCCCACGCCCTCGCTCAAGTTGGCCTCCAACACCCCCATGTTCCAGCGCATGTCGCTCGACATGGATTTCGACTGCGGCGGTGTGGTCGATGGCCGCCAGACCGTGCTCGAAGCGGGCGAGCAGCTGTTCGCCCTCATGCTGGCCACCGCCTCGGGCCAGCGCAGCAAAAGCGAGGACAACGGCCTGGGCGACAACGAGTTCCTGCCCTGGCAGTTGGGCGCGGTCATGTAGGCGTGGTGCCCGCCTGGGTCATTTGTGACGACATCTGTCGCAATTTGAGAAAATCTGAGGCGGTATCTCATTGTTACCGGGCTTACCCGAATGGGCCCAATTGGGCGGCGCTCTAACCTCCTCTGCGAGAACAACAACCCAGATGGAGCCCCCACGATGAGCGTTCAATTCAAGATCAATGGCAAGCCGGTCACGGCCCAGGCCGAGACCGACACCCCTTTGCTGTGGGTGATCCGTGACGAGCTGGGCCTGACCGGCACCAAATTCGGCTGTGGCGCCGCCCTGTGCGGTGCCTGCACTGTGCACGTCAATGGTCAGCCCGCGCGCTCTTGCCAGACCCCGCTGAGCGCCGTGGCCGGCAAGAGCGTGGCCACCGTTGAAGGCTTGGCCAAAACTGCCAACCACCCGCTGCAGGTGGCCTGGCTCAAGCACGAGGTGCCCCAGTGTGGCTACTGCCAGTCGGGCCAGCTCATGAGCGCGGCCGCCCTGCTGGCGCGCAACAACAACCCCAGCGATGCCGACATCGACGCGGCCATGAGCGGCAACCTGTGCCGCTGCGGCACCTACAACCGCGTGCGCGCCGCCATCAAGGATGCCGGCGCCATGATGCGCAACAAGGCCTGACCCCCGGGAGCCCCACATGAACCACCAGCAAACCGTTGCCAACACCTCCCGCCGGGCCTTTCTCAAGACCTCCACCGCTGCCACCGGCGGCCTGATCATGGGCGTCAGCCTGCCCCTGCTGGGCGCAGGCGCCGCGCAGGCCGCTGGCACCGTGCACACCCCGAACGCCTGGGTGCACATCGCCGACGACAACCGCATCACCCTGATGGTGGCCCGCTCCGAGATGGGGCAGGGCGTCTACACCTCCATGTCCATGCTGATTGCCGAAGAACTCAACGTCGGCCTCAAGCAAGTGCAGGTGGTGGCGGCACCGCCCGCTGCCGTCTATGTCAACGCCCTGCTCGGCGCCCAGATCACCGGTGGCTCCACTTCGGTGCGCGATGGCTGGGACAAGCTGCGCGTGGCCGGCGCCCAGGTGCGCCAGATGCTGCTGCAGGCGGCCGCCAACCAATGGGGTGTCGATGTGGCCAGCCTCAAGGCCGACCAAGGCATGGTCACCGGCCCGAGCGGCAGAAAGGCCAGCTACGGCCAATTGGCTGAAGCCGCCGCCAAGCTGCCCGTGCCCGAAAAGCCCGCTCTCAAAGACCCCAAAGACTTCGTGCTGGTGGGCAAGCGCACCAAGCGCATCGACACCCCCGCCAAGGTCAATGGCACGGCCGAGTTCGGCATCGACGTCAAGCTGCCCGGCATGGTCTATGCCTCGCTGGCCCAGTGCCCGGTGATTGGCGGCAAGGTGCTCAGCTTTGACGCCGCCCAGGCCAAGAGCCTGCCCGGCGTCATCGATGTGGTGCAGATCCCCGACGGTGTGGCCGTGGTGGCTGCCAGTTGGTGGCAGGCCAAAAAGGCGCGCGACACCCTCACCATCCAGTGGGACGAAGGCGCCGGCGCCCAGCTCAGCAGCGAGGGCATGATCAACAGCACCCGCGCCGCCGCCGCCAGCGCCAAGCCCATCGAGATCGCCAAGCCCCAGGGCGATGTGGCCGCCGCCCTGAAGGGGGCTGCCAAGGTCGTCGAGGCCGAGTACGTGCAGCCCCTGCAGGCCCACGTGCCGCTGGAGCCCATGAACTTCACGGCCCATGTCACCGGCGACACCATCCTGCTGGTGGGCCCCACCCAGTTCCAGCAAGGCGCGCAGGGGGCCGTGGCTGCGGCGCTGGGCGTCAAGCCCGAGGCCATCACCCTCAAGACCACCTACCTGGGCGGGGGCTTTGGCCGCCGCCTTGAGCTCGACTTCATCGTGCAGGCGGCGCAGATCTCCAAGGCCGTCAACAAGCCGGTCAAGCTGGTCTGGACGCGTGAGGACGACTTCACCCACGACTTCTACCGCCCCGTGGCCGTCAACCAGCTCAAGGCCGGGCTGGACGCCAGCGGCAAGCCCGTGGCCATGCACTTCAAGGTGGCTTCGCAGTCGGTCACCCAGCGCGCCTTCGGCCTGCCCGCCAACACACTGGACCCCTTCATGGCCGAAGCCTCGGTGCCGGGCTACAACATCCCCAACACCCAGCACGACCTGGTCATCCACGATGCCGGCCTGCGCGTGGGCTACTGGCGCGCCGTCAGCCACAACATGAACGCCTTCGCCAACGAAAGCTTCATCGACGAGCTGGCCCTGGCCGCCGGCCAGGACCCCTACCGCTACCGCCTCAGCCTGCTCGAGGGCAAGCCCCGCTTTGCCAACGTGCTCAAGCTGGCCGCCGAAAAGGCCGGCTGGGGCCGGCCGCTGGCCAAGGGCCGGGCGCGCGGCATCGCCTTGATGGAGGGCTACGACACCTATATGGCCCAGGTGGCCGAGGTCAGCCTCAATGATGCAGGCGAGGTGCATGTGCACCGGGTCACGGTGGCGGTCGATCCGGGCCACATGGTCAACCCCGACACCGTCGAGGCGCAGATCCAGTCCAGCATCGTGTTCGGCATGGGCGCAGCCCTCAAGCACCAGATCACCCTGGAGGCCGGGCGCGTGCAGCAGACCAACTACAACACCTTCCAGCCGGTGCGCATGTTCGAGGCCCCCAAGGTCGACATCGTGCTGGTGCAAAGCCAGGAGAAGCCTGGCGGCATTGGCGAGCCCGCCACGGCCGTGGTGGGCCCGGCCATCGCCAATGCGGTGGCGGCACTCACCGGCAAGCGCATCCGCCGCCTGCCCATCACGGCTGAAGCGCTCAAACAGGCCTGACGGGGCACGACCTGCCCCAGCACGTGCCCCCAAGGCGTGCTCCAAAGACGTGCCCCATGACGCGGCCCTGACCCGGGCTGTGCCTCGGGGCCCCCGTTCGGGCGTCATTTCGACAGATTGCGATGTCGGAATGACCGCCCACCCCGGCTGGCCCGCCACTTTGTGCGCTGGCAACGGTGCGGCACCGCCCCTAGACTTTTTCTCATCGATCCACCCCTTGAGAGAGAGTCCGCCATGTCCCATACACCCCTGCGCAGCGTCCTGGTCCTGGGGGCCGGCAAGGTCGGCAGCACCATCGCCGACATGGTGGCCGAGGCCCACCAGATCCCCGTCACCCTGGCCGACCAGCACCCCGCCATTCAGCCTGCCACCCAGCCCGACGATGCCCTGGTCCAGCACCTGCAGCTCGATGTGCGCCACCCGGCCGCCCTGTCCGCGGCCCTGGCACAGCACCCGGTGGTGATCAATGCCTTGCCCTACTTTCTGGCCCAGACCGTCGCGCCCCAGGCGGCCCGGCTGGGCGTGCACTACTTCGATCTGACCGAAGACGTGGCCGCCACGCAGGCCATCCGCCAGTTGGCGGTGGGCGCCCGCAGCCTGCTCATGCCCCAGTGCGGCCTGGCCCCGGGCGTGATCGGCATGCTCGGCATGCAGCTGGCCGGCCGCTTCGACGAGCTGTTCGACCTGAATCTGCGCGTGGGCGCGCTCACCCGGCATGCCACCAACCGCCTGCGCTACAACTTCACCTGGAGCATCGACGGCGTCATCAACGAGTACTGCCAGCCCTGCGAGGCCATCGTGCAAGGCCAGCGCGTCACCACCCAGCCCCTGGAGGGGCTGGAGCAACTGCTGCTCGACGGCGACACTTACGAAGCCTTCAACACCTCGGGTGGGCTGGGCACCCTGTGCGAAACCCTGCAAGGCCGGGTGCGCAACCTCAGCTACAAGACGCTGCGCTACCCGGGCCACCGAGACGCCATGGACTTTCTGCTGCACGACCTGCGCCTGGTCGAGCAGCGCGACCTGCTGCGCCAGGTGCTGGACCACGCCGTGCCGCACAGCCGCGACGACGTGGTCATCGTGCATGCCTCGGCCACCGGCCTGCGTCACGGCCGCCTGGAGCAGCAGACCCGCCTCGCCCGCGTGCTGGGCGCCCCCTTGCGGGGCCGCCAGCGCACCGCCATCGAGCTGAGCACCGCCGCCGGCGTGGTCGGGGTGCTGGAGCTGCTGCAACGCGGCGAACTGCCCCGCGCGGGCTTTGTCAGCCAGGAGCAGGTGCCCCTGCAGGCCCTGTTGGCCACCCGGGTCGGGCACCACTACGCGGGCTTGCGTGAGGCGGCCGGGCCTGGCCCGGATGTTGCACAGGTTGGTGGGACCGCAGGCAGGGCGGCAGGGCGGCCCTCGACCGAGGCGCTTGCCGCGCTGGCCTGAACCTGCGCTGATCGGATTTTGGGCGATGGCATACTGAGCCGCGTCGGCGCCGCTCTGCGGCGCGCCTTGGGGCCCTGATGGCCCCCGCACTGACCAACCAAAGGGTTTTTTCAATGAGTAGCACGGTTGCCGTTCTGGGCGCTGGCATGGTGGGCGTGTCTTGCGCGCTGGAGCTTCAACGACGTGGCCACCAGGTCACCCTGGTCGACCGCCTGGGCCCCGGGCGGGAAACCTCCTACGGCAATGCGGGTGTGCTGGCGCGCAGCTCGCTGATCCCCTTCAACAACCCCGGGCTGTGGGCCAGCCTGCCCACCCTGCTGAAGAACCGCACGGCCCAGTTCCGCTACAACCCCGCTTTTCTGGCACGCCATCCCGGCTGGGGCCTGGGCTTTCTGGCGCGGGCCCGCCAGGCCCCGTTCCAGCAGACCGCCGCCGCCCTCGATGCGCTGATCCGCCTCAGCCAGCCCGCGCACCGCCAATGGCTGGCCGAAGCCGGGCAAAGCCATCGCCTGCGCGACAACGGCTGGATCTTTCTGTACCGCAGCCAGGCGGCCTTCGATGCCGGGCAATTCGGGCGCGACACCCTGGCCCAGTTCGGCGTGCAGACCGAGCCCCTGGACGCTGGGGCCCTGCACGCGCTGGAGCCGCACCTGCGCCCCCTGTTCCCACGTGCCCTGTGGGTGCGCGATGCCGCCTCTGTCGACAGCCCCGGCGCGGTGACCGAAAGCTACGCCCGCCTGTTCAGTGCCCGCGGCGGGCGCCTGCTGCAGGCCCCGGTGCAGGGCCTGGCCCGCACAGGCCCCGACGGGGCTTGGCAGGTTGATCTGGGCGAGGCCGGCCCGCTGGCCGCCCAGCGCGTGGTGCTGGCGCTGGGCCCCTGGAGCAAGGGCTTTCTGCAACAACACCTGGGCCTGTCGGTGCCCATGGCCTTCGAGCGCGGCTACCACATGCACTACGCGGCCGAGGGCCAGGCCACCCTGAGCCGGCCAGTGTACGACAGCGCGGGCGGCTATGTGCTCTCCCCCATGGCCCAGGGCCTGCGCCTGAGCACCGGGGTGGAGCTGACCGACCTCGACGCCCCGCCCAAGCTCACCCAGCTCGACCTGGCCGAAACCGCCGCCCGCCAGGCCTTCGCGCTGGCGCAGCGCCTGGAAGCCCAGCCCTGGCTGGGCCGGCGCCCCACCTTGCCCGACAGCCGCCCCGCGATTGGCGCGGCACCCGGTCAGCCCGGCCTGTGGCTGGCCTTTGGCCACCAGCACATCGGCTTCAGCACCGGGCCCGGCACGGCCTTGCTGCTGGGGGCCTTGATGGATGGCGAGGCCCCCCCGGTGCCCGCCGCCCCCTTCCGCCCGGAGCGCTTTGTGCGCTGAGGCCGCCGGCCTTCCCAACCGAGCAAGTGTCGGAAAACCACCGTTCGTCCGCTACAGTGGATGCATCCAGCCCCCGGCCCAGGCCAGGGGGCGCGCCCTCTGTTTGCAACCCTTGCCCCCACCATGGACGTCAAACTCGACGACACCGACCGCCATCTGCTGAGCCTGCTGCAGGCCAATGCCCGCGAGCCCGTGGCCAACCTGGCGCGCAAGCTGAAGATCGCCCGCACCACCGTGGCCGCCCGCATTGCCCGCCTGGAGCGTGAGGGCGTGGTGGCCGGCTACGGCGTGCGCCTGGGCCAGCCGCTGGAGCAGGCCGCGGTGCGCGCCTGGTGCGGCCTCAGCGTCAATGCCAAGAAGGCCAGCGCCGTGGTGCAGGCCCTGGAGCGCCTGCCCGAGGTGGAAGAGCTGTGCGCCGTCAGCGGCGCCTTCGACTACCTGGCCCTGCTGCGCTGCGCCACCCCGGAGCAGCTCGACCGCCTGCTGGACCAACTGGGCCAGATCGAGGGCATCCACCAGACGCACACCTCGCTCATCCTCAGCCGCAAGATCGACCGCCGCAGCACGGTGCCAGCCCCCGGCTGACCCCTCAGGCTGGCACTTCAGGCAAGCGTTTCCGGCACACGCTTCAGGCAAACACCGCGCGCGTCACCGCCAGCAGCTCCTGGCTCACAAAGCGCACCAGCGGGTCGGAGGCGTCACGCCGGTGCGTCACCATCGAGATCGGCAGCACCAGGGCGCGCCAGGGCAGGGGCACGATCCGCAAATCGGCATGGCTGCCGAACAGGCGCGTCAGCATGTCGGGCAGCACCGCCACCAGCGGGCTTTGCTTCACCACGAAGGGGATCGACAGCGGGTTGGCCGTGTGCGCCACCACCTGCCGCTTCAGCCCCAGTTGTTGAAACACCTTGTCCACCAGGCCCGGGCCGTCGCCGGCGTAGCTGGTGTGGATGTGGGGCAGCCGGGCCAGATCGGCGGGCCGGGGCCGGGCCGGCACCTTCAGCAACGCCGGGTTGTACACGCAGCCAAAGCCCGAGCGGAACAGCAGCACCGGCTCGTGCACGCTGCGCAGGCGGGGGAAATGCCCCAGCGCCATGCGGATCTCGCCCGCGTCCAGTTGCTCCAGCTGCTGCCAGGCCGGCACCGGGCGCACCGACAGGCTCAGGCCCGGGGCTTTTTGCCGCAATGCCGCCACCAGGCCGGGCAGCAGCAGGGCTTCCAGCGGGTCGTTCAGGCACAGGTCAAAGCGCTCCTGCACGCGCTGGGGGTCGAAGGCCGCCTCGCTCAGCGTCATGGCCTGGGCCTCGGCCAGCCATTGGCGAACCCGTGGCGCCAGGGCCTGGGCCCGGGCAGTGGGCACCATGGCGGCCCCTTCGCGGTACAGGATGTCGTCGCCCAGCCACTCGCGCAGGCGCGCCAGGGCGTGGCTCATGGCCGGCTGGCCCACGCACAGGCGGGCTGCGGCGCGGGTCACGCTGCGCTCGGCCACCAGGGCATCCAGGGCCACCAGCAGGTTCAGGTCCAGGCGGCGCAGTGCCGTGTGATCAAAATCAGCCATGTTGATGTTGTGCATCAGAACAATCGATTGGCTTGATTGTGCAGGTCTGGGCAAACTCCGGCTTGGTCACTGTTGGCCAGCCCCTGTTTTTCCGCTTTTTTGCCCCCGTCTGCTGCCCATGTCTGTTGTGTCTGCCCCCGCCTTCCCGGCCCCCCGTGAGCGCCCCTCCACCGCCGCACAGCTGCTGGCGCTGGCCGCCGTCACCAGTGTGGAGTTCCTCGAGAACGGCCTGGTGCTGTTTGGCGCCGGGCCCATCATGGCCGGTGCAGCGGTGTCGGGCTCGGCGTTTGCGCTGGTGTATGCCGCCTATGGTGCTGCGGCCGTCTTCATGCTCTACAAGCACCAGTGGCTGGTCGAGCGCCTGGGCTACCGCCGCTTTGTCGCCCTGTCCCTGCTCGTCTTCGGCCTGGGCTCTGCGGTCTGTGCCACCAGCCCGGCCGATGGCAGCGTGCTGCAGCTGGCCCTGGGGCGTTTGCTGCAGGGCCTGGGGGGCTCCACCTTCTTCGTGGCCGGGCGCATGCTGATCAACGAGCTGCCGCCCGAGCGGCGCTTCCAGGGGCTGCTGACCTTTGTCTGCGCCTTGCTGGGTGGCACCGCGCTGGCGCCGCTGCTGGCCGCGGCCTTGCTGGGCCTCGGGGGCTGGCGCGCCTTGTTCTGGTTCGGGCTGGTCTGGGCCGTGTGGGTTGCCTGGGCGGCCCGGGGCTGCCTGCCGGCCCAGCGCAGCGCGCCCCATGAGCGCTCACAAGAGCATTGGGGCTGGCTGCTGCTGGTGCTGGCCGGGGTGTGCGGCCTGCAGTGGGTGATCCAGCAGATCCCGGTGCAGCAGGCGGGTGCGCTGTCTGGGCGCTGGCTGGCCGTGGCCGGGGTGTCCACGGTGGTGCTCAGCCTGTTTGCCTGGCGCCAATGGGGGCGCGAGCGCCCCCTGATCAACTACCGCGGCCTGGTGCAACAGCGTTACCTGGTGGGCCTGGTGTTCTATGCCCTGGGCTACTTCTTGGCCGGCGCCATGGGCTTGCTCCTGCCTTGGATGCTGCACCAGGAGCTGGGCTTTTCCTTGCTGGCCACGGCCCTGTGGACCTCGCTGGGGCTGTTCAGCAGTGTCGGCATGGCGCTGGCTCACATCTTTGCTGCCCGGCGCTGGCCACGCCACCAGGGCTTCATGCTGTCGGGGGTGCTGCTGCAGGCACTGGCCTGCCTGCTGCTGTCCCAGGTTCAACACGCAGGGCAGGGCGTTCAGGGCCCGGCCTGGAGCGCGCTGGCGCTGGGGCTGGGCACGGTGTTGAGCGGCCTGTCGCTGCCCTTGTTCATCGGCCCGGTGGCCCAGGGCACGTTTCTGGAGCTGCCCCAGGCGGTGTTCTCACACGGCTACCAGGTCAAGAACATCGTGCGTCAGCTCAGCCTGTCTTTCAGCGTGGCACTGCTCACGGGTTTGCTGCACCAACTGGGCGAAGGCCACCTGGCCCGCCTGGGGGGCGCTTTGCAGGGCCTGGGGGCCTGGCTGGGCACGCCGGTGGCCCAGCCGGCGGCCTGCGTCTTCCTGCTGCTGGCCTTTCTGTCCCTGCCGCTGGCTTTGGCGGTGCTGCTGCAGCGCGTGTTCCGCTGAACCGGTTGGGCTGGGCAGGGCTGGGCGCACTGGCCTGGCGTTTACGACATTTTTGCGCCCGGCCTGCCAGCTTCATCGGCATTTTTACGCGCCCTTTTTTAAGCTCATCCCCGAGTGCCAAGCCCCCACGGCACGTCGGAACACACGCATGAGCTTGTTCGCTTTTCTGTTGTCACCCTTGCGCATGGCAAGCCCGCGCACGGCGGCTGCCGGGCATCGCCTACCGGCTGCCCCGGCCCTCCGTTCGCTTGAAAGTTCGCTTGAAAGAATGCGCGTCACCGTGGCGGCCTGTGAGGCGGCCCAGGCGCGCCAGGCCGTGGCCACCTGCCCGAACAGCCGCATCGAATGCTGCCTGCCCTGGCCCGCTGATGCCCGCGTGCAGCTGCACATCAGCCACCCGGCAGGGCAGGCGGCCGCCTTGCGGCGCTGCTTGCAGCGCGCGGTGCCCAGTTGCGACTGGGGCTCGCTCAATCCTCCACTCAATCCTCCCTTGGCCCGGCACTGCTGAGGGCTCAGCCCCCGGTGCCAGAGCGTGCTCAGTGCTTGCACTGCAGCCACCAGGCGTTTGCGCGGCCGCCTGCCGATGACCCATCGCCGCGCACAACCTCCATCGCCATCACCGGATGGCACCCCTTCCATGATCAAGACAAGCCACGTTCTGGCGCCTCTGGCGCTCACCCTGTTTTGCAGCGCCGCCCTGGCGCAGGCCAGCGGCGAACCCGCTGCGGCCGAAGCCTCGGCCCACACGCTCACCGGCAACCTGAGCCTGGTGTCGGACTACCGCTTTCGGGGCATTTCCCAAAGCTGGCGCCAGCCGGCCGTGCAAGGGGGCTTTGACTACACCCATGCCAGCGGCTGGTACCTGGGCAACTGGAACTCCAGCGTGTCGTCCAACAGCTACAACAACGGGGCCAGCCTGGAGGTCGACCTCTATGGCGGTTACCGCTTTGACCTGGCGCCGGCGTGGGGCGCCGACCTGGGCCTGCTGCACTACCTCTACCCGAGCGCACGCCTGAACAGCGCACCGGCCCAGCCGAGCGCCAACGCGTACGACAACACCGAGCTGTACGCCGGCCTCAGCCACGGCCCTTTCAGCGCCAAGCTCTCGTATGCGGTCAGCGATTATTTCGGCCTGAAGGGCGACACCGCCGCCTACGCCTACTGGAGCGCCTTGCCCAACCGGGGCGGCTCGCGCGGCAGCACCTACCTCGACCTCAACTACAACCTGGATCTGGGGGACCAGCTCACGCTGGGCCTGCACCTGGGGCACACCTCGGTGCGCCATTACGGCGAGCTCTCTTACACCGACTACAAAATCGGCCTGACCCAGGATTGGCACGGCCTGAACCTCGGGGCCGCGCTGGTGGGCAGCAACGCCGACACCGCTTACTACCAGGCCGGCAATTCGGCGGGCGCCGACGCCAGAAAGCTGGGTCGTCCCAGCGTCGTGCTCTCGTTGGGCAAGACCTTCTGAGCGTCGCCAAGGCGTCGTCATTGAGCGCCGCGCTTCGGGTCTGAGGCGCGGCAGGCCAGGGGTTCCGGGCAGGCTGTCGCAGGCCGCCAGATTCACGCACGCGCAACTGCCCGGGGGCTGCGGCGTCCTGCCCCGGGGCCTTGCCGACTGGCGCACCTTGATCCGTTCGGCTCAGTTCACCGGGTCCAGGCTGGGCTGGGGGTTCAAGGCCTGCCTGGCGGTCTGCACATCAGCCCATATATCGCCCCACACCTCGGCCCCTGCATCGGCCCTCATATCGACGGGCTGGGCCGGCGCGTCGACCCGGGCCAGCGCCTGGCTCAGGCCGGCTTGGGCCTCGGCCTGGCGGGCTGTGCCTTGCCACAGCCGGGCCAGCGCGGTGGCGCAGCGCAAGGCCAGCAGGTGGGCCCCCTGGGTCTGGGCCACTTGCCAGCCTTGCTGGTACAGGCCGGCCGCCTCGCTGCTGTGGTCGGCGTGCGGCTGTTGCATCAACGCATCGCCTTGCAGTCGTAGAAAATCGGCCACCAGGTGCAGGTCGTGGTTGGCCTGGGCGCGTGTCAGCGCGTCGCGGGTCACGGCCAGGGCCTCTTCGCTGCGCCCCAGGCGCAGCAAGGCATCGGCCAGGATGTGCATGAAGGTCAGCTCGATGATGCGAAACGCCTGCCGGGCCCCGGCCACGCCCTGGTGCAGGGTGTCCAGCCCGCGGTCGTCGCCCTGGGTGGCCAGGGTCCAGCCCAGCACGGTGGCACCGCCGGCCTGCCACAGCAGCAACTGGTGGCGTTGGCCGTGGGCCAGCAACTCGTGGCTGAGTGCGGCCGCCCCCTCCAGATCACCCAGGTGGCGGTGCAGCACCGCGGCGCAACCCAGCGCATAGCCCAGGCTGTGTGCATGGTCGAGCTGGCGTGCGTATTGCACGTTCTCCTGCGCCAGGGTGCGGGCGGCTTCCAGCCGCCCCTGCAGCCAGCAGACCCAGCTCAGCAGGGCGCGTGCGGCCACGCCGATGTCTTCGCCAAAGCGGCGCACCAGGGTGCTGCCCGACACCTGGCGGCTCAGTGCCACGGCTTCTTCAAGGTGCGCCTGGGCCTGCACCAGCTCGCCCAGCCACAAGGTGTTGTTGCCATAGGCATAGGCCACGGCCAGCTGGGTGGCGGCGTCCGGGTTGGGGCCGGCCTGGTCGCGCAGGCGGTCGGCAAACTCCAGCGGGTGCTCGTCGGCACTGCTGCGGCCCACCATCCACAGGCCCCACATCAGGGGGAAGCGGTCCTGCTCGGGCGGGGCCAGGGCGCTCAGGGCCCAGGCCTGCATGAAGCAGGTCTTGGCGGTCTCGGAGCCATAGCCCTCGGTGGCCACCAGCAAGGTGCCCAGGGCCACCTGCAGATCCAGCTCGGTGCGCACCCGGTAGGCCTCAGTGGGGGGCAGGGCCTGCAAGGCGGCCAGCCCGGCCTGGAAGTCGTGCAAGGCCTCGGCATGGGCGGAGCGGGCGGCAGCCTGGCGGCCGGCCGCCAGCCAGGCCTGGGCGGCGCCTGGGTCGGTGGCCTCGCTCAGGTGGTGGGCCAGGATTTCGGGGTGGGCCTGCAGGCGTTCGGCAAAGTGGGTGCGCAGCACCTGGGCCAGCCGCGCGTGGATGGCCCGGCGCTCGGCCTGCGGCAGCGACTGGTAGGCGGCATCGCGCACCAGTGCGTGCTTGAAGTGGTAGGCCCCGCTGCGCTGGCGGCGCAGCAGGCCGGAGCGCAGCAAAGCCTCCAGTCCTGCAGCCACCCGCTCGGCCGGCTCACCCAGGGCCAGCAGCAGGCTGTCGCTGAAGTCGCGCCCGATGGCCGCCGCCAACTGCGCGATGTGCTTGGCCGGGCCCAGGCTGTCCAGCCGGGCGGCCAGCACATCCCACAGCGAGTCGGGCACCTGCTCGCTCAGGCCCGCCAGCCAGGCGCGGGTCAGCTCTTCCACAAACAGGGGCACGCCATCGGCCCGGCTCACGATGGCGGCCTGCCAGGCTTCGCTCAGGGCCTGCGGTTCGGCCAGGCTTTGCGCCAGTTCACGCGCGGCGTGGGTGGACAGCGGGCCCAGGCTCAACTCGCCCATGCCACTGTGGGCCAGTGCGGGCGGCAGGGTCTGGCGCGAGGTGGCCAGCAGCAGCACGGGGCTGCCCTGGGCCACCAGGCGGGCCAGGGTTTCCAGGGTGGCACCGTCGGCCCAATGCAAGTCTTCCACCCACAGCAGCAGGGGCCGGCCTTGGCCCAGGCCGGCGATCAACTCGCACAGCAGAGCCTGTTCGCGGCGCTTGCGCTCGGCAGGGTGGGTGTCGTCCTGGGCGGCGGCTTCCAGGGTCTGGGGCCGGCTGTCCAGCAGCCCCAACAGGTGCCTGAGGTGCTCTGGCTGGTTCAGGCCGAGCGTGGCCAAGGCGCTGCCCAGGCTGGGGTCGCGTCGGGTGGCGGCGTCGCTGTCCAGCCCCAGCCAGACGGGCAGGCTTTCGAGCAGCGCGAAGTAGGGCGTGTGGGCCGATTCGGCCTGGCAACGCAGTGTGAGCACGGTGCCGCCCTCGTGTTGCACCTGTCGGGCCAGGGTGGCGGCCAGGCGTGATTTGCCCAGACCCGGTTCGGCGCGCAGCAGCAGGGCTGCGGCCTGACCGCTCTGGCCCACCTGCTGCCACAGCTGGGTCAGTTGTGTCAGTTCGGTCTGCCGGCCCAACAGCCGGGGCGGCTGGGGTTCGCTGCCGTGGTCGATCGGGGTTGTGGGCCGTCGGGCCAGCAAAAGCGCATGTGAGGAGGCGTCCGGGCCCTCACCCGGGGCCCACTGGAAGTGGCTGTGCAGCCGCCGCTGCAGCGTCTGCCCCAGCACCAGCCCGCGGGCTGGGGCGTGCCAGGCCAGGCGGCGCGCTTCACGCGCCAGGGTGCCGGCTTCGTCAGGCCGGTTGGCTTCGCTGCTGCCATGGCTCCAGCCGGCATGCAGGCCCACCCGCCAGCTCAATGCGGCCAAAGGCTGTAGTGCCGCCGCCAGGTCCAGCGCGGCTTCGGCTGCGTCCCGGGGGGCCTGCTCCCGGGCCACCGGGTGACCGAAATAAGCCAGCAGTTCGGCGCGTTCGGCCAGGGCCACATGGGCCCCGCGGGCTTGCAGGCTGGCCACCGCTCGGGCCATCGCCTGCTCAAGCAGGGCCGTGGCGTCTTCACCGGGGTTGATCAGATCCAGTTCGGCCACCAGGGCCACCAGCCGGCGCCGCTCGACCCGGGGCGGCCGCTCCACGCCGGCGGGGGCTTGGCTTTGGCATTGGCGCTGAATCTGCTCGGCCAGCTGCAGGGTTTGCGGGCTGGGGCGCACCCCCAGCTCTTGCTCCAGCTGGCGCTCGAAGGTGTCAAAGTGGTCCAGGGCCGCCTCGGGGCTGTGGCGGGCCAGCAGCCGCATGCAGCTGCGTTGCAGCGACTCGCGCCAGGGCTCCAGTTCAAGGGCACGCCGGGCGTGCTGCAGGGCCCGCGTTGTTTCGTGGCGTTGCTCGTGGTGGCTGATCAGCTCTTCCAGCAAGGCCAGGGCCTGCCGGTGCAGCGCATCGCGGCGCGCCTGCAGCCAGGCCTCGAACTCTGGCGCATCGGGCAGGCTCAGCCCACTCAGCAGAGGGCCGCGGTACAGCACCAGGCGCTGCTCCAGCCGTTGAGCCAGTTCTTCTGGGCTGATCAGCACCGCGGTGGGGCTGCGTTCGAACTCGGGCACATCGAAATGCGCCAATGCTGTGCTGTTCAGCTGCAGGGCGCGGGCGCCTCCGCCAATCCACTCGCCCCCGGCCGGGCCCAGGCTGCGGCGCAGATCGAACACGCAGCGGCGCAGGTTGGCCCGCGCCTGCTCGGCTTGCAGGTTGGGCCACAGCAACAGGGCCAGGGCCTCACGCGGGTGCTCGCCTGGCTCCAGCGCCAGGTAAGCCAGCAGGGCACGCACCTTGTCATACGGAAACGCCACCGGCGGGCCCTCGTTGAGGCGAACCTCGAACGGACCGAAAAAACGCAAAGACAGACCTGCCCCGGAAGCACTTGAAGAGAGAAATGACACCATTCAACAAGCCGCCCGTCGGGCTCTGGCTGGCCTAAATGTAAAAAAATGATTCTAGATGGACGGTCAATCCCTCCCTGGCAGCGTTTACCTTTTTGTTACCAAACGACGCATCCAAGGCGGTCATGTTGTCCGGGGCTTCACCGGGCAAACGACTGCTTCAAAAACTCGATGAAAGCACGCACCCGAGAGGCCGATTGATGGCGCTGGGGGTACACCGCGTAAATGTCGGCGTCCGGCGTGCCGTAGCCCGGCAGCACCTGCACCAGGCGGCCGGCTTTCAGGTGGCGTTCGATGTCCCATTCGGCCCGCATCAGGATGCCGTGGCCATCCAGCGCCCAGTTGACGGCGATCTCGCCGTCGTTGGTGCTCAGGGTGCCCCGGGTCTTGATCGCTTCGGCGCGGCCTTGCCGGCCGCGCAGCGGGCTCAGGCGCCACAGGCCGTAGGCCTCTTCGCCCTGGCGGATGCCGATGCAGTTGTGCTTCATCAGGTCGTTGGGCACCTTCGGGGTGCCGAACCGCTTCAGGTAGGCCGGCGCCGCGCACAGCAGGCGGCGGTTGGGGGCCATGCGCTGGGCGATCACACGCGCATCGGGCGGGGCACCGAAGCGGATGCAGACGTCATAGCTGTCGTCGCTCAGGGGCGGCGGGTTCACCGACAGCTGCAGCTGCACCTCCACCTTGGGGTAGGCGCGCGCGAAGCGGGAGATGATGGGCGCGATGTGGCTGCGCCCGAAGCCCAGGGTGGCGTTCACGCGCAGCAAGCCGCTGGGTGTGGACTGCGAGACCCCCAGCAACTCGGCCATGTCGTCAATCTGGCCCAGGATGCGGCGCGCCTGGGCCAGGTACAGCTCGCCCTCGGGCGTCAGGCTCATGCGGCGCGTGGTGCGGTTGATCAGCAGCACCCCCAGGCGGGCCTCGATCTGGGCCAGGTGCTTGCTCACGGCGGGCGTGGTCACGCCCAGTTCGCGGCCCGCCGCGCTCAGGCTGCCAGCGCTGGCCAGCACCGAGAAAAACCCCAGATCGGCCGGTTGAATGAGCTCGGACATGGCGTGATTGTTGAATTCAAGTAAACAGTGGTTTCACTATAGCGGCGCGCCGCCAGGCCCGGGCCTCCCTACAGTGGCAGCACTCAATTTCTGTCGGAGACAACAAGCCATGAAGACCTACGCGATCGCAACCATCCCCGGCGACGGCATCGGCAAGGAAGTGGTGCCCGCAGGGCAGGTGGTGATGCAGGCCCTGGCGGCCACCAGCACGGGTTTTCGTTTCGAGTTCGAGAATTTCGACTGGGGCGGCGACCACTACCGCCGCCACGGCGTGATGATGCCCGCCGATGGCCTGGAGGCGCTGCGCCGCAAGGACGCCATTCTGTTCGGCTCGGCCGGCGACCCCGACATCCCCGATCACATCACCTTGTGGGGCCTGCGCCTGAAGATCTGCCAGGGCTTTGACCAGTACGCCAACGTGCGGCCCACCCGCATCCTGCCCGGCATCGATGCACCGCTCAAGCGCTGCCGGCCCGAAGACCTGAACTGGGTCATCGTGCGCGAGAACTCCGAGGGCGAGTACTCGGGCGTGGGCGGGCGGGTGCACCAGGGCCACCCGATCGAGGCCGCCACCGACGTGACCATGATGACCCGGGTGGGTGTGGAGCGCATCATGCGCTTTGCCTTCCGCCTGGCGCAGTCGCGCCCGCGCAAGCTGCTGACCGTGGTCACCAAGAGCAATGCGCAGCGCCACGCCATGGTGATGTGGGACGAGATCGCCGCCCAGGTGGCGCTCGAGTTCCCCGATGTAAAGTGGGACAAGGAGATCGTCGACGCCGCCACCGCCCGCATGGTGAACCGCCCGGCCACGCTCGACACCCTGGTCGCCACCAACCTGCATGCCGACATCCTCAGCGACCTGGCCGCCGCCCTGGCCGGCAGCCTGGGCATTGCGCCCACCGGCAACATCGACCCCGAGCGCCGCTACCCCTCGATGTTCGAGCCCATCCACGGCTCGGCCTTCGACATCATGGGCAAGGGCCTGGCCAACCCGGTGGGCACCTTCTGGTCGGTGGTCATGCTGCTGGAGCACCTGGGCGAGCACGCGGCGGCGCGCCGCCTGATGGCCGCCATCGAAGCCGTCACCGCCAACCCGGCCCTGCACACCGGCGACCTGGGCGGCCAGGCCACCACCCGCCAGGTGACCGAGGCGGTTTGCGCCCACCTGGGCGCCCCCGCCCACTGAGCCCAGCAAGCCGAGAGCCCGCCCTGGCGCCTTGACGCAGGGCGGGTCAGGCCGCCGCATGGGGCCTCAAAAAGACAAGGAGACAGACATGACTTCACAGAGACTGGGGGCCGCCGTGCCCAGCCGGCGTCGGGTGTTGCAGGCCGCCATGGCTGCGATCACCGCCATCACCGCCATCACCCCCTTCACCGGGGCGCAGGCCCAGCAGACCTGGCCCTTCAAGCCGGTGACCCTGGTGGTGCCGTTTCCGCCCGGGGGCACCACCGACGTGCTGGCGCGGGCGCTGGGCACCGCCCTGGCCAAGAGCCTGGGCCAGCCCGTGATCATCGACAACCGCCCGGGGGCTGGCGCCACCATCGGCGCCGACTACGTGGCCAAATCCAAGCCCGATGGCTACACCCTGCTGATGGGGGCGGTGCACCACACCATTGCCACCAGCGTCTACAAAAAGCTCCCCTACGACTTCCAGAAAGACTTTGCGCCCATCACCACCGTGGCGGTGGTGCCCAATGTGCTGGTGGTCAACAGCAGCACGCCGGTGCGCAACGTGGCCGAGCTGGTGGCTCTGCTCAAGGCCCAGCCCGACAAGGGCACCTACGGCTCCAATGGCAATGGCACGGCCCAGCACCTGATCGGCACCCAGTTTCAGAACAGCACGGGCGTGGCCCTGACCCACATCCCCTACAAAGGCAGCGGCCCGCTGGCCACCGATTTGCTGGGCGGCCAGATCCTGATGTCCTTTGACACCATCACCCCGGTGCTGCAGCACATCCGCAGCCACAAGCTGCGGGCCCTGGCGGTCACCACCGCCACGCGCTCGCCCGCGCTGCCCGAGGTGCCCACGCTCGACGAGGCCGGCCTCAAGGGCTTCAATATCGGCACCTGGTTCGGCGTGCTGGCGCCGGCGGGCACGCCGCGCGACATCGTGGCGCGCCTCAACACCGAGATGGTCAAGGTGATCCAGTCGCCGGATTTCGTCCGCCGCATGGACGAGATCGGTGCCCAGCCCGTGGGCGACCGGCCCGAGGACATGGCCCGCACCCTCAAGACCGAGACCGAGCGCTTTGCCGAGTGGGTCAAGGTGGGCAAGGTGGTCATGGAGTGAGCGCTGCGGCCACCCGGTGCCGCAGGCCCCGCCGGGCTTCTATCCCGAGCGCCACACGGGTGATCTGCACGGCTTCTATAGTGCCGTCATGACCCACCCGACCCACCCCACCACGCCCTCATGGCCAAAACCTGCGGCCCAGGCCCGGCCGGCCCCCACGCGCCGCCTGTGGCTGCTGACCGCCCCCGCGCTGGCGCTGGGGGCCTGGGCCCTGAGCCCGCGCCGGGCCCAGGCCCAGATGGCCGCCAGCTTGCTCGAAGAATCCGACCCCGGCGCCCAGGGCCTGGCCTACCGGGCCAATGTGGCCCAGGTCGACCCGGCCAAGAACCCCAGCTACAAACCCGGCCAGACCTGTGCCAACTGCTCGCTCTATACAGGCGATGTGGGGCAATCACAGGGCGGCTGCGCCCTGTTCTATGGCAAAGAGGTGGCGGCCGCAGGCTGGTGCAACGCCTGGGAGCGCAAGGCCGGCTGAGGCTGTCGGCGAGAAGTGGCGTGGCGGGGCGTTCAGCGCCCGTTGCGCACCAGGCGCACGGGCAGCTGTGATTTTTTGGCCACCTCGCCATGCATCTCGCCCGTGCCCAGGTCCACCGACCAGCCCTGCAAAAAGCTGAGGCGGTTCACCGATTCGCCCGACACCCCACGGGCGATGTTGTCATAGCGGTAGGCGTTCACGCTTTGCCCATTGGTGCGCGTGGTGCTGGACCAGTGCCAGCCCAAGGGCGCATCCGGAAACAGCTTGGGGTCCAGGCCCTCGTCCTGGCGGTTGAGCTTGACCAGGCGCTGCAGTTCTTTGGCCGTGGGCAGGCGCCAGGCCAGGCCGCTCTCGCGCTGGCGCTCGGTGGCGCGTTGCATGGCCTCGGCCCGGGTCAGCAGCACAGGGCGGTCCAGGCAATGCCTGCCGCTCCAGCGCATGCCCTCGGCGCAGCGCGCCCAGATCAGGCCAGAGGCTGTTTCCTGCACCTCGTCGCTGTTCGGCTCAAGGGCCTGCAGCGCGGCAGGCTCCGGCGAAGCCGCCTGGGTGCAGACGGCCGCACCGAGCAGCAGAAGAAACGCCAATGAGCGGGGCAGGGCAAAGATCATGATCTGGATTGTGCCCAGTCCCTTGGCACCCCGGCTTGCGCTTCTTCAAATTGCCTGCACATTCGCTCTCCACAATGAACGGGCACTGGCTCGCCACAGGGGCGGCCAGTTGCATGACAGTTCAAGGAATCGTTTCATGATCAAGGTCTCGCGGGAGTGGGCCACGCCCCTCACCATCGGTGTGTTTGTGTTGATGGGGGCCACCGGCCTGCTGATGTTCTTCCATTGGGACAACGGCCTGCAGAAGACCTTGCACGAATGGGTGGGCTGGGGGATGGTGGCCGCGGTGGTGGTGCACGCGCTGGCCAACTGGCTGGGTTTCAAGCGCTACTTCAAGCCGGGCCCGGCCCTGTGGGTGATGGCGCTGTTTGCCTTGGTGTTGGCCGGCTCTTTCGTGCCCTGGCCGGGGGGCGCCCCCAAAGGCCCCTCCACCCCGGGCCTGGCCATCCAGGCCGTGTCGGGCGCACCGCTGCGTCTGGTGGCGCCTTTGTACGGCAAAACGCCTGAGCAGGCCCGGCAGGCCCTGACACAGGCCGGCATCACGCTGGCTGACGACGAGGCCAGCCTGGCCAGTGCCATCGGCAAAGACCGTGAGCGTCTGGGCGTCGCCCTCAGGGCACTGGCGCAAGGTGGGGCTGGTGCGCCGCGCTGACATTCAGGCGGATACACGGGGCGCCTGCTGGGGGTGATATGAGGGCTGATCGCCCCTGATATCCGGCGATGGCGATGCACGGCAGCAGGTAATGTCGGGTGGGTCATGAACATCAACACTGCCTACCTCAGCTCGCTTCTGGGTTCTTCGGCCTCCACGGGGTCCGGGTCTCAGGCCACGCAAGCAACGGGCGCCCTGGCAGCGGCCTCGGCAGCGCTCTCCAAGACGGCCACCCGCATCCAGGCCGATGCCACCGCCACCACGGCGCAACTGTCGTCGTTCGGCCAGCTCAAGTCGGCCTTGGCCAGCAGCCAGACGGCCGCACAGGCTTTGTCCAAGCTGTCATCGACTTCGTCCGCCACCGATGTGACCCAGGCCATGGGCGACTTTTTCAATGCCTTCAATGCGGCCGTCAAGGCCGCCAAGACCACGGCTGCCGTGCCGGGCTCGGCGCAGGCGGCACAAGCGGCGGGGCGGGTTGGCCGTGACCTCGATGGCGCCTTGACCGGGGGCGTGGCCAACCAGAACGCCATGAACAAGCTGGGGCTGTCGGTTCAAGCCGACGGCACCCTGAAGCAAGACGCCAGCAAATTTGCCGCGGCACTGGCCAAAGACCCCGCAGGGGTGGCGGCGGCGCTGGCCCAACTGGGCCAGCAGGTGCAAACCGCTGCCGGCAAAGAACTGGCCAGCGACGGCAATGTTGGCAACAGCGTGGCCAAATTGACCCAGCACAGCAGCGCCCTGATCCAGCAGCAAAAGGCCCTGCTGACCCTGCAGCAGAGCACGGGCTTGTCGGTCTACCAGCGGGCGTCTGGTCAATAACGCCGGGGTTGGGGCCGGCCCGGCTGTGTACGGGCCGTTCAGGCTGTGCAGCGTGAGGGCCCCCATATCCCGGCTGGGCAGCTCGTCACCCATCGCACCATAGAAACCACTGCCGGGGCGGCTCAATTCGCAATTCGATGCTGTGTCGGGGTAGGGCTTCGACGCCTGCGATCCGGTGGCGGCTTTTAAGCTTCTGGCATGTGCTGGAGCAGGGCAAAAGACCCTGGTGCAGCGTTGAAACCCACCGCCCAGGAGTTTGTTCATGGCCCTTCGCAATTTCAAAGTGCTCACCTTCGACGTCGTTGGAACGTTGATCGATTTCGAGCGTGGCATGCTGGACTATTTGCACCGTGCCGTGCCCGGTACCCCGGTCTCTGATGATGCCTTTCTGGCGGTGTACCGGCAGGCGCGCAAGAGTGCCGACGTCACCTGGTACCCCGACGATCTCGTGCGCGTCTGGCACGAGATCGCCCCGGGCCTGGGCCTGCCCGACAGCGATGCGCTGGCGCGAGGCTTTCGCGACTCGGTGGCTGAATGGCCCGCGTTTGCCGACTCGGTCGAGGCCTTGAAACGACTGCGTGCCCACTTCAAGCTGGTCACCATGACCAATGCCCAGACCTGGGCGCTGCGCCACTTTTCGCGCACCCTGGACGAGCCCTTCGACATGCTGCTGAGCTGCGACGACGCCCTGTGCGAAAAGCCCGACCCGCGCTACTTCGCCTATGCGCGGGGCCGCTTTGAAGGGGCCTGGGGCTATCAGCAGGGGCAGAACCTGCATGTGGCGCAAAGCCAGTACCACGACATCGGCGTCTCCAAGCGCCTGGGCATCACCACCTGCTGGATCGAGCGGCGCCATGGCCTGAAAGATTCGGGCGGCACCATTGAGTCGGAGCACACCGTGCCCGACTACCACTTCCACACCCTGGCCGAGCTGGCCGACGCGGTGGACGCCGGGCTCTGAGGCCAGCCCGCCAAGCCGCGCATCGGTGCGGCCGCCCTTGGCCCGTCAGACCCTTCAGACCACCGTCGCACGGGCTTGTCAGGGCCCGCTTTTGCCTGCATTCCTGCTTTCGATCTTCAAGCCATGACCATGCCCACTATCCAACCCTCCGCCACCGGCATCACCGTGATCTCCCAGAGTGCCCATGTTCAGGGCCTGCAAGACCAGGGCGGGCCCGCCCGCCCGCTCAGCCAACCGCCTTGCGCCTTCAGCGGTGTTGACATCGATCTGGCTGGCGCCGGCAACAGCAACACCGGTCTGTGGGAATGCACCCCGGGCCGGTTCGAGCGTCAACTGCCCAACGCCGAGGTGATGCACATCCTGAGCGGCCGCTGCAGCTTCACGCCCACCGGGGGCGAGCCCCTGGTCATCCGGGCGGGTGACACGCTGTTCTTTCCGGCCCACACCACAGGTGTGTGGCATATCGAGGAGACCCTGCGCAAGGTCTTTGTCGTGCTGGCGCTGCCGGCCTGAGGCCTGCGGGCTCCATTCAGTCTCAGGGCACCTGCCGCAGCAGCACGTCGGCAAAAAACTCGGCGGCCGGGGTCAGGGGCAGGCCCGTGCGCTTCACCATCACGATGGCCGGGGCCGGAAAGCGCTCCTGCAGCGGGATCACCTCCAGGGCATCGCGCGTCAGTGTGAAGTCGTTCCATTGCATCGGCAGCATGGCCAGCAGATCGCTGCTGGAGATCGCCACCATCATCGACAGCGCCGACTTGGCGTTCAGCACGATGCGGGGGCGGGGCAGGCCGTAGCTGTCGTACACCTGCTCCAGGTCGTGGGCCGCGTCATAGTTCACGGCGGTGGTGGCCCATTCGGCCTGCGCCAGTTGGCGAAACGAGGTGGCCCGGCTCAGCGGGTGTCCCTTGCGCGCCACCACGGCGCGGGTGTTCTCCATGATCAGCTCCGAGCTCAGCCCCGGCATCACTGCCGACTTGGGGGCGGCCCCCAGGTAGAAGTCGATCACACCATCGCGCAGGGCTTGCTCTGCGTCGGGGAACAGGCCCTCGACGATCTGGATGCGCACGTTGGGGTAGCGGGCCCGGAACTGCGGCAAAGCCCTAGGCAGCATCGCGATGTGCGGCATGATCGACAGGGCAATGGCCACCGCGCCGTGCTCCTCACCCAGGCTTTGGGCCACCTCGTCCATGGCCCGTTGCGATTCGTTCACGATCAGGCTGGCGCGGGCGTGAAACAGCCGTCCGATGGACGACAGCACCATGCCCTTGGATTCGCGCACAAACAGTGCCCCGCCCAGTTCTTTTTCCAGCATGCGGATGTTTCGCGTCAGCACCGGTTGCGGCGTGTCCAGCTCGCGCGCCGCCGCGCGCAGGCTGCCGAATTTCACGATGGCGACCAGGTGTTGCAGTTGGCTCAGTTTCAAGGTTTGTCTCTCGTTCTGTGGGGTCTAAAGCTGTGGGTTTGGGGATAGCAAACCCGTATCACTTTAATAAAAACTCCATCTTCTTGGAATCTCCCTGAGTCCCTAAAGTTGATTCGCACCCCAAGAGGTGCAGCACAACAAGACGGAGACAACATGACCCCTGATTCCAGCTTTCGCCCGGCGCTCCCGGGCGAGTTCGCAGCCCCCGCCCCCGCCTTCTCGGCGGCCTGCACCTTGGCCCACCCACGCCAACGACCCCATTTCAGCGACCGCTGCTGAGCGTGTCTGGTGCAGGGCGCGGCCTTTGACCGCCCCCGCCCCCCTTTTCGTTTTCCGCCACTGCTGTCGTGCCCCCCAGGGGGGCATGCGGCTTCACGTCCAACTAGCAAGGAGATGAACCATGAACGATCGTAAAAAAGCCCTGGTCACGGGTGGTGCCACCGGCATCGGCCGCAGTGCCGTGCTGGCTTTGGCCCGCGCCGGCTTTGACATTGCCCTGATCTACGGCTCCAGCGCCGCCGCCGCTGCCGCCGTGGCCGCCGATGCTCAGGCCCTGGGCGCGCAGACCCTGCTGCTGCAGTGCGACGTCAGCGATGACGCTGCCGTGCGCCAGGTGATGGCCCGGGTCGACGAGACCTTTGGCCGGCTCGACGCCCTGGTCAACAACGCAGGTACCACGGCGAAGTGGAAGGTGAAAGACCTGGAGAGCCTGGACATGGCCGAGTGGGACCGCACTTTTGCGGTCAATGTGCGCGGCACCTTCCAAGTCTCCCGTGCCGCCGTGCCCCTGCTCAAGAAGGGACACAACCCGGCCATCGTCAACACCGCCAGCATCGTAGGCCTGCGCCCGGGTCCGCAACCGCTGCCCTATGCCGCGAGCAAGGCGGCGGTGGTCAACCTCACCAAGACCCTGGCCTGGAACCTGGGCCCGGCCATCCGGGTGAATGCCGTGGCCCCAGGCTGGATGGAGGGCGAGTGGATGGAGCGCATGCTGGGCGACAAGTACGACGCCCTGATGGGCAAGCGCGCCAAGCTGACACCCTTGGGCCGCTGCGTGACTGCCGATGACGTGGCCGAGGTGATGCTGAACCTGCTCACCGCCAACCGTTTTGTCACCGGCGAGGTGGTTGTGATCGACGGTGGCTTCACCGCCTCGACCTGAAGCGGAGGCTGTGATGCTTGAAGGATTCGTTCCCTTTCCGCCGGCCTTTGCCAGCCGCTACCGTGCTCTGGGCTACTGGCAGGACCGCAGCCTGGCCGCCGAGTTTGCGGCCGTGTTCCAGCGCTATGCCGAACGCACCGCCCTGATCGATGGTGAGCGCCGCTACACCTACGCCCAACTGGATGCGGCCAGCAGCAACCTCGCCTTGAACCTGTTGGAGCTTGGCCTGCGCCCACTCGATCGAGTGGTGCCCACCTTGCCCAATGTGGCCGAGTTCGTGATCCTGTACCTGGCCTTGCAGAAACTGGGCTGTATCCCGATTGCCGCCCTGGTGACGCACCGCCATGCCGAGGTCAGCCAGTTCGTGCGCCTGTCGCAGGCCTGCTGCTGCGTGTACCCCCAGGCAGCCGGTGACTTCGAGTTTGGCCCGATGGTGCAGCGGGTACAGGCCGAGCGGCCGGGCCTGCGCTGGCGCATCGTGCTGGGCCAGGTCGGCCCGGGCGAGCACTCGCTGGTCGATCTGATCGAGCGGCCGGCCAGCCTGCCGCTGTCTCGTCTGGCTGAGCTGAGCATCCACCCCGAAGACCCCTGCATCTTCCAGCTCTCGGGCGGCACCACAGGCATCCCCAAGCTGATCCCGCGCACCAACAACGATTACGCCTACAACTCCAAGGTGGCGGCCGAGGTCGCGGGGGTTGATGCCGAGTCGGTGCTGCTGCTGGTTTTGCCCATTGCGCACAACCTGCCTCTGGCCTGCCCCGGCATCCAGGGCTTCATGTTCCAGGGGGCCACGGTGGTGCTGCACGGCAACACCCGCCCGGCCGAGATGTTCGAGCTCATCCGCCGGCATGGTGTCACCCACCTCAAGGTGGTGCCCGCGCTGTTGGTGCGCCTGATCAATGACCCCGCCGTGGAGACCGCGTCATTGGGCTCGGTGCAGCAGATCCAGAGCGGTGGCCAGCGCATGCAGCCCGAGGTGCGCCTGCGCACGCGCCAGGTGTTTCCGAATGCCTTTGTGCAGGAGAACTTCGGCATGAGCGAAGGTCTGCTGATGTTCGTGCGCCGTGGTGACAGCGAAGAGGTGCTGTTGGAGACCTGCGGTCGCCCGGTCTGCCCTGACGATGAGGTGCGCCTGATCGACGAGGAAGGCCGCGAGGTCGCCGACGGCGAGGTGGGCGAGCTGGCCTGCCGCGGCCCCTACACCTTGCGAGGCTACTACGGCGTGCCTGAGTACAACGCCCGTCAGTTCACGGCCGATGGCTTTTACCGCAGCGGCGATCTGATGCGCAAACACCCCTCGGGCAACTACATCGTCGAGGGCCGAAAGAAGGACTTGATCAACCGTGGCGGCGAAAAGATCAGTGCCGAAGAGGTCGAGAACCTGATCCTCATGCACACGGCGGTGCAGAACGTGGCCTGCGTGCCCATGCCGGACGCCGCCATGGGCGAAAAAATGTGCGCCTTCGTGATCCTGCACCCCGGCCAGCGGCTGGACCTGCCTGCGCTCAACGCGTTCTTGCAGCGCCAGGAGATCGCCAAGTTCAAGCTGCCCGAGCGGCTGGAGCTGTTGTCCGAGTTCCCGGTGTCCACCTTCGGCAAGGTCTCCAAGAAGGCCCTTGGCGAGCAGATTGCCGCCCAACTGGCCGCCGAGGCCCGCGTCACCACCTCAGCCTGAACCCCGCACGGGTCAACCCGGCCCGTGCCCTGCCCACCCCTCATTGAAACAGGAGCATCCCATGCGCATCATCGATTTGCACTGCTACCCAGGCACCCAGACCTGGATCGACTCACAAGGCCCTTACCCCGAGGCCCTGGCCACCTACTGGAAGCGTGACTGGGTGGCCAAGACCGAGCAGGAGGTGGTGGCCGAATTCACCAGCGCTGGTGTCGAGGCCTGCATGGTGGCCCTGGACCTGGAGACCACCGTGGCCACGCCACCCTGCACCAACGACTACGTGCACGGTTTCTGGCAACGCAATCGCCCCCGTGTCATCCAGTGCTGGGGCGCGGTCGAGCCCGCCAAGGGCGAGATCGCCATCCGCCAGGCCCGGCACGCCGTCAATGAACTCGGCTTCATGGGCTTTCACTTCCACCCGATCATGCAGCACTTCGCAGTCAATGACCGCCGCTACTACCCGCTGTTTGAAGAGATCAATGCCCTGGGCGCGGCGGTGATGATCGATGTGGGCACCACCGGCATGGGCGCCGGCATGCCCGGCGGCCATGGGGCCAAGCTGCGCCATGCGCACCCCGGCGCCATCGATGAGCTGGCCGCCGACTTTCCCCGTCTCAAGATCATCATGGCTCACCCAGGCTGGCCCTGGGTGGACGAGACCACGGCGGTGGCCCTGCACAAGGGCAATGTGTACTGGGAGATGTCGGGTTGGGCGCCCAAGCACTTTCCGGGCAACCTCAAGGTCGACATCCGGGGCCGCCTGCAGGACAAGATCATGTTCGGCAGCGACTACCCCAGCCTGCCGTACGAACGCATCTTGCGCGAATGGGCTGAGCTCGGCTACAGCGACAAGGTGATGGAAAAGGTCATGCACGGCAATGCCGAACGGGTGCTGGGGCTGTGATGCATAACGTCTACCTTTGTGATGGCCTGCGCACCCCTGTGGGCCGCTATGGCGGATCGCTGTCGGGCATCCGCACCGACGACCTGGGCGCCTTGCCGCTGCAGGCCTTGATGGCTCGCCACCCAGGCTATGACTGGGCGCGCGTGGACGAGGTCTACATGGGCTGCGTCAACCAGGCGGGCGAAGACAACCGCAACGTGGCCCGCATGAGTGCGCTGCTGGCGGGTCTGCCCGTCGACATCGGTGCGGCCACGGTCAACCGCTTGTGCGGCTCTGGGCTGGAGGCCCTGGCCAGTGCCTCCCGGGGCATTGCCACAGGCCAGCTCAAGGCCGCTCTGGCTGGCGGCGTGGAGAGTATGAGCCGGGCCCCGCTGGTGATGCCCAAGGCAAGCACCGCGTTCTCGCGGCACGCTGAGGTGCATGACAGCACCATCGGCTGGCGCTTTGTGAACCCGCGCATGCACACGCTCTACGGCACTGACGCCATGGGCGAGACCGCCGAGAACGTGGCGCAGAAGTTCGGCGTCTCGCGCGCCGACCAGGACGCTTTTGCCTGGCGCAGCCAGCAGCGGGCCGCCGCTGCCCAGGCCCAGGGCCTGCTGGCCCCCGAGATTCTGCCGGTGCAGGTGGCGGCGGCCCGCAGGGGCGAGAGCCGGCTGTTCGAGCACGACGAACATTTGCGCGCCGACACCACCCTGGAAAGCTTGGCCCGCCTGAAACCGGCCTTCCGCGAAGGGGGGACGGTCACCGCCGGTAACGCGTCGGGCGTCAACGACGGTGCGGCGGCCTTGCTGCTGCTGGGCGAGGCCGAATTGGCCCAGGGCGCGTTCAAGCCCATGGTCCGCATCGTGGGTGTGGCCACCGCTGGGGTGGAGCCGCGCCTGATGGGCATCGGCCCGGTGCCGGCCGTGCGCAAGCTGCTGGCGCAGACCGGCCTGTCGATCACAGACTTTGATGTGATCGAGCTCAACGAGGCCTTTGCGGCCCAAGGCCTGGCCGTGCTGCGCGAACTGGGCCTGCCGGACGACGGCGAGCATGTCAACGCCTGGGGCGGGGCCATTGCCTTCGGCCACCCGCTGGGCATGTCAGGGGTTCGCCTGGCCCTCACGGCCGCCCACCAACTGCAACGCAGCGGGGGGCGTTATGCCCTGTGCACCATGTGCATCGGCGTGGGCCAGGGCATCGCCCTGGCGATGGAGCGGGTGTGAGTGCCGCCCGTCTTACCCATCCTGGCCCCCCCGCTGGCGCTTCGGCAGAGCCGGTGCTGCTGGAGCAACAGCCCAGCCCGGGCGTGGTGCTGCTGCGCCTGAACCGGCCCGCTGTACTGAACGCGCTGAACCTGGCCTTGCGCCAGGCCCTGGCCGAGGCCTTTGTGCGACTCGATGCCGACGCCTCCGTGCGGGTCATCGTGCTGGCCGGACACGCCCGGGCCTTCTGTGCCGGTGCCGACCTCAACGAGTACCTGCATGCCACTCCGCTGGACATCATGGACCGGCAGATGGACCGACTGTGGGGCGCCATCAGCGCCTGCCACAAACCCGTGCTGGCCGCGGTGCGGGGGCACGCCCTGGGCGGTGGGTGCGAGCTGGCCATGCATGCCGACATCGTGCTGGCCTCGGACACGGCGAGCTTCGGCCAGCCCGAGGTGGCCATTGGCCTCATGCCTGGGGGCGGTGCCACCCAGCGCCTGACCCGTGTGGTGGGCAAGTTCAAGGCCATGCAATGGCTGCTCACCGGTGCCCGCTTCAGCGCGGCGCAGGCCTGTGCTGCGGGCCTGGTCAGCGAGGTAGTGGCCGACGAGGCCCTGGAGCCTCAGGCCTTGGCTCTGGCCAGCCAACTGGCCCGGGGCCCCCAACGGGCCTTGCAGCTGATCAAGGAGGCCGTGTTGCAAGGCATGAACCTGCCTTTGGAGCAGGGCCTGCAGCTGGAGCGCAAATCGTTTCAGCTGCTGTTTGCCAGCCGCGACAAATCCACCGGCATTGCCGCGCGCCTGGCCAAAAAGGAGCCTGAATTCGACTAGCCTCAGGCCTTTTGCGCAGTGCCAATCCCATCCCATGAAGAACAGGGCCATGACCCTTTTCCATGGACTCGAACAGCCGCCCTGGGGCGGCCAAGACAACGAGGAGACATAGAACATGAACGAATCCAACCCCAAATCCTGGTGGGTGGTCCTGGGGGCCCTGCTGGGCCTCACTGTGGGCAATGGCCCCATCATGCAATTCACGTTCGGTGTGCTGATCCAGCCCCTGAGCGAGGCCTTTGGCGCCGACCGAGGCACGGTGTCCACGGCCTTGCTGGCGGGCCTGGTGGCCACCGGGCTGGCCACGCCCTTGATGGGCCGGCTGATGGACCGCTATGGCGTGCGCCGGGTAGCGCTGCCAGCGATTGCCCTGTTCGGCCTGGGCATGGCCTTGACCGGCTGGCTGGCCACCTCGCCTGCAATGCTGGTGCTGATGTATGGCCTGACCGGTCTGTTTGCCGCTGGCCAGACGCCCATGCCCTACAGCAAGGCGATCGCCGCCCTGTTTGACCGCCGTCGGGGCCTGGCCCTGGGCGTGGCCACGGCCGGTGTGGGCCTGGGCACCATCCTCATGCCCATGCTGGCCCAGCGCCTGGTGATGGCCTGGGGTTGGCGGGGGGCCTACCTTGGCCTGGGCGCCGTTACCCTGCTGGTGGCCCTGCCCGCCATGGCCTGGCTGGTCACGGCACGCCAGCCCGGGGCCGCCGGCCCATCAGCCGCGGCCCCTGCCGCTCCGGTGGCGGCTCGGCCGGCACCTGAGCGACCCGGGCTCACCGCGGCCCAGGCGCGCACGCATGGGGTGTTCTGGTCCATGGCCTTGGCCTTTTTTGCCGTGGCCATGGCGGCCTCGGGGGTCATTGCGCACGTGGTGCCGCTGATGGTTGACCGGGGCATTCCCGCCAGTGCCGCAGTAGGCGCCATCAGCGCGGCAGGCCTGGCCTTGCTGGCCGGGCGTCTGTTGGCGGGCTGGATGCTCGACCGGTTTCACGGGCCCTATGTGACGATGGTTTTTTTCAGCCTGCCATTGATGGGCATTGCTCTGCTGTTGGTCAGCCACGAGCCTGCCCTGGGCATTCCGGCCGCGGTGTTGGTGGGCTTGGGCCTGGGGGCTGAGGTGGACCTGATCGCCTTCTTGCAGTCTCGTTATCTGGGCCTGCGGGCCTTTGGCGAGATCTATGGCTATCTTTTTGCCATCTTCATGCTGGGCTCGGGCCTGGGGCCCTTCCTGATGGGGCTGTGCTTTCGGTTGACCCACTCCTATGAGCCCGCGCTCGGTGTGTTGGCGGCCGGGCTGGCTCTGGCCTGTTTTCTCACTGCGCGGCTTGGGCCCTATGCCTATGGCGCTGCGTCGCCCCGTCACTGAGCAGCCCCCTGGGCCCCCCACAGGCCCGGTGCTGCCGGTGCGATCTTCCTGACTCTTTCTGAACAACCATGTCTGCTTTTTTCCATCCCCTTCGATCCGGCCTGCGGCGCGCGGCCGTGGCTTTGTTGGGCGCTGCTTGCGGCACCCTGTGCGCGCTGTCCTGGGCTGCGGCGGGTCCGGTGGACCTGCCCGCCGGCCTGATTCAGGGCCAGGTGCACGATGAGGTCGAGTCTTTTTTGGGCATCCCCTATGCCCAGCCTCCGGTGGGGCCCTTGCGTTGGCAGCCACCTCAGCCCCTGCTGCGTTGGCCAGGCCTGCGCCAGGCCCTGGCCCCGGGCAAGGCCTGCCTGCAGGTCACGGCACCGCGCGGGCCCGAATCGACCATCACCCCCGATCAGATGAGTGAAGACTGTCTGAGCCTCAATGTGTGGCGGCCCGCGGAGCCGGCCGGGCACCCCCTGCCGGTGCTGGTCTGGATCCATGGCGGCGCCTTCCGCCTGGGTTCGTCTGCGCTGCCCCTGTACCAAGGGGCGGCCTTGGCGCGCCGGGGCGTGCTGGTGGTCAGCCTGAATTACCGGCTGGGCGTGTTTGGCTTCTTGGCCCACCCTTTGGTGCGGGCCCCGGCCGGCCAGGCCCTGGCCAATTGGGGCCTGCTCGATCAGATCGCGGCGCTGCAATGGCTGCGACAGAATCTGCCGGCCCTGGGCGGTGACCCGGACCGCATCACCCTGATGGGCGAATCGGCCGGCGGGGCCTCGGTCGCCTACCTCATGGGGGCGCCGCTGGCGAGGGGGTTGTTCCAGCAGGCCATCATCCAGTCGGGGGCCCTGGACCTGCCCGAGTTGAGCCTGGCTCAGGCCCAGCAGCGCGCTGAGGCCCATCTGCGCACCCTGTTGCCGGCTGAGCCTCGTCTGTCCGATTTGCAGGCGTTGCCGGCTGCCCAGTTGCTGGGCCTGCCCATCCCCCGGCCCGACACCATGCCGGTCATCGACGGTGTGGTGCTACCGCAAGGCCTGGTGGCCGGGTTCAAGCAGGGGCGGGCTGCGCGCATCCCCTTGCTGATCGGCAGCAATGACAACGAGGCGGGCTTCTTTCCGCCTGACTGGAGTCTGGGGGTGGTGCGGGGCATGGGCCCGGCTTGGCCGCAGGTCAAGGCGGTCTATGCGGGCGGTCAAGAGGCCGCTGCCGATGTGCCCGATGGCCGCGTGGCCCCTCGTGTCGCCACCGACCTGTTTGCCACCTTGCCCACCGCTCAGGTGGCCCAGGGCCACAGTGCCCAGGGCCTGCCGGTGTACCGGTACTGGTTCACCCAGGTTCCGGCCTCACTGCGGGCCAGTCAGACGGGTGCCATTCACACGCAAGAGATTCCTTATGTGTTTGGCAATCTGTCGCGTGGTCAGCAGACGGCTGAAGACCTGGCTTTGTCTGAGCGCATGCAGGCGCGCTGGGTGGCGTTTGCCCGCTCAGGCCAGCCTCAAGCCCAGGGGCTGCCCGAATGGCCACGCTGGCAACCCCTGCCTGCGGCAGGGCAGGTGCTGCGAATCGATGGTGCAGGTGACGGCCTGCAGGCCGAGCCCTCGGGCCTCACCGAGGCGCAACGCCAGGCGTGGCCAGCCTTTCACATGAACTGAACTGGCGGTCACCGGCGCCTTTGCGGGCGCATGGGCTGGCCTAGGTGTCTCATAAAGCGATTTCTCCAAGCGATTTCAATGCTCCTTCGGGGGCATTTTTTTGAGCTGTTGATACCGAACGTGCTTTGACGCCCGCACCTGGCTCAAAGCCGCGCTCCCCCTTTTGGGTACAACACCCCCTGGTGCCTCAATTGCGCAGGGCCTGATACGATGCCCCGGATCAGCCAGTGCCTGCCGTGCGATGCACCGACCTGCGCCACGGGCCTGGGGCCATGGCCGAAGCCCTACCGCTGCCTACCGAAGGCCCGAACGCTTTCGGCGCCCTTCATCATCAAGACCCTGCCCCCTCCTGCATGCCCGAGCGGCCTGCCTTTCACCATGGATAAATTTTTGCTGCAGCAGCAGGTACTGGAACGGCTCGCCGAAGACCTGCAGCAAGTCGAACAGGCCCTGCGGGTGGCCCACGAAACGGCGACCCACGAAGAGAACATTGCTGAAAACAAATACGACACCCTGGGCCTCGAAGCTGCTTACCTGGCCACCGGCCAGGCGCGTCGCGCCGAAGCGATCCGCCAGGCAATGGCCCAATGGCGTCAGTTCCGCCCGCGCCCCTACGATGCCAGCCAGGGCATACAGCTTGGCGCGTTGGTCCGTCTGGTCGACTCAGAGGGTGAACAGCAGCACCTCTTTGTCGGCCCCATTGGGGGCAGCATGAAGTTGCTGAGCGGTACCCAACTCGTGCAGGTCATCAGCAGCGAAGCGCCTTTGGGCTATGCCCTGCTGGGCAAAGGTGAGGGTGATGAGGTGTCCTTGGCAGTGGGTCCTGTCCGGCAGTGGTTTGAGGTGCTGCGGGTGGATTGAGGCGCCAACCAGCGGCCCTCATCGCGAGGCAGGTCCGCATCGGCTGTGCTCTGCGGCCGGCCCTGGGGTGAGCGTTGTTGCGGGCTCCTGGATGGGTGCAGTGGCTCACCCCGGGTTGCGAGGAGGCCACCTGGCGATACGGGCTGCTTCACTACCGCACAACCCGCCTTGTCCGTTGGCTGATGGGGCCCCAGCGTTCCATGTCTAATCGCGACCTCGAAGCAGATTCGTGATGCACAAGCGCTGAGAGCGATTGAGACCTCACGAACCCTCGGCATCGGCACCCCCTTCTGCCTGATGCTCCCAATCAACACGCCGGTGCGCCTCACAATCCCCTGTGTTCCGAGGGCTTCTGCTCATGGGCTCAGAACGAGTACCGCACACCCACGTTGTACTGGTGGCCCTGCCCGCTGGCCGCCATGAAGCCGGCCGGGCTGGAGCTCGCGGCAGTGTTGACCAGCAGCGGGTATTTGGCCGAGGCGTCGCCCTGGTTGTGGATGGCCACCACCTGGGCGTACAGCATCAAGGTCTTGGACAGGCGGTGATACGCCCCGACCGCCAGCGATTGCGCCTTGATGCGGGTGGTATTGCCGGGGTCCTTGACCGAGTAGTAGCCGACGTCAAGCGCGGTGAGCGGGGTGACGTCATACCGCCCGCCCAGACCATAGGCATTCAACTCGCCTGTGCGCGAGGGCGACACTGAGCCGCCTGGTCCCACCTGAAAGCCCCCCGAAAAGCGCGCCAGGTCGGCCTTCAGCGTGAGAGCACCCCATTGGTAGCCAGCGCCCCAGACCTGGCCTTTGTTGGTCTGGCTGCCGGTGGTGGGGTCTTTCTGGGCGTAGGCGCCTGCGGCCAGCACCAGCGCATTCTTGCGGTAAACCGCCCCGAAGCGGGTGCCCGAGCCCGCACTGTTGTTGCCTGCCACATTGCCAAAGGCATACTCGCCGCGCAGCGTGAGACCGGCCAGATCGGGTGAGGTGTAGCTGACGGCGTTGCTGTCTGAGGTCGAGCCGTTGCCCATCACCCAGTACTGCAAGATGCTGCCCAGGTTGCTGCCCCCGCGCGGGTCCACCGCCAGCATGCTCAAAAAGGCCACGTTGTTCTGCTGGCCCACCTTGAAGGTACCCAGCTCAGAACTGAGCGCGACGTTGGCCTGGCGGTTGAAGAACGAGGTGGACGGAGGAAACTGCCCATACGCCCCATTGGACAGGTTGAATCCCGACTCGAGCTGGAACAGCGCCTTGAGGCCGCCTCCCAGGTCTTCGCTGCCTTTGACGCCCCAGAAATTGGGCAGGTAGCCGCCCGTGAGTTGTTCGTTGGCGCGCAGGTTGGGCAGTTGGCTGCTCAGCACCCCGGTGTCCAGGGTGCCATACAGGCTCAGTTCGGATTGCGCCAGGGCGGAGGCGCCCACGGTCAGGCCCATGGCTGGGATCAGCCACCCTATCTTTTTCATCTTGTCTCCTGTTTGAGGTTCTCTTGGGCTGCTTGTGGCCCGAGAAAAGTCTATGAAGAGCAAGTGAATAAAAACAGATCACAAAAAGCAGGAAGTGATAGCAAAAATGCAGAGGCCATTGCTCCCTGTGTGGCGCCTCTCTCAAGCCGCCCTGGCCACTGCCCCGGCAAAGCGCCCGATGGCGAAGCGGCTCAGGTCGATGGAGGTCTGGCCGGTGGCGATCAGCTCGGCCATGGTTTCACCCACGCCGGGGCTGATGGCAAAGCCCTCGCCATTGAAGCCGAAGGCGTAGTGCAGGCCGTTCACGCGGGCGCTGTGCCCCATCACGGGCTGCCAATCGGGGGTGTAGCCCTCGATGCCGCTCCACACCCGGATCAGCTGCACGTTCTCGAAGGCGGGCACAAAGCGGCGCAGTTCACGCATCTGGCGCAGGATGTTGTCGGGGCGCGAGGCGGCGCGCACGCGCTCGGCGTCGGCCGGGCCTTTCAGGCCGCCGCCAAACACGATGTTGCCGCGGGTGATCTGGCGGAAGTACAGGCCCTCGTGCTCGATGGGCGACGACAGTCCGATCGAGGGCCCGATGGCATAGGGCAGGGGCTCGGTCACGCCCATCTGCGGCCCCCGTGGGTCCAGCGGGGCGTGCTCGCCAAATTGCTCGGCCAGGCGCTTCGACCAGGCCCCGCAGGCCACCAGCAACTGCGCAGCCCGGAAGCGGCGCCCGTCGGCGGTGTGGGCCACAAAGCCCAGGCCGTCGCGCTCGACCTGCACCACCTCGGCATGTTCGACGATCCGGGCCCCGGCGCGCCGGGCCGCCCGCGCAAACGCAGGGCCCGCCAGGCGCGGGTTGGCGTGCCCGTCTTCGGGTGAATACGAGCCAGCCACCACGCCGGGCGAAAAAATACCCCAGCGCTGTTGCAATTGCCGGGCGTTGAGGATCTCCAGGTTCAGGCCCAGGGGCCGCACATCGTGGGCGTGCTGTTCGATGATGGCGGCCTGCCGCTCGGTGTAGCAGACCCGCAGGTGCCCGTAGGGCACGAACTCCAGGTCTTCGCCCAGCAGCTCCTTGACGCGGCCCCACACGGCCCGGGCGCGGTTGGCCAGGGGCATCTGGAACAGCTCGCGGCCCTGGCGGCGCACATTGCCGAAGTTGGTGCCGCTGGCTTGGCGGCCCACCAGTTCACGCTCCAGCAGCGTCACCGACAGGCCGTGCTGCTGACGCAGGAAAAACGCCGTGGTGCTGCCCATCAGGCCACCGCCCAGGATCAGCACATCGCTGTCTTGCAAGTCACCTTGGCTCATGGCTGGACCTCGCGGGTGTTCATCATCAGGGGTTTCACCGGGGCCTGCGAGCGCAGCCGCCCCACCTGCTCGATGGGCAGGCCGCATTGGCTGGCCACCACCTCGGCGGCGGCGTGGCCGCAGAAGCGGCCCTGGCAGCGGCCCATGCCGACCCGGCTGAAGGCCTTGGCCCGGTTCAGCTCATGGCTGTCGAGTTCGCTCACGCAATGGCGCAAGGTGCCGGCGGTGATGCCTTCGCAGCGGCACACCACGGCCTCGTCGGGCAGGCTGGCGGCCTGGGCGTGGGGCCACGGAAAGGCCTGGGCCAGGCCGGCGCGAAAGCGGTCCATGCGTGCCAGGGTCTGGCGCAGGGCCGGGGCTTCGCTGGCGTGCAGCGCCTGCCCCTGGGCATGGCCCAGGTCGGCCAGGGCCGCAAGGGCGGCCAGCCGGCCGGCGGCCTCGGCGCCATCGGCGCCCAGGATGCGCACGCCGTCGCCGGCCAGGTACAGGCCGGCCTGGCTGCTGCGCCCGTCGCTGTCGATGCGGGGCAGCCATTGCCGGCTCAGGGGCTCGAAATCGAACTGGCAGCCGCCCAGGTCGGCCAGCTGGGCCTCGGCGCGCAGGTGCCAGCCCAGGCCCACGGCATCGCATTCAAAGCGGTGCGAAGCGCCTCGCGCATCCTTGACCACCACGGCCTGCACGCCCAGCGCGGCATCGCCTTCGATGCGCAGCGGGCTCACGCCCTGCAGCAAGGGCACCCCGGCGCGCCGCAGGCCTTGCATCAGGGCCAGGCCGCGCAAGGCCAGGCGCGGGCGGGCCAGCAGGCCGCGCAGCGCCGCCCAGCTTTTGCGTGCCGGTGCGGTGTCCAGCACCGCGGCCACGCGGGCCCCGGCCTGTTGGTACTGGGAGGCCACCAGGTACAGCAGCGGGCCGCTGCCCATGAACACCACCTGCCGGCCAATGGCGCAGGCCTGCGCCTTGAGGGCGATCTGCGCCGCCCCCAGGCTGTAGCAGCCGGCCTGGTCCCAGCCCGGCACGGGCATCAGCCGGTCGGTGGCGCCGCTGCACACCAGCAGCGCATCAAAGGGCAGGGTCTGGGGCTGGCCCTCGCGCACCACGTGCAGCTCGCCGGCGGTCAGGTTCCAGGCCAGGGTGTCGGTGTGCAGTTCAAGGTGGGGGCGCAGGGCCTCGAAGTCGCGGTGCAAGGCCTGGGCCTTGGCGGCCTCGCTGCCATACAGCTTGGTGTAGGGGCGTTTGAAGCCCAGGGGCTGGCGCCGGTAGATCTGGCCGCCGTCGCGGGCGTTCTCTTCCACCACCACCGGCCGCAGGCCGGCCTGCACCAGGACCTGGGCGGCCCGCACGCCGGCCGGGCCAGTGCCCACCACGATCACGCGCGGTGCATTCAAGGGGGCGTTGGGGCTGGGGTTCAGGGGTGAATTCATGGCTGGCCTCCGTGGCGTGCCAGCGATTGCTGCAGGTCCTGGGTGGGCGGCCAGTGCTGGGCGGGCGGCCGCGTCAGCACCTGCAGGCCGGCCTCGACCGGGGTCGAGCAGGCACGCAGGCGCCGGCCCTCGGGGGTCCAGACCCAGCAGTCCTGGCAGGCGCCCATCAGGCAGAAGCCGGCGCGCGGGGTGCCGCCAAATTCGCTGTCACGCACGCGCCGCCCGTGCTGCAGCAGGGCCACCAGCAAGGTGTCCCCCGCCAGGGCCGTGGCCGGCTGGCCATCGATCTGCAGGTGCAGGGTGGGGCGATCGGCTTCGGCCAGCCGCACGAAGCGGCCGGGCCGGGGAGGCGTGGGGAGCGTGGGGTCAGTCATGGTGCGGGAGGGGGCGGGAGGGGGCACAGGGGTGGGGGGCCGTCAGCGCTGATGG
>Ga0066460_1000012_pt1 | contig 55946 bp, 53 predicted proteins | sample LakWasMe88_LOW11_2_FD_59570 | JGI IMG/M metagenome (GOLD analysis project Ga0066460, IMG submission 59570) | Freshwater sediment methanotrophic microbial communities from Lake Washington under simulated oxygen tension - Sediment Metagenome 88_LOW11 | ecosystem: Environmental > Aquatic >... | reverse complement strand
CGCCTGCCGCTGGACCAGCTCAAGATCGACCAGTCGTTCGTGCGCGACGTGCTCACCGACCCCAACGACGCCACCATTGCCCGCACGATCATCGCGTTGGCGGCCAGTCTGGGCCTGGCCGTGGTGGCCGAAGGGGTCGAGACCGAGGGGCAGCGCGCCTTCCTGATGCGCAATGGTTGCGAAGCTTTTCAGGGTTATCTGTACAGCCGCCCTGTCCCCGCTGTGGCGCTCGAGGCTTGGGTAATCAATGGGCACAATGAATCATAAATATCGTTTGCGACTGAAATTAATTGTTAGAAATGCTTGATTTGGCTCATTTGTGCTCGTAATATGCGAGTCAGGGCCTGGCTGAAAAACTGTTTTCAGGGGCTCCAAAGGACCACCCCATGTCAAGCGAAGGCCTTACATCGAGCGAGTGCAGCCTGTTGCCAGGGGCGTCAGGCCCTGCCTGCGACGAGTCGTTGCTGCGGGCCACGCTGTTCGATCAGGCACCGCTGGGCCTGTCCCTGTTGGTGGCCGGCCAGCCCCGGCTGGTGAACCGGCGCTTTGCCCGCATGCTCGGGGGCGATGGCCATGAAGCCTCGCTGGAGCCCGCTCAGCTGCGTCTTTGCTGGCCCACGTTCTGGCCCCAGTTGCGTGGTCTGGGCGAAGACCATCGCATCGTGGCCTGCGACCTGGCCAACGGGGTGCAGTTCAATGGGCGGGCCTTCTCCTGGCGTGTTCCGGCCCTGGGGCCAGATGCCGAGATCATCACCCTGGTCAATGCCAGCCAGCTCGACTGGATCAGTTTTTCGGCCGACTGGCAGGCGCGCATGCTGGCGCAGGCCGAGGGCATGTGCCGCACGGGTTCGGCAGAGCTGGATCTGGACCATGGGCTGGCCGTGGTCTCGCGCGGGCTGGGGGCGCTGCTCGGCCACAACCTGCCGGTGGGCGCCATCGCGGCCTGGCGGCTGCTGCGCTGGGTTCCGCCGGAAGAGCGTGGCTACGTGGCCTCGATCTGGGGTGCCGCCATCGACGATGAGCCCTTTGAGTTCCAGCACCGCCTGATGCGGGCCGATGGCTCGCGCCTGGAGATCCTGCACCGCGGCATGGTCGAGACCGGGCCGGATGGCCGCCGTCATGGCTACCTGATCCTGCAGGACATCACCGCCCAGCGCGAGGCCGAGCATCGCATCCAGGAACTGGCCAACCACGACGAGGTCACCGGCCTGGCCAACCGCAATCAGCTGCTGGATCGGCTGGACGCTGCAGTGCATGCGGCCAGCTGGGACCCGCGGCCCATCACCCTGCTGTCCATCCACATCGAGCAGATCGACCAGCTCTCGCAGTCCATGGGTTATGGCGCGGGGGACGCCATGGCCATGGCGGTGGCAGCGCGCCTGAGCGCCCTGGGCGGCGCCGAGCATGTGGTGGCCCGGGTGGGCGGCGGCGAGTTTGCTTTGCTGATGGGTGATGCCCCCGACGCCGCAGACGACCAGGGCGCCGCGGGGCGCGAGCTGGCGCGGCGCGTGGTGGAGGCTTTGAGCCGGCCCGAACGCCTGGGCTTTGCCGAGATCGTGCCGGTGCCGCTGGTGGGCGTGGCCCGCTTTCCGGCCGATGCCGACACGGCCAGTCGCCTGCTCGAAGCGGCCCAGACCGCCCGCCAGGGCGTGCAGGGTACGGGGGATCAGATCGCCTTCTTCACGCCGCAGATCAACGAGCAGGCCAAACGTCGCCTGGCCATCGAGGCCGGATTGCGCCATGCGGTCGAACGCGATGAGCTGCAGCTGCGCTTCCAGTTGCAGATCGATCTGGCCACGGGGCTGGCCATGGGGGCGGAGGTGCTGCTGCATTGGCACAGCCGGGATTTGGGCGAAGTGCCCTCGGAAGAATTTCTGCCCGTGGCCCGCCACACCGGACTGATCGTGATGCTGGGCGACTGGCAGCGCGAAGCGGCCTGCACCGTGCTGCAGAACTGGCTGCACGAAGGCCTCAAGCCCCTGCGCCTGGCCCTCAACCACTCGGCGCTGCAGCTGCAGCAGCCCGACCTGGTGGCCAAGTTCCAGACGGCCCTGCTGTCACATGGCCTGCCCTCGGTGCTGATCGGCATGGAGGTGTCCGAGCAGGCCTTGATGGCGGGGTCGGCCGACATGGCGCGCAAGCTGGCCGAGTTGCGCGCCCTGGGCATCGAAATCACGCTGGATGACTTTGGCACCGGCTCCTCCAACCTCAGCCTTCTGCGCAGCCTGCCGGTGGACGTGCTCAAGGTGCACCGCTCCTGTGTGCCGGATGTCACGGCGGCCTCCGGTGCGGTGTCGCTCACACGGGCCATCATCAACATGGCGCACAGCCTGCAGATGAAGGTGCTGGCCGAAGGCGTGGAGACCGATGGGCAATTGGCCCTGCTGGTGGCCAACGGGTGCGACCGCATCCAGGGCCAGGCTTTCAGCCCGGTGGTCGATCTGGCCACGCTGGAGAGTCAGCTGCGTGCCGGCGCGGTGCGCCTGCCCGAGCGCTTCATGCGCCGCCAGCGCGAACGCACTCTGCTGCTGGTGGACGATGAGCCCAACATCGTGGCGGCGCTCAAGCGCCTGTTCCGGCGCGACGGCTACCGCATCGTCACCGCTGGCAGCGGCGCCGAAGGCTTGCAGCGCATGGCCGAGTACGAAGTGGATGTGGTGCTGTCCGACCAGCGCATGCCGGGCATGACCGGGGTCGAATTCCTGCGCCGGGCCAAGGAGCTGTATCCCGACACCGTGCGCATGGTGCTGTCGGGCTACACCGAGCTGCAGTCCATCACCGATGCCGTCAACGAAGGCGCCATCTACCGATTTCTGACCAAGCCCTGGGATGACGAGCGCCTGCGTGTGCACGTGCAGGAGGCCTTCAGCCAGAAGGGCATGGCCGACGAGAACCGCCGGCTGGCCCTGGAGGTGCGCGAAGCCAACGAAGAGCTGGCGGTGCTCAATGGCCGTCTGGAGCGCGTGCTGAGCAACCAGCAGGCGCAGTTGGGCTTGGAAGCCTCCCGTGCCACAGCCGCCCGCGACATGCTCGATCTCTTGCCGGTGCCCGCCTTTGGCATTGACCCGGAAGGCTTGATGGTGATGGTCAACCTGGCTGCGCAACAGCTGTTGGGTGCCGAGCGCCTCTTGCTGGGGCAGTGCGCCGCAAGCGTTCTGCCGGCCCGCCTGGCCCCGCTGTGGGAGCAGCCGGGCGAGCAGTCTCTGGATTTCGACTGGTCTGGCCGGCGCTGGCGTGCTCGCGCCCGACCTTTTGGTGCATCTGTCCCCAGAGGGCATTTGCTGGTGTTCAACGAATTGGCCTGACGATCCATGCCCGCACAGACTCTGATCCCTGTTGAAGAAGCGGACTCGCCGGCCCAGGCCTTGCCGCCACCCGGCCCGGTGGTGCTGCTGGAGGCCGCTGAGCTGCCAGAGGATTCCCCCACGCCCGGCGAGCGGCTGGCTTATCTGTTCCGCCGTTGCCAGGCCCACCCCCTGCGCCAGATCCTGGCCGACCACCGCGGAGTCCACGAATGAACCTGCCCCACGTTCTGCCGTTGGACCGGGCGCGTTGCATCGAGCAGGTGCGCGCCTTGCCCTCGCTGCCCGCGGTGGTGGTTCAGCTCATGTCCTTGCTGCAGCAGCAGGATGTGAACCTGGACCCGATTGCCGAGACCTTGTCGCTGGATCAGGCCTTGGCGGCCAAGGTGCTGCAACTGGCCAATTCGCCGTTCTATGGGATGTCGGGGCGCATCACTTCAATCCGCGACGGCATCAATATCCTGGGCCTGCGTCCGCTGAGCACCCTGGTGCTGGCCGCGGTGCTGACCGTGCAGTTCGACCAGTTGCATGGCAAGGCGCTGCACCTGGAGGAGTTCTGGTGCCATTCGATCGGCTGTGCCGTGGCCGCGCGTGCCCTGGCCGAGGAGCAAGGCCTGGACGAGGCCTCCGCCTTCACGGCCGGCCTGTTGCACGATGTCGGTCTGCTGGTGTTGGACAGTCTTTATCCGATCGAGATGGCGCAGGCCCTGCAGTGGGCGGTTGAAAACGACGCCCCGCACCTGCAGGCCGAGCAGGCCTTGCTGGGGGTCTCGCACGCCGAGGTGGGGGCCTGGTTGGCGGAGCATTGGCATTTTGCGCCCGAGGTCCTGGAGGCCATTTCCCGTCACCACAACCCACCTGACAGCGCGCAGCTCAGTCTCACGGACCTGGTGCATGGCGCCAATGCGCTGGTGCATGCCCTGGATCTGGCCGGCGTGGCCCATGAGGCGGTACCCCCGCTGCACCCCGGCGCCTGGAGCCGTCTGGCCCCATCGCGGCAGAACCTGCCGCGCCTGCTGGCCCGTGTCGAGCAGGAGTTCGAACAACTGAGGGCGATCCTTCGTCCCACGCAGGAGATTTCGGCATGAACATCGCACTTCCCGAAAACGGCTTGCCCGACGCCCTGCTGGACCAGATGTCCATGGAGCAGGTCCGTGCCATGGTCAGTGAACTGCTCAAGGCCAACGAAGAGCTCAAAGAGCTCAATGGCAAGCTGTCGGATGCCCGCACCAAGCTGATCCAGTCGGAGAAGCTGGCCTCGATCGGGCAACTGGCCGCTGGTGTGGCGCACGAAATCAACAACCCCATCGGCTTCATCTTCTCCAACTTCGGCACGCTCGAGAAGTACCTGCAGGACCTGTTCCAGATGTTGTCGGCCTATGAGCAGGCCGAAAGCGAGCTGGGCAGCAGCCCGGTGGCCGCCCGCCTGCGCGCCCTGTACGAAGAGCTGGAGATCGAATACCTCAAGGACGACATCCCCAGCCTGATGAACGAGTCGCGCGACGGCATCCAGCGCGTGCGCAAGATCGTGCAGGACCTGAAGGATTTCTCCCGTGTCGACGCACGCCAGGAGTGGGAATGGGTCAACCTGCACAACGGCCTCAACTCCACGCTCAACATCGTCAACAATGAAATCAAATACAAGGCTGATGTGGTCAAGCAGTATGGTGAGTTGCCCGAGGTGCAGTGCCTTCCCTCGGAGGTCAACCAGGTGTTCATGAACCTGCTGGTCAATGCGGCCCATTCGATCACCGCCGAGCGCGGCACGATCACGTTGCGCACGGGGCAGGAGGGCTCCGAGGTGTGGGTCGAGGTGGCCGACAATGGCTGCGGCATCGCTCCCGAGAACTTGTCGCGCATCTTTGACCCCTTTTTCACCACCAAGCCCGTGGGGCAAGGCACGGGCCTGGGTCTGTCGCTGTCTTACGGCATCATCCAGAAGCATGCCGGACGCATGGAGGTCAGTTCCCAACTGGGGCAAGGCACCTGTTTTCGCATCACCCTGCCCGTGCGCCAGGCACAGCCCGCCTGAGGACATCCATGGAAGAGACCCCTGTTGCCAACCCCGACAGCGCCTTGATGGCGTCCTGGAGCGTGCTGTGCGTGGACGACGAGCCCAGCATCCTGTCGGCCTTGCGCCGGGTGCTGCGCGCCGAGGGGTGCCGCATCCTCACAGCCAGCAGCGGCGCTGAGGCGCTGGCACTGCTCGAAGCCGAGCCGGTGGATGTGGTGGTCAGCGACATGCGCATGCCCGTCATGGATGGTGCGCGCCTGCTGGCCGAGGTGCGCGCTCGCTGGCCCGGCACCGCCCGGGTGCTGCTCACGGGCTATGCCGACATGGATGCCACCATCCTGGCCATCAACGAGGGCCAGATCTACCGCTACATCCACAAGCCCTGGGACGAGACCGAACTGCGCCTGACCGTGCGACAGGCTGCCGAGCGTCAGGTGCTTCAGCGCGAGCGTGACCGGCTGCAGCAACTCACCCAGGTGCAGAACGAAGAACTCCAGGTGCTCAACACCGGCCTGGAGCAACGGGTGGCCGAACGCACGGCTGAGCTGGGCGTGGCGCACGACAAGCTCAAGAAGAACTACCTCACCACCATCCGTGTGTTTGCGGGCTTGCTGGAAATGCGCAATGGCCTGCTGGGCGGCCATGGCAAGCGGGTGGCCGATCTGGCGCGGCGCATTGCCGTGGCCATGGAAGTGCCCAGCGACCAGGTGCAGGACATCTTTGTGGCGGGCCTGCTGCATGACATCGGTTTCATGGCCGTGCCCGACACCCTGCTGGCCAAGCCGGTGGGCCGCTACACCCCGGACGAGATGCAGCTCTACCAGCGCCATGCCGTGCTGGGTGCCCAGTCCCTGATGGCGCTGGACGACATGCAGACCGTGGCCGGCCTGATCCGCTCACACCATGAGCGATTTGACGGCAAGGGCTACCCCGACAAGATCGCCGGCAGCGCCATCCCCTTGGGCAGCCGCATCCTGGCGGTGGCTGACACCTGGGACGATTTCCTGCAAGGGCACCTGACGGGTGCCCAGCTCAAGCAGGCGGACGCCCAGACCCTGATGCAGCGCGCCCGGGGCATCCAGTTCGACCCCGAGGTGGTGGACGTGATCCTGCAACTGACCCAGGTCGAAACGCCTCGGGTGGTCAAGCTCCAGCCGGTCAGCACGGAGGGGCTGGCCCCTGGCATGGTGCTGGGCAAGGACTTCACCACCCCCGAGGGCGTGGTGTTGCTGGCGGCTGGGCAGAAACTCACCCAGGGACTGATCGACCGTATCCGGCGCTATGAGCAGTCCGAGGGGCGGCCGCTGGACCTGGCAGTGCGCGAAGCAGCCTGAGCCTGCCCCCTACAGCTGATCACCCCCGCAACAGCTTTTCCTCGGCCAGGGCGAGGGGCTCGGGGCGGCCCGACAGCACCAGCGTGTCGCCGGGCAGCAAGGGCGTGTCGTCCGCAATCGGCGCCAACTGCCCACCGTGGCGGCGCAGGCTGAGCACGCGCACCCCCATGGCCTGCAGGGCCAGGTGACCCAGCAGTCGGCCGGCCTGGCGGCTGGCTTCGGGCAGGGTGACGGTGTGCAGGCGCTCCTGGTCGCGCTCCAGCCCGGTGTCGTCGTCGGCCCCGTGGAAGTAACCCCGCAGCAGGTTGTAGCGTGCATCACGCTGGTCCTGCACCACGCGGATCACTCGGCGCATGGGCACGCCCACCAGTGCCAGGGCGTGGCTGGCCAGCATCAGCGAGCCTTCGATGGCCTCGGGCACCACCTCGGTGGCGCCGGCGGCCTGCAGCTTCTCCAGATCGTGGTCGTCCTGGGTGCGGACGATCACCGGCACATGGGCCGCGTGCGAGCGGGCATTCGCCAGCACCTTGAGGGCGCTGGGCACCTCCAGGTAGGTCACCACCACCGCACTGGCCCGGGCCAGGCCCGCAGCCATCAGGGCCTGCAGCCGGGCTGCATCGCCAAACACCACCGAGTCTCCGGCCGCTGCGGCCTTGCGCACCCGGTCGGGGTCGAGGTCGAGTGCCATGTAGGGAATCCCTTCGCGCTCCAGCATGCGCGCCAGGTTCTGGCCGCAACGGCCATAGCCGCAGATGATCACGTGCTTGCTGGTGTTGATCGATTTGCGCGCAATGGTGGTCATCTGCAGCGACTGCTGCAGCCATTCGCTGGCCACCAGCTTCATCACGATCCGGTTGCTGTACATGATCAGAAACGGCGTGGCCAGCATCGACAGCACCATGGCCGCCAGGATCGGGTTGGTCAGCTCGGGCGACAGCAGCTTGTGCTCTTGCGCCAGCGACAGCAGCACGAAGCCGAATTCACCGGCCTGGGCCAGGTACAGGCCGGTGCGCAGCGACACCCCGGCCGTGGCGCCCAGGGTGCGGGCCAGCACTGCCACCAGGGTGAGTTTGAGCAGCACCGGCATCAACAGCAGCACCAGCACCAGGCCCCAGCGCTCAAGCACGATGTGCCAGTCCAGCATCATGCCGATGGTGATGAAGAACAGCCCCAGCAGTACGTCGTGGAAGGGGCGGATGTCGATCTCCACCTGGTGCTTGTATTCGGTCTCGGACACCAGCATGCCGGCAATGAAGGCGCCCAGCGCCAGGCTCAGCCCGGCGGTCTCGGTGAGCCAGGACAGGCCCAGAGTGATGAGCAGCAGGTTGAGCATGAACAACTCATCGCTCTTGCGCCGCGCCACCAGGGTGAGCCACCAGCGCATCACGCGCTGGCCCCCCACCAGCAGCAGGGCCACCAGCGCACCGGCCTTCAGCATGGCCACGCCCAGCTCGGTCAGCAGCTGGTTGGGCGGGCTGCTCAGGGCCGGGATCAGCACCAGCAGGGGCACCACGGCCAGATCCTGGAACAGCAGCACGCCCATCACACGCTTGCCGTGCTCGCTCTCCAGCTCCAGCCGCTCGGCCATCAGCTTGACCACGATGGCCGTGCTGCTCATGGCCATGGCGCCGGACAGGGCCAGGGCCGTCTGCCAGCCCATCTTCCAGAGCGTGGGCGCCAGCACCGACAGGAACAGCGATCCCAGCGTGCCCAGGCCGAGGGTCAGCAGCACCTGCAGCAGGCCCAGGCCGAACACATGGCGGCGCATGGCACGCAGCTTGGGCAGACTGAACTCCAGCCCGATCGCGAACATCAGGAACACCACGCCGAACTCGCCCAGGTGGCGCACCCCTTCCGAATTCTGGGCCAGGGCCAGTGCATGGGGGCCGATCAGCACGCCCGCGATCAGGTAGCCCAGCATCGGGGGCAGCTTCAGGCTGCGGCAGCCGACCACGCCCAGCACGGCGGCCAGCAGGTAAAGCAGCGTGAGTTCCAGTGAGGTCATAGCGTTCGATACTAGCCCACAGACGTTGCAGGCATGGTGCGGTCGATAAAATCACCGGCATGACATTTGATCCCCAACAGGTCCTGAGCCGCGCCTTGCAAACCTTCGACATCGAGGCCGCTGCGGTCCAGGGCCTCAAGGCCCGCACCGGCGCCGCTTTTGTGGAGGTGGTGCGGCGCATCCTGGCCACGCAAGGGCGCGTGGTGGTCACCGGCATGGGCAAGAGCGGCCACGTGGGCCGCAAGATCGCCGCCACCCTGGCCTCTACCGGCACCCCGGCGATGTTTGTGCACCCGGCCGAGGCCAGCCACGGCGACCTGGGCATGATCACGGCGGCCGACGTGGTGCTGGCCATCTCCAACAGCGGCGAGTCGGCCGAGCTGGACGCCATCCTGCCCGTGGTCAAACGCCTGGGGGCCTTGCTGATCGGCATGACGGGTGGCGCCCAGTCTTCGCTGGCGCGCCATGCCGATCTGGTGATCGACAGCGGTGTCGAAACCGAAGCCTGTCCCCTCAACCTGGCGCCCACCGCGAGCACCACCGCCCAGATGGCCTTGGGCGATGCCCTGGCCGTGGCGCTGCTGGAAGCCCGGGGCTTTGGCGCCGAAGACTTTGCGCGCTCCCACCCGGGTGGGGCTCTGGGCCGCAGGCTGCTCACCCATGTCAGTGATGTCATGCGCCGCGGGGATGGCGTGCCCCGGGTCCGGCCCGAGGCCCCTTTCCTGGAGCTGATGCGCGAGATGAGCGTCAAGGGCCTGGGCGCTTCGGCCGTGGTGGACGACGCCGGCACCGTGGTGGGCATCTTCACCGATGGCGATCTGCGCCGCCTGATCGAGCAGGGCGTGGACCTGCGCGGCGTGGTGGCCCGCGAGGTGATGCACCCGCGCCCGCGCCGCATCCGCAGCGACGCCCTGGCCGTGGACGCGGCCAGCCTGATGGAGCAGCACAGCATCACCAGCGTGCTGGTCTGCGAACCCGGCGATATCCTGGTGGGCATCGTGCACATCGGCGACCTGATGCGCGCCAAGGTCATCTGAGAAAGCCTGCCGTGAACCCCTCTTCCCCCGTCTCTGTGGCCAGCCTGCCCCCCCTGAGCCCCGCCCTGCGTTTCGACCCGGAGTTGCTGCTGGCGGCTCAGGGCATCAAAGTGGCCTTTTTCGATGTCGACGGTGTGCTCACCGATGGCGGCCTGTATTTCAGCGAGGGCGGCGAGACGCTCAAGCGCTTCAGCACCCTGGATGGCCATGGCCTGAAGCTGCTGCCCCGCGCCGGCATCACCCCGGTGGTCATCACCGGCCGGGATTCGCAGCCCTTGCGTCGGCGCCTGCAGGCCCTGGGCATCACCCATGTGCACTACGGCACCGAAGACAAGCGGCCAGCCGCCGAGCAGACCCTGCAGGCCCTGGGGCTGGACTGGTCGCAGGCCGCCGCCATCGGCGACGATTGGCCCGACCTGCCCGTGCTGCGCCGCTGTGCTTTTGCTGCCGCGCCGGCCAACGCCCACCCCGAAGCCCTGGCCTGTGCCCGTTATGTCACCCGGCTGCGCGGGGGCGAAGGGGCCGGGCGTGAGTTCTGCGACCTGCTGCTGGTGGCCAGCGGCCGCTACGCCGGCCTGCTGCAGGACGCCGCCTCATGAGCAGCGCCACCCTGCCACGCCGTCGGCCGGCCCTGGGCCTGTTGCGCCTGTTGCTCGATCACCTGTCCATCTACCTGCCCGTGCTGCTGATGGGTGTGCTGGCCCTGGGCACCTACTGGCTGGTGCGCACCACCCCGGTGTTTTCCCCCGCCGGCCCGCAGCAGGCGCCGCGTCACGAGCCCGACTATTTCATGCGCGACTTCGCGGTCAAGACCTTTGACCCGCAGGGCCGCCTGAAAAGCGAGGTGCGCGGCACCGAGGCACGCCATTACCCCGACACCGACACGCTGGAGATCGACCAGGTCCATCTGCGCTCCTACAGTGCCGAGGGTCAGGTCACGGTGGCCACCGCCAAGCGGGCCTTGAGCAACAGCGACAGCACCGAGGTGCAGCTGTTCGGCAATGCCGTGGTGGTGCGTGAGCCTTTCACCGACGCCAGTGGGCGGGTGGCGCCGCGCATGGAGTTCCGCAGCGAGTTTCTGCACGCCTTCACCGACACCGAGAAAGTGCGCAGTCACCTGCCGGTGGTGCTGATCCGGGGCGACGACCGCTTCACCGGCGACGCCATGGATTTCGACAACCTGGCCCGCACCCTCGAACTGCGCGGCCATGTCCACGGCACCCTGGTGCCGGGCGTGGCTGTCAAGCCCAGGCGCTGAGGGTTGCATGAGCCCGCAACAGCGCTCGCAGCGCCCCCTGGTGTTCATCACCGGTGCCTCCAGCGGCATCGGTCAGGCGCTGGCCTGGCGGTTCCACCAGGCCGGCTGGCGCCTGGCCCTGGTGGCGCGGCGCCATGCCGAGATGAAGGCCTGGGCCGACCAGCAGGGCCTGGCCCCTGAGCGCTACGCCCTCTACCCGGCCGATGTGTCGGTGACCGACGAGATCGTGGCGGCGGGTGAGGCCTGTCTGCGGCAACAGGGCTTGCCCGATGTGGTGGTGGCCAATGCCGGCATCAGCGTCGGGGTGGACACCGCCGAACGCGAGGATCTGGCCGTCTTGGCCCGCATCTTTGCCACCAACAACATCGGTCTGGCCGCCACCTTCCACCCGTTCATGGCCGGCATGATTCAGCGCCGTGCCGGCACCCTGGTCGGTGTGGGCAGCGTGGCCGGTATCCGTGGCCTGCCGGGCCATGGTGGCTATTGCGCCAGCAAGGCCGGCGTGATCAGCTATTGCGAGAGCCTGCGCGGTGAGATGCGCCCCCATGGCGTGAAGGTGGTCACGATCTGCCCCGGCTATGTGGACACGCCCTTGACCCGCCAGAACCGCTACGGCATGCCCTTTCTCATGAGCCCCGAGGCCTTTGCCGAGCGTGCCTACCGGGCCATCCTTGCCGGTGCGCGTTACCGCGTCATTCCGTGGCAGATGGGGCTGGTGGCCACCTTGCTGCGCGCCCTGCCCAATGCCTGGTTTGACCGCCTGCTGGTGGGCCGCCCGCGCAAGCATCGGCAGTCATCGCAGGGCTGAGCCCGAGCGTTCCAACAGCGGTGCTCAAGTGGGTGCCGTGGGTGAGCGCTGTGAGTGGACCGCCCAAAGAAAAAGGCTCCCTGGGGAGCCTTTTGCCTGCCTGGTTGAACGCCCAGGTGCGTACGGTTCAAAACCGATCAGTAGCTGTTGCCGCCGCCGTAGCCGCCGCCGCCACCACCGCCGTAGCCGCCACGGCCACCGCCGTTGCCGCCACGCGGGCCAGCGCCGTAGGGGCTGCGGAAGCCGCCTTCGCCGCCACCACCACCGCTGCGGCCGCCGCCGAAGCCGCCACCACCGCCGCCGCTGCGGCCGCCACCACCGTAGCCGCCACCACCACCGCCGCCGCCGAAGCCGCCACCGCTACGCGGGGGACGGGGTTCCATCGGGCGGGCTTCGTTGACCACCACGCTACGGCCACCGAGGGATTGACCGTTCATGCCGTTGATGGCGGATTGTGCTTCGGCGTCGCTCGCCATTTCCACAAAGCCGAAACCCTTCGAGCGGCCGGTGTCACGCTCCATCATGACCTTGGCGCTGGTCACAGCACCAAATTGGCCAAAAGCCTGTTCCAGGTCGTTGTCGCGCACCGAGTAAGGCAGGTTGCCGACGTACAGTTTGTTGCCCATCAAGGGACTCCTCAAAAACACATTAACAAAGCGATGGAGTCCCGAAAACGCACACTTCGGACGCGAACCTGACCGATCACCGCAAGCTTGCATGGAATCGAAGCCATGCTTCTGCATTAAAACCATGGTGTATTGAAAAATGCAAGCGTTTTTTGTTTCTTTGCGGCAAATGAACCGAAAAAAAACAAATTCAATTCACGGCCGATATCGGCAGCGCAGGTGAAATGTCATTTTCGCGTCAGGGTTGATCGCCGGGTGGGGTGGGGGCTGCAGCTTCGCCCGAGTCCGCCTGATGTCGCCATTGCGTGAAGGCGCTGCGCAGGGTCAGCACCTGCTTGGCAAACAGGGGGCAGGCATCGCAGGCGGCCAGGTGCAGGCGCAGCGCCAGCTTCTCTTCCAGGCCCAGCTTGCGGTCCTCGCGGGCCAGCAGCAAGGCGGCCGTTTCTTTGCAGTTGCGTCGCAGGATCATGGCGTGACCCCCCGTGGCAGGCCGAACCAGTGGATTTCAAGGCACTCGCGCAGCCGCAAGCGGGCCCGGTGCAGTTGCACATACAGGTGGTTCGGGCTGAGCTTGAGCTCCTGGCAGATCTCTTCGCACGACAGCTCCAGCCACTCGCGCATCAGAAACACCCGGCCCATGGCCGCCGGCAGGCGTTCGGTGCAGGTCTCCAGCACTTCGATGAATTGGCGTGATTGCAATTGCTGCTCCGGGTTGCCCCAGTCGAGCGGGGGCTGCACAAAGTGGCCGTTGGCGGTGAAGCTCAGGGCTTCCAGCTCGTCACCCTCATCGTCACCGGTGTCCAGCATCACCTCGCGGGCGCGCTGACGCATCTGGTCGACCACTTTGTGTTTCAGGATGCCCACCAGCCAGGTCTTCAGTTGGGATTGCTGCTGAAAAGCCTGGGGTCGGCTCAGGGCCGCCAGCAAGGTTTCGGACACGGCGTCCTCGGCCCAGGTCTCGTTGCGCAATTGCAGTCGCGCAAACTTGATCAGATAGGGCCGATGCTCGGCCAGCTGGTGTTCGAAACTCATGGCCGCAGTGTATTGAAACGGCATGACATGCAAAGCACTGAAAGGCTTGCAAAAAAAATTTTCACCAATCTTGTAAGAATCGCTGTGCCGGGCCGACTCACCCTCAACCGGCGATTTGATTGGCCCACCCGGGCCCCGGTTGAAAGTCATTTTCTTCAACGTCACCCCAGGAGATTTCCATGAACCAACGTGCTTTGTTTGCTGCTGCCGCCGCCTCTTTGCTGTCCTCCGCCCTGCTGGCTTCCGGCCCTGTGTTGGCACAAGACACTGCCAAGGAAAAATGCTTCGGCATTGCCAAGGCGGGCCAGAACGACTGCGCCAACCTCAGCGGCAGCCATTCGTGTGCCGGCCAGGCCAAGGAAGACATGTCCAAGGCCGATTGGAAGTACGTGGCCAAGGGCACGTGCAAGCAGATGTCCGGCCTGACCGCCGACGAGGCCAAGATGGCTGCCGGCAAGAAGGGCTGAGGCTGAAGTTGCCTGAGCAGGAGCGTTCCATGTCCGAGCCCTTGCAAGCCCTGCGTTCACCGGAGTCCTGGGTGGGCCTGGGCTGGCGCCAGCCCCACTATGCCGAGCTGCTGCAAGGCGCGCCTGCCCCGGGCTTTCTCGAGGTGCACTCCGAGAACTTCTTTGGCGCCGGGGGCGCGGCGCTCGGGGTGCTGATGCAGGCCCGCGAGCAGCACCCCATCAGCCTGCATGGGGTGGGCCTGTCGCTGGGTTCGGCCGTGGGGCTGGACCCCTGGCACCTGGACCAACTGGCCGAGCTGGTGGCGCGCGTCGATCCGGTGCGCGTCAGCGACCACGCCAGCTTTTCACGTGGGGCCTTGCGCGGCCAGACGGTGCATGCCGCCGATCTGCTGCCCGTGCCCTGGACCACCGAGTCCTTGAACCTGATGGCCAGCCATGTACAGCAGGTGCAAGACCGGCTGCGTCGCCCGCTGGCGGTCGAGAACCTGTCGGCCTACCTGAGCTGGGCTGACCATGATTTTTCTGAAGTGCAGTTTCTTGTCGAATTGGCCCGGCGCACCGGTTGCGGCTTGCTGGTCGATCTGAACAACCTGCACGTCAATGCCCGCAACGCCTGGCGCCGGCAGCACGGTACCCAGGTGCCGGAACCCGTGGAAGGTTTGCTGGAGGTGTCCCGGGCCTGGCTCGAGGCGGTGCCCCCCGAGTGCGTGGCCGAGATCCACCTGGCCGGCCATGCCGACACCGGTGAGTGGTTGATCGACGACCATGGCAGCCCGACCAGCGAGCCCGTCTGGGCGCTGTACCGGCACGCAGTGTCACGCTGGGGCCCGCGCCCCACCCTGATTGAATGGGACACCGATCTGCCGCCCTGGGCTGTGCTGATGGATCAGGCCCGGCAGGCTGCAGGCGCGTTGGCGGAGTGTGCCCCATGAGCAAGACCCTGCTGGAGCAGCAAGCGGCGCTGTTGGCCGCGCTGTGGTCGCCCGCCACAGCGGTGCCCTTGGGTGAAGCGGGTTTGCCGGCCTATCAGCGCAATGCCCGTGCGGTGGCCGAGCGCGCCCTGGCAGCCGCCTACCCCGTGCTGCGCCAATGTGTCGGCGAGGTCACCTTGGCGGCCTTGGCCCGCGACCATTGGCTGGACTGCCCGCCCCTGCGCGGCGACCTGGCTTACTGGGGGGCGGATCTGCCCGATTGGCTGGGCCGTCTGGGGCCCGAGCATGAGCTGCCCACCTGGCTGCCTGAGTTGGCCCGGGCCGAATGGGTGTTGCACCAACTGGCCACCGCAGCTGACGCCCTGCCCGAGCCCGGCACGCTGGCGCGCCTGGTGCAGGAAGACCCCGATCAGCTGCGTCTGGCGCTGCCCGCAGGCACGCAGGTGCTGGTTTTCGAGACCGCGGTGGTTTCTGTCCTGCTGGCCCACGGCCTGGGCGATGGAAGCGTTGAGCCGACGGCCGAGGCGCTGCAGGCCGCCGGCCAACGCCTGCAGGCGGGTGAGCCCGAGCGGGCCGTGTTCTGGCGCCAGGGCTGGCGCCCCCGCGCGCGCCTGATCAATGCGGCCGAAGCCGCCTGGTTGCACGCCTTGCACACCCAGCCCAGCCTGGGCGCGGCCATGCACTGGCTGGAGGCGCAGCACCCTGACCTGGACCTGGGCACCTGGCTGCAAGAGGCCGTCGCCCAAGGCCTGGTGCTGGGCGTGCGCGACGCCATGGCCCACTGAACAACGATGCCACGGAGATTCTCATGACCCCCACAAGCTACCCGATCCTGAAACCCTACGCCCTGCTGGTGCGGGGGCTGGATGCCCTTCAGCCCTTGGCCGCCTTGCTGGCCCGCCTCTACCTGGCCCAGGTGTTCTTTCTGGCCGGCCTCACCAAGCTGCGCGATTGGGACATCACCTTGGCCTTGTTCCAGGACGAATACCACGTACCCTTGTTGCCTCCGGCCCTGGCGGCCGTGATGGGCACCGCTGGCGAGGTCGGCTTGCCGGTATTGTTGGTGTTGGGCTTGGCCGGGCGCATCCCGGCGCTGGGCCTGTGGGTGGTGAACACCATGGCCGTGCTGTCCTTGTCCGAGATCTCGTCCGAGGCGCTGCAGGGCCATGTGTTCTGGGGCAGTCTGTTGGCGGCGCTGGCGATTTTCGGCACCGGTCGCTGGTCCTTGGACGCCCTGTTGGCGCGCTGGTTTCAATGCTGACCACCCCATGAAAAACGCGCCCCGTGAGGCGCGTTCATGACGGGGCACCGCCGGCAATTACCAGCTGGCCTCGCGGTCCGGGGTGGAGCGGATCTTGTGGATCGACAGGTCGGCGCCCTCGAACTCTTCTTCCTGCGACAGGCGAAGCCCCAGCGTGACCTTGAGCAGGCCATAGACCACCAGCCCCCCCACTGCGGCCCACACCACGCCCATGGCGGTGCCGATCAATTGGGCGCTCAGGCTCACGCCGCCCAGGCCACCCAGTGCCTTGCTGCCGAACAGGCCGGCGGCCACGCCGCCCCAGGTACCGCACAGGCCGTGCAGGGGCCACACGCCCAGCACGTCATCGATCTTCCATTTGTTCTGCGTCAGGGTGAACATCAGCACGAAGATCGTGCCGGCCACGGCGCCCACCACCAATGCCCCAAGTGGGTGCATCAGGTCCGAGCCGGCGCACACCGCCACCAGGCCGGCCAGCGGGCCGTTGTGCACAAAGCCCGGGTCGTTCTTGCCCAGCACCAGGGCCGCCAGCGTGCCGCCCACCATGGCCATCAGCGAGTTCACGGCCACCAGGCCCGAGATCTTGTCCAGCGTCTGGGCGCTCATCACGTTGAAGCCGAACCAGCCCACCACCAGAATCCAGGCCCCCAGCGCCAGAAACGGGATGTTCGAGGGCGGGTGGGCCGAGATCGCGCCGTCCTTGCGGTAGCGGTTGGCGCGCGAACCCAGCAGCACCACGGCCGGCAGGGCGATCCAGCCGCCCACCGCGTGCACCACCACCGAGCCGGCAAAGTCGTGGAACTCTTCGCCCGTCAAGGCCTTGATCCAGGCCTGCACGCCAAAGTGCTGGTTCCAGGCGATGCCTTCAAAGAAAGGGTAGATGAAGCCCACGATCACCGCGGTGGCGATCAGCTGGGGCCAGAAGCGGGCGCGCTCGGCAATGCCGCCCGAGATGATGGCCGGGATGGCCGCGGCAAAGGTCAGCAGAAAGAAGAACTTCACCAGCTCATAGCCGTTCTTGGCGGCCAGTTCCTCCGCGCCCACAAAGAAGTGCGTGCCGTAGGCCACGCCATAGCCCACCACGAAATACACCACGGTCGAAATCGAGAAATCCACCAGGATCTTCACCAGGGCATTGACCTGGTTTTTCTGCCGGACCGTGCCCAGCTCAAGAAAGGCAAAGCCGGCGTGCATGGCCAGAACCATCACGGCGCCCAGCAGGATGAACAAGGCGTCTGCGCCCTGTTTTAGTGCTTCCATAGTGTCCTCGTGGAGAAAATGAACTGAAATGGTGCATTCGATCGCTTCATGAAGAATGCGCACCAGGAGTAAGCAATAAATGCGCCATAACGGTGTTGTTTGCTTGATCGTGGTGCGCCTCCATGCCCGGTGTGCCGATTCGGTGCATCGGCACACCCTGCGGAGGGCCTTGCGGATTGGGTACACTGGCGCCCTGTTCAAGGGGGAGTAGCCTCCCTTCCGGGCCTCAGCAGGTCCGCGAGAGGGGTTTGCGTCAACAGACTTGTGCACCGCCATCGAGGTGAGTGCCCATGGCGCAAACGGTTTGCGGACCTGGCGAGACCTTTGACTGCGCAGCCCCCGTTTTTGGCCGGGGGGTGCAGCGCAGTCATGGGTTTTGTCCGGCCGGAGTTCTTTTTCCCCATGGAAGCCTTTCTCGTCTCCACCGGCATCGTCGCCCTCGCTGAAATGGGCGACAAGACGCAGCTGCTGTCGCTGGTCCTCGCCGCCCGTTTCCGCAAGCCCTGGCCCATCGTGCTGGGCATCCTGGTCGCCACCGTGGTCAACCACGGCCTGGCCGGTGCCGTGGGCTCGTGGGTCACCACCGTGCTGGGGCCGCAGTGGCTGCGCTGGATCCTGGGCGCCTCGTTCATCGCCATGGCGGTGTGGATGCTGATCCCCGACAAGCTCGATGACGACGACACCGGAGGCGCCTCGCCCCGCCTGGGCATTTTCGGCACCACCGTGGTGGCCTTCTTCCTGGCCGAAATGGGCGACAAGACCCAGATCGCCACCGTCATGCTGGCCGCGCAGTACCAGGCCTGGGCGGCGGTGGTGGCCGGCACCACCCTGGGCATGATGCTGGCCAACGCCCCGGTGGTCTGGCTGGGTGACCGACTCACGCGGCGGGTGCCGATCCGAGTGGTGCACGGGGTGTCGGCGTCCATTTTTTTGGTGCTGGGCCTGCTGGCTCTCTTCACGCCGGTCTGAAACCAGGTTGGCCCCGGGGCCTTGCCGCTCCGGTGGGGTGGCTTGCTATACTCAGGCCACCTGTTCACAGGGCGCCGATTTGATTCCAGCTTGCGGGCGCCGAAACCACCGTGTTTCGAAATTCAGCTAAAGACAGATAGGCTCAACCCGGTCTCGTTTTTGGCGAACCGGGTTTTTTGTTGCCATGAGTTTTCTAGCCACACCTCAGTTCATGACCTTCGAGGCCCCGCTGCCCCTGCAAAGCGGCGCCTCGATACGCGATTACACCCTCGCCTACGAGACCTACGGCACGCTGAACGCCGAGCGCTCCAACGCCGTGCTGATCTGCCATGCCCTCAATGCCTCGCACCATGTGGCGGGCGTCTATGAAGGCCAGCCCAAGTCCGAGGGCTGGTGGGACAACATGATCGGCCCGGGCAAGCCGGTGGACACCAACCGTTACTTTGTGATCGGCGTGAACAACCTGGGCTCTTGCTTCGGCAGCACCGGGCCCATGCACACCCACCCCGACACCGGCCGCATCTATGGCGCCGATTTCCCCGTGGTCACGGTCGAGGACTGGGTCAACGCCCAGGCCCGGCTGCTCGATGCACTGGGCATCCAGCAACTGGCGGCGGTGATGGGCGGCAGCCTGGGCGGCATGCAGGCCCTGAGCTGGACCCTGCAATACCCTGAGCGCATGCGCCACGCCGTGGTGGTGGCCAGCGCGCCCAACCTGAACGCCGAGAACATCGCCTTCAACGAGGTGGCGCGCCGCGCCATCGTCACCGACCCCGATTTCCACGGCGGGCACTTCTACGAGCACAACGTGGTGCCCAAGCGCGGCCTGCGCATCGCCCGCATGATCGGTCACATCACCTACCTCAGCGACGATGTCATGAACGAGAAGTTCGGTCGCCAGCTGCGCGAGGCCGTGGTCGACAGCGCCACCGGCTACCGCTACTCGACCCAGGACGTCGAGTTCCAGATCGAAAGCTACCTGCGCTACCAGGGCGACAAGTTCAGCGAGTACTTTGACGCCAATACCTACTTGCTGATCACCCGCGCGCTCGACTATTTCGACCCCGCCCGCTCGTTCGGCGGCAGCCTCAGTGCCGCCCTGGCCCAGGCGAAATGCCGCTTTCTGCTGGTCAGCTTCACCACCGACTGGCGCTTTTCGCCCCAGCGCAGCCGCGAGATCGTCAAGGGCCTGCTCGACAACCGCCGCGACGTCAGCTACGCCGAGATCGATGCGCCGCATGGCCACGATGCCTTCTTGCTCGAAGACCCGCGCTACCTCGATGTGGTGCGCGCCTATTTCAACCACAAGGTGCCGGCATGAGCGACGCCCACAACCTCCAAAGCATTGCCGCCCTGGTGCCCCGCGGCGCCCGCGTGCTCGACCTGGGCTGCGGTGACGGCGCCCTGCTCGATGTGCTGCAACGCGAGCGCGGCTGCACCGGCTACGGCATCGAGATCGACGACGCCAACGTGCTGGCCTGCGTCAAGCGCGGCGTCAACGTGATCCAGCTCAACCTCGACGAGGGGCTGTCGATGTTCGATGACGCCTCGTTCGACGTGGTGCTGCAGATCGACACCTTGCAGCACCTGCGCAATGCCGAGGTGATGCTGCGCGAGACCGCCCGCGTGGGCAAGACCGGCATCGTGGCCTTCCCCAACTTCGCGCACTGGCCCAACCGCCTGAGTGTGCTGCGCGGGCGCATGCCGGTCACCAAGCGGCTGCCCTACCAGTGGTACGACACGCCCAACATCCGCGTGGGCACCTTTGCCGACTTCATCGACCTGGCGCACAAGAACGCGCTGCGCATCGTCGACGCCTTCGGCCTGGAGCAGGGTCGCGAAGTGCGCTGGATGCCCAATGCGCGGGCCGGAACAGCCGTCTTCAAGTTCGTGCGGGCCTGAGCCTGCGGGCCTGTGGGCCGGGTAAACCGCAGCCCGCAGGGGCTGCGGCCTGGGCTAAAGTTGTACGATCAATTTTTCTTTCCACGCTTCTCCTCCATGCGCCACGCGCTCTGCCCATGACCCCCCAGTTCCAGACCATCACCCCCGGCGCCCGCCTGTCCGATCAGGTGGCCGAGGCGCTGGCGGCCGAGATCCGGGCCGGGCGGCTGGCGGTGGGGGCCAAGCTGCCCACCGAGGCGGTGCTGGTGGCGCAGTTCGCCGTCAGCCGCACCGTGGTGCGCGAGGCGGTGTCGCGCCTCAAGTCGCTGGGTCTGGTCGATTCCCGCCAGGGCAGCGGCGTGTATGTGCGCGAAAAGTCCTTCCAGCCGCTCAATTTCGATGCCCGCCATGCCGTCTCCAAGAGCGCCGTGGTGCAGATGGCCGAGGTGCGCCGGGCCCTGGAGGCCGAGGTGGCCGGCCTGGCCGCCGAGCGCCGCACCCCGGACGACGTGCTGCGCGTGCAACAGGCCATCGAGGCCCTGGAGGCCGCGGTGCGGGCCGGCGGCGATGGCGTCAATGAAGACGTGCTGTTCCACCGCGCCATCGCAGACGCGGCACGCAACCCCTTCCTGATCGGCACGCTGGAATACCTGAGCCAGTTCCTGCGCGGCGCCACCCAGGTCACCCGCGCCAACGAGGCGCGCCGTGCCGACTTTGCCCGCGAAGTGGCCGAAGAGCACCAGCGCATCTGGCGCGCCATCGAGGCCGGCGACCCGCTGGCGGCCCGCGCCGCCGCGGCCGGCCACATGGACAACGCCATCCGCCGCATCGAGCAGGCCGACCCTGCCTTCTGGCAGCAGCAGGGCCAGGCACTGGCCGAGCCACTGATCAAGGCGCTGACACCGCAGGCCTGAGGGGCCTGATTCCCAGGGTAAACCCTTGTCTTCGAGCTTTGCTTAAATTTGTATGATAACCATATGAATAACGCCGAGGGGGTGATCCTGCCCGCTGCAGCCCGGCGTTACAACCAAGGAAGACAACCCTCATGACCGCCCAAACCCTGGCTGGCGCCACCGCTGCGCCACCCGATCTCGAACGTCAGACCTACGCCAAAGTGTTCTGGCGCCTGGTGCCCTTTCTCATGCTGTGCTATGTCGTGGCCTACCTCGACCGCGTCAACGTGGGCTTTGCCAAGCTCCAGATGGCACAAGACCTCGGCTTCAGTGAAACCGTGTTCGGCCTGGGCGCCGGCATCTTCTTTCTGGGCTACTTCCTGTTCGAGGTGCCCAGCAACATCCTGATGAGCAAGGTGGGCGCGCGCATCTGGATCGCCCGCATCATGATCACCTGGGGCCTGCTCTCGGCGGCCTTTCTGTTCGTCAAGACGCCCACCCAGTTCTATGTGCTGCGCTTTCTGCTCGGCCTGGCCGAGGCCGGCTTCTACCCCGGCGTGATCCTGTACCTCACGCTCTGGTACCCGGCGCACCGCCGCGCCAAGATCGTGGCCGTGTTCATGTCGGCGATTCCGGTGGCCGGCATCTTCGGCAACCCGCTGTCGGGCTGGATCATGGAGTCCTTCCACCAGGTGTCCTCGCTCAGCGGTTGGCAATGGATGTTTGTCATCGAGGCCGTGCCCGCCCTGGTGATCGGTCTGGCCGTGCTGGCCTACCTGGACAACAACGTGGCCGAGGCCAAATGGCTCAGCCCCGAGCAAAAGCGCCTGATCCAGCATGAGATCGACCTGGACCAGGCCCATGGCAGCAAGGGCCCGCACACCGTGGCCGCCGTCTTCACCGACGCCCGCATCTGGTGGATGGCCGCCATCTACTTCGCCTTCGTGATGGGCCAGTACGCCCTCACCTTCTGGCTGCCCACCCTGGTCAAGGCCACCGGTGTCAAAGGCAATTTCAACATCGGCCTGCTCAGCGCCATCCCCTTTCTGTGCGCCATCGTGGCCATGAACCTGTTCGGCCGCAGCGCCGACAGCAAGCGCGAGCGCCGCTGGCACCTGATCATCCCGGCCCTGATGGGCGCCGTGGGCTTTGCCGTGGCGGCCTCGTTTGCCGACAACACCGTGGTCTCGCTGGTCTTCCTGTCGCTGGCCGCGGCCGGCGTGCTGACCTGCGCGCCGCTGTTCTGGTCGCTGCCCACCGCCTTCCTGTCGGGCACGGCCGCTGCTGCCGGCATTGCCGCCATCAACTCGGTGGGCAACCTGGCCGGCTTTGCCAGCCCCTACCTGATCGGCTACCTTAAAGACCTGACCGGCAGCACCGCCATCGGCATGTATGTGCTGGCCGGCTCGCTGGTGGTGGGCGCCGTGCTGGTGTGGCTCACGCCCAAGCAATTGGTCAACCGCTGAGGCTCACTTCTCGGCACCGGTCTTCACCCCCTTTCCATTCCAGACAAGCAAAAGGAACCTTCACATGAGCACCATCGGATTCATCGGCCTGGGCGCCATGGGCAGCGGCATGGCCGCCTCACTGCGCCGTGCCGGCCACGAGTTGCAGGTGTTTGACGTGCGCCGCGAAGTCGCCGACGCCTTTGCCGCCCAGGGCGGTCGCGCCTGCGCCTCGCCGGCCGAGGCCGCGCAAGGCGCCGACGTGGTGGTGTCGGTGGTGGTGAACGCGGCCCAGACCGAAGCCGTGCTGTTCGGCGCTGACGGGCAAGGCGGCTGCGCCGCCGCCATGTCGCCCGGTGCCGTGTTCGTGATGTGCTCCACCGTCGACCCCAACTGGTCGGCCGCCCTGGAAACCCGGCTCGAGGCCCTGGGCCTGGGCTACCTGGATGCGCCCATTTCGGGCGGCGCCGCCAAGGCCGCCAGCGGCCAGATGACCATGATGACCGCCGGCCGGCCGGCCGTGTACGACAAGGTCGGCCCCCTGCTCGACGCCATGGCCGCCAAGGTGTACCGCCTGGGTGAGCGCGCTGGCGCCGGCAGCAAGGTCAAGATCATCAACCAGTTGCTGGCCGGCGTGCACATCGCCGCCGCCGCCGAGGCCATGGCCCTGGGCCTGCGCGAAGGCGTCGAGGCCAAGGCCCTGTACGAGGTGATCACCAACAGCGCCGGCAACAGCTGGATGTTCGAGAACCGCATGGCCCACGTGCTGGCGGCCGACTACACCCCGCTGTCGGCGGTGGACATCTTCGTCAAGGACCTGGGCCTGGTGCTCGACACCGCCCGCGCCAGCAAATTCCCGCTGCCGCTGTCCAGCACCGCGCACCAGATGTTCATGCAGGCCTCCACCGCCGGTTTCGGTCGTGAAGACGACAGCGCCGTCATCAAGATTTTCCCGGGCATCACCCTGCCGGGCGCCGAATGACAATCGGCTGAACCTTCACACCCTGCCTGCTTCGGAGCACCTCTCATGCACATCCTCATCACGGGCGGCTGCGGCTTTCTGGGCGCCCGCCTGGCCCGCGCCCTGCTGGCCGCCGGCCAGCTCAGCCTGGCGGGCGCACCCGCCGCCTCGATCACCCGCATCACCCTGGCCGACCGCATGCCGCCGCCGGCCGACCTGGCCGCCGACCCCCGCATCGCCTACCTGGGGGGTGACCTCAATGAGCAGCTGGCCGCCGGCCAGTTGCCCGCGGCCGACACCGCGCTGGTCTACCACCTGGCCGCGGCCGTCAGTGGCGAGTGCGAGGCCGACATGGACCTGGGCCTGCACAGCAACCTCGACGCCACCCTGGCCCTGCTGCAGGCCTGCCGCGCCCTGAAGACCACCCCCACGCTGGTGTTCTCAAGCTCGGTGGCGGTGTTCGGCAGCTCGCCCGAGCTGCCCCTGCCCGAGGTCATCGAAGACCTCACCCTGCCCACCCCGCAGGGCAGCTACGGCGTGCAGAAATTCGTCGGGGAGCAATTGGTGGCCGACTTCGGCCGCAAGGGCTTCATCCGCGCCCGCAACGTGCGCCTCATGACCGTCAGCGTGCGCCCCGGCCGCCCCAATGGCGCGGCCTCCAGCTTCCTGAGCGGCATGATCCGCGAGCCCCTGGCCGGCGAGCGCGCCAACTGCCCGGTGTCGCCCGACACCCCGGTGGCCCTGGCTTCGCCTGGCCACACCATCGCCGGCCTGCTGCGGGCCGCCCAGGCCACGGATGCCGAGTGGGGCCCCCGCGTGGCCCTCAACCTGCCGGCCATCACCACCACCGTGGGCGAGATGGCCCAGGCCCTGGAGCGCGTGGCCGGCCCGGCCGCCACCGCCTTGATCGACTGGCAGCCCGACGCCCGCGTGGCCGCCATCGTCACCAGCTGGCCCAGCCGCATCGCCTCGCGCCGGGCCCAGGCCCTGGGCCTGCTGCCCGATGCCGATTTCGAAACCATCATCCGTGACTACGTGCGCGAAAACCCCGCCGCCGTGAAACTGCCCCTGAAGGCCTGAACCCCATGAACAAGATTGCCCTCGGCTGCATCGCCGACGACTTCACCGGCGCCACCGACCTGGCCAACAACCTGGTGCGCGCCGGCATGCGCGTGGTGCAGACCATCGGCGTGCCCAGCGGCCCCCTGTCCGCCGAGGTGGACGCCGTGGTCGTGGCTCTCAAGTCGCGCACCATCGCCCCGGCCGAGGCCGTGGCCCAGTCGCTGGCCGCGCTGCAATGGCTGCAGGCCCAGGGCGCGCGGCAGATCTACTTCAAGTACTGCTCCACCTTTGACAGCACCCCCGAGGGCAACATCGGCCCCGTCACCGAAGCGCTGATGGACGCGCTGGGCACCGACTTCACCATCGCCACCCCGGCCTTCCCCGACAACAAGCGCACCGTCTTCAAGGGCTACCTGTTTGCCGGCGACGGCCTGCTCAACGAGAGCGGCATGCAGAACCACCCGCTCACCCCCATGACCGACCCGAACCTGGTGCGCGTCATGCAGGCCCAGACAAAGCGCCGGGTCGGCCTGATCGACTACGCCGTGGTGGCCCGAGGCGCCGAGGCCGTGCGTGAGCGCATCGCTGCCCTGCGCGCCGAAGGCGTGGGCGTCGCCGTGGTCGACGCCATCTCCAACGACGACCTGCTGCGCATGGGCCCGGCCCTGGCCGAGCTGCCCCTGCTCACCGCCGGCTCGGGCGTGGCGATTGCCCTGCCGCACAACTTCGGCCTGGCCCCATCGGCCCAGGCGGCGGCCCTGCCGGCCGCGCGCGGCCTGCAGGCCGTGGTCTCGGGCAGCTGCTCGGTGGCCACCAACCAGCAGGTGGCGCATTTCATCGCCAGCGGCCGCCCGGCCCTGGCCATCGACCCCATCCAGTTGGCGGCCGGTGAAGACGTGGTCGGCCAGGCCCTGGCCTGGGCCGCCCCCTTGCTGACCAGCGGCCCGGTGCTGGTGTACTCCACCGCCGAGCCCGGTGCCGTCAAGGCGGTTCAAGGCCAGCTCGGTGTGGCCGAGGCCGGTGCCATGGTCGAGCACGCCGTGGCCGCCATCGCCCGGGGGCTGGTGGCCCTGGGCGTGCGCCAACTGGTGGTGGCCGGTGGCGAGACCTCGGGCGCCTGCGTGCAGGCGCTCGACATCGCCCAGATGCAGATCGGCCCGCAGATCGACCCGGGCGTGCCCTGGTGCCATGCTGCCTCGCCGGTGGCCGGCGAAGGTGGGCTGCACCTCACGCTCAAGTCGGGCAACTTCGGGGCGGTCGATTTCTTCAGCAAGGCCTTCGCCCTGCTCTGAACCGGAGCCCACCCATGAACGAGAACCAGGCCCGCGAGGCCATCTGCCGTGTCGGTCGCAGCCTGTTCGAGCGCGGCTATGTGCACGCCACCGCCGGCAACATCAGCGTGCGGCTGGACGACGGCTACCTCATCACCCCCACCGATGCCAGCCTGGGCACGCTCGACCCGGCCCGCCTGGCCCGGCTCGACGCCCAGGGCCAGCAGCTGTCGGGCGACCGCGGCAGCAAGACCATCGTGCTGCACCGGCAGATCTACGACGCTGCCACCCGTTTTGACACCGGCACCCGCTGCGTCATCCACACCCACAGCACCCATTGCGTGGCGCTGAGTCTGCAGCGCGGCCTGTCTGCCTTGGCGGCCCCGGCCCCGCTCACGGGCCTGGAGCTGCTGCCCGCCCTCACACCCTACTTCGTGATGAAGGTGGGCCATGTGCCCTTGATCCCCTACCACCGCCCCGGTGCGCCCGAGGCCGCCCAGGCCGTGGCCCAGGCCATCGCCCACTATGGCGAGCTGGGTGCGCCCATCCGCGCGGTGATGCTCGAGCGCCTGGGCCCCAATGTGTGGCACGACAGCCCCGAGGCCGCCATGGCCACGCTCGAAGAGCTCGAGGAAACCGCCCGCCTGTGGCTGCTCAGCGCCGGCCAGCCGCCCGCGCTGAGCGCCTCGCAGATCGATGAACTGCGCACTACCTTTGGTGCGCGCTGGTAACTTCTGATTCCTGACCGGAGAACCCGTCCATGCCCCGCTTTGCCGCCAACCTGTCGATGCTCTACCCCGAGCTGCCTTTTCTGGAGCGTTTCGGCGCTGCCGCACGCGATGGCTTCCAGGCCGTCGAGTACCTGTTTCCCTACGCTTTTGCGGCCGAAGACATCCTGGCCCAGCTGAAGGCCCACGGCCTCAGCCAAGCCCTGTTCAACGCCCCGCCCGGCGGCACCGATGCGGCCAGCATCGCCCAGGCCTGGGACGTGGCCGGCGACCGCGGCACCGCCTCGCTGCCCGGCCGTGAGGCCGAGTTCCGCGCCGGCATCGTGCTGGCCTTGCAATACGCCCGCGTGCTCGACTGCCCGCGCATCCACCTGATGGCCGGCATGCTGCCCGCCGGCGCCGACCGCGCCCAGCACCGGGCCACCTACATCGCCAACCTGCGCTGGGCCGCGGCCGAGGCCGCGCGCGAGGGCCGCGACGTGCTGATCGAGCCCATCAACCAGCGCGACATGCCCGGCTTCTTCCTGAGCCGCCAGGACGATGCCCACGCCGTGATCGCCGAGGTGGGCGCACCCAACCTCAAGGTGCAGATGGACCTCTACCACCTGCAGATCGTTGAAGGCGACGTGGCCATGAAGCTGCGCCAGTACCTGCCCACCGGCCGCGTTGGCCACCTGCAGATCGCCGGCGTGCCGCAACGCCACGAACCCGATCTGGGCGAACTCAACTACGACTACCTGTTCAGCGTCATCGACGAGCTGGGCTATGAGGGCTGGGTGGGCTGCGAATACCGTCCCGCCCGTGGCGCCACCCCAGGCGGCACCTCCGACGGCCTGGGCTGGTTGCGCCGCGCCACGGCCTGAGCCTGCGCCAACCAGGCGATCTGATATTTCTGATCTCCTGATGTGTGAATTGCTACGGGATTCCCGCAGTGGCTGGGCTCGGCTTGGTGTTTCAGAATGTTCTGACCGGGCAACCGACTGCGTGTCATCCAACCGACCTGGAACAGGGAATCCCCATGGCCAAACTCAGCTCACCCAGCTCCAACCGTTCCGTGGCCCGCGAGGTCTCCTTGCTGGCCATCGCCATGCTGGCCGTGGTGCTGGTGGCCGCCAGCCTGGCCATCAGCAGCATCACCGCGCGCACCGCCCGCCAACAGGTGCAGGCCCTGGCGGCCGACAAGGCCGACAACGTGGTGCAGGTGCTGGAGTCGCAAGACGCCACCGCCCGCGAGCTGGTGCGCCGCTCCTTCAAGTCCTTCAAGCTGGCCTTCCAGCCCACCATGAGCCTCAACGAGGACAACGGTGAACTGCAGAGCTACGGCATTGCGGTCAACAACGACTTCAGCCAGGTCGACAAATTCACCAAGGACACCGGGGGCGTGGCCACCGTCTTCGCACGCAAGGGCGACGACTTCATGCGCGTCACCACCTCGCTGAAAAAGCCCGATGGCGAGCGCGCCCTGGGCACGCCGCTGGCCCGCCAGCACCCGGCCTATGCGCGGCTGCAAGCCGGGCAGAGCTACACCGGCCGCGCCGTGCTGTTTGGCAAGCCCTACATGACGCACTACGAGCCGGTCAAGGACGACGCCGGCAAGGTGGTGGGGGCCCTGTTCGTGGGCAATGACACCTCGATCTTCGAAGAGGCGGTCTTCAAACAGGCCCAGGAGACCCGCTTCTTCGACAGTGGCGGCCTGTATGTGATCGACCCCGGCAAGACAGCCGAGGAGGCCCGCTTCCTGGCCCATCCCCAGGCTGCGGGCAAGCGGGTGCTCGAGGTGGTGGCCCAGGCGGGCCCCTTCCTGGACCGGCTGCGCCAGGCCGAAGGCGCGGACACGGCCCTCAGCGAAGCCACCCCGCTGCGCGGCGTCGATCTGGTCGACCCCTGGGCCGTGCGCCAGGTCGTCAAGACCCAGGGCTGGTGGGTGGTGGCCGAGGTGTCTGATCGCGAGGCCATGGCCAGCCACCGCGCCACCATGGCCTGGGTCTGGGGCGTGATTGCCCTGGCCGTGCTGGGCCTGGGGGGCGGCCTGTTCTGGCTGCTGCGCCGGCGTGTCAGCCAGCCCCTGCGCGAGCTCACGGCGGCCGTCACCACGGTGGCGCAGGGCGAGTTGACCCGCAGCTTCAGCAGCGAGCGCCAGGACGAGATCGGCGCCCTGGTGCGCGAGGTCGACGCCATGCGCCAGCTCTACCTGCGCCTGCTGCTGCAGGTGCGCTCAGCGGTCGAAGGCATCACCAACGCCAGCGTCGAGATCGCCAACGGCAACCAGGACCTGAGCGCGCGCACCGAGCAGACCGCCAGCAGCCTGCAGTCCACCGCGCAGAGCATGGAGCAGATCACGGCCACGGTGCAACAGTCCACCGATGCCGCGCGCCAGGCCAACCAGCTGGCGGCCTCGGCGGCCGAGGTGGCGGCCCGCGGGGGCGCGGTGGTGGGCGAGGTGGTCAAGACCATGGACGCCATCCACAACAGCTCGCGCAAGATCGCCGACATCATCGGCGTCATCGACGGCATCGCCTTTCAGACCAACATCCTGGCCCTCAACGCGGCTGTCGAGGCCGCGCGCGCCGGCGAGCAGGGCCGGGGCTTTGCGGTCGTGGCCGGCGAGGTGCGCACCCTGGCCCAGCGCAGCGCCCAGGCCGCGCGTGAAATCAAGGCCTTGATCGGCAACTCGGTCGAGGCCGTCGAATCCGGGGCCCAGCTGGTGGGCAGCGCCGGCACCACCATGAGCGACATCGTCAGCTCGGTGCACCGCGTCGGCGACATCGTGGGCGAGATCTCATCGGCCGCGGTCGAGCAGTCCAATGGCATCGGCCAGGTCAACGGGGCGGTCAACCAGCTCGACCAGATGACCCAGCAGAACGCCGCCCTGGTCGAAGAGTCGGCCGCCGCCGCGGCCAGCCTGCGCGACCAGGCCACGCGGCTGTCCGAGGCCATCCAGGCCTTCCACCTGGGCTAGGGCTTACTTCAGCGCCTTGGCCGCCGTCGCCCCCAGCGGGGTGTGCAGCTGGCTGGGCACGAAGCGGCCGGTGTTGTCGTCGCGGCCCTGCAGCAGGTAGCGGGTGTCGGGCTTGCCGTAGTTCTGCACCGCCAGCGCCGAGAACTGGCCGATGGCGCTCTTGGGGTCGCGCAGGCGGTTCACGATCAGCACCTTCTGGGTCTCGCTGAAGTCGGCCATCATGTTCTGGTCGCCTTCGCTGTCGCCCGCGATGAACACCGGCCCGTAGCCATAGCGGCTGACCAGGAAGCGCTGGATGCTGCGCGTCTTGCCCGGGCCCTGGGTCTGGTCGTAGCCGTGGCGGTAGTCGGGCAGGATGCGGCCCTGGGCGTCGCGTTCGAGCTCCATGGCCAGCACATTGCCTTCCTTCACCTGGTAGCCAAAGGCCGGGTTGGACGAGATCTCCTTGATCACGTCCACGAACGAGGCCGAGCACACCCACACATCAAAGCCGGCGGCCTTGAAGCGCCCGTACAGGTCTTGCATCTCGGGCACCAGGCGCAGGCCGTTCTTCCAGCTCACCGACACCAGGCCGGCGCGGCCCGGCAGCTCGGCCGGCGTGCTCCATTTCACCTTCTCGACCGGCTGGGTCTGCTGCCACTTCACCGTGTCCACCGTGAGCTGGCGCACCTGGGCTTCGGTCATGCCGGCAAACAGGTAGGTCACCCAGGGGTAGGCGGTGTCGTGGTCGAAGGTGTCGCCGATCGCCTCGTACAAGTAGCGCACCTTGGTCACAAAGGCCTGGTAGTGGGGGCTGCGTTTCACCTCGGCCAGGGGCTGCTGGCCCTTCAGGCCGCTGTAGTGGGTGTACAGCCAGCGGTAGCTGTCCAGGATGTCGGGCACGATGGTGTCGATGCTCACCGGCTGGCCGGCTGCGTTGTTGTTGGCCGGCTTGAAGGTGGTGGCCGGGATGTTGCGGCGCAGCGCCACCTCCAGCTGCTCGGGGCTGGCGCCGAAGCGCAGGTTCTCGAGCTGGTAGATCAGCGCGGCTTCCTCGATGTCCAGGAACACGCTGGTGTTGTCCCAGTCGAACACCACATAGGGCGGTTTGGCCGGGTTGTAGCCGGCGCTGGTCTTGCCCACGCGCGCGATCAATTCATTGATCTGCTGGCGGTTGAAGCTCTCCCACTGCCCGGGGGCCAGGGTCTGGGGGGCGGCGGCCTGGACGGCGGTTGGCGGGCTGCTGCAGCCGGTGCTGGCCAAGGCGGCCAGCAGGCTCAGGGCCAGCGTCAGGGGGGCGAGGCGGAGCAAGGCAGGGGTCTTCATGTTTTCTCCTGGGATGAGGGGGGCGTGCTGACAAGGGAATCGGGGCGCGGCGCGGCGTCGGGCAGCCAAGGCTCGGCCTCGCTGTCGTCTTTCAGGGCTACGCCGCTCAGGCCGCGCTGCAGGGCCTGGCGGATCAGCCAGGCCAGCTTGTGCGCGGCCTGCGGGTAGTGCAGGCCCTCGGGGCGCACGTTCGAAACGCAGTTGCGCTGGGCGTCGTTTCGGCCCACGCGGGGGTCATGGGTCAGGTAGATGCCCAGGCTGTCGGGCGAGCTCAGGCCGGGGCGTTCGCCGATCAGGATCACGCTCAGGCGCGCGCCCAGGGCCTCGCCCACCTCGTCGGCCACGGCCACCCGGGCCTGCTGCACCAGCACCACCGGGGCCAGGCGCCAGCCCAGGGACAGGCGCGGCAGCAGCGCCGCCAGCAGCGGGGCGGCATGGCGCTGCACCGCCAGCGACGACAGGCCGTCGCCCACCACCACGCACAGTTCGGGCGCCGGGCCCGCGGCGGCGGCCAGCTCACGCAGGCGCTGCGCGTCGGCGGGGGCCAGGCGGCGGCCCAGATCGGGGCGGCGCAGGTACTCGGTGCGGTCGGCGGCCTGGCTGCGCACCTGGAGCACGCCGTGGCCGGCCTGCTCCAGGGTGGCCTGCAGTGCGGCCGTGTCCAGCGGGGTGTGGATGGCGTCGCGCGCCATGGCGTGGGCCAGGCCGAAACGCAGGGTCTCGTCGGTGGGAATGGCCACGCCGGCCCGGCCCAGCGCAATGCGCGCCGGCGTGCTGCGGCGCCAGTCGGTCCAGGGCATGGGGGTCACGCCCTCGGCCTGCTCCGGTGCCGCAAGCGCTGGCGCAGGCGGTTTCGGGGGGCTCATGCGCTGCCTCCCTGGCCCAGTCGGCTCAGATGACTCAGCAGGGGGTGGCCCTGGCCCGGGCTCAGCAGCTGCCCGGCCGAGTCGGTGATCTGCTGGGCCTGCAGCCAGGCCTCGAACTCGGGGGCCCGCTGCAGGCCCAGGGTCTCGCGCAGGAACAGCGCGTCGTGGAACGAGGTGCTCTGGTAGTTGAGCATCACGTCATCCGCGCCCGGCACGCCGATCAGAAAGTTCAGCCCGGCGCTGGCCAGCAGCACACTGAGCGTGTCCATGTCGTCCTGGTCGGCCTCGGCGTGGTTGGTGTAGCAGATGTCGCAGCCCATGGGCAGGCCCAGCAGCTTGCCGCAGAAGTGGTCTTCCAGGCCGGCGCGGATGATCTGCTTGCCGTCGTACAGGTACTCGGGCCCGATGAAGCCCACCACCGTGTTCACCAGCAAGGGCTGGTAGCGCCGCGCCAGCGCGTAGGCCCGGGCCTCGCAGGTCTGCTGGTCCACCCCGCCATGCGCGTTGGCCGACAGGGCGCTGCCCTGGCCGGTCTCGAAATACATCACGTTCTGGCCCAGTGTGCCGCGCTGCAGCGAACGGGCCGCTGCACAGGCCTCGTCGAGCAGCTCGGGGCTCACGCCGAAGCTGCGGTTGGTCAGCTCGGTGCCGCCGATCGACTGGAACACCAGGTCCACCGGCACGCCGCCTTCGATCAGCTGCAGCGTGTTGGTCACATGGGTCAGCACACAGGCCTGCGTCGGGATCGCCAGGCGCTGGATCAGCTCATCAAAGCCATGGCACAGCCGGGCCAGGGTGGGCAGGCTGTCGGACACCGGGTTGATGCCGATCACCGCATCGCCTGCGCCCATCATCAGCCCGTCCAGCACCGAGGCCGCCACCCCGCGCAGCTCGTCGGTCGGGTGGTTGGGCTGCAGCCGCACCGCCAGCGTGCCGGGCAGGCCCAGGGTGTTGCGAAAGCGGGTCACCACCCGGGTCTTGCGGGCCACCGCGATCAGGTCCTGGTTGCGCATGAGCTTGCTCACCGCGGCCACCATCTCCGGCGTCAGGCCGGGGGCCAGCGCCCTCAGCGTTGCGGTGTCGGCGGCCGGGCCCAGCAGCCAGTTGCGGAAGTCGCCCACCGTCAGGTGGGCCACCGGGGCAAAGGCCTGGGCGTCGTGCTGGTCCAGGATCAGCCGCGTGATGTTGTCGCTTTCATAGGGCACCAGGGCCTCATTGAGGAACACCTTCAGCGGCAGCTCGGCCAGCACATGGCGGGCGGCCATGCGCTGCTGCGCGGTGGCCGCGCCCAGGCCGGCCAGGTAGTCGCCCGAGCGCGCCGGGCTGGCCATCGCCATCACCTGGCGCAGGTCCTCGAAGAAGTGGCCCTGGCCGCCCTGGGTGGTGTGGTAGCGCATGCGGGGGCTCCGTGCGGGTTCAGGCGCCTGCGTCCAGCAGGGCATCGGGGGCCGCCTCGGCGCGGTGCTGGGCGGTGGCCACGTAGTACAGCCAGGCCAGGGCCATCAGCGCCGCGAACAGCGCGGCCAGCACCGGGTTGAACCACACCATGGCGCCCAGGCAGACCAGGCCCAGGCCCAGTGCCAGCAGCGGAAACCAGGGGAAGAACGGGGCCCGGTAGCTGCGCGCCATGTCGGGCTCGGTGCGGCGCAGGCGCAGCAGGGCGGCCATCGAGATGATGTACATCACGATGGCGCCGAACACCGACATGGTGACGATGTTGGCCGTCAGGGTCTGGCCGCCGAACTCGATCCACTGGTCGCTGAAGATCGCCGCCACCCCCACGGCGCCGCCGGCCAGCAAGGCCCGGTGCGGGGTCTGGAAGCGGGGGCTCAGCACCGCGAAGCTGCGTGGCAGGTAGCCGGCGCGGGCCAGCGCAAAGATCTGGCGCGAGTAGCCCATCAAGATGCCGTGGAACGAGGCCACCAGCCCGAACAGGCCGATCCACACCATCATGTGCAGCCAGCCGCTGTGCGCCCCCAGCACGGCCTTCATGGCCTGGGGCAGCGGGTCGTTGATGTTGGCCAGGCTGCGCCAGTCGCCCACGCCGCCGGCCATGATCATCACGCCGAAGGCCAGGCTGACCAGGGTCAGGATGCCGGCAATGTAGGCGCGCGGAATGGTGCGCTGCGGGTCGCGCGCCTCTTCGGCCGCCATGGCCGCGCCTTCGATGGCCAGGAAGAACCAGATCGCAAACGGGATCGAGGCAAAGATGCCCGCCACCGCCGTGCCGTTGAGCACGTCCGAGCCGGCCCAGCCCAGCGCGGCAAACTGGGCCCACGACCAGCCCGGGCTCACCACGCCCATGAACACCAGCAGCTCGAAGATGGCCAGCAGTGTCACCACCAGCTCGAAGGCGGCGGCAATGCCCACACCGACCCAGTTCAGGGCGATGAACACCGCATAGGCGCCCAGCGCGATCCACTTTGGGTCGATGGCCGGAAACTGCACATTCAGGTAGGCCCCGATCGCCAGCGCGATGGCGGGCGGCGCAAACACGAACTCGATCAGCGTGGCAAAGCCGGCCACAAAGCCCCCCAGCGGCCCGAAGGCGCGGCGCGCATAGGCAAATGGGCCGCCCGCGTGCGGAATGGCGGTGGACAGCTCGGTGAAGCTGAAGATGAAGGTGGTGTACATGGTGGCCACCAGCAGCGTGGCCACCAGAAAGCCCAGCGTGCCGGCGCTGGCCCAGCCATAACTCCAGCCAAAGTACTCCCCCGAGATCACCAGCCCCACGGCAATGCCCCAGAGCTGGAAGGTGCCCAGCACTTTTTTCAGGTGGGCGGTGGGCGCTGCGGCGGCTGGCTTCATGGTGGGGCCTCGGTGGGTGGTCGTTGCCTGCCATTGCAGCAAAGACGACGCCAGCGTCCTATCCCGAATCGGAAAACCGCCCGGCCCGGGGCGCTTTTTTCCGATTTGGGACAGCGCCGCCCCGCCTCGGTGCTGCACTGCAGCTTGCTCGCGGGCATTTTTCTTGCTGCACTGGAGGCTCTGTCACTCTCTGCCGCCTGACTGCCCATGTTCCCTGCCTCGACCGCCCCCGGTCGTGCCCCTGCCCCGCCTGCTGCCGGCTGGTCGATGGACCCGCCGCAGTACCGTGTGCGCACCAGCGACGATGTGGACGAGCATGCCGGCCACCTCTCGGCCTGGCAGCAGCAGTACGACCAGCTCTCGGGGGGGCGCTTCTCGGGCCGGGTGCGCGAGCTGTGGGTCGACGGGCCGCGGCTGCAGGTCTTCCACGAGCACACCTCGCGGCAGACCAGCCAGCAATGCGCGCCCTGGTCGGGTTCGGTGTGGTTCGGCCTGGCCGACCGGCAGGGTCGGCAGCCCCTGCACTTTTGTGGGCAGGCCCAGCGCACCGACCCGGGGCGCGCCTTGCTGCGGGCGCGCGCCAGCGAAGGCTTCGAGCTGCGCACCCCGCCCGATTTCGGCATCTACGGCGTGGTGCTGGACCAGGACTGGCTGCACGCCCAGGCCGAGGCCGCCGGCCTGGCGGCCCCGGGGCTGGCCTCTCCCGCCCAGGCCATCCCCCTGAGTGACGGGCACCATGCCGCGCTGTGCCACACCATCGAGCAGTTGCTGCAACTCGGCCAGGCGGGCGAGGTCGACCTGCCCTGGGGCCGGCTGGCCCTGCAGGCCGGGCTGGCGCAATTGCTGCATCTGCTGTGTGCGGGCCCGGGTGGCGACGCGGCCGTGCCCAGGCCGGCGGCGGCCCAGCGGCGCTTTGCCCTGGTGATGGCCGCGCGCGAGCTGGCCCGCCAGCCCAGCCACGAGGCCCTGGGCGTGGACGAGCTGTGCCAGCGCCTGCACCTGACGCGGCGCACGCTGCAAAACCATTTCCAGGCCGTGCTCGGTGAATCGCCGGCCGAGTTCCTCAAGGCGGTGCGCCTCAATGCCTGCCGGCGCGCGCTGCGGGCCGGGCCGGCGGACGCCTCGGTGCAGACCGTGGCGGCGCGCTGGGGCTTTTCGCACATGGGCCATTTCTCGCAGGACTACAAGGCCTTGTTCGGCGAGCTGCCCTCCGAAACCCGGCGGCGCGGCGCCGCAGGCTGAGCGCCCAGGCCGCGGCCCCGGCAGGGCGCCCGGGTCTCAGGCAAAATCAAAACGCTGTGCCCGGCCCCGGCCTGATGCCGGGGGCCCTGCACCGTGCGCACCGTATCACCAGGAGAGCCCCATGAACGCCCGTGTTCCTTCTTCCGTCTTCCAGCCCGAGCAGGCCCTGGCCGAGGTCAGCCAGCGCTGGGACAGCGATCTGGTGCGCCAGATCACCGACTACATCGCCATCCCCGCCAAGTCGCCCGCCTTTGCCGCCGACTGGGCCCAGCAAGGCCTGCTCGACACCGTGCTGCGCAATGCCGCCCAATGGGTCGAGGCCCAGAAGGTGGAGGGGCTCACGCTGGAGATCATCCGCCTGGAAGGCCGCACCCCGGTGTTGTTCTTCGAAGTGGCCGCCACCCAGGCCCACAGCAGCCAGACCGTGCTGATGTACGGCCACCTGGACAAGCAGCCCGAGTTCAGCGGTTGGCGCAACGACCTGGGCCCCTGGACCCCCAAATACGAAGACGGCAAGCTGTACGGCCGTGGCGGCGCCGACGACGGCTATGCGGTGTACGCCAGCATTGCCGCCGTGCAGGCCCTGAAGGCCCAGAAAACGCCCCACCCGCGCATCGTCGGCCTGATCGAGACCTGCGAGGAAAGCGGCTCCTACGACCTGCTGCCCTACATCGATGCCCTGCGCACCCGCCTGGGCGAGGTGGCCCTGGTGATTTGCCTCGATTCGGGCGCCGGCAACTACGATCAGCTCTGGCTCACCACCAGCCTGCGCGGCATGGCCAGCGGCACCCTGAAGGTCGAGATCCTGACCGAGGGCGTGCACTCGGGCGACGCTTCGGGCCTGGTGCCCTCGAGCTTTCGCATCATGCGCCAGGTGCTGGACCGCCTCGAAGACAGCGCCACCGGCCGCCTGCTGCCCGCCAGCTTCCACTGCGAGGTGCCGCCCGAACGCCTGGCCCAGGCCCGGGCCACCGCTGCCATCCTGGGCGATGAGCTGTACAAGCGTTTCCCCTGGGCCCATTACGACTGCGGCGGCGCCACCAGCTTTGCCCTGCCCACCACCACCGACCCGGTGCAGGCCCTGCTGGCCCGCACCTGGACACCCACGCTCAGCGTGACCGGGGCCGATGGCTTTCCCACCCTGCAGAACGCCGGCAATGTGTTGCGCCCCTACACCGCCTTCAAGCTCAGCCTGCGCCTGCCGCCCCTGGTGCAGGCGGACAGCGCGGTGGCCGAACTCAAGCAACTGCTCGAAGACAACGCCCCTTATCAGGCCAAGGTCACCTTCGAGAGCAATGGCGGCGCCACCGGCTGGAACGCCCCCGACACGGCACCCTGGTTCGAGCAGGCGCTGAATGCGGCCTCGCAGGCCCACTTTGGCGCCTCGTGCGGCTACATCGGTCAGGGCGGCACCATCCCGCTCATGAACATGTTGTCGGCCGGCTTCCCCCAGGCCCAGATGATGGTCTGCGGTGTGCTGGGCCCCAAGAGCAATGCGCACGGCCCCAATGAGTTTTTGCACGTGCCCTACGCCAAGAAGCTCACCGCCGCCGTGGCGCAGGTGATCGCCAGCCTGCCCGCCCCCGCGGCGGCTTGATGCAGCAGCGGTCTTCAAGCGACACCCACCCACCATGAGCCCCGAATCGACCCTGTCCACCTTCACCGCCTCCGATGGCGAGAACCTGGCGGTGCAGGACTGGCCGCTGGCCGAGGGCCGCGTGCCGCGCGCGGCCGTGCTGCTGGTGCATGGCCTGGGCGAGCATGCGGGCCGTTACGACACGCTGGCGCATCGCCTCAATGGCTGGGGCTTCGCCGTGCGGGGCTATGACCAGTATGGCCACGGCGAGTCGGGGGGGCCGCGCGGCGGCCTCAGCAGCGACACCCGGCTGCTGGACGACCTGGCCGATCTGGTCGAGAGCACCCGGGCGCGGTTCCCGCGCGATACCCCGCTGATCCTGCTGGGCCACAGCATGGGCGGCCTGGTGGCGGCCCAGTTCGTGGCCCGCTACGCGAGCCGGGTCGATGGCCTGGTGCTGTCCTCACCTGCCCTCGATGCGGGCCTCGGCCCGGTGCAGAAGCTGCTGCTGGCGGTGCTGCCGCGCTGGCTGCCGAATCTGCGCGTGGGCAACGGTCTGCAGCCCAAGTACCTGTCGCACGACCCCGAGGTGGTGCGCGCCTACCTGGCCGACCCGCTGGTGCACGACCGCATCTCGGCCCGCCTGGCCCGTTTCATTGCCCAAGGCGGCCCGGCCGTGGTGGCCCAGGCGGCGCGCTGGCGTGTGCCCAGCCTGCTGATGTATGCGGGCGACGACCGCCTGGTGCAGCCCGCAGGCAGCCGGGCCTTTGCCGCCGCCGCGCCCTCGTGCGTTGAAAGCACCGAGTTCCCGGCGCTCTACCACGAACTGTTCAACGAGCCGTTCAATGAGCATGATCCGGCCTCGGTGCGGGCCTGCCTGCAGGCCTGGCTCGACAAGCACTTCGCCCCACTGTCGGACTGATCACCGGTCTGATCACCGGCCTGATCAGGCCTGTGCCTGGCGGCGTGGCCGTTGCTGCCAACCCAGCCAGCCCAGGCCCAGGCCGGTCAATACCACGGGCAGCAGCGAGCCCAGGTTGAGCAGGGTCCAACCCTGGGTGGTGACCAGGGCCCCCGAGGCGAAGGCGGTGAAGGCCATGGTGCCGAACACGCAGAAATTGATGGCCGCCTGGGCCCGGTCTTTTTCCTCGGGCCGGTAGGCCCGCATGGCCAGCGTGGTGGCGCCGGTGAACAGCAGGTTCCAGCCCAGCCCCAGCAGGAGCAGTGCCACCAGGAACTGCTGCAGATCCACCCCGCTCAAGGCCACGGCCACGCAGCCCGCGTTCAGCAGCACGCCCAGCCCCATCACCGGCAGGGGGCCGTGGCGCTTGATCAGGTGGCCGGTGAAAAAGCCCGGGGCGAACATGCCCACCACGTGCCACTGCAGCACCAGGGCCGCATCGTCAAAGCCCAGGCCGCACACCTGCATGGCCAGCGGGGTGGCGGCCATCAGCAGGTTCATCACGCCGTAGCCCAGCGCCGCGCTCAGGGCGGCCACCACAAACACCGGCTGGCGCATGATCTCGCCCAGCGGCCGCCCGACCGGGGCGGTGCCCCCGTGCGCGGGCCGGGCCGGCTCGGGAAACCGGATCAGCGACATGCAGGCCATGGCCAGCAGGGCCACCCCCATCAGCGCTGCATAGGCCCCGGCAAAGGGCACGGCGCCGAGGTCGCGCGTGTACTTGGCCAGGTTGGGGCCGGCCACGGCACCGATCAGGCCGCCGGCCAGCACCAGCGACACCGCTTTTTCGCGGAACGCGGGGGCGGCCAGTTCGGCGGCCGCAAAGCGGTACAGCTGGCCATTGGCGCTGTAGTAGCCCGCCACCAGCGTGGCCGTGCACAGCAGCCAGAACTGCCGGGTGAGCGCCGCCACCAGGCAGGTCAGTGCCGACACAAAGGCCACCGCCAGCCCGATCTGGAACGAGCCCCGGCGCCCGAACCGCGCCTGCGAACGGGCCACCAGCGCGGTGGACAAGGCCCCGCCCACGACATAGCCCATCACCGGCAGGGTGGCCATCCAGCTCACGGGCGCCAGGCTCAGGCCCACCAGGCCGTTGATGGCAATGAACACCACGTTGTTGGTCAGGAACAGGCCCTGACACAAGGTCAGCAGCAACAGGTGGCGATTCATGGGTGACTCCGGGGGGGCGAAAGGCAAACCGCCCATCGTATCCCGCGGCCCCCTTGAGACGACTCAGGGCTTGCCCGCGCACTCCGCCAGCAGCCAGTCGCGCAAGGCCTGCACCAGCGGGGTCTCGGCGCGCGCGTCGGGCACCACCAGGTGGTAGGCATCGGGCCCTTGCAGGTGCGGGCCGGGCAGCGGCACCAGGGCGCCGCTGTCGATCTCCTCCTGCACCAGAAAGCGCGGCAGCAGGGCGGCCCCCAGGCCATGCACGGCGGCCTGGGCAATCATCGAGAACTGCTCGAAGCGCGGCCCGCGCGCCGCCTGCGCCACCGGGTGGCCGGCGGCGGCAAACCAGTCGGCCCACAGCGTGGGGCGGGTGGTCTGCTGCAGGCGCACGGCGCGCGCCAGGTCGGCCACCCGGCGCAGGCCCTGCTCGCGCTGGTAGGCCGGGCTGCTCAGGGCCACCACCTCTTCGCGCATCAGGGGGTAGCAGGTGGCGCCGGCCCAGTGCGGTGCGCCGAAATGGATGGCCGCGTCAAAGGGCTCGCTGGCAAAGTCGAAGGGCTCGGTGCGGGTGGCCAGGTTCAGGCTGGCCTGTGGGTGCTGCGCCATGAAGCGGCCCAGGCGCGGCGTCAGCCAGCGCGTGCCGAAGGTGGGCAGCACCGCCAGGTTCAGCACCCCGCCGTCGCCGGCAAAGCCCATCACCTTCTGTGTGGTGTCGCTGAGCTGGCGCAGCAGCGGGCGCAGCTCGCCGGCATAGATGCGGCCCGGGTCGGTCAGCACCACCCGCTGGCGCACGCGGTGGAACAAGGCCAGGCCCAGTTGCTCTTCGAGCTGGTGGATCTGGCGCGACACCGCGCCCTGCGTCAGGTGCAGCTCGGCGGCGGCGCGCGAGATGCTGCCGTGGCGCGCCGCGGCTTCAAAGGCCAGCAGGCCGGGGATGGGGGGCAGTAGGTTGCGGCGCAGCATGTGATGTCTTCACGTCATGAGGCAGGCCTCACGATAACCCAGACAACTCGGGGCTTGGGCTGGACTTGATGAGCTTTTGGAATCAAGTGCTGAGGATTTATAGCTATCGCAAGTGCTGGCTTTGTCTGATATTGGCGAATTACCTGCCCCAATCTTGATCAGCCCCCTGTCTGCCATGAACAGTCTTTCCCACTTGCCCACCCCCACCCCCCGCACCGGCGGCCAGATCCTGGTGGATCAATTGCTGGCCCACGGTGTGCAGCAGCTGTTCTGTGTGCCCGGCGAGAGCTACCTCGCGGTGCTCGATGCCCTGCACGATGCCTCGATCGCGGTCACGGTGTGCCGCCAGGAAGGCGGGGCAGCCATGATGGCCGAGGCCCAGGGCAAGCTCACCGGGCGCCCGGGCATCTGCTTTGTCACGCGCGGGCCGGGAGCCACCAATGCGGCCGCCGGCATCCACATTGCGCACCAGGACTCGACCCCGATGATCCTGTTCGTGGGCCAGGTGGCCCGCGGCGCGATGGGGCGCGAGGCCTTTCAGGAGCTGGATTACGCCGCCGTGTTCGGCACCATGAGCAAGTGGGTGGTGCAGATCGACGACCCCGCCCGGGTGCCCGAACTGGTGGCGCGCGCCTTCCAGGTGGCCACCTCGGGCCGGCCCGGGCCGGTGGTGGTGGCCTTGCCCGAAGACATGCTGACCCAGGCCGCCAGCGTGGCCGACGCCCAGCCCTTTGCCGTGCCCGAAACCCACCCGGGGGCCGCCGAGCTGGCCACGCTGCAGCAGCGGCTGCAGGCGGCGCAGCGTCCCATCGCCATCGTGGGGGGCTCGCGCTGGTCGGCCGAGGCGGTACAGCAGTTCGAGGCCTTTGCCCTGGCCCATGCGCTGCCGGTGGCCTGCTCGTTCCGGCGCCAGATGCTGTTCAGCGCCGATCACCCCTGCTATGCCGGCGACCTGGGCCTGGGCGTCAACCCGCGTCTGCTGGCGCGCATCCGCGAGGCGGACCTGATCGTGCTGGTGGGCGGGCGCCTGTCCGAGGTGCCTTCGCAGGGCTATGAGCTGCTGGGCATCCCCAACCCGGGCCAGCCGCTGGTGCATGTGCATGCCGACGCCGACGAACTGGGCCGCCTGTACCGGCCCGAGCTGGCGATCCACGCCACGCCGCAGGCCCTGGCGGCCGCGCTGGCGCAGTTGCCGGTGCCGTCCCCCGCGCCAGACCGGGCCCGGGCGGATGAGGCCCATGCCGACTACCTGCGCTGGAGCGACCCCGCGCCCATCCGCATCCCCGGCCCCTTGCAGATGGGCGCGGTGATGCAGCACCTGCGCGAGGTGTTGCCGGCCGACACCATCTTCTGCAACGGCGCGGGCAATTTCGCCACCTGGGTGCACCGCTTCTGGCCCTTCCGCCACTACGCCAGTCAGCTGGCGCCCACCAGCGGCTCGATGGGCTACGGCCTGCCGGCGGGCGTGGGTGCCAAGCGCCTGTGGCCCCAGCGCGAGGTGGTGGTGTTTGCCGGTGACGGCGACTTCATGATGCACGGCCAGGAGTTCGCCACCGCGGTGCAGTATGGTCTGCCCCTGATCGTGGTGCTGCTGGACAACGCCATGTACGGCACCATCCGCATGCACCAGGAGCGCGAGTACCCGGGCCGCGTCAGTGGCACCGCCTTGAAGAACCCCGATTTCCGCGCCTATGCGCAGGCTTTCGGCGGCCATGGCGAGCGGGTCGAGCGCACCGAGGACTTCGCCCCGGCGCTGGCGCGCGCCCGGGCCAGCGGCATGCCGGCCATCCTGCACTGCCTGCTCGACCCCGAGGCCATCACCCCGGCCGGCACCCTGCAAGGGCTGCGCGACGCCGCGCTGGCACGGCGCTGAGGCCGGCGTGCCCCGGGGGGCCACGGTGACACGCTCTAAACTCCGGAGCTTGTCTCACCCCGGATCGCCCGATGCGTGTCGTGTTTGCGCTGGCCCTGCTGGGCCTGTTTCTTCCCGCTTCGTGGGCCCTGGAGGCCGTGCGCAGCCCCTGGCCGGTGCGTGCCATGGCCGGCCCCGATCCGGTGGGCGTGACCGTCACCGCCTGGCATTGGTGGCGCAGCGATCAAGGCCAGTACTTTCTGGCCAGTGCGGCCCTGGCCGGCGGCACCCCCCCGGCCCATCTGTGGGCGCTGGAGAGCGACCCCGGCGGCCGCGCCTGCCCCCGCCTCAAGGCGCAGCCACCCGAGCGCCTGCAAGAACCCGAGCTGCACCCCCTGCCCGATGAGGAACTGGCCCTGCCCCCGCGCTGCCTGAGCGGCCTGGAAGGCCAGTGCCTGAGCCACGACGGCGCCCTGCGCCTGCGCCTGAGCTTTGAGGGCCAGAGCCGCCTGGCCCCGGTGCGCGCCGGGCAAAAAGGTGAGCACAAGGGTGAGCACAAGGGTGAGCAGAAGGCCGAGCGCCTCTACACGGGGCGCCGGCGCCTGGTGATCGAGCATGTGCTCAGCGGTGTGCAGGCGGTGTTCGAAGAGCACCTCAAGGACAGCCCGCGCTACACCGTGCTCGGCCCGGCCAGCGTGGTCTACCTGCCTGAGCTCGACAGCGTGGTGCTGCAAGGGCTGGGCCCGGCCACAGGGGCGCGGCGCGAGGCGCGGCTGCACTGCCTGCCCATGCCCTGAGCCTTCAGGCGTCCGAGTGGTCTGGGCCTCTCCCCAGAGGGGCGTCCTCTTTCATCTCGGCCTCAGCCTCGGTGATCAGCCGCTCCAGCAGGGCCTGGCTGGCCGGGCTTTCGAGAAGGGTGTCCCAGTCGGGCGCTGGCGCTGGGGGGGCCGCTTCCGGTGGGTGGGGTGTTTGCGGCGTGTCGGGGCTCATGGCTCAGTGGCCCTCCAGCATGCGGAAGGCACGGTTGGCGATGCTTTCGCGAGGGTGGCGGCCCACTTCGCTGGCGTGTTGAGGGGCGGGGGCCAGGCCCAGGCGGCAGTGCTCGGATTCGAGCACAAAGCCGTTCTGCCCCGGTGGCGGCGTGCCCACGCGGTGGGCGGGCACCTGCCACTTGAAAAAGCGCACTCGCAGCCGCACGCCGCGCAGCTGGGCCGCCACACACAAGGCCTCGGCCTGATCGGGGCCCAGCAGGGCCTCGGTGTCGGGCAGTACCTGTTGCCAGCAGGCCAGCACGGTGGCGGTGGCCTGCTCGGCCGGGCTGCGGCGCAGGCCTTGCCACAGGGCCCGCAGCCCGAAGGCCGCGGCCAGCCCCATCAGTACCCAGCCCAGAATGAGCAGCGCGCCCTGGTGGCGCAGCAGCGCGCCGATCCACCCGGCCAGCGCCGGGGACAGCAGCATCCACACCACGGCCAGGCCGAACAGGCCCGCGCCCAGGCGGGCCGTGCGGCGGGCCCCCTGGCGGCGCTCGGTGCGCCGCTCCAGCAGCTGTTCCTGCAGCGCCTGAAGGCCCTGCCGGGTGCTTTGGCAGCACAGGTCATAGGCCTGGGGTTGGGGGGCGGCTGCCGGGGCGGGCGCCGGCCTGGGGCGGGGGGCGCTGCGGGGTGGCAGGCTGGCGGGGCTGGCGTTGGGATGGGTGTTGGCCCGCTCGGCCTGGCGCCGGGCCTCGTCTGCCGCCCAGGCCTCGCGTTGCAGCACGCCGTTCATGGCGGTCATGGCCTGGACGGTGTCGGTGCCTGGCATCACCCCGGCGCGAAACTGCAGGTTCGGGTCGGTGTAGACGCCCAGCAGGGGCGGCTCCGGCAGGGGCGGCGGTGGGGGCGGAAAGAAGTCGACCTCGGGGGCTGGGGTCGTGGGCCAGGCCCGCGCGTCCAGCTCATGGCCCTCTTGAAAACCTGACATGGATGGGTTCCTGGTGGTGGGGTGATGGGTGGGCGGGTCGGCGCAGGGCAAGCCCTGGTTCAGCGTGCCGGCGGCGCGTCGCTGGTGCCGGCCAGGGGGCTCAGCACACGGGCCAGTTGCCGGGCCAGGGGGGTGATGGTGCAGCGGTGTCGGCTGTCGTCCCAGGCCAGCAGGCCGGTGTCGCGAAAGCGCTGCAGCACGGTGTCGGCCAGGCCCACGGCGTCGGGGCGCAGTGCGTGCCAGAGGGCGTTGACTTCGTCACGGTGCAGCACCGTGCCTGGCTGCTCGACCAGGGTCATGAACATCCACAGGCGCAGTCGGACCAGCCCGGCGGGCCCATGGAACAGGCCGCGCAGGCCGTCGACCAGGGCCGACTGTTGCTCGATGTGCATCGCCCAGGGCGAAGCCGTGGCGTGTTCAGGGTGGCGGAAGAACTCGCCCAGGCCAGCCTCGGTGCCTGGGGTGGCCATGGCTGGTGTCAGGCTGGGCTGGGGGCTGGGCGGGGTGAGAGGCAGGTTCAGGTCGGGCAGGGCCAGGTCTTGCAGTGAGAGCACGTTCACTTTCAGTCGCCGACGGCGGCCAGCACGGCCAGGGGAGCGGTTTCGGCGCGCAGCACGCGGGCGCCCAGGCCGGTGGGCAGAAAACCGGCGGCCACGGCGGCGTCTTCTTCTTCGGCCTGCAGGCCGCCTTCCGGGCCATTGAGCAAGGTCAGGGCGCCGCCTGGCGGGCCCAGGCGCTGGCGCAGCGGCAGGCTGCCCTCGCGCAGCGACAGCAGCAGGCGGGCGTCGTCGGCCGCGGCGGGGGCCGGGTTTTGGCGCAGCCAGTCGGCCAGTTCGGTCACCGGGTGGATCAGGGGCACGCGGTTGCGCCCGCATTGCTCGCAGGCGCCCACTGCCACGGCCTGCCAGTGGGCCACCTTCTTGTCGGCCCGCTCGCCCTTGAGGCGCAGCACGCTGTGGGCGCTCATCACCGGGGTCAGGCTGGCGGCGCCCAGCTCGGTGGCTTTTTCGACCAGCCAGTCCATGCGGTCATTGGCCGGCATGGCTACCACCAGGTGCACGGCGCGGCCCAGTTCGCGCTCGATGGCGTGGTGGGCACCCACCTCGACCTCGACGTCGGAGCGGCCCATGCGGGTCACGGTGGCCTCGAATTCGCCGCCTTCGCCGTTGAACAGGGTGATGACCCCGCCGGGTTGCAGGCGCAGCACCTGCACATGGCGCGCGGTGGCGGCCGGCAGGCTCAGGGTGGCGCCGCTGTGCAGCGCGCTGGGGCAGTGGAAACGCGGCATGCTCACACCCGCCCGTAAGCGAAGCCGGTCAGCACCTGCAGGTTCTCCACCTGGTCGATGAAGCGCAGCAGCGGGCCCAGCTCGCGGTAACGGCTGGCGGTGGAGCGGATGTAGTGGATGAAGCGCGGCGTGTCGGCCAGGTAGCGTGGCTTGCCGTCACGCAGGGTGAGGCGGGCAAAGATGCCGGCCACTTTCAGGTGGCGCTGCAGGCCCATCCATTCGACGCTGCGGTAGAAGCTGCCGAAGTCGCTGTGCCAGTCTTCGAAATCCATCAGCCCCGCCTTGCGGGCCTTCTGCCAGTAGCGCACGGTGACATCGAGCACGAAGTCTTCTTCCCAGGTCAGGAAGGCGTCACGCATCAGGCTGGCGATGTCGTAGGTGATGGGGCCGTAGACCGCATCCTGGAAGTCGAGCACGCCCAGCGGGCCGGCCACGCCTTGGGCATCGGGCAGGCCCAGCATCAGGTTGCGTGCCATGAAATCGCGGTGCACATAGACCCGGGGTGCGGCCAGGTTGTGGCGCACGATGGTGTCGAAGGTCTTGCTCAGCATGGCGCGCTGGGTGTCGTCCAGGCTGAACTGGCGGTGTTGGGCCAGGTACCAGTCGGGGAACAGCGCCAGTTCGCGCTGCAGCAGGGCCTCGTCGTAGGCGGGCAGCACGTCGGGGCGCGAGGCCTGTTGCCAGCGCACCAGCAGGCTGGTGGCCTGGTCGTACAGCGGCGCGGCGGCCTGGGGCTGGGCGGCGTCCAGCACGCTCATCATGGTGTGCTGGCCCAGGTCGCTGAGCAGCATGAAGCCGGTGGGCGGGTCCCATTCGAGCACCTGGGGCACGTTCAGGCCGGCCTCGGCCATCAGCGCGGCCACCTGCACGAAGGGTGCGCAGTTCTCTTTGTCAGGGGGGGCATCCATCACGATGCGCGGGCCTTGGCTGCCCTGCAGGCGCAGGTAGCGGCGGAAGCTGGCGTCGGCCGAGGCCAGGCTCAGGCTGGCCGGCTCCAGCCCGTGGCGGGGTGCCACGGCACTCAGCCATTGGTGAAAGGCGGCTTCGCGGGCCGGGTCGGACCAGGTCACCGGGGAAGGGGTGTTGGCGGCGGGGGAGTTGGGCACAGGCTGGGTCATGGATAATCGAATTCTACAAACCCGGCCCGGTCTGATCCGGACTGGCCCTGCCTGCCTCTCCCCCCGAGCCCGACCCCTGATTGCCTGCGATGGATGCACCGACCGATGCTTGAACCGAGAAACCACGCCCGGCGGCCCTTCCTTCTCAGCCCGGTGGCCCTGCTGGTGGCCCTGGTGTGCCAGGGTGCCTGGGGTCAGACAGCCGAGCCCGATGACACGCCGGGCCCTCGGCTGCGGACCTCGCCGCTGCTGCAGGAAAAGATTTCGCCCCTGGTGCGCCCCCAGATGCCCACTTTCATCACGGGCGACCAGATTTCCGGCCAGAGCGAATTGCAGACCGTGGTCGAAGGCCATGGTGAGTTGCGCCGGGCCGACACCGTGATTCGCGGCGACCGGCTGGAGTATTTCCAGCCCGACGACCAGGCCCGGGCGCGGGGCAATGTGTTCATCAACCGCGCCGGCAACACCTACCAGGGCACCGAGCTGGAGCTCAAGGTCGATGCCTTCGAGGGCTTTTTCACCCAGCCGCACTACGAGTTCCTGGCCACCCAGGCCTATGGCGACGCGGCCCGCATCGATTTTGTGGGCGAGAACCACATGGTGGTGCGCAACGGCACCTACAGCACCTGCCGCCCCACCCCCGGCCCTGACTGGATGCCGGCCTGGCTGCTGCGCGCCGACGCCGTCAAGCTCGACCAGGAGGACAGCATCGGCACCGCCCAGAACGGCGTGCTTGAGTTCTATGGCAAGCCGGTGCTGCACGCCAAGGAGTTGAGCTTTCCACTCAGCGATGCGCGCAAATCGGGCTGGTTGCCGCCCTCGGTGGGCGTGTCCTCGCGCGATGGCTTTGAATACACCCAGCCCTATTACTGGAACATCGCGCCCAACCGTGACGCCACTTTCTACCCGACGCTGATGTCCAAGCGCGGGCTGGACCTGGCCGGTGACTTCCGCTACCTCGAGAACGGCTACCGAGGCCAGCTGTGGGGCGACTACATGCCCAGCGACAAGCTGCGCGACAGCTCGCGCTGGGGCTATGCGATCAATCACACAGGCCAAGTGGACACCGGCATCCCGGGTCTGGGCGGCGTAGGCCTTGGCGTCAACCTGAATCGGGTGAGCGACGACAACTACTGGCGCGATTTCAACCGCAGCATCCCCTCCTTGACCCAGCGCCTGCTGCCCAACGACGTCACCGTGACCTGGGCGCGCAACGAGTATTTCGCACAATTCCGTCGCCTGAAGTGGCAGACGTTGCAGGACGTGACCTCGCCGATCACGCCGCCGTATGACCGGGCGCCCCAGTTCCTGGGCCGTTACACCAAGAACAACCTGGCGGGTTTCGACCTGATGGTCGAGGCCGACCACACCCAGTTCCAGGCCGACCCGACGCTGACCAGCCAGCCCAATGCCCAGCGCAGCTACGCCCTGACCCAGATCAGCCGGCCCTGGCTGGCGCCGGGCTGGTTCTTCACGCCCAAGCTGCAGCTGTACACCAGCAACTACAGCTTCAGCGCGCCGCTGAGCGATGGCCGCACTTCCACGGCCCTGTCGGCCCCCACTTTCAGCCTGGACGGCGGTATGTTCTTCGAGCGTGACGCCAGCTATTTCGGGCGTGCCTATCGCCAGACGCTGGAGCCCCGGGCCATGTACGTGTACACGCCCTACCGCAACCAGAGCACGCTGCCGGTGTACGACACGGCGCTCAATGATTTCAACTTTGCCACCATCTACACCGAGAACGCCTTCGGTGGGCATGACCGCATCTCCGACAGCAACAAGCTCACGCTGGGCGTGACCAGCCGTTTGCTGGCGCCCGACAGCGGCGCCGAGATCGCCCGCTTCGGCATCGCGCAGCGCCTGTTGTTCCGCGACCAACTGGTCACCATGCCGGGTGGCACGGCGGTGACCAACCGTGCCAGCGACCTGCTGCTGGGCGCCGCCGTCAACTGGACGCCGCAATGGATGTTCGACACCACGGTGTCGGTCAACCCCGAGACCAAGGTCACCAACACCTCATCGGTCAGTGCCCGTTACAGCCCCAGCAACTACCGGGTGGTGAATGCCGCCTACCGCTTCCAGCGCGGCAGCAGCGAGCAGGTCGACATCGGCTGGCAATGGCCGCTGAACGACCTGTGGGGCGACAAGGGCGTGGACAAGGGGGCCGGCCGCGGGCTGGGCCCGGGCCGCTGGTACGGCGTGGGGCGCTTGAACTACGACATGCTGAACGCCCGCATGGTCGACGCCATCGTGGGCTTTGAGTACGATGCCGACTGCTGGATCGGCCGCGTGGTGCTGGACCGCCTCAACACCACCCTGGTGACGGCCAACACCCGCATCCTGTTCCAGATCGAATTCGTGGGCTTCTCCCGCATCGGGGCCAGCCCCCTGCAGACCTTGCGGCAAAGCATCCCGCGCTACCAGTACCTGCGCGAGCAGGTCACGGCGCCGAGCCGTTTCAGCAACTATGACTAAGGCCCAGGCCAGAGCTTTTCCTTCCATGATGATCCAACGCCTCACCGTTCTGACGCTGGCCTGCCTGACTGCCTTGTCAGCTCAGGCCCAGGGCATCCGCATGCCTGGCAGCGGTTCCTCGTCTGCGTTTGCCCCGGCACCTGCCGTGCGCACCGCCGCCCCCAGCGGACCGCAGCAGGCCGACTACATCGTGGCCGTGGTCAATTCCGAGCCCATCACCAACAACGAAGTGCGGGCCCGCGTGGCCCGCACCCTGCAGCAACTCGCGCAGCAGGGCACCACGCCGCCCTCTGCCGCTGAGCTGGATCGCCTGGTGCTGGAGCGCATGATCGGCGAGAAGGCCCAGGCCCAGCTGGCCGCCGAACAGGGCCTGAAGGTCGAGGAGGGCGCGATCGATCTGGCCGAGCAGAACATCGCCCGTCAGAACCAGCTCACCGTGGCCGAACTGCGCAAGCGGCTGAGCCAGGATGGCCTGAGCCTCAAGCAACTGCGCGACGATCTGCGCACCCAGCTGCTGCTGGCCCGCCTGCGCGAGCGCGAGGTGGAGCCGCGCGCCAAGGTCACCGACCTGGAGATCGACCAGTTCCTGCAGGAGCAGCTGGCCCGCCAGTCGCTGGCACAGCAAGAGATCAACCTGGCCCAGGTGCTGGTGGCCGTGCCTGAAGGGGCTTCGGCCGAGACGGTGGCCAACCTCAAGGCCCGCGCCGACCGGGTGGCGGCCCAGGCCCGCGCTGGGGTCGACTTTGCCGCTCTGGCGCGTGACTACTCCGATGGCACCGACCGCACCCGCGGTGGCGAAATGGGCCTGCGCGCCGCCGAGCGCTACCCCGAGATCTTCATCAATGCCGTCAAGGACGCGCCGGTGCAGGCCATTGTTGGCCCGGTTCGCAGCGGTGCCGGCTTCCACATCCTCAAGGTGATCGATCGCAACGACCCCAAGCCGGCGGTGGTGACCGTGCCCCAGTCGCGCGCGCGCCACATCCTGCTGCGCACGGGCCCCAAGCTCAGCGAGAGCGCCGCCGTGGCCCTGATCAAGGGCTACCGCCAGCGCATCGTCGAGGGCGGCGCCTCGTTTGCCGACCTGGCCCGCGAGCACTCGCAGGACGGCAGCGCCAAGCAAGGCGGCGATCTGGGCTGGGTCAACCCGGGCCAGTTCGTGCCCGAGTTCGAAGAGGTGATGAACCGCCTGGAACCCGGCGAGGTCAGCGAGCCGGTGGTGTCGCGTTTTGGCGTGCACCTGATCCAGCTGATGGAGCGGCGCGACGCGCCGATGTCGCTGCGTGACCAGCGCGAGGTGGCGCGCAACATGCTGCGCGAAAAGAAGATGGAAGAGGCTTACGTGAGCTGGGCCCAGGAGGTGCGTGACCGCGCCTACGTGGAACTGCGTGACCCGCCGCAATAAGCCATGAAACACATTCCCCGCAAACGCTTCGGTCAACATTTCCTGTCGGACCGGGCCATCATCGATGGCATCGTCGACGAGATCGCGCCGCAGCCCGGCCAACCCATGGTCGAGATCGGCCCCGGCCTGGCCGCCCTGACCCAGCCGCTGGTTGAGCGCGTGGGCCGGCTCACGGTGATTGAGCTGGACCGCGACCTGGCCCGGCGCCTGCGTGAGCACCCCCAGCTCAACGTGGTCGAGTCGGACGTGCTGAAGGTCGATTTCACCGCCCTGGCCCAGAGCCTGGGGGTGCCACGCCTGCGCGTGGTGGGCAACCTGCCTTACAACATCTCCACGCCCATCCTTTTTCACCTGCTCGAGCATGTGGACGTGGTCGAAGACCAGCACTTCATGCTGCAAAAAGAGGTCATCGACCGCATGGTGGCCGCGCCCAGCACCTCCGACTACGGCCGCCTGAGCGTGATGCTGCAGTGGCGCTACGCCATGCAGAACGTGCTGTTCGTGCCGCCCGAGAGCTTTGATCCCCCCCCCCGGGTGGACAGTGCCGTGGTGCGCATGGTGCCGCACGCCGAGCCGGCCCCGCTGAACCCCAAGCTGCTCGAAGAGCTGGTGCAGGTGGCCTTCAGCCAGCGCCGCAAGCTGCTGCGCCACACGCTGGGCCGCTGGCTGGAGGCGCGCGGCTTCAGCGGCGAATTCAACACCCAGCGCCGCGCCGAAGAGGTGCCGGTGGCCGAGTACGTGGCCCTGGCGCAGTCGCTCTGAACCCTCCGCTCCCTTCGATGTGCCGGAGGCGCCCCTCAGGGCACCCCGGTGGGTGCCCCCGGGACGGGGCTCAGAAGGTTTCCCAGTCGTCTTCCTGACCCGCTGCCGCCTTGGCTGGCGGCTTGGCCGCGGCCTGGTGGGCGATGGCTGCGGGTTGGGCCGCCGGCGTTGCGGCGGCCTTGGCAGGGGCCGGCCCGGCCACACGGGCGGGTGCGGCCTGGCTGCGCGGCAGCGGTGCCGGCAGGGGTTTGGACATGGGCTTGGGCTCAGGGCGACGCAGTGCTGCCGAATCGCCCGCCCCCAGGCGGAACTTGCGCACCAGCTGCTCCAGTTGCTCGGCCTGGGTCTGCATCGATTGCGCGGCGGCGGCTGATTCTTCCACCAGGGCGGCGTTCTGTTGGGTCACCTGGTCGAGCTGGGCCACGGCCGAGTTCACCTCGCTGAGGCCGCCGCTTTGATCGCTGGTGGCCTGTGTGATGTCGGCCACGATGTGGGCCACGCGCTGAACCGAGACCACCACCTCGCTCATGGTGCTGCCGGCCTGCTGCACCAGCTCCGAGCCCGATTCGACCTTGGCCTCCGAGGCCCCGATCAGGGTCTTGATCTCGCGCGCCGCCTGAGCGGCCCGCTGGGCCAGGCTGCGCACCTCGCCGGCCACCACGGCAAAGCCGCGACCCTGCTCACCGGCGCGCGCTGCTTCGACCGCGGCGTTGAGCGCCAGGATGTTGGTCTGGAAGGCAATGCCGTCGATCACGCCGGTGATGTCACCGATCTTGCGCGAGGCGGTGCGGATCTCTTCCATGGTGCTCACCACGCGGGACACCACCTGCCCGCCCTGCTCGGCCACCTGGGAGGCCGAGCCTGCCAGAGCGCTGGCCTGGCGTGAGGATTCGGCCGATTGCTGCACGTTGTGTGTCAGGGCCTCCATCGAGGACGAGGTCTTCTGCAGGTTGGCCGCGGTCTGCTCGGTGCGGTGCGACAGGTCGTTGTTACCGCTGGCGATTTCGCTGCTCGCGGTGGCGATGTTTTCGGTGGCCTGCATCACCTGCTTGACCAGGTCGCGCAGCGATTCCTGCATCTGGCCCATGGCGCTGACGAGCTGGCCGATTTCGTCATCCGAATCGCTGCGCACCTCGTTGGACAGATCGCCTTGGGCAATGCGCTCGGCCAGGTCACGGGCTTGCGTGATGGAGCGGGCCAGGCCACGCACGCTGAACACGGTCAGCGGGATCAGCACCACCAGGGCCACCACCAGCAGGGCCACGATCAGCGAGCCGAGGCGGTAGATGTCGCGCTGCATGTCGGCTTCGGCGTTGTGCATGGCCTCGCTGGCCTGGCGACTGAGTTGTGACAGGTTCTGGTCGGCGCTCTCCATGTGCTTTTTCAGGCGGTCCGCATAGGCGCCAGCGGCGGCGCCATCGATCTGGGCGCGTTCCACCTGTTCCAGGATGGGGGTCAGGCCGGTCTCGTACTCCTTCAGGGCGGCCTGCACCTGCTTGAGGGATTCGGTGAGGGCGGCATCCTCTGCGTTCTGGCTTTGCAAGGTGCTGGTGGCGCCGAGCAGGCTGCCCAGTTGCTTTTTCCAGGCCTCGCGCAGATTGCCCACTTCAACACTGTTGTTGAAGTTGATGATGATGTCTTTTTCGCTGCGGCGGATGTCGGCGGCCTTGAGCCGCAGTTCGTCGAGCGAGGTGAGGGTCTGCACCTTCTGCTCGAGCAAGGTCTTCAGGGTGCCCTGGGTGCTGTGCAGAGCCCAGAAACCGGTCAGGCCGATGACGGTCAGCAGCAGCAGAGAAAATCCGGTGCCGAAGTAAAGGCGTGCCCGGATGGATAGGCGGTTCAACAAGTTCATAGGCACCTTTTGGGTCGTGTCGTTATCTCGCAGGCAAAAGCCACGCCAACTGGGTATTTGGGGGCTGCCCTGCGTCAGGAGCGCGAATGTTGCCTGCACGAGTCATGCCATGCAAGCAGGGCTTGCCCGCAAGCGCCTGGGTTTTTGACAGGCCCGATCGACAGGGCGAACCAAGGTGGCAAAAAAAAACCCGCAGTGCGCGACTGCGGGTTTTTTGACAGGTCAAAGGTGGGCCGTTTCAGGCTGCTGATAACCAGTAACCGGCGTTGAAAGGGCTGCTCATGCGCAGCGCCTGGGGCGAGACATCCACCAGTTTGTCGGTGGGCATGCGGTCGCCGTTGTCCGGGTTCAGGGCAATACCGGTCAGGGTCTTGCCGACTTCAGCCTCATTGGCCCGTTCTGCTTGGCCAGCTTGTGCAGAACGGGCTACAGAAAAGAATAGAAACATCGGAAGGGGATCTTCCGGTCGCCCCAATAGTCGGCGGCATCCCGGAAGATGTCGAGCAATTGCTCGCGCGCTTCCTTGTCGAACTTGGCGTGGGCCGGAATCTGTTCCAGCACCACGATGAAGCCTGGCTGCGGGCCCGATTTGTGCAAGGGATCGGTCATGCAGTCATACAAGGCGTCAAAATTCTTGCCGAAGTGCGCCGGAAAGGTGAATTGCGCCGCAATCATGTCCAGCACGTCCTGTTTGGACTGTGCATTGGCCAGATTGGCGTACAGAAAGTGCTGTCCCAGGTCGCGTGCGGCTTCCTGAAGGTCTTGTACCCGAAAGGCCCGAATCGACTGAACGATGTTGGTTCGAACGGTACGAAGTGGCGTATCCATCTCCGCTTCTCTTTCTCTATGGTCAAAAAAAATGGGTCCGGCCACGCTGTTGGCCCGGGGTCCTACCTGGGGCGCCTTCATGGCTGCGGTGATTTCAAAGGTCATTCGACGATGCGGCGAAAGCTCGCATAGTGGTCTTGGCTGTAGTAACAGGCTTCGGGCGCCCTGATCTGGCGACCCCCACAGACAATGCGCCGGGCACCCCGGTCACGCGAGCCAGGAGTCTGAACGGTGTATTCCCGGTAGAAGCCGCGCGGCCGGTGGGGCAGGATCCGCTCGCGGTTGCCAAAGACCACACCGTCCTTCTCGAAGGGGAACGGCCCCCCGGACAGGATCAGTTGATAGGCCTGGCGCCCTTGCGCCGGCAGTTCCGCCAGGGAGATCGTGGCCTGGGCACTGATCGCGGGTGTCTCTCGGGAATGCACCAGAGTGGTGCCTGAGAGCGCCGCTGCCGACATCAAACAAACCAGCAGGAATTGGCTTGTTCTGGCGGCAACTTTTCGCAGCATGAAATAACACCTTTCAGAAACTCCGGGTAAACCCCAAAATTTCAAGGTCGCAAGTTTGACGTATCTGGTCCTGAAAAGCAAGCGGCTGCCCAAAAAATGGGCAGCCGCACTCGGGTTTCAGTCGTCTAAAAGTTAGCGCTCGCTATGGAGCGACTGCTTATCGCGAAGCGTTGGCGTCCGCCACCGTCAGGGCTGTCATGTTCACGATCCGGCGCACCGTGGTGCTGGCCGTGAGGATGTGCACCGGCTGCGCCGCGCCCAGCAGCACCGGGCCAATCGCGATGTTGCCGCCGGCCGCCGTCTTGAGCAGGTTGTACGAGATGTTGGCCGCATCGATGTTGGGCAACACCAGCAGGTTGGCGCTGCCCAAAAGGGTGCTGTGCGGCATCAGGGCCTGGCGGGCGGCACCATCGAGGGCCACGTCGCCGTGCATTTCGCCGTCCACTTCGAGCCACGGGGCCTGTTCGCGCAGCAGCTCCAGGGTGCGGCGCATCTTCACCGCGCTGGGCTGGCTGCTGCTGCCGAAGTTCGAGTGCGACAGCAGCGCCGCCTTGGGCTTGATGCCGAAGCGCATCATTTCCTCGGCGGCCATGATGGTGATCTCGGTGAGCTGCTCGGCCGTCGGGTCGTAGTTGACGTGGGTGTCCACCAGGAACAACTGACGGTCGGGCAGCAGCAGGCCGTTCATGCAGGCGTAGGTGCTCACGCCCGGGCGCTTGCCGATCACCTGGTCCAGGTAGGTCAGGTGCAGCGTGGTGTGGCCCCAGGTGCCGGCGATCAGGCCGTCGACCTCGCCCTTGTGCAGCAGCATCGCGCCGATCAGCGACAGGCGGCGACGCATTTCGATCTTGGCGATCGGCACCGTGATGCCCTTGCGCTCGGTCATGCGGTGGTAGGTCTGCCAGAAGTCGCGGTAGCGGTGGTCGTTCTCGACGTTGACCACGTCGTAGTCGCGGCCTTCCTGCAGGCGCAGGCCGAACTTCTCGATGCGCTCGGCGATCACGGCCGGGCGGCCGATCAGGGTCGGGCGGGCCAGGCCTTCGTCGACCACGATCTGGGCGGCGCGCAGCACGCGTTCTTCTTCACCCTCGGCGTAGGCCACGCGCTTCTTGGCGGCGGCCTTGGCGGCGGTGAAGATAGGCTTCATGGTGGTGCCCGAGGCGTAGACGAAGCTTTGCAGCTTCTCGCGGTAGGCGTCCAGGTCCTTCACGGGGCGCAAGGCCACGCCGCTGTCGGCCGCCGCCTGGGCCACGGCCGGCGCGATCTTCATCATCAGGCGCGGGTCGAAGGGCTTGGGAATCAGGTATTCGGGGCCGAAGGCCAGGGGGTGGCCCACGTAGGCGGCGGCCACCACTTCGCTTTGCTCGGCCTGGGCCAGCTCGGCAATCGCGTGCACGGCCGCAATCTCCATCTCGACCGTGATGGTCGAGGCGCCGGCATCCAGGGCGCCGCGGAAGATGTACGGGAAGCACAGGACGTTGTTGACCTGGTTCGGGTAATCGGTG
>Ga0066460_1000011_pt1 | contig 57347 bp, 59 predicted proteins | sample LakWasMe88_LOW11_2_FD_59570 | JGI IMG/M metagenome (GOLD analysis project Ga0066460, IMG submission 59570) | Freshwater sediment methanotrophic microbial communities from Lake Washington under simulated oxygen tension - Sediment Metagenome 88_LOW11 | ecosystem: Environmental > Aquatic >... | reverse complement strand
CGAGGTGATGGCCCTGTCCGACCGCATCCTGGTGGCCAAGCAGGGCAAGGTGGTGGTCGAATTCTCGGCCGAGCAGGCCACCCAGGAGGCCATCATGTACGCGGCCATTCACTGATGTCTCGGGCCGCCACCGGCGGCAGCCGGGCACCCCCATGGGCATCAAAGGCGGCCGCAGCCAGAACACCCGGCTTCAGACACCGGGTCGGAAGGGCCTACCGCTTGCCACACCACTCAGCAAGCGCCCGCACGGCACGGATGACTTCGCCCTCAGTGTTGTAGAAGTGAGGCGCGATGCGCAACACGTCATGGCGCGCCGAGGTGATGAAGCCCGATTGCCGCAGATGCTGTTCGCTGGAGGCGGCGTCCTGCACCAGGATGGCCGTCGTCAGGGTGCTCACCCCGAGGTCGCTCACCACGGGCTTCAAGCCCAGGCGCCGAGCCTCTTCACGACCGATTTGCGACAGCTGCAACAGGTAGCCTTGCACCTCGACGCGGTCCAGGGCGTTCAACAGCCGCAACCCGGCCCGCGCTGCGAAGGCGTTGACCATGGGGGGCGTACCTGCGTTGAAGCGGTTGGCGTTGTCGGGAAAATCCAGTTTCCGGATGTCGAACGCGAACGGCTCTCGGCGGCCAAACCAACCGGTGTGGGTGGGCTGCATTGTTATGGCCAGCCCAGGCCGCACGTAAAGAAAGGCGATGCCGGGGCAGCCCAACATGAACTTCTGTGCACCTGCAACCAAGACATCCACCTGATCGCGCTCGACATCGATGTCGAGCGCGCCAGCCGACTGGTAAGCATCTACGAACAGGATGGCGCTGTGTTGGCTAGCGAGTTGCCGGATAGCGGCCAGGTCCTGGATGTAACCCGTGTCATAGGCCACATGAGAGACATGAATCAGCAGGGTGCGGTCGTCGATCACAGCCTCCAGACAAGCGGGGGTGACGCATCGGTCGGCCTGGGCGCTGGCGAACCGGACATGGGCTCCACGAGGCGCCTGGGCCAGCCAGACGTGGCCCTGCGATGGGAAATCGCTCTCACCAACCACCACGACCTCCTTGCCGGACTCGAACCTCAATGCGCTGGCCACGGCGCTGGTCGCATCAGCCACCGAGCCGGCCACGGCAATGTCCTGGGGCTGCGCGCCGATCAGGCGCGCGAATTCGGCCTTGGCCTCGTCGACAGCCAGCATCCAGCCGGCCCAGTCCATGCCCTGTGTCTGCCAGCTCTCGAGGTAGGCGTGGACCGCTTCGATCACCGGCACGGACAAGGCGCTCTGGGAGCAACTGGAGAGCTGGGCCTGCTGATCCAGGATGGGGAATTGGCTGCGGAAGGCGGCAAACGGATGATGCATGGTGTCACATGAGCGAAGTGAATGAAGCAGGCGCAGCGTAGAACCGCGCCACGCCGGGGTCTGCCAAGCGCTTTACACCACAGGGCAAGGGCACAATCGTCAGAATCAGTCGCCTGAGTCGATCACGCCAAACCAAGCCCATGCCCCCCCCAGTGAGTGAACCCCAAAGCGCCTGCACCTTCTGGCTCGGAGAGCCCCGGCACGACTGGGCTTCGCTGATCGCCGGTCGACCCGCCAGGCTGCTGCGTCGGGGCGCCGTCCTCTACACGCAAGGCGACCAGTTTCAGGCACTCCACATCGTGCTGCGCGGGCGCATCCGGCTGGTGCGTTACACCCCCGATGGCCGCGAGCGGCATCTGATGGTCATCGGGCCCGGTGGCTTGCTGGGTGACGAGGGCGCGTCGCAATCAGGGCGCCATGCCTGCACGGCTGTGGCCTCATCCGAGGCCGGGGTGGTCGAGCTGCCCTGGCCGCAGGCGATGGCAGACCTGCAGGCCAAGCCCGCATTGCTGGGCCAGTACCTGGCGTTCTCGGACCAGCGCTTGCAGGCGCTGCTGATGCACCATGACCTGCTCAGCCATGGTGGCGCAGGCCGACGGGTTGCCACCGCCCTGCTGGGCTTGCTCCACTCACATGGGCAGGTCCACCCCGCGGGGTGCCTGATCCGGATCAGCTTCACGCAAGAGGAAATGGCCTGCCTGTGCAGCCTCTCGCGCATGAGCGTGTCCAGCGTGATGACGGAGCTGCTCAGGCGGCGGGTACTGTCCCGCGAAGGCCGCCTGTATGTGGTCATGGACCCCGCCGCATTGCAGGCGCTGGCTCAGGCCTGATAGGACAACGCTTCAGCGAACTCAAGTCTCTGACTGAGCCAGACAGTTCTTCACGTAATCGAGAAATGTCTGAACCACCCCTGGCAGGGTTCGCCCCACCAGCGTCTGCAATTCGATGCTGCGACTCTCCAAGCCCGCATCGCGGATAGGCAGACCGACCATGCGTCCTTCCTTGATAAAGTGCCGCACCGAGACTTCACCGGCAATCGACGCGATACCGCTGGAAAGCACCAGCCTGTGCAACGTCGCAGCGCAGTTGCTGGCCACCGTCGGCTCGATCAGCAGGCCTCGACGACTGCAGGTGATATCAAAAATCTGCCTCAGGCTGGTTTCACTGGTCGGCAAAGCCAGTGGGTGGGCCGCCAGCTGCGAAAGGCTGAGCGACTTTTTTCCGGCCAAAGGGTGGTCGGGGCGCATGATGACCAAGATCGGCGCAGCCATCCGATGCTCCACCTTGATCTCGCGCTGCGCCACACGATTGAAGGCCAGGCCGATGTCGGCCTCTCCGTTGCGAACCCGCTCGGTCACCTCATCAGGGCCAGACACGTTCATGTTGAAGGTGATGCCGGGGTATTTCTTCTGGAACTCGATGATGACGGAAGGCAGGAAATCAATGGCGAAGCCTTCCGTGCAGGCGAGGCTGACCTTGCCACGCTTCAGGCCCTGCAAGGCCACGATATCGGCCACCACACGGTCGGCCTCCAGGGCGGCACGGCGGGCGTGAGCCGCCAGCATCTCACCCGCAGCACTCAACACCATGCCCCGGGGTCGGCGCTCGAACAGCGTCACTTCAAGCACGTCTTCCAGCGCACTGATCTGGCGGCTGATGGCAGAGGCCGCGACGAACAACCGCTCTGATGCCTGCGTGATCGAACCACTGCGTGCCACTTCCAAAAAGTACCGCAACGAGGTTTCCTTGAGGTGATCTGACTTCATAGGACTTGGATGTGGTTTGCCAAAACGGCAATTAAAGCATGTTGATTATCTAATGGTGGCAAACGTCTCATCGCCCTATTCTCCGTGTCACACCCACTGAACACCCCACCCGGAGAGCCCTTTCAAGGGCAGACACAGATGAAGCAGGCAGCGATCAGCACCTCTATCAACCAAGGCCGGCAACAGGCCATCGACGCGGCGACGCGGCTGTTTGACGCGGGCCGCTTTCAGGCGCTGCTGGCCCAGCGGGTGGCCATGCGCACAGAAAGCCAGAAGTCGGAGAGCCTGCCCATCCTGCACGCCTATCTGGAGGAGCTGATCGGTCCCGAGCTCCAGGCCATCGGCTTTGATGTGCGCATCGAGCCCAACCCGGAGGCTGGCAAAAGCCCATTCTTGATCGCCACCCGCATCGAAGATCCCGCAGCCTGCACAGTGCTCATGTACGGACACGGAGACGTCGTCAACGGTTACGACACGCAGTGGCGCACGGGCTTGTCTCCGTGGCAACTGACGGTGGAAGGGCCCCGGTGGTACGGCCGTGGCATTGCCGACAACAAGGTTCAACACAGCATCAACCTGTCGGCCCTGGGTGAAGTCATCCGTGTGCGCGGTGGCCGCCTGGGCTTCAACGTCAAGATCCTGTTGGAGATGGGAGAGGAAGCCGGCTCACCCGGCTTGCATCAGTTCTGCGCCATGCACCGGCACGCATTGAGCGCTGATGTGTTCATTGCCTCTGACGGGCCCCGTCTCAATGCCGCCTCACCCACCGTGTTCCTGGGGGCACGGGGCGGGCTCAATTTCAACCTGCACGTGCGGGCTCGGGAAGGGGGTCACCATTCGGGCAACTGGGGTGGGTTGTTGCGCAACCCGGGCATCCGCCTGGCACACGCCATCGCCAGCATGGTGGATGCCAAGGGGCGCATTCTGGTCCCCGCCCTGCTGCCGAACAGCCTGCCTGACAACGTACGCGAAGCCTTGCGGACCATCGAGGTAGGAGGCGACCCCGGCGCACCCGAGATCGACCCCGACTGGGGCGAGCCCGGCCTCAGCCCGACCGAACGGGTGTTCGGCTGGAACAGCTTCGAGGTCATCACCTTCAAGACCGGCAACCCCGAAGCGCCTGTCAATGCCATTCCACCGCATGCGTTTGCCCAATGCCAGATCCGCTATGTGGTCGGCAGCGACAACACACGATTTCTGGAGCACCTGCGTCAGCACCTGGACGCCCACGGCTTCCAGGACGTCGAACTCAGCCAAGCCGGCTCTGAGGCCATGGCCACACGTCTGGACCCGAGCGATCCGTGGGTTCAGTGGTGCCTTGCTTCGCTCAGGCAGACCACTGGCCGGGCGCCTAGCCTGCTGCCCAACCTGGGCGGCTCCTTGCCCAACGATGCCTTTGCCGATGTTCTGGGATTGCCGACCCTTTGGGTACCGCACTCCTATCCCGGCTGCGCCCAGCATGCACCGAACGAGCATGTGCTCGCCAGCGTCACCAGAGAAGGCCTGCAGATCATGGCCGGCCTCTTCTGGGACCTGGGCGAACAAGGTCGTCAAGTGATGCAAGCGCGGCGTGCAGCCATCGCCAGCAGCGCCGGTGCCGCCGACTGAGGCTGGAACCGAACGATCCATCAAAACGGCGGCCGCTCCACAGGCCGCTGACAGGTTTCCCCACGACCCTCAGAAAGCATCCATGAAAAACCACAAGTTTCTTTGTGCCACGTTTGGTATGGCGAGTCTCGCCTGTCATGCCCAGGGCATCGGGACGTCCTCGGTATCCATCTACGGAATTCTTGATACCGGGCTCAGTTACACCAATCGGATCATGCCCACCGGAGCGACGACACCGGGCTCGATGTGGTCGGTGCTGCCGGGTGCCATGCAGGCCTCGCGCCTCGGTTACCGGGGCCGTGAGGACCTTGGTGGCGGCATCAGCGCCGTGTTCGCCCTCGAATCGGGCCTCAACATGAACAGCGGCAGCTTCGCACAAGGTGGTATCGCGTTTGGTCGCAAATCCATCGTGGGCCTGGACACCCCTTGGGGTGCCTTGCTCGTGGGACGCCAGACCGACTCCCTGGATGACATGGGCACCCTGTCGTCCACGATCGATTTCGGCTCTCAGGCGGCCCCGATCCACGGCCTGGACCGCACCTACGCCGATCGGACCAACAACTCGATCCGTTACAACTCTGTGCGCCAAGGCGGGCTGCAAGGAACCGCGATGGTCGGCCTCGGTGGCAATGCGGGCGACAGCCAGGCGGGCCAGACCGTGGCACTGGGCCTTGACTACCAGCAGCAGGCGCTGCGCCTGGCCGGCGCCTTCTATCAGACCCGACTCGGTACCACCTCTGCCGATGCCAGTGCCGCCAACATCGGTGCCACCAAGGGGGGCGCGGGCGATGTGGCGCTGCGCACCTGGACATTGGGTGCCGCCTACCAGTGGGGCGTCGTCCGCCTGCACGGTACCTACTCGGACACACGCCAACCTCTGGCCATCGCCAGCACCTCGCGTGATTTGAAGGGTGCTTCAGCCCGCCAGTCCAGGATCCTGGACTTGGGCGCGAGCTGGGCCGTCACCCCGAATCTCAACCTCAATGCCAGCATCATCCGCAACCAGGTCGACTTCGTGGCCGCTGCCGGAGGCCGGCTGAACCAGCTGAACCTCGGCCTGGATTACTACCTGTCGAAAAGAACCGATCTGTACTTCAACACCGGATACCTGGGTGCCAAGTCCATGAATTCGCCAGGGCTGAGCGATGGGGTCCCGGGTGCTGATCGTTCACAACGCATGATCCGCGTCGGCATACGGCACAAGTTCTGAACCGGCCCCAACGCCAACGTCTCACAACAACAACACCCTCACCTCCCATGCCCACCCCATTTCCATCCCTGCGTCGCCGATCATTGATCGCGGCCGCCACCGCACCCTGGTTGGCCAGTTCGTGGCACAGTGCGCAAGCCCAGTCCTGGCCCAGCAAGCCGATCCGCCTGGTGGTGCCCTTTGCCCCCGGCGGCGCATCGGACACCATCGCCCGCCTGATTTCCGATCAGTTGCCCCGTCGTCTCGGGCAGCCCGTGGTGATCGACAACAAACCCGGCGGCTCCACCATCATTGGCGTCGACGCTGTCGCCAAGGCAGCCCCCGACGGCTACACGTTGCTGCTGGCAGGGGTTGGCAGCTACAGCGTGCTACCCGCCTTGCGCAAGAACCTGCCATTTCAGATCGATCGGGATTTGGCCATGCTGGCCTTGGTCAGCTACACCCCGAATGTGCTGGTCACTGCGTCGAACAAGCCCTATGCCTCGCTGGCCGACTTCATCCGCCAGGCCAAGGCCAAACCCGGCGATCTGCGCTATGTCACCTATGGTGAAGGCGGGGCCAACCATTTGTGCGGTGTGATGCTGGAGAACGCAGCCGGCATCAAGATGGATGCCATTCCCTACAAGGGGGCCGCAGATGCCAAGCTGGCCCTGCTGAGAGGTGATGTGGACCTGAGCTTCGAAACGCTGGCCAGCGTGGGCGGCGAGCTGCGCTCGGGACGCCTGCGGGCCCTGGCCATCGGCAGCCCCGAACGCAGCAAGCTGCTCCCCAGCGTGGCCAGCCTGACAGAGTTGGGGCTGGGCCAGGCCGCCGTTCAACCCTTCTTCGGGTTCTCGATGCCCAGCGCCACGCCGCAGACCATCCGCGACCGACTCAGCCGCGAGCTGATCGACATCATGTCCCAACCCGAGGCCCGCGAACGCTCCACGGCAGCCTTCCTGGAGCCCGTCGCACTCGGCCCGGACGAGATGCGCACGCTGGTGAACCGCGAGACCGAAAGCTTCCGTCGCGTGGCTCAGCAACTGAAGCTGAATCTCGATTGAGCTGCGTGCCTGCATCAACCCAATTTTTCATCGGAGACCTCCATGCCCCCTGCCAGCCTGACCCCACCCCAGACATCGCCAAGCGCACCACTGCCCCCTTTGAACCTAGATGGCATCAGCGCCGCCATGGTGCAGCTCGGCTGTGAAACCCTGGAGCCCACGCTCAGCTTCTTCACCCAACAACTGGGCATGCGGGTGCTGGCCATCTTTCCGGCCGACAGCCCCAAGACCGCCCTGGTGGTGGGGCACGGTATCACCTTGCAGCTCTCGGTGGGGGTGCCCAACGCCGCACCACGTCTGACCCTGCTGTGTCGCGAGCCAGCGGCCGTCGCCGGCGGGCGCCTGGTGCTGCAGGCGCCCAATGGCACGGCGGTTCATCTCGCCCCGGTGGACCCCGAGATGAGGTTGCCCGCCACCGTTCAGGCCCTGGTCATCAGCCAAAACGGCGAAGCCACTCACTGGAGTGTGGGCCGCGCCGGCCTGCGCTATCGCGACCTGCTGCCAGACCGACACGGTGGTGCCTTCATCGCCTCCCACATCCGGATCCTGGAGGGCGGTGTCGTGCCTGACTACGAGCACTATCACAAGGTCCGGTTTCAGATGATCTTCTGCCGCAAAGGCTGGGTCAAAGTGGCTTACGAGGGCCAGGGTGACCCGCTGGTGATGCAAGCTGGCGACTGTGTTCTTCAACCCCCGATGATCCGTCACCGGGTGATGGAAAGCTCGGCGGGTGCGGAGGTGATCGAGATCGGCACGCCCGCCGAACACATCACCATCGCAGACCATGCGATGACCTTGCCGTCGGATCGCCTTTTGCCGCCTGAACATGAATTCGGCGGACAGCGCTTTGTCTTCCATCAGGCGCGTCTAACCCCTTGGAAGCCGTGGCGTCTGGCGGGTCTGTCCTGCCAGGATACCGGCATCGGCGAGGCCACCAAAGGCCTGGCAGGTGTACGCGTGATCCGGCCGGAAGGCCCCGGCGCCGCCGTGATCGCCGAGCAGCAGCATGAAACCGAATTCTGTTTCTACTTTGTGCTCTCAGGCCAATTGGATTTCTGCCATGACCAGCAACGCATGACCTTGAAAAGCGATGACAGCGTCACCGTGCCAGGGACCATGCGATACGGATTCGCCAATGCGAGCGAAGACCTTCAGTTGCTCGAAGTCACGCTGCCGGACGCCGTCCACCTCTCGCCCCTGATCGAAGAATCAGAGGCCTGCCAGGCCTGACCCCGCCAAGCCAGTCAGGGCACAACACTTTCTCCAGGCAAGCCTGTTGCCCCGCCGGACTTCATGTCCGCGGGGCTTTTTTTTTCAGGCTGCGGCCACCACCGTGACCTCAACCCGAGCACCGGGATACAAGGGTTCCGCCACGACGGTGGTCCGCACAGGGTAAGGCGGGGCAAAGCACTCGCCATACACCTGATTGAAGGCGGCAAAGTCCCCAGGATGGCTCAGGTGGACCGTGGCCTGGAGAACCTTGTCCAGGCTCGATCCTTCGTTGGCGAGCGTGGCGGCCAGGTGATGCAGAAGCAGGCGGGTCTGTGCTTCAACCCCTTCGGGCGCCCTGCCCGAGCTTTGGTGGGCCACTTCGCCAGAGACAAAGAGGAGGCCGGCATGTTTGCGGACCTTGCTGAAACGGGGGGATGGTTGAGGTGATGGGAGGCTCATATTTCATTCGAGATGCAAGGGTCTGGAGTCGAAATTATCCAGAGCCCCGACCGATCACGGGTTGGCATATTCGCAATGAGCCCATGCAATTTCGGCAAACGCCTGAACGCATCTTTTGCACTGAATTCAGGACTACCGACCGTCCAGCCCCCGGCTGGACCCACGGATCACCAACTGCCCCTCCAGCACCACCTTGCGCGCTGGCCGGTCTGGATCGTCCATGCGCTGCAGCATCAACTCGGCTGCGGTGCGGCCGATGTCGTAGGTGGGCTGGGCGATCACGGTCACGTCCACCGAGGGCAGTGCCGTCCAGTCGTTGTTGTCGAAGCCGGCCAGGCCGATCTGCCCCGGTGAGCACTTGCCTGAGGCCTGCAAGGCCTGCACCGCCCCCATCAACAGCAGGCCGTTGGAGGCCAGCAGGGCGTCGGGCCCGTCGGCCTGGGCCAGCAAGGCGGCGGCCGCCTGGGTGCCGGCCTCGCGGGTGGGGGCCACGCGGTGCACCTCGGGGCTGAGGCCGCGGGCCTGCAAGGCGGCTTCGTAGCCGGCCTGGCGCTCCTGGCCGGTGGTGCTTTGGTGGCCCACCAGCAGCGCAATGCGCCGGTAGCCCGCCGCCAGCAGGTGCTCGGTGAGTTGACGCGCCGCCGCCGCGTTGTCGAGCAGCACCCGGTCCACGGGGGTGTCGGGCAGGGCCCGGTCCACCATCACCACCGGAAAGGGCCAGTCTGAGGCGCGAAAGCGCCGCAGGCCGTCCAGTGTGGGGGAATAGATCACCCCACTGGCCTGCTCATCGGCCATCAGCTGCAGGTAGGAGTGCTCTTTTTCTGGGTTCTCGTCGGTGTTGCACAGGATCAGGCGCAGGCCATGGCGGTAGGCCATGTCTTCAACGGCCCGGCCCACATCGGTGAAAAACGGGCTGCGGATGTCGGACACGATCAGGCCCAGCAGCGAGGCGCGCTGCTGCCGCAGCCGGCGCGCCGCCAGGTTGGGGCGATAGCCCAGGGCAGCAATGGCCTGCTCCACCTGGGCGCGCAGCGCCGGGCGCACCGCCTGAGGTTGACTGAGCACCCGTGACACGGTGGTGGTGGACACACCGGCCTTGGCTGCGACGTCCTTGATACTGCTCACCTGAAAACCTTTCTCTTGCCGGCCTCCATGGTAACGCCGGCCGCCATGGTTGGTATCGATTCCAAATACAGCATCAAAAGCAGGTATTCGATGGCCTTTCATCCCCCATCAAACCTTGATTTTCAGACTTGAAACACAGGGATTACCCTGGTTATCAGGCGCAAAACACCCCAAATCATTGCCATTCCTGAGAAACGACATCGATAATGCGCTCCTGAAATCGATACCAATTTGGAGACAGCGATGCCGATCTCGGTCGAAGTCCGTCTGGGGGCCGACCCCCACAACCGTGAAGATGCCGTGCGTGCCGCCGGGGCCATGCTGGCCCAGGCCGGCCATGCGCAGCCGGCCTATGTGGACAGCCTGTTGCAGCGCGAGAAGCTGGCCAACACCTTTTTGGGCCAGGGCGTGGCCATTCCGCACGGGATGATCGAAGACCGCCACCTGGTGCAGAGCACCGGGCTGGCCGTGCTGCAGGTGCCCGCCGGTGTGCGCTGGGGCGACGATGCCAAGCAGGCCCACCTGGTGGTGGCCATTGCGGCCGCCTCGGACGAGCACATTGCCGTGCTGCGCCGCCTGACCCGCCTGATGCGCGACGAGGCCCTGATGCAGCGCCTGATCAGCACCCAAGACCCGCAAGACATCGTGCGCGCCCTGACCACCGACGGCGAGGCCGACGCGCCTGCGCCCTCGGCCCTGGAAGACTTTGCGCTGGGCCGCGAGGTGGCCCTGAGCTACCCCAACGGCCTGCACGCCCGCCCGGCCGGCCAATGGGCCCAGACCGCCCAGCGCTTTGCGGCCCGGGTGCACGTGCGCTACGACCAGGTGGTGGTGGATGCCAAGAACGTGGCCGCCCTGCTGAGCCTGGGCGCCGGCCGCGGTGCCACCCTGCGCCTGTCGGCCCAGGGGCCGGACGCCGAAGACGCGCTGCGCGCCTTGCGCGCCATCGTGGTTCGCCTGGGCGAAGAAGAAGCCCGCCAGGCCCAACTGGCCAGCTTCCGCCAAAGCCAGGCCCAGGGCCTGGGCCAGGTGCTGGGCGACTGGCAGCCGGCGGCGCGCCAAACCTTCACCGGCATCGCGGCCAGCCCCGGCCTGGTGATCGGCACCCTGGTGCAGGCGGCCGGGGCGGTGTTGCAGGTGGAAGACCATTTCCGCAGCGCCCCGCAAGAGGCCCAGGCCCTGGAGCAGGCCCTGCAGGCGGCGCTGGCCGAACTGCAAGCCTGGTCCACCCAGGCGCGCGGCCAGGGCCAGACCGAGCAGGCCGCCATCTTCAGCGCCCACGCCGGTTTGCTGCGCGACCCACGCCTGCTGCAGGCGGTGAGCCGCGGCATCGTGCAAGGCCACGGCGCCGCCTGGGCCTGGCGCCAGGCCTTGGGCGAGCGGGTGGCGGCCCAACGGGCCCTGCCCGACGCCACGCTGGCCGCACGCGCCGCCGACCTGCAGGATGCCGGCGACCGGGTGCTGCGCCACCTGCTGGGCCTGCCCTCCGAGGCCGTGGGCGGCGCCTGGCCGGCCGATGCCATCTTGCTGGCCGACGACCTGTCGCCCTCCTTCACCGCCCAGATCGACCCGGCGCGGGTGCGCGGCTTCTGCACCGCCAGTGGCGGCCCCACCGCCCACACCGCCATCCTGGCCCGCGCCCTGGGCCTGCCGGCCGTGGTGGCCGGCGGCCCCGACCTGCTGAAAGCCGACAGCGGCACCCCCGCCATCCTCGACGGCTACCGAGGCCGACTGTATGTGGCCCCCAGCGCCACCGCCCTGATCGAGGCGCAAGAACGAATCGAAGGCCTGGCCCGCCGCCAGGCCGAAGAGGCCCGCAACCGCCTGCTGCCCGCCACCACCACCGACGGCCACACGGTGGAGATTGCGGCCAATGTGAACCGCGCCGACCAGGTGGCCCGCGCCCTGGAGGCCGGCGCCGAGGGCGTGGGCCTGATGCGCACCGAGTTCCTGTTTCTGGAGCGCGACACCGTGCCCGACGAAGAGGCCCAGTACCTGGCCCTGCGCGCCATGGTCGAGGCCCTGGGCGGGCGCCCGCTGGTGGTGCGAACGCTGGACATCGGCGGCGACAAGCAGGTGCCCCACCTGCAGCTGCCGGTGGAGGACAACCCCTTTTTGGGCGTGCGCGGCGCCCGCTTGGCCCTGCGCCGCGACGACCTGCTGCTGCCCCAGCTGCGCGCCCTGTACCGGGCGGCCCGGCATGGCCCGCTGCAGATCATGTTCCCGATGATCAGCACCGTGGAAGAGGTGCTGGAGCTGCGCCGGCGCATGGCCCAGGTGCGCGAAGAGCTGGACGCCCCTGAGGTGCCCATCGGCATCATGATCGAGGTGCCCTCGGCCGCCCTGCTGGCCGACCGCCTGGCCGCGCATGTCGACTTCTTCTCGATCGGCACCAACGACCTGACTCAGTACACGCTGGCGGTGGACCGCCAGCACCCCGAACTGGCCGCCATGGCCGACAGCCTGCACCCCGCCGTGCTGCGCCTGGTCGAGCGCACCGTGGCCGGCGCGCGCCGCCATGGCCGCTGGGTAGGCGTTTGCGGCGGCCTGGCTGGCGAGCCGCTGGGCGCCGCCCTGCTGGTGGGCCTGGGCGTGGACGAGCTCTCGATGAGTGTGGGCGACCTGGGGCCCATCAAGGCCTTGCTGCGGCGCCACCGCCTGAGCGAGCTGCAGGCCCTGGCCCAGCGGGCCCTGGACCTGGACAGCGCCGACGAGGTGCGCGCCCTGGGCGCGGCCCTGCGCAGCGCTGACAGCACGGAGGCCCAGGCATGAGCGCCCGGCTGATCACAATCACCCTCAACCCCGCCATCGACCAGACCGTGCGGCTGAGCCGGCTTGAGCCCGGCGCGGTGCACCGCGCCCTGGGCGAGCAGACCGAGGCCGGCGGCAAGGGCATTGGCGTGGCCGCCGTGCTGGCCGCCCTGGGCCGGCCGGTGACGGCCAGCGGCTGGCTGGGCGCCGACAACGACGCGGTGTTCCGCACCGCCTTTGCCAGCCACGGCATCGCCGACGCCATGGTGCGCCTGCCCGGCGCCACCCGCACCAACATCAAGCTGGCCGTGGCCGAGCGCGGCGACAGCACCGACATCAACCTGCCCGGCCTGAGCCTGCCCGCCGAGGCCTTGCAGGCCGCCGAACAGCGCCTGCAAGAGGCCCTGGCCGCCGGCCTGGCGCCGGGCGACTGGTGCGAGCTGGCCGGCAGCCTGCCGCCCGGCACCGATGTGGCCCTGTGGGAGCGCCTGGCGCGCTGGCTGGCCAGCCGCGGCGCGCGCTTGGTGATCGACACCGGCGGCGCCGTGCTGGGGCAGCTGCTGGCGCGCCTGTCCGACCCGGCCCTGGGGCCGGTGGTGGCCCCCGCCTTCATCAAGCCCAACCGGGCTGAGCTGGAAGAGCTGGTGGGCCAGCCCCTGCCCGACGCCCGGGCCGTGGCCAATGCGGCCCAGGCCCTGGCGCAACGGTACGGGGTGCAGCAGATGGTGGTGTCGCTGGGTGCCGAGGGCGCCGTGATGGTCAACACCCAAGGCCGCTGGCAGGCCGCCGCGCCCGCCGTGCCCGTGGCCACCACCGTGGGCGCAGGCGACGCCCTGGTGGCCGGCACCCTGGCCGCGCTGATGGACGGCCAGGCCATGCCGGCCGCCGGCGTGTTCGGCATGGCCTGTGCCGCGGCCCGCATCCAGCGCATCGCACCGGGCCTGCCCCCGTTGCAAGACGTGCGCGAGCTGGCCAGCCGCATCCACACCACGCCGATCTGAGCGCCCCCACCTGACCCCAAACTGAGCACACGGAGACACGCATGGCGCAACTCATTGCCCTCGCGGCCAGCCAGGCTGGCCCCGCCCACAGCTACATCACCGGCGAGGCCCTGCGGGCCGCCGCCGAACGCCAGGGCCACCACCTGGCCCTGTGGGTGAAAAGCCCGCTGGGCGACCAGGGCGTCTGGAGCGAGACCGAACGCGCAGGCGCCCTGGCCTGCATCCTGGCCTCGGACCTGGACACCCCCCTGCCCCCTCACCTGCAACCCCAGGTGCCCACCCTGCACGTGACCCCGGCCGAGGTGCTGGCTGATGCCGAAGGCGTGCTGCGCCGCGCGCTGCAACCGGCCGCTGGCGCCGCACAGACAGGCTCGCCCACCCCACCGGCCGCACCCACCGCGCGGGCAGCACAGGCTGCAACACCTGCAGCCCCAAGCGCACCGGCGGCGCCCCTGCGCATCGTGGCCGTCACCTCCTGCCCCACCGGCGTGGCCCACACCTTCATGGCGGCCGAGGCGCTGGAGCAAGGCGCCAAGGCCCTGGGCCACGCCATCCAGGTCGAAACCCAGGGCTCGGTGGGCGCACAGAACACCCTCAGCGCCCAGGCCATCGCCGAAGCCGACCTGGTGATCATCGCGGCCGACACCCAAGTGAACCGCGAACGCTTTGTGGGCAAGCGCCTGCACGTGACCGGCACCAAGGCCGCCATCCACGACGCGGGCGCCGTGTTCACCGAGGCTGCCCGCCAGGCCGTGGTCTGGACCACCGCCGCGGCCCCCACAGCAGCGGCTTCGGCCAGCGCAGCGCCGGCCGGCCCGCAGGCCCGCACCGGCGCCTACAAGCACCTGATGACCGGTGTGTCGTTCATGCTGCCCTTTGTGGTGGCCGGCGGCCTGCTGATCGCGCTGGCCTTTGCGCTGGGCGGCATCTATGTGTATGACGATGCCCACAAAGGCACGCTGGGCTGGGTGCTGTTTCAGGTGGGGGCCAAGGCCGGCTTTGCGCTGATGCTGCCGGCCCTGGCCGGCTACATCGCCTACTCGATCGCCGACCGCCCCGGCATTGCGCCGGGCATGATCGGCGGCCTGCTGGCCGGCACTGTGGGGGCCGGGTTTCTGGGCGCCATTGCGGCCGGCTTCATCGCCGGCTACAGCGTGCAGGCACTCAACCGCTACCTGCGCCTGCCGCGCGGGCTGGAAGGCCTCAAGCCCGTGCTGCTGCTGCCGCTGCTGGGCGCGGCCATCACCGGCGTGCTGATGCTGATGGTGATCGGCGAGCCCATGGCCGCCGTGATGGGCGCCCTGACCAGCTGGCTCAAAGGCCTGCAGACCGGCAGCGCCGTACTGCTGGGCCTGGTGCTGGGCGGCATGATGGCCGTGGACATGGGCGGGCCCGTCAACAAGGCGGCCTATGTGTTCTCCACCACCTTGATCGGCTCGGGCGTGACCGAACCCATGGCCGCGGCCATGGCCGGCGGCATGACCCCGCCGCTGGGCATCGCCCTCGCCTGCTGGCTGTTTCGCAGCCGCTTTCTGGCCGAAGAACGCGACGCCGCCAAAGCCACCGCCGTGCTGGGCCTGGCCTTCATCTCCGAAGGCGCCATCCCCTACGTGGCGCGCGACCCCCTGCGCGTGATCCCGGCCTGCGTGCTCGGCTCGGCCGTGGCCGGTGGCCTGAGCATGTTCTGGCACATCGGCCTGCAGGCCCCCCACGGCGGCATCTTTGTGCTGGCCATCCCCAATGCCGTCAACCAGGTGCTGCTGTATACCGCATCGATCGCGGCGGGCACGGTGGTCACAGCGCTGGCCTTGGGGGTGGTGAAGCGGCCGGTGGCGGCCAAGGCCGCCTGAGCGTTAAAGGCCAGCCCGCCCAAGCAGGGGGCGCTGGCATGCAGGGCTACGAGACGGGCACAGCGCCCGAACCCCGCCACGGCGATGCCCCCTTCGGGCCTGCGGGCTGGCATCGAAGCCACAGCGATGCAGCCCGCTCTGCACGCCCTCCCCTGCACAACCCTACCCAACCTCACTTGGCAAGGATGTGCGGCAACAGGGGCCGGGAAAGCCGATTCACCCACCACTTCAGCGCCTCGCCCTCGTGGCCGATCTTCCAGCCCAGCCAGAACTGCTCGTCGGGCCTGGATTCCTGGCAGGGCAATTGGACCAGGGTGCCGCGCGCCAATTCAGCCTGTATGCAGGCCAGGGGCAGAAAGCCATGGCCAAGCCCCGCCACCTGGTAGGCAATCTTGGCCTCCATGGAGGGCACGGTGATCCGCTTCTGGCCAAGCTGCACCCCCACCGTTCGCTCTGACAGGTGGCGTGCGCTGTCACCCACCACGATGGCGGTGTGCTGCAACAGCTGGTCCCGGCTCAAGGGCTGCGGCGCCCTGGCCAAGGGGTGGGTTGGCGCCACACAAAAGCCGAAGGTGAGCGAGCCCACGTTGACCGCCCGGTAACCGCCCCCGGCCGGCCCATCGCCGGCCGCGATGACCAGATCGGCACGGTCGTCACGCAGGGCCTCCCAACTGCCGGTCAGGGCCTCACAGGCGATGCGCAAACGGGTGCCGCAATGCAGGTCTTCGAAGGCACAGACATCTGGCGCCAGCGCACTGGGGGGGATCAGCGAGTCATGCACCAGGCGCAACTCGGACTCGTAGCCGGTCGCGATCTGGCACATCCGGGACTCCAGATCGGCGGCGGCATCGAGAAGCCATCGCCCTTCCTTGAGCATCTCCCGCCCAGGGGGCGTGAGGGTGATGCGCGGCCCGTTTCGCACAAACAAGGCCATGCCCAGCTGCGATTCCAGCTTGTTGATGGCATAGGACACCGTCGATGGCACCTTGTGAAGCCGCTCCGCCGCCGCGGCGAACGAGCCGTGCCTGTCAATCGCGTCCATCAACTCAATGGCTTCAAGGGTGATTTTCAACATGCTTGCACCGGCCCATCTATGTTCGGATTTTTTGATTATGAAGCATGAAACTCTTCAATCCAAGCGGGATTGTGGAAGCGGAAACTAGAGTCTCTTCATCGGAAATACCTCGCTGATTGGTTGATTCGATGAAATTGATCATCAACCAGATCGACAGATCACCCAGTCCGGAGAGCAGCATGCTTGAACTGCGCAAAGCCAACGATCGGGGCCTCGCCAACTTGGGTTGGCTTGAGTCTCGCCACACCTTCTCATTCGGTCATTACCGCGACCCCCAGCAGCAAGGCTTTTCTGAGCTGCTGGTGATCAATGACGACAGGGTGCAAGCCGAGCAGGGCTTTGGCACCCACCCGCACAACAACATGGAGATCTTTTCCTATGTGCTCGAAGGTGCGCTGGAACACAAGGACTCGATGGGTACCGGCTCGGTCATCTACCCTGGCGACGTGCAATTGATGAGCGCAGGCGCCGGGGTGCGGCACAGCGAGTACAACCACTCGACGACCGAGCCGCTGCACTTTCTGCAGATCTGGATCGTGCCCAACATCCGGGCAGCCAAGCCGGGCTACCAGCAAAAGCACTTCAGCGAAGCGGACAAGCGTGGCCGACTGGCTCTCATCATCTCGCCGGATGGTGCCGAGGGCTCACTGCGCATTCACCAGGACGCCCGCGTGTATGCCGGCCTGTTTGACGGCCAAGAGGCCAGCACGCTGGCCCTGGGGCCGAACCGCTACGCCTATGTGCATGTGGCACGCGGCAGCCTGGAGGTGAACGGGCAAAGGCTCGCCGAAGGCGACGGGGCCCGTGTGCGCCATGAAGAGGTGCTGCATTTGAGCGGTGGCCAGCAGGCCGAGGTGCTGGTCTTCAACCTGCCGCCGCGCGAGTTGCCCTCGCGTTGACACGCGCCCGGACACCGCCTCGACCACCTGACAAATCTTCAAGACGACGCCGGTCTGCCTTGGCACGATCGGCTCGCTTTTGTTCATTTTTGTTCGCCCACACCTTCAAGGACCTCACCATGACCCTCACCGCCACCCCGACACCCGGCGCCACCTTGCTCACGCCGAAAGACCACGCCCTGATCCTGATCGACTACCAGTCACAGATGTCGTTTGCGACGCAGTCGATCGACGCCATCCAGCTGCGCAACAACGCGGCCCTGATCTCGCGCGCCGCCAAAGGCTTTGGCGTGCCCACCATCCTCACCACCGTGGCGGAAAAGAGCTTCTCCGGCCCCATGTACGAAGAAATCACCTCCGCCTTCCCGGGCCAGGCGCTGATCGATCGCACCTCCATGAACACCTGGGAAGACGCCAACGTGATCCAGCAGGTCAATGCCATCGGGCGTGACCGCGTGGTGCTGGGCGGGCTCTGGACTTCGGTTTGCATCGTCGGCCCGGCCTTGTCTGCGCTGGCCCAGGGCTATGAGGTGTATGTCATTGCCGATGCCTGCGGTGATGTGTCGGTGGAAGCCCACAACCGCGCCGTGGACCGCATGGTTCAGGCCGGCGCCCGCCCCATGACCGCGCTGCAATACCTGCTGGAACTGCAACGGGACTGGGCGCGCACCGACAGCTATGAGCTGACCACGGGCATTGCCAAGCAGTACGGCGGCGCCTATGGCCTGGGCATCACCTACGCCAAGACCATGTTCGGCGCCCACGAAGGCTGACAGGCCATGAAGCCCTATCTTTTGGCACTGGCCGTCGGTCTGTTGGTGGGTGTCATCTACGGGGCGCTCAATGTGCGGTCACCAGCGCCCCCCGTGATTGCGCTGGTCGGCCTGCTGGGTATCCTGGCGGGCGAGCAAATCCCGTCTCTGCTCAGGCAGGTTCTGCAAGAGCGCACGCACCGTGTGTCCTGGTTGAACGAGCAGGTCAAACCGCACATGTTCGGGCACCTGCCCAAAGCCCCGCCGAGGGCCCGTGAAACCAACGCCGAAAAGCAGGACACATGATGAAACCCGACAGCCATCCCGATCTGATCCTTCACCGTGGCCTGTTCACCACGCTCGATCGCAGCCAGCCCAACGCCAGCGCCGTGGCCATCCGGGACGGGCGATTTCAGCAGGTGGGGCGCGATCACGAGATCCTGCCACTGGCAGGGCCGAACACCCGGGTGATCGACCTGCGCGGCAAGCGCGTGCTGCCCGGGCTGATCGACAACCACATCCACATCATCCGCGGCGGTCTGAACTACAACATGGAGCTGCGCTGGGATGGCGTGCGCAGTCTGGCCGATGCGATGGCCATGCTCAAGCGCCAGGTCGACCTGACGCCCGCGCCGCAGTGGGTTCGCGTGGTGGGCGGCTTCACCGAGCACCAGTTCCAGGAAAAGCGCCTGCCCACGCTGGAAGAACTCAACGCGATCGCACCGGACACCCCCGTCTTCATCCTGCATCTGTATGACCGGGCCTTGCTCAATGGCGCCGCCTTGCGGGCCGTGGGCTACACCAAGGACACCCAGGCCCCACCGGGTGGCGAGATCCTGCGTGACGCGGGCGGCAACCCCACCGGGCTGTTGCTGGCCAAGCCCAATGCGGGCATCCTGTACGCCACCCTGGCCAAGGGCCCCAAATTGCCCATCGACTACCAGATCAACTCGACGCGCCACTTCATGCGCGAGCTGAACCGCCTGGGCGTGACCGGGGCCATCGATGCGGGTGGCGGCTTCCAGAACTACCCGCAAGACTATGAAGTGATCCAGACGCTGGCCGACGCGGGGCAGCTGACCCTTCGCCTGGCCTACAACCTCTTCACGCAAAAGCCCAAGCAAGAGAAGGAAGACTTTCTGCAATGGACCGCCAGCTCGAAGTACAAGCAGGGTGACGACTACTTTCGCCACAACGGGGCGGGCGAGATGCTGGTGTTTTCGGCCGCCGACTTTGAAGATTTCCGCCAGCCGCGCCCTGACATGGGGCCCGAGATGGAGGGCGAACTCGAGGCTGTGGTGAGTCTGCTGGCGCAAAACCGCTGGCCTTGGCGCCTGCACGCCACCTACGACGAAACCATCAGCCGCGCCCTGGACGTGTTTGAGCGGGTGAACCAAAGCGTGCCCTTGCAAGGGCTGAACTGGTTCTTTGACCACTGCGAGACGATCTCTGAACAGTCCATCGACCGCATTGCGGCGCTGGGTGGCGGCATTGCGGTGCAGCACCGGATGGCCTATCAGGGCGAGTATTTTGTCGAGCGCTACGGCAGGGGCGCCGCCGAAGCCACCCCGCCCGTGGCCCGCATGCTCGAAAAAGGCGTGAAGGTGTCGGCGGGCACCGATGCCACCCGCGTCGCCTCGTACAACCCCTGGGTGTCCTTGTCCTGGCTGGTCACCGGCAAGACGGTGGGCGGCCTGCAGCTCTACCCGCAGCGCAATTGCCTGGACCGCGAAGCCGCCCTGCGCATGTGGACAGACAACGTGACCTGGTTCTCCAATGAGGAGGGCAAGAAAGGCCGCATCGAAGCCGGTCAGCTGGCCGACCTGATGGTGCCCGATCGCGATTTCTTTGCCTGCCCCGAGTCCGATATTGCCGACACCACCTCCTTGCTGACCCTGGTGGGTGGCAAGGTGGTGTACGCATCGGGCATCTTCCAGGATCACGACGAGGCCGCGCCTCCCCCAGCCATGCCAGACTGGTCACCGGTGCGCACCTTTGGCGGCTATGCGGGCTGGGCTGACGAAGGGGGAGCACCCTTGCAAGCCAGCTTGAAGCGCCAGGCCGCCGCAGCCTGTGCCTGCAACGTGAGTTGCGGGGTGCATGGCCACGAGCATGCCACCGCCTGGAGCCGCCAGTTGCCCATCGCCGACCTCAAGGGCTTCTGGGGGGCACTCGGTTGTGCCTGCTGGGCCATCTGACCCCGAGCGAGGCGAGCATGCTCAGATCATCGACGGATCAGTCGCCCCAAGGGCCAGCGCATCGCCTGGCGTCGGCCCTTCATGGGCTGGCCCTGCTCGGCCTTTGCGCGGCCTACCTGCAGGGGGGCGTGAACAAGCTGCTTGATTTTCCGGCAGCGGTGCAGGAGATGCAGCACTTCGGCTTGGCCCCTGCCACACTCATGGCGGGCAGCACCATCGCCCTGGAACTGGGGGCGTCCCTCATGATCCTGACGGGTTGGTGGCGTGGACTCGCGGCGGCCCTGCTGGCGTGCTTCACCCTTGCCGCGACCTTTCTGGCCAACCGCTACTGGGACGTGGCGCCGCCGCTGCGCGACGGCGTGGCCAACGCCTTCTACGAACACCTGGGCCTGGTGGGCGGCTTCGTGCTGGTGGCCGTACAAGACTGGCGGGCCCGGCAACGATGAGGAGCGCGACCACCCGCGACGGGAAAACCCCGTCCAGACCGCAACACCAGGTGATTGCCTGGCGCACCGATGACATCGGCTTTCAGCGCGTGGCGATCTCCGCCGATCAGCCGCTGGCCTTCCACCGGGTGTTCCACGATGACATCACCATCCTGGCCTTCCGGCATTCCTATTGGCGCAGCGAGCAGGACCGGCGGCAGCACGATGAAACGCCTGATCACCTGGTGATTCGCAATGCCGGCCAGGTCTTTTCGGCCCGCCTCATCGAAGCCCACGCCGGCACGGATACCGCACCCGAATGCCGGGAGATGCACATGTCGAGCGGGCGGCTGGCGCAGATCTACGAACAGTCGCATGGCGTGCTGCCCGCGGTCGATTTCTCGTCGCCCGTGATCATGTGCCCGGAGCTGGTCCAGCTGTTCTGGGACACGCACTGGCTGTTCGAGCATCGCCACGAGTGCAGCCTGCTGGCCACCACCTACCTCACCTGGCTGTTGTCGGGCATCGCCCAGCGCAGCAGCGGGCAGGGCCTGAAGGCGTCGACCGCCTCGTGCAGCCTTCGCCCCATGCGGGCGATCGAGTACCTCAGAGCGCATTTTCAGGACAAGATCAGCCTGAGCGACCTGGCCCAGGTGTGCCAGACCAACCCTTACACCCTGCTGCGGCAGTTCAAGAAGGCCTTCGGCATCGCCCCGCACGACTACCTGCTGGCCTACCGCATCTTCCGCGCCAAGCAATACCTGCAAGCCGGTTTGCCCTGCTCCGAAGTGGCCCACCTGTGCGGCTTTGCGGATCAAAGCCATCTGAACAGGCGCTTCAAGCAACGGCTTGGCGTGAGCCCGGGCAGCATCATCCCCAGAACACGCAGCTGAAGGGCCGTGGGCCCCTGCCGCGCGCCGGGCGGGCTGCGGGCTGCGAGCCAGCCTGTGCGCCAGCCAGCCAGCCAGCCAATCAGCCAATCAGCCCGTGAATTCTTCAGCAGATCGGCCAGCCGATGGCTGAACGATCGCCGGGCAACCGCCGGGCCATCACCAGGCCATTGCCAAACCATCGTCGAATGATTCCCGGTTGATTTGTGGTGGATTGCAACGCGCATCAATAACGTCCAAGACGACACGGGGCTTGGTCACTACGCTGAACACATTGCCAAGGTATTCAACCCACACCGGAGACGCCATGTCCCTCAGTGCACCCATCGATCGTCGCCAAGCCCTGCTGGGGGCGGCCGCCGTTCTGCCCACCCTGGCCATGGCCACGGACAAACCCGCCACACAAGCATCCCCACTGTCACACCCAGGAGCCAAGTCCATGACCCAAGGCAATGTCATCATCACCAAAGACAAGACCCGCATCTTCTACAACGACTGGGGTCAGGGGCAGCCCGTCATCTTCAGCCACGGCTGGCCTCTGAACGGCGATGCCTTTGAAGATCAGATGCTGTTCCTCGCATCGCGCGGGTATCGGGTGATTGCCCATGACCGGCGTGGCCATGGCCGCTCGTCTCAACCCGGGTTTGGCAACGACATGGATCACTATGCCGATGACCTGGCCGCCTTGACCGAGGTACTGAACCTCAAGGACGCGGTACACGTCGGCCACTCCACCGGCGGCGGCGAAGTGGCGCGCTACATCGGCCGGCACGGCACGAAACGCGTGGCCAAGGCGGTGCTGATCGGTGCGGTGACCCCCATCATGGCCAAGACAGACTGGAACCCGGCCGGCGTGCCCCTGTCGGTGTTTGACGGCATCCGTGCCGGCGTGCAGGCCAATCGGGCCCAGTTCTACAAAGACCTGACCCTGCCTTTCTATGGCTACAACCGCCCTGGCGCCAAGGTGTCAGAAGCCGTGCGCGACACCTTCTGGCTGCAAGGCATGACGGGCAGCATCCTGGCCCAGTACGAATGCATCAAGGCCTTTTCGGAGACCGACCTGCGCGAAGACCTCAAACGCATGACGGTGCCCACCCTCATCATCCACGGCGACGATGACCAGATCGTGCCGCTGGAAACCACGGGCCGGGAGGCTGCCAAACTGGCACCGCGATCCAGGCTGGAGATCGTGCCAGGCGCCCCCCATGGCCTGTGCACCACGCACAAAGACCGCATCAACGAGTTGCTGCTGGCCTTTTTGCAGGCCTGAACACCACCACAGGGAGTGCACCATGGGATATGTCACCAAGATGGATCTGCCGCCGCTGGTGCGTGGGCAAGTTGCACGCCTGTTGCAACAGCGCCTGAACGACGCCATCGACCTGGACGCGCAACTCAAGCATGCGCACTGGAACATCAAGGGCCCCCAATTCCTGCAGCTGCACCAGCTGCTGGATTCGGTGCACGACGCGATCGAAGTGGCGGTTGACCTCATCGCCGAGCGCATCGCCGCCCTGGGCGGCACGGCCGACGGGCGCCTCAAAACCGCGGTCAACGGAAGCTCTCTGGCGGATTACCCGCCGGGCCTGAAGGGCGGCGCGGCCCACCTCGACGCCGTCAGTGGGGCCCTGAGCGGCTTCGGTTCGGGCGTGCGGCAAGACATTGAAGTGGCCAGCCACCTCGGTGACGCGGGCACGGCCGACCTGTTCACCCAACTCTCGCGCGAAACAGACAAGCTGCTGTGGCTGGTCGAGGCCCACCTGATCGACGCCACGAACCTGGAGTCTGGCAATTGAATGGCGCCGTCCTGCAGGCATCGGGCGGGGGGCTGTCCCGGCACAATCGCATTCAGGCCTTGGCCATGTTCGAACTCTGCGGGCAGACCCATTGCACCGTGGCCGCTGTGGCACGGCAATGCGGCCTGTCGCGGGGCCATTTCAGCATGGCCTTCAAGGCCTGGACGGGTTACAGCCCGGCGCAATGGCGCCTGGCACGCAAGATTGACATGGCCAAACTGTTGCTCAAAGGCCCGCTCTCGATTGCAGACATCGCGATCGAATGCGGCTTTGCCGACCAGGCCCACCTGACGCGCAGCTTCCGCGCCGCGGAGGGCCTCTCGCCAGGCCAGTGGCGCAGCCAGTTCCGTGCCCACTGACACCCCCTACCGCACCGAGACCGCCCCACCATGAAACCCTTCTCTGCCCACCACGGCGCCACGCTTTTGGCGGGGGTGGCCGGCTTTGTCGACACGCTTGGGTTTGTCGCCTTGTTCGGCCTGTTCACCGCCCACGTCACAGGCAACTTCGTGTTGATCGGAGCCGAACTGGTGCAGCCTGGGCGGGGCGTTGCGCTCAAGCTGTTGGCGTTTCCGGTCTTTGTGCTGGCGGTTGCGCTCTGCCGTTGGCTGGCTTTGGCACTCGAACGCCAAGGCCGGGCACCGTTGGGCCCCTTGATGGGCCTGCAAGCCATTCTCTTGCTGGCTTTCATGGCGGCGGGTGTGGCTTCAGAGCTTGTGCCGGGGCATTTTCAGCCCCTGGCCTACGCTGCAGGCCTGTTCGGCGCAGGCGCCATGGGCATGCAGAACGCCAGCAGCAAGATGCTGCTGGCCAAGCTGACGCCCAACACGGTCATGACAGGCAACGTCACCCAACTGGTCATGGAAGCCAGCGACTGGATCGCGGGGCGCCGGGATGCGGGCCTGGGCCAGCGCATCAGCCGGCTCTTCTACCCGGTTCTGACCTTTGCCCTGGGGTCGATCGCGGGTGCCCTCAGCTATTCGGCCGTCGGCTTTGTGGCCCTGCTGCTGCCGGTGACGGCCATCACCTGCATCGCCACTGTGGGCTTGCGCACCACCGAGCCCTGACGCCCGAACACGCCATGCCGAACGCTTTGTGCTTGAAATTGACACAGCCCACTTTGTGAGCGATACCAGCGAACAGGTGCGCGCCAAATGGACCCGCGTTGTGCGTTGCGAGCCCAGGACCCGTCGCGCCCCTGCATAAAAACCTACCCGTTCTATTTCAAACAGGAATCAACATGAACAAGCAAATTTTGATCGCCGGTCTTCTGGTCTCGCAGGCCTTCATCGGCACCGCCTTCGCGGCCGGCGAGGTCGAGGCTGCAGACAGCAAGGCTGCCGCCACCAAAATCGTCACGCCAGAAGAAAAGAAGGCTGCACGTGCAGAGCGCAAGGCCAACGGCGCCGCTGCCGCCAAGGCAACACCGGTTCCTCAAGGGGGCGAAGTGGCCCTGGGTGACAGCAAGGCTGCGTCATCGGGCAAGGTGAGCGCCGAAGAGAAAAAGGCAGCCCGCGCCAAGCGAAAAGCCGAAGGTGCCGCCGCCGCGAAGGCCGAAAAGAACGGCCAGTAAGCCACCGAGCTCTCCAGGTGCGCCGGCATGGGCGCACCAGCCAGTGCCTCTATCCCGTGACGACCTGGGCCCAGGGGCCCATCGCGGGTGCCTGAGCCCTTCGGCCGCCGGCTTCATCGCCTGGCGGCTGCCGATGACGCCCATCACCGGCATCGCCAGCGCACGCCGGCCCACACCAGCCCACCACCGCGCCCTGAGGCCACAGCCAGGGCAGCAGCGGACGCAGCGCCGGCACCGAGGTCCTCGCGCCACCCAAAGGTCCTGCCAAATGGCTTGCCAAATGGGCGATTGAAGGATCAGCGTTGCCCCGCGGCCCCCACCGCACCCACGGCCCCCGCTTGCGCCGCCTTGCCACCCTTGCTGGCCTCCAGCTCCGACGCCAGGTCATGGCTGCGCTTGACCAGGTACTGGCGAATCAGCTCCACCTGATCCATCGTCAGCACGCCATTGAAGCTGGGCATGCCCTTGGTGATGCGGGCGCCGTACAGGATGCCGGCAAATTGCTGGTGCTTGGCGGGGGTCAGGTAGCGCAGATCGGGCACCACGCCGCCGCTGATGGCGTTGATGCCGTGGCACGAGGCACACAAACCATTGAACAGGGTGCGCGCCTGCTGCACCTGCTCGGCGCTGGCCGTCAGCGTTTGCAGCGGGGGCAGATCGCGGGCCTGTTGGGCCGGTGCGGGCAGCTTGAGCTTGCCGTCGAGCTTGAAGGTGACCACGCGCGCTTCGGGTTGCACCTGCGCGCCCAGCGACAGCGGCCCCCCGATCAGGGGTAAGGCACCGCCCCAGCCCACCATGAAGGTCACGTACTGCTCGCCCTTGACCAGGTAGGTGACCGGGCCCGCCATGGCGCCGGAGTTGGCGCGCTGCTCCCACAGCTTGCGGCCGGTGTCGGCGGCATAGGCCACGGCCCGGCCATCGGCCGTGCCCTGGAACACCAGGTTGCCGGCCGTGCTGAGGGTGCCGCCATTGCCCGGGGCCTTGTAGTCCACCGTCCAGGCCGGCGCCTTCTTCACCGGGTCCCAGGCGATCAGGCGGCCCTTCCAGGCGTCGCGCACCTGCGCGGTGATCTGCGGGTCTTCAGGCAGGTCGGGGGCATTCAAGCCCAGGTTGACCACCGATTGGGTGGGCAGAAACTCGGGCGCCTTGGCCGCCTCCAGGCCGGCCACCGTCTCTTGCGCCGGCAGGTAGATGTAGCCCGTCTGAGGGTTGAACGACATGGGCTGCCAGCTGTGGCCGCCCAGGAACGAGGGCACCACCATCTTCGGGCCCTTGTTGTAGTCGGCCTCGCCCGTCATCACGGGCCGGCCCGTGCTCAGGTCCACATGCGAAGCCCAGTTGGCCGGCACAAACTTGTCGGCCGACAGCAGCTTGCCCGTCTGCCGATCCAGCACATAGAAAAACCCGTTCTTGGGCGCCTGCATGATGACCTTGCGCGGCTTGCCATCGATCACGATGTCGGCCAGCACCATGTGCTGCGTGGCGGTGAAATCCCAGCGGTCGCCGGGCGTGGTCTGGTAGTGCCACACGTACTCGCCGGTATCAGGGCGCACGGCCACGATGGACGACAAAAACAGGTTGTCGCCCTTGCCTTCGCTGCGGAACTCGTAGTTCCAGGGTGAGCCGTTGCCCACGCCCACATAGAGCAGGTCCAGCTCGGGGTCGTAGGCCATCGAATCCCACACCGTGCCGCCACCGCCCCACTTCACCCGGCCGTTGCCCGACCAGGTCTTGAGGGCCATCTCCATGGCGGCGTTCTCAGGCGGGTTCTTCGGGTCGCCAGGCACGGTGTAGAAGCGCCAGGCCTGCTGGCCGGTGGCGGCGTCGTAGGCCGTCACATAGCCCCGCACCCCGAACTCGGCGCCGCCATTGCCGATCAACACCTTGCCCTTCACGATGCGCGGGGCGCCCGTGATGGTGTAGCTCTTCTTGTGGTCGATGACGGTATCCACCTCCCAGACCTTGCGCCCGTTGCGGGCGTCGAGTGCGATCAGGCGACCATCGAAGGCGCCCACATAGACGCGCCCCTTCCAGACAGCCACACCGCGGTTGACGATGTCGCAGCAGCCGGTAGACAGGCTTTCCACCCGCACCTGCGGGTCGAACTTCCACAAAGGCTTGCCCGTGCGGGCATCCAGCGCATAGACGATGCTTTTGGCGCCGGTGGTGTACATCACGCCATCCACCACGATGGGCGTGGCCTCTACACCGCGGTCGATGTCGAGCTTGTAAGTCCAGGCCACACCCAGCTTGCTGACGTTGGCATCGTTGACCTGCTTGAGCGGGCTGAACCGCTGCTCATCGTAGGTGCGGCCATGGCTCATCCAGTTGCCGGGCTCTTGATCTGCGCGTTGAATGCGCTGCCCATCCACATCCGCCGGCGGGCGCACGGCCAGGGCCGGCACAGCGGTGGTGAAGATCCCCCCGGCCAGGAGGGTGAGCGAAAGCAGGCGATGGCGGTGTGGGCTTGACATGGGCAGTCTCCGAGTTGTTCTGCCGCAAATTGTCTGAAGTCAAGCCCGCTCGCGCATCGCGAAGAATCGTTAAGGGTGTGCCCTAGCTTTGTGGGGGTATCAGGGCATTTAGGGGGTTGTTTTGACTAACGCGCCTACCGGGTCAGTTCATCAGTCTTGTGATCTGATGTGGATATCTCGCCTGTGCTTGATGAACCGCGAGGCTGATCATTTATTGGATGAACAAGACCGGTCATAAACGGGTGTTAGCGGGCGAGCCGTAAGGCGACTCGCATAGGCTGAATCCGGGCGCTCGGACATGTCCGTTGGAATGTCGGGTGCCACGGTCACGCACCTCTGGCGGGAACTTATTTGACTTCTTCATGGATCAATCCTCTCAAAGTGTTGAGCCTCCGAAAGCCCGGGGCGCTTCACAACGCGCCCTGAGCCGCAGCATCAAGTCCTTAGAAGAGGAGCTGGGTCAGCTGTTGTTTGACCGCATCGGCAAGCGCATCGAACTGACCTCGTTTGGTCTGGAGGTGTTGACCCGCAGCTAGGCCCTGGTCAAGGAGTCCGAACAGCTCAGACACTGTGGTCGAACGCTCAGCTCCGAGGACAGCGAGCAGATCCGGATTGGCTTGAGCTCCGGGCCCGGCGCCCTGCTCAGCGCGGTGACCATCGCCATGAAATCAGAACCGTTGTACCTGCCCGTAGTGCGTCAGCTGATGCAGACCACGATGCAGCAGGGGGCATATGGGCCACGACATCAATTCGCGAATGCTCTCGGCGGCACTCGCCAGTTTTCTCGCCCAGTCCATCCCGAAGTAGGTGGTGAACTGGCCTGCGCTCAGCGGGTGGATCGTCCGCGTTGGGTGAGCAACCATGTTGCTCACCCAACCTCTGAGGTTGCACCGGATGCTCCGATACCGTGCAACTGTGCGTCGTACGCTTATCGGCCTATGGCATTGCGCATCGCCGGCATTACCTCACGAGCCAGCAGCGTCATGCTTTCCCACTCGCGGGAACGATTGACGCCCGCGCCGTCCATGGCAGCCATCAGCAGGCCACCAAAAGGGCCAGTACGCTCGCGCAAGGCCAGCAGCTTTTCGGTCACTGTCTTGGGCGAGCCGTACACCACCATGCTCTTGATCAACTCTTCCACGGTGATTTGGTCATCGGGCTTTTTGGGGTCTTCCTTCATGACGGCTGTGTAGTTGACTGCCAGCAGTACCTTCCAAAGGTACTCGAAGTAGTAGTAGTTGCTACCTTTCGGATCGAGTACTCGGTCCAACGCCTCTGAATCACTACGGGCGACCACCACATTGCGGGCCACGCGCCAGCTCTCGCCGTTGACCGGGCGGCCTGCGGACTCGCAACCTTCGACGTACTTCTTCCAGTGGCTGGCAATCACGTATTCGGGGCAGAAGTTAGCGCTCATGGGCGCCCAGCCGCGTTGGCCGGCGGCCTTGATGCTGTCGGAGAACGGCGACATGGCCGTCATTAAGATGGGAGGGTGGGGCTGCTGGTAGGGGCGCGGTATGTAGCCTACGCCCAATTCCGGCATGACGGTATCAGCGAGCTTGATCTTCCAGTGCTTGCCGTCGATGTGGTAGGGCGGGTCCTGGCTCCACAGTTTCAGGATGGTATCAATGGACTCCATCATGCGATCGGTCCGGTAGGGGCCGTCGAGCACATCAAAGAGTTCCATGTCACTTGCCAACCCGCCCGGACCGATGCCGAACATCATTCGGCCACGGCTCAAGTGGTCAAACTGCGCCACTTCGGCCGCAACCACTGCCGGATGGTGGTTTGGCAGGGCAATCACACCGGTACCGAGGCGGATGTTCTTAGTGCGGCTAATCAGAGAGGCGAGAAACATCAAGGGGGCAGCGATGGGCTCTGTGGTGCAAGACATGTGCTCACCGATGAAGGCCTCGTCAAAGCCGAGTTCGTCAGCATGGATGATGCGGTCCGCATCCTCCTCATACGTCTCGGCGGTTGCGCGAGTGGGCGGATGCAGCGGCATACCAAAAATTCCAAGCTTCATGAATGTCTCCTCTAGGGTTGAAAATGCGCTGTTGCTGCGCGGGCTGGGGAATCAGGAATTCGGTGTCGCGATCTGCTAAAGGGAAAGTGCGACCTGTTGACCCGCCAGCCACACCAGCGGGGCAGTCGTCGCTGGTGTAGCCTCGGATGCGGTGGCGCAATGCACTTGCCTCACACGGCCAATGAACAGGCTGTGGGTCCCGTACTCGGTCACCACCTCCACGTCGCACTCGATTGAGGCGGACGCATCCGGCAGCCAGGGCAAGCGACCGCCATCTGTGGTCCACGCATCACACCAACGGTCAGACTTGAAGCGCTGATCGCGGAGTGCCGTGGTAGAAAAGGGCTTGAGCAATTCGCCTTGCTCATCCGACAGGAGGTTGATACAGAACTTCTTGGAGCGCAGCAGCACCGGGTGGATGCCGGCATTCCGGTTCACGGCAATCAACATGGATGCGGGCTCCATCGATACCGATATCACCGAAGACGCCACCATGCCGTGGGGCGTCCCATCGGTATCGCGACTGGAGACAATCATGACGGAGGCCGCTAGCCTTCGCATGGCCTCGCGAAACGTGCCCATCACGGGCTGCGACAGGTCTGCGGATGAGTTTGCTTGAATCGTTTGGGACACTGGCGGGGCTCCTGGTGCCTGTCTGGCGGATTGCCTGACCGGTGCACACAGCACATGCCAAACCCGTGCCAAGTGAAATTTCAATAGGAATCAAGCACTTGCAAATTCGAATGTGTCGCAGCGAGGGATGTCTGCGACACATGACCGTCTCAACCAGGTGTGGCTGCGACACACAAGCTGGCTTATCAAGGTTGCAAAGGGTGAGGGAAATACCCAATGGGGAGGGGGCCTGCGCAGAACTAGAGTTTCACCCTCGTCGTGTACCTGCAACTGGGAGTCTTCTACGTGCGAACCAGCGGAGCCAACGCATTAGGCGGTGTAGGCAAAGACTTCGAAAGCATATTTGGCGCTCGTCATGCGCGGCCTGATGAGCACGTGCGTTCTTCCTGGCTACGCAGCCTAGACGAACACAATTTGGACCCGGACAACGTCATCGAGCCCGAGGTGCTCACCTATAGCGAGTTAGTCGAGCACCGCGCTCCCGTCGAAGAGTTGAGCGCACTGTGCCTGCCGGAAATAGACCGCCTGTTGCAAAGGGTAATGGAGCATGCAGAGGTGGTCATGCTGACTGATGCGCAGGGTGTGGTTATCCAATACCGCAGTTCGGCTGCCTCCATCGGAACCTACACCGGTCTGCGCGTGCTTCCGGGATCTATCTGGACTGAGGACCGTCAGGGCACCACTGGCGTGGGGCTCTGCCTGCGTGAGCAACGTACCCTCTCGGTCGTGCAAGACGAACATTTCTCTTCTCGGCTGGCCTCCCTAAGTTGCGCGGTTGCACCGATTTTTGGCAGCCAGGGGCGCTTGGCAGGTGTTCTCAACGTCACCTCGATGCAGTGCACGGGCAGCGCGGTGCAATCGATGATCCGCGAGTTGGTGGCCAGTTCGGCCCGGCGCATCGAGAACATGCATTTCGATCGAATGCATGCCACCCGGCGGGTATTGCGCCTCTCCAGGTACAACGACTTTTTGGACGTGGCCGCCGAGGCCCGGCTCGCCATCGATGACGGTGGCCGCATCGTCGATGCCACCCCCTATGCCAACAAACTGTTGACGCCGGCAGACGGTTCACGCTTGCTGAATGAATTGGTCGGGCGCAAGTTCTCTTCGGTATCCGGGCTGGGCGACCTCGAGCGCGCACTTGAGCGCGATGGACCGACCCTGAAGAGCAAGGAAGGCGGTCTACATTTCCGCTTGAGCGACTTCGTCGGCAGGCGACCAATACGCGGCCAGGCACGACAAAGCGTAGCAAGCCCGCCAGCCCCCCGATTCAGCGATGCGCCGCGCGCCGGCACAGGCCCGACCTTCGATGACATTGTGGGCACAGATCCTCAAACTCAGAATCGCCTCAAAGTGGCGGTGCGCCTGCATGCACGTTGCTTGCCGCTGCTGCTGCAAGGTGAGAGTGGCGTGGGCAAGACCCAGTTGGCCCGCTCTCTGCACCTCTCGGGGCCGCACAGCGCTGGCAATTTTGTCGCCATCAACTGCGCGGCCATTCCGCACGACCTGATTGAAAGTGAGTTATTCGGCTACCTGCCTGGCGCCTTCACCGGCGCCGCCAAGCAGGGCTCGACTGGGCGACTGATTGTTGCCAATGGCGGGACGCTGTTCCTTGACGAAATTGGCGACATGCCGCTGGCATTGCAGGGCCGATTGCTGCAGGTCTTGTCCGAAGGTGAGTTTGTGCCGGTGGGTGGGGTGGAGCCCGTCAAGGTGCGCTTTGCCCTGGTCACCGCCAGCCTACGCGACCTACCTGGGTTGGTGCACGAAGGCAAGTTTCGCGAGGATCTGTACTTCCGTATCAATGGCGCGATCCTGCATCTGCCTCCCTTGCGTGAGCGAGCAGACCGTGCCCACTTGATTGAAGAGGCCTTTTGGACCGCAGCCTCACAGGCCGGTCAGCATGTTTGTGAATTGAGCGTTGAGGCGATGGAAGTGCTCATGGCTTACCGATGGCCTGGCAACATGCGTGAACTGCAGCATGTTGCGAAGTTTGCCCTAGCCGTATGCGAGGGCTCCATCATTGACCTGTCCTGTCTGCCTGCAGCGTTTGCAAGCTCCGACGGCTGCGCCGCGTCGAAGGCCGAAAGTAGCACCCGGCATCTCTGTGCTGAGCAAATTCAGTCGGCACTCAACAAAGAGAACTGGAATGTGTCGCTGACCGCCAAGAACCTTGGTATTTCAAGGGCTACCCTGCACCGACGCATTCTTGACTTTGGCTTGAAGCGGCCCCCGCAAGACATTTGAGTGCAGCCGACCTGTGGGGTTCGGTGACCTTTTGGTCAATTGGTTTGCACTTCGACCAAGTGCGCGTTCAAGTAGGCTTGAAGGGCTTCTGCACCGCCTTCGGTGCCATTGCCGGAGTCCTTCGCGCCACCAAACGGCATTTCAGTCGAGGTGACAGCTTCGCTGTTGATCCGCTGCACGCCCAGCTCCATCTTGCATGAAAGCACATCAGCGGTCCGCAGAGACTAGGTGTAGGTGTAGCCGGCCAGGCCATAGGAAATCCGGTTACCTTCGACATTGGTATCGTCCAGCTCATCAAAGTGATGGGTCGGGGAAATGGTTCCTCATTGCATAGCCGCGCATCCAACGGCACATCCTCCAGCACGGTGTGTGCCCAGAAGTTCCCCTATGTGTTCAGGCGCTGACCACCGAGCAAAACGCGGGCGCCACGGCATCCTGGGCGAGCTCGGTCATGGCCTGTACGCGCCGGGCGTTGGCCAGCGGCCCCATGCGGCTGCTGTCCTGTAGTCCATCGTCCACTCGCAGTGCATCTGTATGGCGGACGAAATCGGCAATGAAGGCGTCGGTAACGTTGCGGTGGACGAGGTAGCGGGCGGGGCTGATGGATTTTTTTTCAAGGCTTAGGCGGCGACGCGCCACGCTTTCGGTGGCTACATGCGAACAAAGTGCCAGTCTGGGCATTGCGCACGCAGCCCTGCGTCTGGCCAAAAAACTGTAGCAATACAGTTGCCTGCGACACCGCCCTGTCGCAATCATCGGCCTAGCCACTGACTACGGGGGCCTAAGTCCTTGATTTGAATGGTGCATCCTGGCCGGCACGTATCTGGCATGCATGCCGCACACGACAGTTGCTCAATCGATTTAATACAGGAGACTTGCATGACTTTCACGCCCATCCCGGAAGCACTTGCCGCATTTGCCAAAGGTCAGATACTGGTCGTCGTGGACGACGAGGACCGCGAGAATGAGGGTGACCTGATCTTGGCAGCCGAGCATGCCAGCACCGAAGCCGTAGCCTTCATGGTGCGCCACACAAGCGGAGTGTTGTGCGTGGCGCTGCCCGGTGAGCGGCTGGACTCGCTGGAATTGCCTCTCATGGTGGAGCGTAACTCCGACTCCATGCGCACGGCCTATACCGTCACAGTGGACTATCGTCACGGCACCAGCACTGGTATCTCGGCAGCAGACCGAGCAGCTACGATCCGGGCGCTGGCCGACCCGCAGGTGGGACCCAGCGACTTCAATCGCCCCGGCCACGTATTCCCTCTGCGCGCCGTCTCAGGCGGCGTGTTGGAGCGCCAAGGTCACACTGAGGCCACCGTCGACCTAGCCCGACTGGCCGGCCTGCGTGCGGGCGGCGTGCTAGCTGAAGTCGTCAACGATGATGGCACCATGGCACGGCGCAAGGACTTGGAGGTCTTTGCCCGCACGCATGGTCTGCCTCTGATCACGATTGCCGACCTGGTAGCCTACCGCCGGGCCCAAGCCGCGGTGCGCAAAGAGTCTGACGCACGCATCCCGACCCGCCACGGCATGTTCACGGCCCATGTTTACAAGGCACCGGATAGCCCACACGAGCACCTGGTGATGGTGATGGGCGAGGTCAGGGGTCAGCAGGATGTGCTGGTACGCCTGCACTCCGAATGTCTGACCGGTGACACCTTTGGCTCGTTGCGCTGTGACTGCCGCCAGCAGTTGGAGGCATCGCTGGCCGCTGTGGGCCGGGCCGGTCGCGGCGTAGTGGTGTACCTGCGAGGGCACGAAGGGCGCGGCATCGGACTCATGCACAAGCTGCGCGCCTATGCCCTGCAGGATGAGGGATATGACACCGTGGACGCAAACCTCCAGCTTGGGCTTGAGGTGGACTCTCGTGACTACACCGTCGGCGCCAGCATCTTGCAAGACCTGGGCATTACTAGCATGCGCCTGCTGACCAACAACCCTGCCAAATACAGGTGCATCGCAGAATATGGTCTATGCATCTCCGAAAAGGTGCCCCTGCACACCCCACCCACGAACGAAAACCGCGCCTATCTGGCCACTAAGCAGCAACGCATGGGGCATACCCTGCAGAATTCGCTGCGGAAGAAAGCCGCGACCACGCCCTAACGTTCGTTCCGGCGCGCCAATCATCTTCTACCGTTTCGTACCACTTTCCGACACGCAATCACCGTAGCACTTGATCCCTAGACTGGCGCCCGGTTCAAAGACAGCGTGCATCGCTTTATTCGCAAGTGTCTGATGCCTGTCGCAAATGCATTGGAAGAGCTTGGCGAGGTCCCGCAGGCCATCGTGTGGCGGAAATGAAGGAGCTGGGCCCGTTTGACCTCTCCATCCCTGAGGATTGCGGCGGCACCGAGCTGTCGATGGCACAGCAATGCGAGGTGACGTTTGAGCTGGGGCTGTTCGTGCATATGCTGGACTCTTGACGAGCTGATCACGATTGCACTGCGGCTATCACCGTGCGTCTTGAATGGCCTCAAGCACCCCACTCAGCTCTTGCCACTGTGGGCAACTACAGACCGCTTTTTTGTCACATGAATCTGGATGTTGAATTGATACCACGTGACTGACTACTTGGCCTAGGGGTGTCAAGCTACGGCACGAGGCCTGCTCGGAGCGACAAAACTCACACACTCCGAGACCGTAACAACGCCATGGCCAAGGCGCCACCGCAACACGCCATAGCAGCCAACTCAAGCAAGCCCAATGGCTCCTGCCTCACCAAAGCCCCAGTAATCATGGCCAACATAGGAACGGCTACGGTCGACAATCCCGAGAGGCTGGCAGGAACCTTGTGGACGATGGAGAACCAAGTCACGTTGCCCAAGGCCATCGGAATAAGGGTGATGTAGCCAATGACCATGACACTGATCCAAGACGGTACGAATAACTCTCGACTTCCCAGTATCAGTGCCACGCAGGTTAAGGGGATGGCCGCAATCGTCAGTTGCCAACCCGTCGAAACGATTGGCGGGACAGTAATACACGCTCGTTTCAACATCAGCGTGCCAGCCGCCCAACCCATGCCGGCACCGATGCCCAGAACAAAGCCGAGCGGCGCGGATGCATAACTGTGCTTTGCTGCAATGGCTAACAGTGTGACGCCACTACCAGCCAGCACGACACTGAGGATGAGCCGTCTTGAGGGCCGCTCAGACAAGAAGAGCCACGAAAACAGCGTGGCCCAGATCGGCATGGTGAAGCCAAGCACGGCTGCCTGGCCCGAAGGGATGAGTACCGACGCATAGGTACTCCCCACATTCCAGGTCACCAGATACACCAGCGAAGCGGCTACTAATGGCCGCCGTTGCTGTACAGGCAAACTCAGAGACAAACCGCGCAATCGGGCTACCCCCAGCAACAACAGTCCCGCCCCGCCCAAGCAAATTGCGCGAAAGGTCCAAACCGAAACCTCTTTTACCGCCAGGGGAAAGAGCACCCAATTCGTGCCCCACATCACGGTGAGGATCAGGATCCGCGGCCCCACCTTGGCTAATGCTGTGGGCTCGATCTTAGTGCCAGTCATGGTCTGAAAAGTCCGTTCAGAGGGTTGGAAATATCAGGTTGATCGGCACATCACTCAGAGACATCGCACTGATGATCCGGTCGTTCAAGCTCCGACAAAATGCTCGACGAATGGGGCTTGGGCAAAGTAGCTGCCAACGATGGCACGCCATTGGGCATACGCTGGTGAAGTCCGAAAGCCCACGGTGTGGTCCTCCAGCGTGTCCCAATGAATCAACAGTGCATACCGCTCTGGGGTCTCAAGGCTCTGGCGCAGTTCGTAGCGCTGAAAGCCTTTGGCTTGTGCAATCGAAACCTCGACCCCATGGTGCACCGCTCGCTCAAATTCGGCTTGCTGGCCCGTGTGAATTTTGATGTCTGCCAATTCCAAAATCATGGTGTGTTCTCCTTGAGCGATCAATGAATGTGGGTGCCGCCGTTGACATCAATGGTTGCGCCCGTCACAAAGCCGGACAACTCAGAAGCCAGGAACAAGCAGGCTCCTGCTGTCTCACGGGTGGTGCCCGTTCGTTTGAGCGGGATACCTTCGATGATTCCCGCCAAACGCTCTTCGGACAGGCCATCGAGCATGGGCGTTTGAATCATGGCTGGGCAAATGGCGTTGGCCCGAATACCCAGGTGCCCAAATTCTCGGGCGATGCTTCTGGTCAGGCTCAGCACTCCACCTTTGGAGGCAGCGTAGTGCGAGCCACCTACCAAACCTCCACCGCGCTGCGCTGCCAGGGAGGCCAAGTTGACGATGGTCCCGCCGCGACGACTGGTGAAGACCTTCAATACGCTTTGGCACAGGTAGAAGGCACCTTTGAGGTTGATGTCAAGCATCAGATCGAGGTCCTTGGCTTTGATCTCCAGTAGGCCCTGTGAGCGGACTATGCCGGCCGAGTTGACCAGGCAGTCGATGGTGCCGTGCAGGTCCAGAATGCTCTGCATCAGTTGCTCGCAGTCCTCGGCTCGGCTGATGTCACACCGAAACCCATGAACCTCGACTGGTCGGTTCAAACGAGTCTCAATGGCGCCGCGAATTTGGCACAACGTTGTCTCGTCCATTAGCAGGTCGACGACGACCACTTTGGCCCCATGTTCAGCGAACAGCTCGGCTGTGGCGTACCCAATGCTGCGCAACGAAGCCGCACCTGTGATCACACACACCTTGTCTTTCAACAACATAAACACCTCGTTCAGAAAGCAGAAAATCAAATAGATCAGGCGACAGGCATCTCGTTGAGGATCCAGTCGATCACCGAGTTGTGGGTAGGCTGCCAGCCAAGTTCTCGACGAGCGCGAACCGCCCGCACGCGGCTGTTGCTTCCCAAAGAGTAGTAAGCGCGGGCCTCGCCCCACCGTTGTGCAGCCAACTCCGCAGGCAGAGACTCGACTGCTCCCAGCCCCAGGCGAGTGGCAAGTGCGGTACCGATTGCGGCAAAAGACGTTTCGCCACTCTCAGCAAAATAAAAAGCGCCTGCAGGAGCACTTTTCAAAGCCAGCAGGTACAACGACACGACATCGTCTAGGTGCACGTTGGACCAAACATTCAGGCCAGCCCCAACGATTTGAACCCGTTGTTGTTCAAGTGCATTGGCTACCAAGAGCGGGATCTGCACGCTGTCAGCGTTGTAGCCTCGACCTGTGCCGTAGATATTGCTGGGGCAGATGACAATTGAGCGCACGCCTTGGCTCGATGACGCCAATAACTGCAAGTCCATGTCGCGCCGCGCCTGCTTCGATGGACTCACGACCAGAGGCCCCTCGTCTTCAAAAACCTGATCGCTGCACCATGCTCCCCGCGCGTCATCCCCCACCACGCTGGAGCCACTGGTGTGTAACAGAGGTTTGCCGCTGCCAGCTAGGCCCGCGATAAGCGCACTGATGGACGGCCGATGGTCAGCGCTGGCCGTGTGAATGACACCGTCGGCTGCTGCAGCCTCCCGAAACAACAAATCCAAGTCGTCGAGGCTGCCCTGCACTGGCTCGATTCCCCTCTCAGCCAGCCACAGGGCGGCCTCGGGCTTACGCACCAACCCTTTGACCCGGTAGCCGGTGGACAACAACGCATTTGCAACCGAGCCACCGATATAGCCCGTTGCACCAGTGATAAAAATGGTCTCCATCGCTTTACTCACTTAGTAAGTCCCGTCGAAAGTCCTGGCACTGCTGCCACCACAATGGTGCCGATGAGCAAGGCCAGGAGGTAGCCCAGAATGGGCCGCATGCCAGCGCTGGGACTGACCCGGCTGATGGCGCAAGCCGCGTAGTAGCCCACGCCGAAAGGAGGAGCGAATAACCCAATCCCCATGGCCAGTACAACGACCATGGAGTAGTGCACGTCGTTAATGCCGAATTGCTTGGCAATCGGAAAAAGCAAGGGGCCAAACACCACAATGGCGGGAATCCCTTCCAGGACACTGCCTAGAACAACGAAGGCCACGATAGAGACCGCCATGAAGCCGACGGCTCCGCCCGGCAACTGGGTCATTGCCTCAGCCAACTGACGTGAAAAGCCGGACTGCGTGAGGGCCCAGGCCATTCCTGTGGCTGTGCCGATGATGAGCAAGATGGCGCCGGACAAGGCAGCCGTGTCAACCAATGCGGGCCACAGACGCCTGACTTCCAACTGGCGGTAAAACAACGCGCCTGCCAGCAGGGCATAAACAATGCCCAGCGTCGAGACCTCAGTGGCTGTTGCCACGCCCTCTACTACGGCGGCACGAATGATGAACGGCAAGGCAAGGGCAGGACTTGCGATCAGAAAGCTACTCCAGATTTCTTTGCCTGTAGCGCGTTGAGGCCCATCGACGCTCATGCGACGGTTGCGCCACCACACGACACAGCAAAGCAGAGCTGCCAGGACCAGCGCTGGCACCAGTCCCCCCGCAAACAAGGCCGCGATCGAGATTCCAGTCACGGAGCCAATGGTGATCAGGACAATACTGGGCGGAATCGTTTCTGTTTGAGCTCCCGTGGCGGACAACAACGCCAGCATCTCGCCCTCGGGTACGCCACGCTTGCGCATCTCAGGAAACAACACGGGTGCCAGCGCAGCCATGTCAGCGGCCTTGGAACCCGAGATACCCGACACCAGGTACATGCCCCCTACCAATACATAGGACAGTCCACCCTTGACATGGCCTAGCAACGAGGCAAGAAAGCGGACCATGGCCTTGGCCATACCACTCAACTCCAGGACTACACCCAGGAACACAAACAGGGGCACAGCCAGCAAAACGATGTGTGCCATGCCTTCATCCATGCGCCCGACAATCACCACCGTCGGTTTGGACGTGGTCAACGAGATGTAGCCCAGCGTGGCCAACCCAAAGGCGAAGGCAATGGGAACCCCAGACAGCACCAGAACTGCCACGATGACGACAAAGAAAATGAACAGGTTGAGGTTGCCCAGGTTCTGAAACAACGGGCTCGCTGCAACGATGGCTGTGACCAATACCAAGGAGGTCGCGACCGCAGCGATAAGGTGTTTCCAAGAAGTGGTCTCAGCCAGCTTGATCAGTGAGGACAAGCCCATGAACCCGATGCCGATGGGTAGTGCAGCGGCCCGCCAAGCGTTGGAGATTTCTAAGGAAGGGGAGGTAACAACTGCCTCCTCGTAGGCGAACTCGTAAGCCGGATGGCCTAGCACCACTAGAAAAGTTAAGGCGGCTGTGACCGCAAACAAATCCAGGAAGGTTCTCAGACTGGGAGAGGCAATATCAACCAGAGCTGTCATTCGCATGTGAGCGGAACGGCGCACTGCGATGACCGAACCCAACATGGCAAGCCACAAAAAGAGGGTCGATGCCAACTCGTCCGACCAGGTCAGGGGTTGATGAAAGACATAGCGACTGACCACGCCAGCCAATAAGACCAAGATCTCGGTCAAGACCAAGAGGCCGGCTGGGACCTCGGTCAGCCAGCCCACAAGACGGTCGAGTAGGCGCAGGCCTGAATTGGCAATAGACACCGTTCCTTTGGCGTCAGATAGGGCGGTGGTAGCGGGCGGCGCTGGCGTTTTCAAGTTGCGTCTCCAAATGCGTGTGGATGGTCCGCAGACTCCTCTGTGGGGGTGCCGTTGCGGGTGGTTGGGATCAGATCTGCACTGTGGATCGCGCAGATCCAGGCGAGGTCGACCCAGGCGTAGGCTCGTGTTGAGCCCAGCCTTCAATCGATTCGGTGAAGAGGACAAAAGCCCTCTGGCCGTACAGGACTCAGCTCAGCTTGCCGGTGTATTTTTCGAGCACAGCCCAGCCTTCAGGGCCGTACTTCTTTTGCCAGTCGGCGTAATAGCCGGCCTTTTGCAAGGCATCCCGGAAAGGCTTCGGATCGACGCGGTTGAATTGCATGCCTGCGCTCTTGAGCTTTGCCTCTAAGGTCGAGTTGAGCACTTCGTGAGCTGAGCGCTGCTTCATTGCATGAGCCTCGAGAACCCGGGTGGCCAGGGCGCGCAAATCGTCGGGCAAGGCGTTCCAATTGCGCTTGTTACCGACCAGGGCGAAGTATTCCCACAAGTGAGAAGTGGCCGAACAATACTTCTGAACCTCGTAGATCTTCGTGGCGTCAATAGTCGGCAATGCATTCTCTTGACCGTCGACGACTTTTGTTTGCAATGCGGTGTAAAGCTCCCCGATCGGCACAGTTGCTGGCGAAGCATCCAGAGCTTTGAACACAGAGGCATTGAAAGGGCTGGCCGGGACACGAATCTTCATGCCAGCGATGTCCTTGGGCGACGAAATTGCTTTGGATGTATGTGTGACCTGGCGGAAGCCATGGTCAAAGAACTTGCCCACGGGGACAAGATTCACCTTCTCCAGCGCTGCGCGGATATAGCCCCCCAGTTCACCATCCATCGCCTTCCAGACGGTGTCGTAGTCCGGGAACGCAAAAGCAATCGAGTTGATGGCAGCTGCCGGCGCGAGGTTGCCAAATATCGTTCCGGCAGTGCACAGGAAGTCAATTGCCCCGGATCGAACCTGCGACAGCGTATCCGTGTCGCTTCCAAGCTGCCCATTCGAGTAGACCTCGATGGCCAGACGACCGCCGGATTCCTTCAGGATTTCAGCGCATGCCGCCTTCAAGGCAACCGGTGTGGGGTGACTGTCCGGCAGCGAAATTGCAATCTTCAGATTGAACTTATTCGACCCTTGAGCAAACGCAGGGTTACCCGCAATGGCACTGCAAGCGGCGACTGCGCCCCATTTCAGCATGTTGCGGCGTGTAGCCGCATCACGGAGTTGAGGCAGATGATGAAGGCTGGTGGGCATGGGCTGTCTCCTTTAGTTATGTTTCAAGTTCAGAACACGTTGGGCTGATGCACTTCAATGCAATTGCCGTCTGGGTCATACAAAAACACTTGATGCCATCCAGGAATAGCCCAGCACCCGTAGTCCGAATAGCGGATGCCACGCTCGTTGCATTTGCGCATAAAGCCTTTGATGTCATCCGTACGGAAGCAGAAGTGCCCATGCCCCATCGGATTGACGAATTGCTTCATCTTGAAGCCAGTGTTCAGGTCTCGCTCGGACCAGTGAAATTCGATGTCGCCATCCGTCAGGAAGTCGACCTTACCTGTGTATGCGCGATCTTCTCGCTCGCGGCTGATCACCGTGTGTGCCTCATCGTTGATGGTGCCCAAATCGAACAAGGTTTTGTAGAACTGGGTCAACCGTGGGAGGTTGTCAGTACAGATGTTCATGTGATGAAACTTGAAGCTCATGGTCATCCTTGAAGGTTGAAGTTGATCGGAAAACGTGCTGGTCCAGGGGGCACAGTACGTCTCAGGTCAAAACTTTATAGCATTCATTGATGAAATGAAACATTCATAGGTGAAAACACCTAGGTGGGTTTTTTGTGCTGTTGATCCATGATCGGATGAAATTAAAATCCATCAGCAAATCAAAGGATTCATATATGAGTTTTAACTTGGGGGCAAAGGCCTCTACTGCCATGGCTGGCGACGTGCCTGATTCGTCGAGCTTGATTCGCCACGAAAGCTGTAACCTGGCTGCCGTGCGGCGGGTAGCTGCAATGTTGGACTTGGCTCCAGATGGCTTGACTCAGGGGCGTGACCTGCCGAGAGGCTGGCACTTCATCCTGTTGGCAGCGGACACCCCAAAGTCTTCGTTGCGGGCCGATGGATTTCCGGGACTGGGTGTCCCTATGCCGGATTTCGGCCTCCCCCGATTGATGCTGGGGGGGCGCAAGGTGAGTTTTCATCGTGACATCCCCATCGGGGCTGAACTCACGCGGACCAGCTCCATCGTGAGCGTGACTCATAAGGCCAACGCAGCCGGCCCTTTGGCGGTCGTCACTCTGGCCCACGAATTGCGTTTGAAAGAGGACCCGGCTCCAGTACTGCTCGAAACCCAAACCTATCTGCTGCTGCCTGCACGCGTAGATGCGTCCAAAACGGCTGAAGTAGCAGTGGGTACGCCTGTGAGAGCCGCGCACATCAAAACCGTCACGCCCGACGACACCCTGCTGTTTCAGTACTCGGCCTTGGGCTTCAATTCGCACCGCATTCACTTGGACCGTGAGCACGCGCGCAATATTGAGGGCTTCCCTGATCTGGTGGTCAATGGCGGACTGGCGACTTTGTTGTTGACCGAGTTCCTCAGACAGGATCTGGGCGTGACGCCCCGCAGCATTGCTGTGCGACACCTCGCGCCGCTTTATTGCCAGCGTCCTATCACCTTGACCGCTGACCCCGTTGACGGCGGATGGAAGTTGAAAGCCTACGATGACCGTCATCAGTTGGCCATTGAGATGGAGGTGCAGGCGCCATGAGCTACCAACCTTTGAAAGGTTTGCGCGTGTTGGACCTGACCAGCGTCGTGGTCGGTCCCGTTTGCACTTGGCGCTTGGGCCAATATGGCGCCGAGATCGTGAAAGTCGAGAGCCCGGAGGGGGATCTGATGCGAGGCCTCGGGGGCCTGTCGCCCACCGGGCAACACTCTGGCACCTATCTCCACCTCAATCGAGGCAAGCGCAACATCTGCTTGGATCTGAAGCAACCGGGCGCGCGCGAGGCGGTGGCCAAGCTCGTGGAATCGGCCGACGTGATCGTCGCCAATATGCGCCCCCAGGCGTTGGCTCGTTTGGGTTTGGACGCGGCCAGTGTGCGAGCCCGTCATCCAGAAAAAATCTACTGTTTGATCACGGGCTACGGCACAGACGGCCCGTATGCAGGCCGTCCCACCTACGATAGCGTGGTGCAAGCGGCTACGGGCATGGCTGGCTTGATGCAAGCACGCGACGGTGAGCCCGCCTATATGCCAATGTTGATCTGTGACCACGTTGCGGGTGAAATCGCCGCCGGGGCGATTCTGTCGGCCTTGATTGCTCAAAAAACCAGTGGCGAAGGTTGTAGCCTGGAGGTGCCTATGTTTGAAACGATGGCCGCCTTCGTACTGCAAGAGCATCTGGCACAACAAAGCTTCGAGCCGCCGGTGGGCCCGCCGGGTGACCAGCGCTTGCTGAGTCCCCACAATAAGCCAGTGAGAACCGCCGATGGCTGGATCTCGTTCACGGTCAACACCGATCCACAAGTCAGAGCTTTCTTGAGGGCCACGGACCGGGCGCATCTCCTGGACGACCCTCGCTTTGGCAGCGTGTCCGCGCGGGCACGGCACGTGACCCAGTGGTTCGAGATTCGAGGGGCTCCCTTGCTCAGTCGGACCACGCAAGAGTGGCTGGATTTGCTGCTCGCAGCCGACATCGCAGTTCAGCCCTGCCACACACTCGAATCTCTGCCCAAGGATCCGCATCTGACGGCGGTTGGTTTGATCGAGTACGAACAACATCCGCAAGAAGGCCGAATTGCCTCGATTCGCTCCTCGATCCGCGTGAATGATGCTTATCTGCCAAGGCGAGAGACTGCCCAGAGCCTGGGAGCAGACACTCGGGGCTTGCTCAGCGAGTTGGGCTATGCCAGCGACGCGATCGACGCATTGCTGGAGTCGGGGGCGGCGCAAATCACACGCGCTATTTGATCCCAGAAATAAAAATCGAAAGATTCCATCATGAGCCGCCCCCCTCTGCCTAAACTCCATCGCCGTAAACTTTTGGTCGGTGGTCTCGTCGCCCTCGGTTTTAACGCCATTGCGCAGCAGTCCTATCCCACCAAACCGATCCGTTTGGTTGTCCCATTTCCGCCTGGAGGACCCACTGATGTACTGGCCAGGGCGGTGGCCGTGCCTCTGAGCAATCGACTGGGCCAGGCTGTGGTGATCGACAACAAAGCAGGTGCAAGCGGCATGCTGGGTGCACAAGGTGTAGCCAAAGCGTCCCCAGATGGCTACACCTTGCTCGTGAATGCCTCGATTCATGTCATAAACCCAAGCTTGTACCCCAAGCAGCCCTATGACGCGCTGGCGGATTTCAGTGGGATTAGCAACCTTGCCGATGTGCCTTTGGTGCTGACCGTTAACCCGAAATCCCCGGTGCGCTCGGTGAAAGAGTTGATCGGATGGGCTCGGAGCAGTAAATCCCCGCTGGCATTTGCATCGGCAGGCAACGCGACCTCGCAGCACCTGTGCGCGGAAGCGTTCAAAGTGGCCGCGGGTATCGACATGCAGCACATTCCTTACAAGGGCAGCGCTCCAGCTTTGACGGATCTGATGGGTGGCCAGGTGCAGTTGATGTTTGACTCCTTGCCCTCCAGCCTGCCCTTCATCAAATCGGGCGCGCTTCGGCCTCTTGCGGTGAGCAGCCCGCGCCGTGCAGCGGCGCTGCCAGAGGTCCCCACACTCGTGGAAAGCGGCTACCCCAATTTCAATATCACGACTTGGTATGGCCTGTGGGCCCCCGCTGGGACCCCGGCTGCCATCGTTCAACAACTCTCCCAGGAAATCGCGGGCATCGTGCGTTCGCCAGAGGTCCGTAGCCAATTTGAGAGGTTGGGGGCGGAACCGGTGGGCAATACGCCCGCAGAGTTCAACGCCTTTACGAAGGCAGAGTTGAATAAATGGGCCGCCATCGTCAAACAGTCTGGGGCACAAGTCGACTAGAGTGCGTGTTGTCAAGACCCAGCACACGTCTGGGTTCGGAGAGGGCGGGGGGCTGGCCTCCTGGGTGAAAGACAATAAGCACTGTGTCGCCCGCCGCCCTGGATGGGCTGAGGGGCGATGGCCCAAATGAATTCGGAGTTCAGAATGAAAGAAGACGCCAACGAGGCAGCAACCATCGCCGAAACCGAGGGGCGGACCTATGCAGCGCCGGCACTGGAAAAAGGCCTGGATATCCTTGAGACGCTTTGCCACAGCGAACAGCCACTGACCCAAAAGGACATCGCTCAGCGTTTGGGGCGCAGTGTCAGTGAGATCTATCGCATGATCGCCTGCTTGGTCGGTCGCAACTACTTGACATTGGTGGATGAGAACACTTACGGGATCACCACCAAACTCTTCGAGCTGGCCCACATCAACCCCCCCACGCATCGACTGCTGACCGAAGCCATGCCCATCATGCAGCGATTGGCAGGTCAATTGGATCAGTCTTGCCACCTTACTGTTTACGGACAAGGCAAGCAGGTGGTCTTGTGCAAGGTGGACACCCCCAGCGGTATGGGCTTTGCCGTGCGAGCTGGTTCGGAGCTGGATGTCTTGATATCGGCTTCGGGCCGAGTGTTGTTGGCATTTCAAGATGAGGAAACACGCAAGCTGCGGCTGGAAGAGTCGTTGCAAAGGCGTCCAGAGCAGGCCAACCCCCAAATTGAAAACCTCCTTGCGGTGATTCGATCTACAGGGTATGAGTCGGTACCAAGTGTGCAGGTGCGAGGTTTGTACGCCATCAGCTTTCCAGTGCTGGATACCCAGGGGCGGGCGATGGCCGCTCTGACAATTCCCTACGCCGAACGCATAGACCAGGTACAACGTCCGTCGATTCCGCAGGTGACCGAAGCCCTGGGGCTGGCTGCCAAAGCCCTCTCCAGCAGAATTGGTGGCCGGGTTTCGGCCAACCATTTGCAAGCTGCCAGTTGAATGCGAAAGTGTCTTCTCACAAGCCAGCGGTGATCCCATAGGTATACGCCTGGACCTTGGGTAGGTGCGGCGCAAGCCTTTTGAAAGAGGTCCGTAAGGACTCAAGAACGAAGCCCCTAGATGGGGCACGATGTGTCCTACAGGCACTTTGCACAAGGTCCTGTGGCTCATGGTCGGTGTTTTTCAACAGAGGGCCGCATGCGGTACAGCCAAGGGCGCATCCAGCGCGTGAGTTGTGGCGCCACCAACCAGGTCATCGCCGTGACGACCAGTGCTGTCATCATCCCCAGGCGGGCCCACCATGGCCAGGCTAGGAGCAGCGGGGTCAGCACACTGAAAACGAGACCCACAGTTGGGTAGATGCCCAACCAAGTGACGAGTGCCACCTTCCAGCGAGGAGGCGGCGCGGGAGCTAACCCTTGTGGTGGCTGAAACCAAAGCCCAAGACCCGAAACGTGTCGTATTGAATGCCGTCCCTCAAGCAGCGGCGCCATTGCCGCCAGTCCAAGACAGCGGGCGGGAGCCCGTTGCCACGCTTCTAAGTTGGTGTGACTGTCAAAGGCCAGGACGACGTGGTAGAGCCCCACCTCACCGTCCGGATCCTCGTCCGGCTTCACCAGTTGCGAGCCTAAATAGCCTTTGAATTCCGAGGCGACCTCCATCAACTGCTGACACAAGGGTTCAAAAGCCGTCTCTTGTCCGTTCTTGACGCGTCTGCTAATCAGCACAGTGACAGCATGTTCGGCAGATTGATGCATCGCCAAAGTCCCAGGTTCATTCAGCGTTGCAAAAACGAGAGCAAGTCTTGGCTGAACCTCAGTGGATTTTTGAACATCAGGAAGTGATCGCCTTGTTCTTCGCTGCTGTAGGTGAAAAGCGTTGAACCCGGCACTGCGGACTGAGCCCAGCGTTGGCTCGGCAGATTGTTGCTTTCATCACCCGAAAATATGGCCACGGGGATGTCCAGCTTGTGGATCACCACATCGCGCCAATCGTTAACCGTATGGTTGAACAACACGCGAGCCAGGGCTGCTGGGTCGCTTTGCACGACTGAAGCGGCAAAAAGCTCTGAGTTGCGGTAGTAGGGCGAATCCAAGCGCTGCGAGCGTTCCAACACCTTGAGATCAGTGATCAGGGTATTCACCGGGCCTCCCGCGGTGAACGCGGCCACCATGCGCTCGGGTGAGGTCGTGCTGCCGCCCGCATTCAGTCGTTCCTGCTCTGTCCAATCTGAGTGCGAGTAAATGCTGATCGGTTCGTCGACGAACACGGCTTTGCTAATAGCCGCAGTGCCAAACAGATCAATGTAGTTCCACAAAATGGCGGCGCCCATCGAGTGCCCTACATAGGCGGCTGATGCCAGACCAAGGTGCTCACCGAACTGTCGCAGGTCCATTGCGTGACGGGCGATGCGGTTGCCATAACTTACCTTTTGCGAAAGCCCCTGATTGCGCGGGTCCAACACGTAAACGTGGTGGGTACGCGAGAGCAAGTGCAAGAGGTTGATGTACTGAGCCCCATGGGCGGACCAGCCTGGCACAAAGACCAGAGGTTGGCCTCGACCAACCTCCCAATAGGCCAGTTTTGCCCCATCGTTGGTGGTGAAGCTATTGATCTGCAAGCCCGCCACGTCAGACAGCTTTCGTGGCATGCCCGGCAGCACTTCGGGGAAAGTGAAGTCGCGGCCCAGTACCGCAACGGCGGGCTCAGCCGAGGCGCCTGGCGTGGTCAGACTGATCATCAGTCCCGCGCTCAGGGCGGCCAGCATCTGGCGCGCTGGGGTCAACACAGACATGTCAGAACTCCGTCAATTGGGATTGGCTTCTCCGTACAGCTTGCCGGCACCCGCCCAATCGGAGGCCTTTACGTCTTCGAAAATCACGTAGATGTAATTGGGGTCGGTGCCGGTGTGCTCCACGATGCTCTGGGTGATCTCGGCAGCCACTGCGGCTTTTTGGGTCTGGTCTTTTCCTTCGAACCAACTGACACGAACGACGGGCATGTAAATAGCTCCTTTAAAGCTTGTGAGGAAGTTGAGGAGGTCGACTGAGGTCGCTTTTCCTCTGTGGTGCCGCCATCGTATGGTTGAATGGGGGATAGATAATCAACCTAATTTCCAAACAAAGTATCCTGAGGGGACACAATGGACGAGCAGGACCCCTTTTCAGGCATCGCTGTGTTTGTGGCAGCGGCGCGTGCGGGCACTTTCACCAAGGCGGGGGACCAACTGGGCTTGACCAAATCAGCGGTGGGAAAGAGCATTACCCGCCTGGAGACTCGGTTGGGCTTCAAGCTCTTTCACCGGACAACGCGCCTGACGCGGCTGACCTCCGACGGTGAGGCCTACTTGGCGGCCTGCCTGTCCGCGCTGGACGAGGTGACGGCGGCGCAGACGGCTTTGTCCTCCAGCAACCAGGTACTCAGCGGACGGCTCCACATTGATATGCCGGTGGCGTTCGGGCGGCGCGTGCTGCTGCCTGCGTTGATGGAAATCGTGCGTCCGCACCCAGGCATCAGCCTCACGCTGACCTTCACTGACGCCACCAGTGATCTTCTGAGCGAGGATGTGGACCTCGCCATCCGCTTCGGCCGACTAGCCGACAGCAGCCACCTGGTGGCACGGCGTTTGGCGCAGCAAAGGCGGGTCATTTGCGCGTCCCCAGCCTACTTGAGGCGTTATGGCATCCCGGCGACTTTGGCCGACGTTTCAACGCACCGCTGCATCGTTGGTACCCCGAATGGACCACCGCTGAGCTGGTTCGTTTGCGAAGGCGATATTCCTGGTCAGTACACACCACATTCCACCCACCAAGTCAGCGACGGTGAAGCCATGGTCGACGCTGCAGTGGCGGGCATGGGGCTGCTGCAACTGCCCGTGTCGATGGTGCGCGAGCGAATCGCGGCCGGAGAGCTGCAGGAGGTGCTCTCAGCGGTGGCCGGTCCCGACGTGGAGATCCACGCTGTCTGGCCCCAGAGAAGCAAATTGAGTCCTCGCCTGCGGTATGTAATCGACCAACTGTTAGAAATTGCGGCAACGGGAAAGTTTGAATGATCGCGACCCTACGCACAGGTGTTGTGTCACTGAGCGGGGAAATGCCTACTGTCTTTGCTCGCATTGGCGTTGCCGCATTGAATAGGCCTATGCTCAACTGCATGTGGGCGATCCACCATGGGTTCCTCAATCGAGCCTGTTACCGTACATATTTTGCTCAATCTGCCTTTGTCGTCGATGCACCCAGGTATCGCGGACTAAAAGGTAGTCGTCAACTGAATCCCTGCCCTGTGGATCCACGGACAGCATCTGAGCCCGTCCGTCAATCATCTGCAATATCTGAAGCTTGTCGGCGACACTGGAACTGTCAATCTGACCGATGGGTGACAGCACAGCGTCGCCTGTAACGGCAATAGTATCGCGCACGGTCCGTGGCCCGAGTAGTGGCACCACTAGATAACGAGATTCCTGCCAACCCCAGACGGCCAGCGTCTGACCAAAGTCCTCACCCTCCTGCTTGCGAAGACCGATGCGTGTGGCTGGATCAAATACACCTGCTATTCCCGCCGTCGAATTCACGATAAATCGTCCGAGCGATTGGCCGGCCTGTACAGGGCGACCCTGCAACGCTTGGTTGACCGCGGTGGCTGGCAGGCGAAGATTGCCGAAGAAACGTGACACCCCTGATTGCACGGTAGTGGGCGTGATCCTGTTGTAGCCAACTGCCACAGGACGCAACAACAAGAGGTCCAGCACGTTATTGAAGCTGTGCACTTTGCGGTTGAAGCCTTCCCAGGGATCAAGAACATCCGCCTTAGTTCGAGGCATCTCATAGTCCATTTCATCTTTTGGTGCCCGCTCTGGCGTCCGGGCACTCGACAAGTCGATGGAAGGGCGCGTGCCAGTTGGTGACGCCCCTGTACCGGCATCAGTGTCCAACCCGACACTTGCCACCCCGTCGCGTGATGCAAAGGCAACAGTCGCCAATTGCGTGTCGCCCGAGGAAGCATGGGGCTGCGTCACGGCTTGGCTGGCCCAGCCGTGAGTGAACTGGACGCATATCACTAAAATAAGAAGCTGGATCGCCTTCATTCCGATTTCTCCTGTGCCGTTTACTGCAGCGACTTCGTGGCTTGAATAGAGGGGGCTCTAGCGATTGGCAGAGTTAGAAGCGGTAGGCATAGCCGAGAGCGACGGCCGCTCCCGTGGCCTTATCCACAATGGGGCTGTCCTTGATGCCGTTGCCATAGCGGGTGGCACCCAGGTCCACGAACACAGAATGGTGCGGTACGGGCGAGTAGTCCATGCGCAGGCCGAGTTGAAGGTTCGCGGTAGCCTGGCCTTCATAGAAGGCTCTGCCCGCAATGGCCTCAGATTTCCTCACACCGTAGTAGTAGTCAACGTACTTGGAGTCGACCCATTCGACAGCTAGGCGAGGCGTCAAGCCAAGCGTACCGGAACTGAATCGACGATCGATCTGGAACTTGGCGCGGGCCCCTTTGCTGTTTCCCATGGCATCGGCCAGCACTTCGCCGCTGAGATTGGCAAGGTCGGTCTTCCAGATCACCGCGCCGCCCGCCCACAGGCTGGATTTCCGCTCATCCATTCCACTGAGGATCGGGGAGTCGGTGGAAGAGTAGCCGTCAGCCGTCCAACGAGCTCGCAGACGAAGGGAGAGCGTGCCCAGCGAATACAGTTTGACGTCAACGGCAGGGACGCCAGCGCTGATCCACTTGCTCTCATAGGACACGACAGGCAAAGGCTTCACCTCGCGGCTGAAATCGCGATAAGGCTTGTCGAGTACCACGCCACCAAAGCCTAACGCCCATTGAGCGCTCGTGTCTCGGACCTGGCTGTCCTGCGCCTGGGCTGCCCCCATCCAGGAGGCAAAGAACATCAATGAGGCCATGACGTGCAGTCCTTTGGGCCTTTTTGGATGACGGGTGAATGTAGGGAGAGACATGGCTTGGTCCTTTCTATGACACATTGCGGACAGTCCATACCCCTCGTCACAGCCCGATCACCGCCTTGGTCTGACGGAGTTTGCTGCGATCTAACATGGACCTGTCCTATCTCGGAGCATGTCGATACGACACGCCTGCAAATCCGGATACTGCCTATGCGGGTTTAGGAGATTTTTAGGCTGGTTAAGAATGTTTTAAAGAACGGCACATTCCGGGAAAACGGCGCCGATTGCGGGCTCACAGTGCCTCGGCATTCTCAAAAATTGCGAGGCAACGCGCGGTCATGAGCCTGCTGTTAGCCGGATATGGCTGCCCGCATCGAAGTAAGGCCTCGATCAGCCAGCAGACCCTTGCTCGGCAATTGCTGGAAACACAACACGCACCATGAGTCCTCGGCCCTCCAAACCAGTGCCCGTTTGGATGAGGGCACCATGGGATTCTGCAATGCTCGCCACCAGCGACAGGCCAATGCCGCTGCCGCGCACGGGTGTACCTGCTACACGGTGGAACCGCATGAAAATAGTCTCACGTTCTTCGACCGGAACACCTGGCCCATCATCGGAGACCTCCAGAAATGCCGTCGGCATCACCTGAGCCTCCTCAACAACCCGGTAACCGCAGCGCACAAGCACATTGCCGCCGTCGCGGGTGTAGCGCACGGCGTTGTGCATGAGGTTGCGAAGCAAAATGCCGATTTCATCGATATCGCAGGAGATGCGACATGCATGCACATCCAAGTAAAGCGAGCGCTGATTCAGGCTGGCATAGACCTCGAACTCCTGGGAAACATGCTGCACCAATTTGTTCAAGTCAGCCAGCATCCGCTTGGGGGCTTTGGCGCCGGCATTAATGCTGGCTAAGTCGAGCAGTTGTTCGGATAAGCGGGTGCTGCGCTTGGCGACCAACAGCAACTTCCTGAGTGCGGCATCCTTTTCCTGGAGCCCTGTGGCACAAAGTGCGATCTCGGCTTGTGCCTGCAAAGCAGACAGTGGCGTGCGAAGTTCATGAGCAGCATCCCCGATGAAACGCCGCTCGTCTTCGATGGCTCCGTCGAGTTGCTTAAGGACATGGTTGAAGGAATCTACCAGGGGATGCAGTTCGCGTGGCAATCGATCAAGCGGCAACGCAGTGAAATCGAAACGTCGGCGCTGACGCATCGCGTCCCCGAGGGAACGCACGGGTTGAAGCGCCCTTTGAGTAGCAAGCCACATTACCCATCCTGCGACTAGCAGCAGAACCGTCGCCAGGACCAGCGCATGCGCCGCTTCGTGGCGCATATCCATGTCAACGACGCTCTGCAGGTTGCCCACCTGGACCGTCACGCGCCCCGTACTATCGGACGCGGAATAGACTCGCCACATCCGGCCTTGTACGTGGGTGGAGGCCGCGCCATCGGCAAAGTCGGGCTGAAGTGGAAAATCGGGTGCTCCGGGCGTGCTGGCGACCATTCGCCTGTGATCGACCCAGACCTGAAAGACCAATTGCTCACGTTCAGAGCCCACATGTTCCCGCAACTTCAAGCCTGGCCGGCCTCTCCCATTGAAATCACTGTCAGCGGGAATGGTGACCAAAAGTTGAGTAGCTATGGCACCGAGTTTTTCGTCCCAGGTGCTGGTTCGATTGAGGGAAAGCTGTGTCAATACAACGCCGAGTACCGTCGTCCAGCACAAGGCGATCGCCGCGCTAATCACCAGGATGAGCCGCGTGTTGAACGAGCGCACCTTCATGCGCTTGGCCGCCCAACGACGTAGCCTAACCCATGAACTGTCCGGATCAAATCGTCCCCAAGCTTGCGGCGCAACTGATGGATGAACACTGCAATGGTGTTGCTTTCGACGTTGCTAGCAGTGCCGTAAACAATATCGTGCAAGTGATCACGAGTGACCACATGGCCGGGCCGCTCAATCAATGCCATCAATGTTCGGTACTCATGTGCACTGAGCACCACCTCGGTGCCGGCCTTCGTTACGACGCGCTTGCCGCGGTCGATGCACACGTCCCCGTATGTGAACACGGGCACCACACGTCCCTGGCTACGGCGAATCACCGAGCGCACACGCGCCCAGAGCTCATCGAATTGGAATGGTTTGACCAGATAGTCGTCTGCGCCTGCGTCCAGTCCGGCAATACGCTCGCTAAGTTGGCCTCGCGCAGTGAGGATGAGAACGGGGGTGGTGTCGTAGCGACCTCGCATAGTTCGCAGCACTGACAAACCCGAATCCCCAGGAAGACCTATATCCAGCAGAACTGCGGCATAGCGGTGATCCACCAACGCACTGCGAGCGGAAGTTGCATTTCCGACGTGATCGATCACCCACCCGCACTGGCGTGCACCGTCGCAGATGGATTCACCCAGCATCGGATCGTCTTCAACAAGGAGAAGGTTCATGGTTTGTCGGTCTAAGCCTGCGCAGCATCACTGGGAGAATTTTGCATCAAAATTATTAATATTTCTTTAGGGTGGCTTGAGTGGCATGCTCCTTTAAGTATGACCATAGCAATTTTTTATATCATCAATGACGGCGCATCTCTTATGCGTGCGTATGTTACGCCCAGTCCAGTTGAATTTGCAATGTAATCTATTGATTGATTTTGGACTGCTTTGAAATATCTATAAACACTGGCCATCTCGATTGGTTTTTGATTTTTAAGGATGGATGGCTGGTGTATTGATTTTAAATTTCTTCAGTTGTTGATTAGGATTTGAAAGTTTTTAAAGTGTGCGACAGTTCCGGACTCGATCCATATGCCTACGCCACCTCTCTGTGTTGCGCCCAATTTCATGTCATCAACAAGAAAAGCGGGACGTTTGCATCCATTAAGGTAAAGCTCCACACGTGGGCCGTTTACTTTTAGACGCATGTGAATCCACTGCTCAGTTGAAATGTCAGCATATGTTTCATACTTTTCTGGAAATTGCGAACGCAGCTGATCAAAAGGGAAGTCGGGATACGCTGCATATTGAATGGTGTGATTGCGTCGTACTTGATCATCTGAGACGCTATTTATCGGACGAAGGTAAATATTTTCGAAGTACCCCTTGTCGTCTATTCGGTAGGCTAAGCCAATGAAACCTCGTGAATAGTCGGGCGCATCTGAGGCCAACTCGCTGGCAACGTCTACGTCAATGGTACCGTCTCCAAAATCAACAGGTAGCCAAGCCATGAAATTGCGGTCAGTCAGTCGCTCTATCTTTGGGTCTTGATAGCACCCAGAAGGCATTCGGATCTCAAGTGTTGATTGATTAATGTATTCCGTCCTGGCTAAGGTTACGCCGGATAGCTTGTATTCATTTTGCTGGAATTCCTTGGGCGTTCCATCTGATTGAGTGACTGAGGTTGTGATCTTTGGCATTTTCGGTTTGTCATTAAAGCCAGTTGATGATGAAGGCGTACGACGGATTGGGTGCTAGTTCACGATTGGCGTCTAGGGGGCGTGACATGGCAGACGACATCACCGACCTGTTAACTTTCAAAAGCCATACTTTAGGACTAGGACGCTGATTTTTCCCGTGATGCCATCTTCCAAGGAGAGATCAAAGGTGCCATGGTGCGAAAGGTGGATTTTATTCGCGCGCGCACATAAGATTCAGCAGTGATGCCCGTGTAAAATAATGAAGTTATCCTGTCATTCAGCGTAGTGCATCACATGGCGACATATTAAGGTTTTACGGGGGAGCCCGAGAAACTGTAGTGAGAAAACTTCCATTGACCATCGGCCTGCTTTTGCAGAAAAAACAATTCTTTGAACGCTGCAGGCCCTGCTGCCTGTTCTTGTCCATTAAATTTCAAAGTGCCTATGGAGTGTGTACGTAGTAAGGCCGTGGTGTCACTCAATAATTTTAATTCGTCCACGATAAAGTGAAGTCTGAGTTCGATAGCCTTGAAAGTGTTTTCATAGGCAAAGCGTACCGCCGAAGAGCCTACTGCAGCAGGCGCATCCGGGGCCATCTGAATACCATCCTGCGTGTAAAGGTCAACAATCGTAGCAGTATCACTGGCATTCAAAGCTGATTCATATCGTGACAATGTCTGAGCAATTGCCGCCTCCGCTCCGTTCTCAGCAGAGCGAGATAGGCCTGGGATCACCGCTAAAACCAGAAAAATGGATGCGACGGTTTGACGAATATTCAACTTCATGTAGTCACCTTGTATATTGTTGACTTAGATCTGCACCCAGGCAGGAGCGACCACTGGCCCCTTTCCTAAGAAAAAGCCAAAGTGGATGTTCATTTCGCCGATCGGCTCGATAAAGCGACTGTTGAACAGAGGTCCGGCCTCCACGGGCTCAAAGCCAGCTGAGCGAGCAAGTTCAGCCACGCAGGCCTTGGCGGCGGCATCGTCACTAGCAAGAAACACCTGCAAAGACCGACCCTTGCGGCCGTCTGTGGTTAGCAGGGGGGCAAAGATGGTGTTGAAGGCCTTGACCACCCGAGCTTGAGGGGTGAGCTTCTGGATCTCCTCGGCGGCCGATGTCGTGTGGCCCAGCGTCAGGTCCTTGAAGTCGGCAGTGACGGGGTTGGAGATATCAACCACGACCTTGCCAGCCAAGTCGGGCATTTCGGCCAAAGCGACGGCCATTGCATCGTAAGGCAGAGCCAAGACGACGACATCGGCCAATTGCACAGCCACCTGAACACTACCGCCCACTGCCCCCCGGCCAACCTGCTCAGCCAGTGCTATGGCCTTCGATGGATTGCGCGCACCGATCACGACTTCGTGACCCGCGGTAGCAAATGTGATGGCCAAGCCGGCGCCCATGTTGCCGGTTCCGATGATGCTGACTTTCATTTGAGTACTCCTTGTTGAGGTGCACCCACTGTAAGATTCAACATAATTTGAGATAAATACTCTAATTAAATATTTACTTGAAACAAAAAATTTCAAATGGATCGATTTCAATGCATGCAGGTGTTCGCCAAATCCGTGGAGACGGGCTCATTCTCAGCAGCAGCAGAGGCATTGAACCTGTCATCACAGTTGGTGGGTAAACATGTGCAGTCCCTGGAGACACACTTGGGAGTGCGCCTGCTCAACCGCACTACACGGCGTCAGCACCTAACTGAGGCAGGCGAAGCCTTTTACGAACGTGTAAAGATCATCCTGGCAGAGGTCGACGCGGCCGAAGGCGTTGCGGCTCAGAGCTTGGGTACGCCGCGGGGCAGACTACGAGTCAACGCGCCGATGTCTTTTGGTGTTCATGCCGTGGCGCGGCGGTTGCCGGAGTACCTGGCGCTGCACCCAGAGGTGTCAGTGGACCTCTCGCTTACGAACCGTTCGGTTGATTTGATCGACGAGGGCTTTGATGTTGTCTTTCGAGTAGGGCAGTTGTCAGACAGTGGCCTGATTGCCCGTCGCTTGAGGCCATATCGACTACAACTGTGTGCTGCACCCGCCTACTTGGCAGGACGTCCCCTGATCAACCAACCCAGCGACCTCGCGCAACACGAATGCCTGGGGTTTTCATACACTGAACTGAGTAAGCACTGGCAGTTCCTCTCACCACAGGGGCAGGTCGACGTAGAGGTGTCCGGACGCCTAATGTCCGACAGTGGGGAGGCCCTCGTGTCGGCCGCGCGAGCCGGACTGGGCGTATTGCTGCAGCCCAGCGAATTGATACATGAGGACCTCATGAGTGGAAGGTTGGTTGAAGTTCTGCCTGATCATCCTGTGCCCACGAGGCCTCTGCACCTCTTGTATGCGCCAGATCGTCGTATGACGCCGAAATTGCGCAGCTTCATTGAGTTCTCCGTCGAAGAGTTTGGTGAAAAGGACACGACTGCCTGAAGTGGCCCGAGCGAGGGCGTTGGGACTTCGAGACTTGCATATCTCCGAACTTGGCTCGCCATTTGTAGAACATGAGGTCATTGAAGCCGCGGTTACGGTAAAGTTCATTGAGCGCAGCCACCCTCTCCCCAGCCACACCAGCCACCGCCGCCAAGCTGCACCCCGGTGCCCCCTTTCTACCCACCCGGCAGCACCTGCTCGCCCAGGGCTGGCAGCCGCTGGATGTGCACCGGCGCGCCAACGATGAGTTCATGGGCACCGAGAAGGCGCTGCGTCAAAAGGCGATTGTCGAAGTGGAGGCTTGCGCCATGGACCGGGCCATCTGCATCTTCAACTACCGCAAGGGGCGCCAATGCCTGAGGCTGTTCACCGAGGGGGAGCAGGTGGGCAAAATGAAGATTTACCGGTGGACGTGGGATTGCGCCCAAGCGCAGTGAGTAGCACGGAGCGGTACTGAGCAGCGCGGCCCCGGCATGCTGGCGTGAAGCGGCGCGGGCGCCGCAGGGCGGCTGCCAGCAGGGCCCCCGGCGGGCCCCACGGCCTTTGACTTGACGGGCCTATCAACCCTGCGCACAGGCTGGGCGCAGGCTGCACCGCTTTTCGCATATCGACATCAGAAACCGTGCTAACGCGGTGGGCTGGGGCTTTCTAGAATTTTCAAAGGCATTCCAGCGGTTTGCTCGCGGGCCCATTCATTGTTTGGCGGCCGCTGTCTCTGGCTTTTCCCCTCCCCTCACGCCTCCA